>ERZ1673730.12-NODE-12-length-392572-cov-17.158900_pt1 | contig 392572 bp, 261 predicted proteins | sample MGYA00580200_ERZ1673730 | MGnify/ENA primary metagenome ERZ1673730 (study PRJEB41218, sample SAMN15661761) | gut metagenome | host: Homo sapiens | place: Canada: London | collected 2015-08-20/2019-03-30 | study: EMG produced TPA metagenomics assembly of... | reverse complement strand
GACCGATGAGCTTGAAAGAAAAACAGCGCATGACACAGTTTACTTTACGCCCCCGACGTAATCGTTTTTGTATTCTTAAAGGTGGCAGCAGTTATAAAGCAGAAGGATCTGATTGGTATTTTGACGGAGGTATTCAAACAACAGATTTCGCCGCAAAGCAATTATTACTATATCCTGGCATTGATCGTTGTAGCACAGTAGGCTTTCGCTGCGTTATAGACCTTAAAAAATAAAAAACACAAAGTGCATTACGAAAGTTCTTATTCAACTTTCGTAATGCACTTTATACTCCCAAAAACAGTTTCTACCTTTAATAGAGAGCTACTCCAGATAAAGCGGCTCCACCTCCGTCACATTATCATGGAACCACTCGTCGAGCTTTGCCTCTACCTTATCCTTTATCTGCGGTGTGATATATTTCTTCACTTTTTTATAAGCATAAACAGCAGCAAATCCTTTACCTACCATAAAAATCTGTCCCAGAACATCCTCTATACTGGTAGGAAACACAATGGCCACCAAAGCAAGCATTATATTGGTCCGCTCATTATCGGGAGTCGTATCGGCAGTCATTACATAATAAGCCGTAAGTACGGGGCGACCGGTAGCACGACCTGCCTTTTTAATATACTCTTCTACTTTCGTACGGATATCATCCATGGATAAATTTACTTTCATAGTTCTTATTATTATTTATTCATTTACTTATTAGACGCAAGAAGATAAAGTTTGGTTGCAGAATATTGCTGTTTTTTTATCAAATAGTTCTATTTCACCATCCGAATTCACCGATTCATACCCGGAACTCATCGGCTTTTCTACCGGAAATCAGCCGGAAAGGCTATATGGAGAGGAATAATTCGCTTACCTTTGAGCCATCAACCCATGACAATGAAATATGAATCAATAACAATAGAAACAATGGAAAAGAAACAAAACTTCCCGTCTCATGCAGGCTTATCAGGTAAGGCACTGATAGCTTCGCTCTTCATCATCTCCGGAATATTACTGTTTGCCCGTAACGTAGGGTGGATTACGTATGACCTATTCAATGTAGTGGTATCCTGGCATAGTCTTCTTATTATATTAGGTATTTATACGATGACACGCCGCCATTATCTGAGCGGAGCCACCCTAACCTTAATAGGTGTTTATTTCCTGATCGGAGGATTATCATGGCTACCGGAAAATTCACAGACCATCGTCTGGCCTGTTGCACTGATTGTAGCGGGTATCCTATTTTTTGTAAAGGCTCGTCGCAGAGAACGCTGGATGAAAAGCCACATGAACGGACATTACCGGGATTGGGCCAGAAGAGGAGGCGGACACATGCACATGAATATGGAAGACAATGAGCAACAATGCGAATCGGAAAACGGGTATCTGCGCTCCGACAATGCTTTTGGCTCTGTACGCCATGTCGTTCTGGACGAATTATTTAAAGGCGCCAGCATCCGGGCTTCATTCGGAGGAACTGTCATTGACCTGCGCCACACGCATCTTGCACCGGGAGAAACCTACATCGATATCGACTGCACCTGTAGTGGAATAGAACTGTACATTCCTTCAGACTGGAACGTTCTACCCCAATGCAATGCTTTTGCCGGCGGATGCGAGGATAAGCGCTGGCAGGGAGCGAATATTAATAAAGAAAGTACATTAATAATCCGTGGAAACATTTCCTTCGGCGGATTAGAAATAAAAGACTAATCCTATGAGAGCACATCCAATCATAGATTACCCTTACCGTTGGTTTCCGATGCTTGTGCTGGCATTGGTTCTGGCAATCATCCAGGCGACTTTGTCGTGGGGATATGCCGGATCTGACTGGTTGCCGGCCATCATAGACGGAATCACGACCATCGGATGGCTTGCAGCACTGGCATACCTGGCCTGGTTTGTGGTGGGCTACGTATCCATACTCCAGACAAAGGTCATCACGGTCGCAGCAGGAATATTACTCTGGATTGCGGGCAGCTTCATGATTTGTGACATTATGGTAAGAATAGCGGGAATACCTTACATATCTTTTGCTTCTACCATACCTTTCCGCCTGTTGTTTGGCGTACCAACCTGGATCGCTATCATTTTGTGGTATCATCTGATAGTAGTAAAAGATCCCGAAGCACAGGAAGAAGAATTCATAGCACCGCAAGCAGCAGAAGAAAAGCCGGAAGCACAAGAGGAAATCATCGACCGCATTACGGTAAAGGATGGTTCACGTATACACATAATCAAAGTGGACGAACTACTCTACATCCAGGCATGCGGAGATTACGCAACCCTGGTTACCCCAACAGGCGAATACATCAAGGAACAAACCATGAAGTATTTCGAAGGGCATCTGCCGACAAACAATTTTGTACGTATCCACCGTTCCACTATTGTAAACGTGACACAAATATCCCGGGTTGAATTATTCGGGAAAGAGACTTATCAAGTATTATTGAAAAACGGAACTAAATTACGGGTTAGCCTGACAGGCTACCGGCTATTGAAGGAACGGCTGGGAATATAACCTTAACTATCTTAATTGAGGGTGTGTCGAAACTCTCATAAACTAAAAATCTCCCTCGCTACAACTATCTGTGGCGAGGGGGATTTCGATAAAAGGGGAGTTTTGGCACATTCCCTACCCGAAGGGCGGGGTGGTAGGTAAAAAAACTCTTGTTTTAAATTAATAGGTATTCTGTTATTTCACCTACCACCTCCCCCTTTCAGGGTACTCCTCCTCCCGAAAGGAGGAGAGTTCAGATAGTCTGATTATTTCTTCTTTTCGTCTTTCTTCGGTTCTTCATTCTTGGTTTCCTGCTTGTCTTCCTTTCCTTCCGGATGGAGGATTCCCTTCACAGTCTCACCAATAGGCAACTTATCCAATACACCCAAACTTGGAGCAACCGTCTTCACCAATGAACTCAAAAAGTTACTCGTCCCTCCGTTTCCACCATCGAATACAGTGATGTTTCCTAAGTTCATGTGTTCGAATGCCTTCACCTGTTCTCCGGCAATTTCCTTCCACTGATCTACCATCTTGTACTGGATGGCGATAGCCGGATTGGATTCCGCTGCACGTACCATGGCCTCAAAACCTTCAGCCTCGGCAAGCAATGACTTCTTCTTACCTTCAGCTTCGGCCTCCAGTTTCATCTGAATAGCTCTTGCTTCAGCTTCAGCCTGCGCCAGAGTAGCCTTTGCACGAGCTTCCGCCTCACGGGTAATCTTTTCGGCAACAGCATCAGCCTGAAGAATGGCCTCCTGTTTTGCAATCTCAGCAGGCACAATCTTTTCTGCCTTCAAAGAAGACTCCACCTTGCGTGCTTTAGCTTCTTCCACTTCCTTCTGTGCTATTTCACGGGCAGTCTGCACGGCAGCTTCCGAACGTGCTTCAGCTTCACCGGCCTGCTTGTCAGCATTGGCGCGAGTCACAGCCAGTTCAGCGTCAGACTGTGCCACAGCTTTCTGAGCTTCATTTCGTCCGATAGCAGCTTTCTTTCCGGCTTCTGCCTGTTTGATTTCCATGTCGGAGTTCAATTCGGCAATGCGGCTTTCCTTCTCGGTATTGGCCTGTTCAATTTTGATATTCTTTTCGGCTTCCGCCTTTGCCACCTGTGATTCTTTTTCAGCATTGGCAATGGCTACCTGTGAGATTCTATCCTTATCCGCATTAGCCACAGAGATTTCCTGCAACTTCTTCGTTTCAGCAATGGCGATATCCTGGTCTTTGCGTGTTTCGGCAACTTTCGTTTCACGCTCCTTTATCTGGTTGGCAATCTTGATGGCACCCAGTTTCTCCTGTTCTTCTATATTTGCCTGAGCCTCATTCAACGCCTTACTTTCAGCTTCCTTACCCAAGTTGACAATATAATTGGCAGCATCACGAATATCACTGATATTGATGTTCATCAGATACAAACCGAATTTACGGAGTTCCGTATCGATGTTGTCCTTTACTTTGGAAAGGAATTTGTCACGGTCAGAGTTCAACTCTTCAATCGTCATATCGGCAATAACCAGACGCATCTGGCCGTATACAACATCCGTAATCAGATTCTGCTTATCATCTATTGATAGCCCCAACATACGTTCGGCAGCATTCTGCATGACGTCGTGATCGGTACTGATAGCTACAGTAATAGTAGTCGGCACATCCACACGGATATTTTGAGCAGACAAAGCTCCGGTTAGTTTACAGTCTATCTGCATCGGCTTCATGGACAGGAATTCGTAACCCTGAATAATCGGCCATACAAACGCGGCACCACCATGATACAACTTGGCAGACTTCTTATCACCGCCCGTTTTACCATATACTACCAGTACTTCGTCACTTTTACATTTCCGGTAACGGGAAAGGATACCAATGAAGGTAAGCAAAATAACCGCCACGAGTATAGCGGCCATAATCATCATTTCTTGTGTCATAAATCTATGTTTTTGAGTTTCGTTTTTATTGAATATACAGTGTTCCTTCCCTATAAGTCATGATAATGGTTTTGTCGCCCGTCTGATAAGACTTACTTGCTTCTGATACTACATCTATCTCGCGCATGGCTCCATCGCGGCTCACCTGTACAGTATATCTGCCATCCCCCTGTTTAAAGTAGATGGTACATTCGCGCCCTACAAGCTGTTCCGTCTTTTCCGTCTTATTCACCTGCTGCAACTGATAGGCTTTCTTATAGAGAAACCACACGGCAAATACGAAAAACAGACCAATCAGAATGGCAACGACATAACTCTGAATGTCAGTATTTCCAATCAGATACATGTACCAGCCGAAACCGATACCGAAATGTGTCAGTCCCTTAAAAGACACCATGCTGCTGATGTCGGCATCCACGTCTACATCCGCATCAATGTCTCCGAAGAAGATGGAAAGGATAAACTGTATCACAAAAATACCTGTTGTGACTACAGCGATAATCAGAAATATGTTACTGCTCATAGGAATTTGAGTTATTGTGGTTTACGATATATTTAGATATATTATTCCAAATATACACATTTGCAGAACATGTGCAAAGAAACCGTTCTCTATTTAACAAAATTTTCTTGAAGGGGAACACAACATTACACAAAGATATTTGTTATGTTTGCGGACGCTATGATGAAACATCTGCACTATATATTCTTGTTTATGTGCCTCGCATTAGGAATGTCCGCCATTCTGCAAGAGGAACAGCCGGCACTTCGGATGCTTACCGAAGCCTCGGCAGATGCTTCTGTCACTCCTGCCCCAACGGGATGTTTCATCTCAATGTCAACCGATTACTTCTCGACCATTGCCCACCGCCCCTTCTTCAACGATGAAAATAATGAGCGTAAAATCAATGGTGTCCTTTTTCAGGAGAATTTCTACAATCAGGCCAGTGCTCCCTCAAAACTGCTGAAACTAAAGATCCATCTATCTGTAGAACAGATGCAACGTATATTTTCCACCCATTTACCGGTGGAGCAGAATGCCAGTCTTTCTTTCACTCCCAGCGCTATCCGTTATTCTTACGGGTACTACGTCTACGAGCTGAAACATATTCTGATTTAAACCGCCACCTTACTTATTACCAATCATTTTTCCGGAGGCATGCCATTGGCGTGTCTTTGATCAGTCTATTGTTTATTCACTTCTAAATTAATGCAATAACTATGCTCGATTTATTAATAGCCACCCTCGAAATGATGGGGCTTACATTCGTAATCGGCTTCTTCGTGGCCTTCATCATCAAAATGATTGCCTTTGCCGCCGACTCATTCGACTTCTACAGCTCACACCAGAAAGAGCTGCTTCGCCTGCGACGTCTGCGCAAACTGCGCCAGAAGGTAGAACTCATGATACGGGACATCCCCATGGAAGATAACGGACTTCTCGATGACAAACGCGAAGAGTTCAGCCGGGGAGTAAACCGGGAACTCACCGACTATCACGGATATTACCACGGAGTAAGCACCGGAGTTTCCAAGACCAACCTGGTAGATTACTACTACCCCGAAGATACACACATGATGTACCTGAATCAACAAGAAGAAATGCTATATCAAAAAAACAAGAAACACTCCGGCAAATCAGCCGATAAAACCAAATAAGAAACAATATGGAAAATATAGATTTCGCAACCCTGTTCCAAGGTTTTGGAACGATGATGGAAAGTGGCTACCTGCTCGCGTCAGCCCGTGTATTTTTAATCCTTTTAGGTTTGCTGCTTATATATCTGGGCTGGAAGGGAGTGCTCGAACCTATGGTAATGATTCCGATGGGACTGGGTATGGTCGCCATCAATTGTGGAACACTTTTTATGCCGGACGGCACATTGGGCAACCTCTTTCTCGACCCGATGCTTTCGGACACGGACGACCTGATGAATACGATGCAGATAGACTTTCTGCAACCTGTCTATACGCTCACCTTCAGCAACGGATTGATAGCCTGCTTTGTGTTTATGGGTATAGGCACATTGCTGGATGTAGGCTTTCTGTTACAGAAACCTTTCGTCAGTCTTTTCCTGGCTTTATGCGCCGAACTGGGTACTTTCCTGACTATCCCCGTAGCTTCGGCTCTGGGACTGACCTTGCAGGAAAGTGCTTCCGTAGCCATGGTAGGCGGTGCAGACGGTCCTATGGTTCTGTTCACGTCACTGGCTCTTGCCAAACATTTGTTTGTACCTATCACCGTAGTGGCTTACCTGTATCTCGGACTGACTTATGGCGGCTACCCGTATCTGGTGAAACTCCTGGTTCCGAAACGCCTGCGTGCCATCAAGATGACTTCAAAGAAAGCTCCCAAGAATTATGATGCCAAAGTGAAACTGGCATTCTCGGCTGTGCTGTGTGCGGTGCTGTGTTTCCTGTTCCCGGTAGCCTCACCGCTGTTCTTCTCCCTCTTCCTGGGAGTGGCTGTACGTGAATCGGGTATGAAGCATATCTATGATTTCGTCAGTGGTCCGCTGCTTTACGGTTCTACATTTATGCTGGGCGTATTGCTGGGTGTGCTTTGTGACGCGCACTTGTTACTCGATCCGAAGATTCTGAAACTGCTGGTATTGGGTATAGTGGCATTATTGCTTTCCGGTATCGGCGGCATCATGGGTGGATACATCATGTACTTTATCAAGAAGGGAAATTATAATCCGGTGATCGGAATTGCCGCCGTCAGTTGTGTACCCACTACGGCTAAAGTGGCTCAGAAGTTGGTGAGCAAAGATAATCCGGACTCGTTTATCCTGGGAGATGCCTTGGGAGCGAATATTTCCGGGGTTATCACTTCGGCCATTATTACGGGTATTTATATTACGATTATCCCATATCTTTAAAGAGGTGAGGGAAAGTTGAACAGAGAGCAACTTGTTCATTTCGGACGGGTTATGAACTAAATGATAAATAATCTTTTAGACGCAGATGACACGGATGACGCGGATCTTTTTTTATAGCGCAGCCTTTTAAATCCGCGTTATCCGCGTCATCCGCGTCTAAAAAATAATATACCGAATGGCGCTAATCACTTATCACTAAACACTTTTGTTCTTTTCTTTTCCGGTATGAATATAATTTTAGGCGCGGATTACGCGGATTACACGGATTCTTTTTCTGTAATATAGTGTAATAGCGCAGCCATTAATCCGTGTAATCCGCGTAATCCGCGCCTAAATCATTATCAGCATTTAGCTCATTACTGTACCAAAAGGAATTTATTCCACCAATAAGTTTATCAGCTTTTAATCTGTGCGAGTCTGTAGTGATTGGTAAATACCCGCATATCCCAGCAGAATCCTCCTCTTCAAAATAGTATCATTAAACAGCAAAATCTAATCATGTCGGAAAAGGCATGTTCTGTACATTTGCACACAGAATAATTAAACCTTTAAACGTACATACCGATATGTTCAGACACATCCTTTATTATGTAACTTCAGTCTTCCTTTTACTTCATCCGTACGTCTGTTATTCCACTGATTACAAACCGGATAAGGAGACAGAAAAGCGTATCGAGGCACTCCTCGAAAAGATGACACTGGAAGAGAAGATAGGGCAAATGAACCAATTGCACTGTGAGAACTTCCCATACCTTAAAACTGAAACACGCAAGGGCAGAGTAGGCTCCGTGATGAGCATAACCGACCCAAACATCTTCAATGAAGTACAACGCATTGCCGTAGAAGACTCCCGCCTCGGTATTCCGCTTATCAACGCCAGAGACGTGATACACGGATTCAAAACCATCTTCCCTATACCTTTGGGGCAAGCCGCCAGTTTCAATCCGGAGATTGCGGAAACCGGTGCCCGAATTGCCGCGACCGAAGCTTCCGCTGCAGGAATAAGATGGACATTCGCCCCCATGATAGATATCACTCATGATCCTCGCTGGGGACGTATAGCCGAAGGATTCGGAGAAGACCCGCTTCTCGTCTCTCAAATGGGCGTTGCAGCGATAAAAGGTTTTCAGGGGAGTAACCTAAACCTCCCGACCTCCATTGCTGCCTGCGCCAAACACTTTGCCGGATATGGTGCTTCGGAAGGAGGCAGAGATTACAACTCCACCTACATCACCGAACGCCAATTCCGCAACCTTTATCTCCGCCCTTTCGAAGCAGCCGTCAATGCCGGAGCAGCCACCCTGATGACGGCATTCAACGATAATGACGGTATCCCCTCTTCAGCCAATCCTTTCCTGTTGAAGGATGTGCTCCGTAATGAGTGGAATTACCGGGGCACGGTAGTATCGGACTGGGCATCCGTCTCCGAAATGATCCGCCACGGATTCTGCGAGGACGAGAAGGAAGCGGCACTGAAAGCCACAAATGCGGGGACCGATATAGAGATGGTGAGCGAAACCTATATCAAGCATCTCCCTCAATTGATAAAAGAGGGAAAAGTTTCCATGGAAACCATCGACAATGCGGTAAGAAACATTTTGCGATTGAAGTTCCGGTTGGGATTATTCGAACATCCATACATTGCCGACCAAAGAAAAGAGACATTCTATCGCCCCGATTTCCTGGAAGCAGCGCAGACAGCGGCCGAACAATCGGCTGTTTTATTAAAGAACGAAAGGGGAACTTTACCCATTCAGAGCAACATAAAGACAATTCTCGTTACCGGACCATTGGCGGACGCACCCCATGAGCAATTAGGCACCTGGGTGTTTGACGGTGATGCCTCATACTCGCAAACGCCTCTACAAGCATTGCGCCGGATAAGTGGCGACAGCATCAAAGTGCTATATGCCCCGGGATTGAACTATTCACGCGATACGGTCACCAGCCAATTCAATAAAGTAGTGGAATTAGCCCGGGAAGCGGATCTTATTCTTGCTTTCGTAGGCGAAGAAGCCATACTTTCCGGTGAGGCGCATTGCCTTGCCAACCTGAATTTGCAAGGGGCGCAATCCGGGTTACTGCACCGTTTGTCCGAAACGGGAAAACCGCTGGTTACAGTAGTCATGGCAGGGCGACCGCTTACCATCGGACGGGAAGTGAATATCTCGGATGCACTGCTCTATGCTTTCCATCCCGGAACAATGGGCGGTCCCGCACTGGCAAACCTTCTTTTCGGCAAGGTTGTACCTTCCGGCAAATTACCCGTAACCTTCCCAAAGGAAACCGGACAAATCCCCATCTACTACAACCACACCAGCACCGGACGCCCGGCAAGCGGAAGTGAAAAGAATATCTTCACCATCCCTGTGGGTGCCGAACAAACTTCTTTGGGGAACACCTCTTTCTACCTGGATGCAGGCAAAGATCCCCTATTCCCATTCGGATATGGCTTATCCTATACAACATTTGCATACAGTAATCTGCAATTATCCTCCACTCAATATACCCGGAATGAAGTAATTATCATTACCTTTGACCTAACTAATACCGGCAAAACGGACGGCACCGAAATAGCGCAACTCTATTTCCGCGACCTGGCAGCATCCGTAACCCGGCCGGTAAAGGAACTGGCTGCTTTTGAGCGTATTCATCTGAAAGCCGGAGAGACACGGCACATACGGATGGAGCTACCGGTAAAGCAGTTATCCTTCTGGAACTATGCTATGGACTATTGTGTAGAGCCCGGAAAGTTTGATTTGTGGATAGGAGGCAACAGCCGGGAAGGATTAAAAGCGACATTCAACATAACTCAATAACTAACAGTCATGAAAAAACCGAATTTGAACATGAAGCGAGCGTCACTACTGACCTCATCACTCTTGTGCAGCGCCCTGCTAATAGCCGTTCCTCTCCGGAAAGAGTTGAACGAAGGCTGGCAATTCAAACAAGCCCGGCTAAGCAACTGGTATCCCGCCACCGTTCCCGGAGTGGTGCACACCGACTTAATAAACAACAAGATCATCGAAGATCCCTTCTTCCGCCTCAACGAACGCGGTATGCAGTGGATAGATAAGGAAGACTGGATCTACCAGACCTCCTTCCAACTGACTCCTGAAATAATGGAGAGGCAGAATATAGACCTCGTATTCAAAGGACTCGACACTTATGCAGACGTATATCTGAACGAAAAGAAAATACTGGAAACCAACAACATGTTCCGTGAATGGAAAACAGACATAAAGGCGGAACTGAAACCCGGAGAAAATATCCTGAAAATCTATTTCCATTCTCCCATCAAGGTGGACATCCCCAAATGGGATGCACTGCCCTACCACTACGAAGCCAGTAACGACCAGTCCGAAAATGGTGGATTATTCGACAAGAAAGTCAGCGTATTTGCCCGCAAAGCCGGTTATCATTACGGCTGGGACTGGGGACCTCGCTTAGTGACCTCCGGCATTTGGCGTCCTGTATACATTGAAGCATGGGACGACGCCCGACTCAGCGATGTCTTCATCCGTCAACAGGAAGTCAGTAAAAACCGTGCATCCATCGTGGGAGAAATAGAAGTTCAATCGGACAAGGAAATAGACGAAGCCACCCTTACGGTGACTGATGCCGCTTCCGGCAGAGTAATGGCAGGCAAAACCGTTTCCCTCCACAAAGGAAACAATAAGATTTCCCTTCCGTTTATCATCCGGAATCCCCGATTGTGGTGGAGTAACGGACTGGGTGAGCAGCATTTATATGACTTCCGTACTGCGCTTACCATCAATAACGAAACATCCGACATTCAGAGCACAAAAGTGGGTATCCGCTCGCTGAAGATCATCAACCGCCCGGACAAGGATGGAAAGACTTTCTATGTGGAACTGAACGGCGTCCCCGTCTTTGCCAAAGGTGCCAACTACATTCCGCAAGACAACTTCCTGCCACGCGTCACACCGGAACTGTACGAAAAGACAATCCTTGACGCCGCCAATGTCAACATGAACATGCTTCGCATCTGGGGCGGCGGCATTTATGAGAATGACCTGTTCTATGAACTCTGCGACCGCTACGGCATCCTTGTCTGGCAAGATTTCATGTTTGCATGCAGCCTCTACCCCGCTGAAGGGGAATTACTGGAGAATATCCGCCAGGAAGCCATCGACAATGTGAAACGTCTGCGAAACCATGCCTGTATCGCCCTCTGGTGCGGAAATAACGAATGTAATGACGCCTGGTTCAACTGGGGCTGGCAGAAACGATACAAGGCGCAGAATCCGGAATATGAAAAGAAGATCTGGAAACAGTTCACCGATCAGTATTACGTCACCCTTCCCGAAGTTGTGAAGGAATACGCGCCCGAGAGCTTCTATTGGCCTTCTTCCCCGTTCGCCCGTGAAGACGGCGGCAGCGATGACCACAACGGCGACCGCCACTACTGGGATGTGTGGCATGGTAAAAAGCTCATCGAGACGTACAACAAAGAACGAAGCCGTTTTTTCAGCGAATATGGCTTCCAATCCTTCCCCGAATTTGAATCCGTGAAGCGCTACGCTCCCTGTGAAGAGGACTGGGATATCTATTCGGAAGTCATGATGTCCCATCAGCGCGGAGGCATGCACGCCAACCAACTGATTGAGACTTATCTGCTGAACGAATATCGCAAACCCAAAAACTTCGAAGCCTTCCTCTACATGAACCACGTGCTGCAAGGAGATGCCATCAAAACAGCCATCGAGGCACACCGCCGGGATATGCCCTACTGCATGGGAACGCTCTTCTGGCAACACAACGACTGCTGGCCCGTGGCTTCCTGGGCAAGCCGCGACTACTACGGTCGCTGGAAAGCGCAGCATTACTTTGCCCGCAAGGCTTACCGTGACATCCTCGTTTCTCCCATCACCGACGAAGACGGAGTATTGAACATCCAGGTGGTTTCCGACCGCCTCAAATCCTGCAACGGCACGCTCCAGGTAGAAGTTATGAAACTGACAGGAGAGAAAGTGAACAGTTACAAACGAAATATAAAGATAGACGCCAACAGTAGCCAGACGGTATTCTCGGTTCCTTTGGGTGAAGCCTTAAAAAATACACCTAAAGAAGATGTATTCGTTCATGCCGTCCTGCTGACCGACAAAGGAACAAACAGTTATGCCAATAACTACTTCCTCGTGAAACAGAAAGAAGTGAACTATCCCAAAGCTGCTATCACTTCGAGCATAGAGCCCATCGAAGGCGGTTTCGAACTGACCCTCAACAGCGACAACTTTGCCCGTGCCGTATTCATAACCATCGGCGATGTGGACAGTTCATTCAGCGACAATTACTTCGATATATTGCCCGGCGGTTCTGTGAAAGTGAATGTCTATACTGATTTACCGCAGCCTGCATTTAAAAAACAATTAAAAGTTATTTCCCTAAGCGACGAATACTAATCCATTCGTACTTTTCCATTCGCATATTCCGCATCGCTTAGTTCTCCCTGGCTTCCCAATCGCCATCACCCGTATTCAGGTGATGATGATTGGGAAGCTTTTTCATTGTAAGGAATTAAGAACGCGGTATCCGTTCATTGATACAAGCATTGAAAGAAGATCGATTGGCTACTTTATATTTTTTTCTACCTAATCTTACTTGTTATTATTGCCTAATAGAAATTCGGTTTACTACCGTATATCTTTTGGATAACTATAGTAAACCGAAAAAGTAACAAACGAATCATATCCTAATAGGTAACAGAATGTATTAGGAAACTTATTTCACCTCCACATTCTCAGGCATCTGATACATGTCCGGCAGATCGCTACTGAAGAAAGTAAGCTCATTAGCATGGAATTTAATGAAATCCGCCTCAGAAGCATGTCCCTTGAATACAGAGAAATAATGCATATCCGATTCATTGCCTCCGACAAACTTATTGCGCCACATCACAATCATGCTGACTTTGCGCCCAGTTGCAGGAGTAAGTATCTGCTTACTCCAATAATCCTTATCAGTAAATCCTTCGACACCGGTTTCCGTCACTCCGCAAGGCTTCTTCTTTTTCTTCGATAATTCGGAAATAGTCTTTAGATTGGAAGAGAAAGTGGCAGGATTCAGACCGTGGTAGCAATCCATACCTATAAAATCGACATACTCATCACCCGGCCAACGGAAAAGGAAGTCCTCTTCACGCTTCACGGAATCCATCTGCGGGGAAATGGCATAGACAAACTGGTGTATACCTTTTGTATCACGGAGATAATTGACTGTAAACTTCCAGAGACCGATAAACTCCGCCTCCGTAGTGCAACTTTTTCCCCACCATGACCAAGTCTGTGTATGCTCATGGAAAGGACGGAAAAGAACAGGGATCGGCTTCCCCTGATCATCTTTCAATTCACCGGCAAATGTAGCAAGACGGTCAAGCCAGGTCTTAAACTTAGCCTGTACGGCACTTCCGTCTTCCAAAATCCCACGTACGACTTCGGCACTTGAATTATCCCACGAATCACCTCCGGTCAAAGGATTATTCAGGTGGCAGCATGCAATAACTACCTCCCCACGACGACGTGCCTCAAGAATACAGCGTTTGCGAATAGCGTTAGCCTCATTCCCCTCGCAGCGATCATCCATAATCTCCGCAAAATCTACACTGAATACAGCCGGATAATCTCCGCATACCTCCTTCGTATCAGAATTGCCCGAAACATCATACCATTTACGGCCATAGAACAAATCATCATGGTGTCCAAACATGAACCCGGTTTGCTGTATATCCCATAGACGGGCATACAAAGCCTTAGTTTCGGCTGTTGCACTTTTATCTACCATGCTCAGTTCGACAGTTTCGGTACCCGGCGGTTCGGGTGCAGAATCATCGTTATCTTTAGAGCAGGACGAACAGCCCAACAAGGCGATAAAGATTGCCATATATACTTTTTTCATAACTATCTTATTATTGAATATCAGTTAATAACTGGAACGTCTGTGCCTTCAAGGTCGTTTTATACGTTCCTTTCAAATGAAATCCCGTTTCCTGGGGAACAGGAAATCCATCGGCATCCTTGGGTTGAAGATTTTCCTCATATTTATAAAGGGAGGCATTCTCCATCGGACGGGGTAAAGTGAGCTGCACAGATTTATCTTTCTCTCCCACATTCACCATAGCCACCGTTAATTTGCCCTGGTAAGTACCTGCCACCACATAGACATCTTTATCTTCCGAAGCTACAGCAGTATGCAATATATCCGTTCCGGCAGGAAAATAACGGCACATCAGCGACCAGGTATAGAACCAGGGCCGTATCTGTTCTTCATCGGGTTTATTAAATACTTCCTCTCCCAGAATATTCCACATACCCCATATCTTAACATCTTCCGTCTTTCCGGAATCTCCGCTGCTATGCATTGCATCATCCAGCATCCACACAGCCATACCCGAATATCCTCCGTTCATCACTTCCATGGCAAGCAACGGCATATCGAGGCCATAGAAATAGTCGTAACAGAGCATATTGCAGTCACTCCCTTTAGTGAAAGGATGCCCTTCGACCCGGCGGTTATATTCTGCCATCAACAAAGAATCAGCATCACGCCAATACTTATAACCGGCCTCACCCAAAACAATCTTTTTCCCCTCGGGAACATGACGTTTATAGCGGGAAAGAATTTCAGGATATTGTCCGGTACGCACTTCATTCTGACCCGGATAAGCATGGACATCGTACAATCCGATAATGGAGTCAGCATCCAGTGCCGTTTGTTTCACCCACCCCTCGGCATCATAGGCAGAAGCCTCATTCTTGTAATCGGCTACTACATCCGGCCCTGCAAGCATCACCTTTTCCGTCAGCCCGGGATACTCTTTCATTTTTCGGTGAAAACGGAAAAGCATTTGTTTCCACATTTCATAATCACCATTGGTAGATGCCCAGTTTCCATCAGGCTCGTTGAAGATTACAAAATACTTGATACAGGAGAAACCAAGGTCATTCACCAGATAATTAAGATAGTCGACGGACATATCCACCCATTTCTGATCCTGCTTCATATCCCAGGTAGGCGGATTGTATTCACCGTACATGACGGTTATCCCCCGCTCGGTACAATACCTCAAGAGTCGGGAAATGGAAGCTATATTCCGCGTTTTATCATACGTTCCTGTTTCGGAATCATAATAGCGATAGGGGCTGTTTATCATGCAACGTATATACTGCGGCTTCATAAAGTCGAGTCGTTTGCAGAGTGTTTCCCAGTCTTTATCAGAGATAGAAGCACCCCAAGCTTCAGCCTCATCATAGGGATCCCACTCGGCACCATTGCCGATATATCCGGCATTCGTCACTTCCGGTGAGACCGTAATATCCACCACTTCTTGCGAGGTGCAAGCTGATACGAGCCATAACAGCATGCAACTTAAAATCATATTTATCTTCATCATAATCTTATTATGAACAGTTATCAATTAATAATCGAAATTCGTATATACCACCAGAGACTCTCCGGGCATTTGGAATGCCTCGCCTTTGGCCGGGCGCAATGTCACCCCCTGGCGATGGGGTAATAATCGGCAATCACCTTCTTTCTGTAACCGGCCCTCGGCATACAAGTACTGTTTCACACCTTTCAATACGGGGAGAGAAGTACTTTTAAGCAATACAGATTTCTCTTCCCTGGAAACATTGACCACGGCAATCATATATTTACCGTCTTTTTCCACAGCAATCGCCTTAAGAGACTTGTCTCCTTCCACCTCAACCTTATAAGCACGCGAACCGGCAGGCATATAGCGCGTCAGCAACGACCAGGCATAAAACCAGGGACGCACTTCCTCTTCTTCCGTACCGAAATACTCTTCGCCAAAGATATTCCAAAATCCCCATACCTTCAGTTTATCAGGTGCTTCTTTCGCATGCATGGCATCATCGAGCATCCACACCACCGAACCGGAATATCCGGCGTTTACTGTCTGGAAAAGAGCATCTGCCATGTCGGTACCATACATGAAATCATAAACAAACATTTGAGAATCATCCATCGAAGCATAAGGCTTTGCCGCTGCCCTACGAAGGTTTTCACGCTGATAAACAGAATCGGCAGGTTCCACAAACTTAAATCCGATCTCACCCATCACGATTTTCCGACCTGCCGGAACAGCTTGTTTGTAGGCACGGATAATGTCAGTATACTCCCCGCTGTTCACCGTTATTTTGGAAGGATAGGTATGGATATCATAAAGGCCAATCTCATCTTTCAGATGCGTAGCACAACTATCCACCCACCAGGCCTCATCAGCCGTCCAGATTGCAGCATCAGGCCCCACAACCGAAAGTTTACCTGCAAGTTTGTTCTTCTGCAATTCTCCATAGAAGAAGCGGATGGCACGTGCCCAAAGGGAGTATTTTCCGTCCGTTGAAGACCAGTAGCCATTCGGCTCATTCACCAGATTGTAGTATTTAATACAGGAATACCCTTTTTCCTCTATCAGAAAACGAACATATTCGGCAGCAGCGGAAAGATTCTTTTCACGGATCACCTCTTTCCGGGCATCTACCATTCCCCCACCCCAGTCACCGAACATTACTGTCACATCACGCGATTGGCAGTAATCCAATATATGAGACAAATGCTCCAAGCCACGTTCGGGATAAAGAACTCCATCCTGCATTACCGATGTAGTGTTGGTCATGACACGTATAAACTGAGGGCGCATAAAGTCCAGACGGTCATACATCTTCTTCCAGTCGGCTTCGGAAATGTCCAAACGTCCTTTTCCGTAATCCAATTGATAAGGGTCCCACTGAGCACCGTTACCGATGTAACCTTCATTGATAATCTGTTTCGCATCTACAGAAACAACAGTCTGTGAAGCGGCATAGCCGCCCCACAGAAAGAAAACAGAGAGTATAGCAAACCGTTTCATAGGATATATCAACGTTTGGAGACAGAGATCCAGTAACGGCGCACTTTCTTGACAAACTTGTCATAGTCACTGTAAATATTCGTCCAGTCATCCGTACCACTCAGGTTGAAGGCAAAGGCATTCCGCTCGATAGTCATGCTCAGTCCGTTACCCAGGTCTTCTGTTCCGGCAGCCACTAAAGAACCCGTAGTCTTCCGGCCCTCTTTATCTGTAAAAGTAATCGTATTCGCTGCATAATCGCGTACCCATGTACTTTCACCTTCAGGAATCTGGCGATAGAACTTCTTCAAGTCAATATCTACACCGGGATTCTCTTTGTTGCCGTCACCCAGGAAGATGAAATCAGCATATTTTCCATCAGCTCCCGCATCATTGATACAGATACCGCTTGTATTGCCCTCATCCGTCACTCCGGTCATTGTAAAGGTAAGCACATTGTCGCACTCAGCTTGCGGGCCATACGTTTCCGACCAGCACCAGGGCTTGTCCGTCAATTGCATCACGGCACCTCCACCATATTCCGGCCCGGTACCACCATAAATAGTCAATTTCTTTACATCCCAGGTACCTACAAGAGTTTCCGTAAATTCGGATACGGTAATCGTATAATTACGTGTTTCTCCGGTAGCGGAAGTAACAGTGATTGACGCACTCCTCGAACCATTCTCGAAATTCAAGGCATCTCCTACCTCTAAGGAAGCTTCCGCCTGATAGGAGAGTTGTAGCTTTTTCAGCCTGATGTTCGACAAATCGGGTACGGCATCAACATTGATAGCCAGGTTTATATCTCCCGTAGCAGCATCCACAGTCTCAATAAGGGCGGTTCCCATCTGATTTTCAAATTGTATATCCAGTATGGTACGTTCATGATTCCAGCCACCATCATTGATGTCGTCCTGCAAATCTTTCACACATGCCTGCTGGGTCAACACAATGCAGGCAAGCAAAATGTATTTCGTTAGTTTTACCATAATCTTACTTCTTTTTAAGGTCTGAGACTTCCATTCAAATTTATTTCAGCCTGCGGTATCGGATAGAAAGTCACCTGATCTTCCGAAAGCCCGGCTGCCTCGGGAACATCTGTCGTAATCCGGTTCCATCGGCGCAAATCATATACATGATCGCCTTCAAAGGCAAGTTCAAAAGTTCTCTCTTTCAGTATTTCCCTGCGGAATTCATCTTTCCCCAGATTCGGCTTCATATCTCCCAAACCGGCACGGCTACGAATGAAGTTTACCAGTTCATAGGCCTTAGCCGTAGGACCTGCCGCCTCTGCATAAATAAGCGCCACATCAGAGAAACGGAGCAGGAAAGGTCGGGTACTGGTCTTGTCACCTTCAAACTTCGGATCTATATATTTGCGACAGAACGGATAAGGAATCTTTCCGGGATATTCTCCCAACAGCGTACCATCTGCCTTGTAGACTTTATCAACAATAAGCTCTGTTTTGCGCTTATCACTTGCATCAAAAGTATTGTAAAAAGCAACCGTGGTCTGATATTCGCCCCAACCGTCATGAGTGGGGATATACTCATCCTTGTCCCCCTGTTTCAGATACAGAGTGGCTCCATCTATATAAGGAATAAACATCTTGGATATTTTAGAGTATTGCCCTTCGGAAGAACCGCTCCGGTCCATCGCCATGATAAAGATATGCTCTTTGCCGCGTGCTTTCTCAACGTCATAAATATCAAGCAGCGAGCTCTCGAAGCCATATACCGACTGCTTTTCAATCACTTCACCTGCAAAATATGCAGCACTGTCGTACATGACTGTTGCATCGCGGTGCATATCACGATAGAGTTTCACCCCATGTTCTTTAGCCGACGCCACATACAAGTATGCCTTTGCAGCCAGGGCCTGCGCAGCCACCCGGTCGGCACGCCCTATCTTAGGAGTTTCATAAACAGGCAGTAACTCTGCAGCCCGGCGGCAATCCGAAAGAATCAGGTCGTACATAGCATCCATATCAGGCGCAAGCGCGGTTGAAGTCTGATCCACCGTTTCCACTACTGATTTGTGCAAAGGAACAAGGCCGAAGTTACGCACCAGGTTAAAGTAATTCCAGGCGCGGAGGAAATAAGCCTCACCCAGAAAAAGGTCTTTTTGCTCTTGGCTGAAGCCTGCATCCGGCACTTTTTTAATGACGGCATTGGCACGGTTCACACCGATGAAGGCATACTTGAAGAAATTCTCCAACGAACCGTTTGTTTTAAAGTTACCCACTTTCCAGTTATTCAGGTCCTGATTGTCGGCACTTGCATCCGACTTGGTCGTCATGGTCTCACTTGCCATATCACCCAAAAAGAAAATGGTTCTGGAATATTCCAGGTAGTTCAGCGTGCCGTACGCATACATAACTGCGGCCTCTGCATCGGCTGCCGTCTTGAAGAAATTATCTTCAGAATAAAACCCGTAAGGAGTCTCATCCAGATTGCATGCTCCCAATGCCAGGGTTCCGGCAAGCAGTGATATTACAACTCTATTTTTCATATTGTATCAGTTATTTAGAAGGTTAAGTCAAGTCCGAAAGTCCATTTACGCAAACGGGGATATCCGCCGCTATAAACTCCATCCAACCCTACTTCGGGGTCGTATCCCTTGAACTTGGTGAAAGTGTATAAGTTAGAAGCATTCATATAGATACGCGCTTTAGAAAGGAATGACTTTTTCGGTAAGTCAAACGTATAGCCTATATTCAGATTCTGAACACGCAGGAACGATCCGTCCTCTATCCACCAATCAGAAATCTTCACCTGACGACCGTCGCGTAAGCTCGGATATTTATTTGTCGGATTATCGGGTGTCCAGCGTAATGGAGAGTTACTGGGCTCACCGAATGCCTTCGTATTCAACACGTCCTGACCAAATACCCCATTAAGGAATACGCTCACATCAAACTTCTTCCAAGACAGGTTCAACGCCAAACTGGCTGTAAAGTCCGGATTAGGATCACCTATAATGGTCTTATCCGCTTCCGATATTTCGCTGTCTCCATTCAGATTCATGTATTTGAACTCTCCGGGGTTAGCATAATCGCCGGACAAACCGGCATCGATTCCTTCATTCAGGGTCTGGACAATACCATCCACTTTATATCCATAGAACACATTTACCGGTTGACCGATAGCCAGTATATTGGTATAGTCGCGATATTGTTCAAGACTATTGCCCGAATATTCAAAGAGCATCCCCGTCATCGGGTCGGTAACCAAACCGGATTCCAAAGTGTTACCCAAGTCTTTCACTTTATTGCGGTTGCGCGAGTAAATCAGGGTTCCGCTCAATTGCCAGTCTTTCGTTTGCAGGATATCGGCATCTACCGTTACTTCAAAACCACGGTTCTGGATTTTACCATCATTCACCCACATCTTGTCATATCCCGAAGACAGAGCCAGATTACGTTCACGAAGCAAGTCGCTGGTCTGTTTATCATAATAGTCAAAAGAAACTCTCAGACGACGGTTGAGAAATGCCATGTCGATACCAAAGTCGGCTTGTGCAGTTGTTTCCCACTTCAAATCAGGGTTCGGAATACCACTCCATACCCGGTAAATCCATCCCGGACCTGTCCAGCCGGAAACATATCCCGGACCGATGGTAGTAGCCCAACTGCCATCATTATAATACTTATCCGTACCGTAACGGCTTAAAGTCTGATAAGGACTGATTCCCTGATTACCAGAAATACCATAGCTGAAACGGAATTTCAACTCATCAAATACATTCAGATTCTTAATGAACGATTCTTCATGCGCTTTCCAGCTAACAGCTCCTGAAGGGAACATAGCCCACTTGTTATTCTTACCGAATTTAGAGGAACCATCGGCACGAGCCGTCAAGGTCAGCAGATACTTATTATCGTATACATAGTTCAGACGGAACATTCCTGAAACGAGTTTATTATCCGAATATCCATTCCATATTTCATTCTTCTCCGGATTTCCGGCACCCATATTCTCATTGCCCAATGCTTCGTTCACAAAATCCTTACCTGTCAGGCCGGAACTTCTGGACATATAGTATTCATAAGAATAACCCACCATAGCACCGATGTCATGCTTGTCGAATTTCTTCTGGAAGTTGGCGAAAGTTTCAGAAACCAGATTGTGTCCCTCCCAGTTCTCTATCTCTGCCTGACCGTTGCTGAATTCTCCGGCTTCGGTATATTTCTTCGGATAGTATCTGTCGGATACGGACTTGCCAAACTTATAGTTCAATTGGGAAGTCAGTTTCAGGAAAGGGAAGAGTTGCCATTCCAACGCTACGGAAGAAATGACATCCAAAGACTTGGTTTCATTCTTCTGCAAGTCTGTAATCGCCATCGGATGGCTGAAGTCACTTGCATTGGTCAGATAATAGTCCCCGTTTTCGTCATAAACCGGATAAATAGGGTTTCTCCAGTACGACAAGCCACCGTTGGCATTGCGCACACCGCGGGAAAGGATATTGGAAAAGCGTACTTTGAAGTTATCATATATATTATGATCTACACTCAAATTGTATCCACCTTTTGTGTAGTCATCTTTTATATACATACCATTATCTGTATAGAAATTAGCGCTAAGATTAAAAACAGTCCGGTCATTGGAACTGGAAATCGTAGCAGTGGTATTATTGGAAACCGGAGTGTCACGGAATACCAGATCATCCCAACGGGTATTGGTAGTCCAGGTAGTTTGCAGTTCTTCTACCGATGGATAGTAAACACCGGTGGAACTTACTTTTCCCACATAAAGCGGATCAAGCCCTCCATTGATGCGTGACTCGTTGTTTAAGGAAGCCATCAATACGGGGTCGCGCCACAAATCAAGTTTCGTATCAAACTGCGAAAGGGTAATCTGCTGGCGAACCGTTATGTTGGTAGTTCCTGTCTTCGCACGCTTTGTTGTAATCATAATAACACCGTTCGCACCGCGGGAGCCATAAATAGCAGAGGCTGAAGCATCTTTCAGGATTTCCATATTCACGATATCCGACGGATTGATCTGCTTCAGATCTCCGGCATCTCCCAACGGAAAGCCATCCACTACCACCAGTGGAGCATTGGAACCACGCAACGAACTGCCACCACGGATACGCACCGTAGCGCCGGCTCCCGGGTCCTGTGAAGAATTGATGACCTGCAGACCGGCTGCACGTCCCTGTAACAATCCTTCCACCGAATTGGCGGGGATTTCTTTCAAGGCTTCCGTCTTGACGGACGTAACCGAACCTGTAACGTCGCTCTTCTTCACACTACCGTAGCCTATCACCACTACCTGCTCCAGTTGAAGCGCATCGTCAAGCAGAGTTACATTGATCGTACTCTTTCCATTGACGGGCACTTCCTTATTTTGCATACCTACATAAGAAAACACCAATGTTGCCGTACGCGGCACATCTTTCAATATATAATTACCATCGATATCGGTAATCGTTCCGCCGGATATTCCTTTGACTTGCACAGTAGCGCCAATCAGGAAGTCTCCTGCTGCATCCTTTACACAACCGGCAACTGTTATTTTATCCGGTGACTGTGCATAAGAAACGGGAATGTTACTAAAGAACATGCATAATGCCATTATCTGCCAAGACAAAAATACATGCCACCAACTTTTTGATTCATTTTTCATACTTATCAAGAATTAAAGAACACACACATTTTACATTCATAGAATTCTATTTTTCATTAGCTATATCATGATAGGACAAAAGTAGGAGGATTATGAATGACAGCATTTATATTACTTGTTCAATGATTGTACTTTTTTGAACGTTTTTCCGGCTATAATCCACACCCTGCTACCGTTTTATTTGCAAGAGGTATCAATTATCGCATTTACATGGGATAACAATAAAAGATCAATAACAAAAGGGTATTTAGTGCAATCTACAGCTATCGGAAAGTAGATAATCAAGTAATTCATCAACGGCGCAAGTAGCTACACAGACATATTTATCGGCACTGCCATAGTATACGAAGAGTTCGCCGTCCACAATTACATTTCCTGTAGGAAATACACAACCATTATACAGACCGGACGTTTCAAAATCCAGTTCCGGTTCAAGTATAGGTTGAGGAGTTTTAGCCAGAATGTGCAGCGGATTTTCCAGATCAAGCAGCAGAGCGCCAACACGATAGTATCCCCGTCCACCATGCTCCACACCATGATACAGCACCAGCCAACCCTTTTCCGTTTTAAGCGGAGGAGTACTTCCGCCCAACTTTTCCTCCCATGAGTTCTCGGTTCCGGTAATCAGCAAATGACTTTCCTTGTCCTCCCAATTCAACAGATCATCCGAGAACTTCATCCAGATGGATGGATAATCCACGCCATACTCACCGCCTATGTATTCTTTTGGACGATGCAGCATCACATACTTTCCCTGAACTTTTTCCGGGAAAAGAATAACATCCCTGTCGTCCAATACCGGAGAGGTCAGACGTCCCAGTCTCTTAAACTCACGGAAATCAGTAGTAACAGCCAACCCCGTATTACCCAGATTTTTACGGAGAGCCATAGGAGCATCACTACCGCAATCCGGCAACAACACTTCATCATGGCTGAAGTTCCAATATTGCCCCGGTGCATACGGACGATAGGCATAAGTGATGTAATACTCCGTATCATACTTCACAATGCGGGGATCTTCCACACAACCCGAATCAGGACCATCCTCACTGGGACCGAACACCGGAACATCGGATACACGCTCAAAGTGGAATCCGTCTTTACTGGTGGCCAATCCTAAACGGATCACATGTTCGGCATCATTTCCCGCAGCTCTGTACAGCATATAGAACGTACCATTGTCATAAACCACTCCGGGATTGCAGGTTACCAACGATTCCCAATCATTCGAATCCAACGGGGAAAGTATCGGATTTCCCTCAAACTTCTTTAATTTCATCTTCTTATTTCTTTATAATTATATAACAATCAACTGAATATAATCCATATCAATACACTCAACACCAACAGGACAATCGCCCATGAATGATAATTCTTGTACCACACCAGAGCACGGTTCGCCCGGAACTCCGCTTTCAGTTCACTCATGGAGAAGGTGGTATCCACAAGCTTCTCGGCAACCGGTTTCGAATAGCACATACTGACCAGATAAATAACGATCCCGCTCACCGCCAACAAGAAAGGAACAATCAACAGGAAGTGCATATCGCCAAATATTTCATTCTTATAGAAAAGCATCACAACCGCTATAGCCAAACCACTGAGCAGTCCGGCAAAAGCACCATTTCCATTCACACGCTTATTAAACACACCTAGCAGAAATGCCGCAACAACAGGTGGAGCAATGTAAGAAAGCATCTCCTGATAATACTTCAGCAACGAACCGAACTTCCCAATCTGAGGTGCCCATAAGGCGGCCGCAACAATAATGACGCAAGAGGTTATCTTTCCGATAATCACGAGTTTCTGGGAACTGGCATTCTTATTATATTGCGCATAGAAGTCCATTGTGAACAGTGTAGACGTAGAGTTAAGAATAGCGCTCAAAGTAGAAGTCAAAGCAGACAAAAGCGCTGCCAGCATGATACCCAACAATCCCACCGGTATCAGTTGAAGCACCATATTGGGATATACCATATCCGGCTTTTCAAGCCCCGGAAACAAATGGCGGGCAATCACACCCGGTATGGCAATGATAAAAAGAGTCAGCATGGTAAGGAAACCCGTAAACAATACACCCTTACGTCCCTCATCCACTGACTTTGAGCTCAATACACGCTGCACCAACGTCTGGTTATTTGCCCAGAAATAGATGCCCAGAACCGGCATACCGACTATCAGCCCCAGCCAGGGAGTGGCCGTATCCGTCAACGGACGAATCAGCTTCACCGATATATCGCCACTGGCAAACAACTGATAGAAATAATCCCCGCCTTGCTGGAAACAGTAGAAAGTCAGCAAGATAGATCCTAATATAAGAATGACAGCCTGTATCAATTCCGCATTAATGGCAGAAGACAAACCACCCGGGATAGTATAAGATGCAGCAATAATCGCAAACACAATAATGATCAGTTGCAAATCAGCATCGGGAAGTATCAGCTTAATAATCAGCGCAGCAGCATACAAAGCCCCGGCTGCGTCCAGGAAAATGTTTCCTATGATGCAAATGGCAGAGAAGTAATAGCGCGAACGGCGGTCAAAACGCTTCTCCAGAAATTCCGGTATCGTGAATATACCCGACTTAATATAAAGAGGTAGCAGGAAAACTGCAAAGAACACCATTACCACAATACCCGTCAGGTTATAATTAAACACAGCGATACCCGTGTGATAAGCATCACCGGACTGACCTATCAAAGTGGTACTTGAAATACTGGCAGCAAACAGCGACAACCCCACTACCCACCAAGGCATTGAGCGTCCCGCCAGAAAATAGGATTGGGAGTCTGAGCTCTTACCATTCTTCAGCCCCCACCAGATGATAAAGGCCAAATAAACAAGGACTATTACAAGATCTAAATTGCTTATTGAAAATGTCTCCATAGCATAGAAATTAATTGTTTTGAATTCATGCTGCAAAAATAGAGGGGATTCTGATAATTCGCTTATAATATTCTGTCTATTGATTATACTTTTTTGAATACCTGACTGTATTTTCATTAGAATTCGTAGCTTTGCAAGAGAGAAACAACTACGACCATGAAAGACATACAAAAAGAAATCACTCCCATTGCCGCGGATGACCTGTTCATTGTACTCAATCATCCGAACGCCAAGTTCGACTATCCGGTACACTATCATCCGGACTATGAAATCAATTTGGTTATGGACACCTACGGAAGCCGCATCGTTGGAGATTCGGTAGAGGCTTTCGAAGCCCTGGACCTCATCATGATAGGTCCCAACCTTCCACACGCCTGGAAAGGAGAAGTAGTAGAAGGAAACCATGTGATTACCATCCAGTTCTCGGACAAGCTACTGAACTTTCCGATATTGGAAAAACGCTTATTCAACCCCATCAAGCAACTGCTGCTTGAATCACAACGGGGCATTGGCTTTTCCAGACAAACCCAACTGGTGATGAAAGATAAGATTATCAAGCTGACCCGGATGCAGGGATTTCATACGGTATTGGAATTTTTCTCTATCCTGCATGAGCTTTCTATTGCCGACCGCCATATCTTGGTCAGCAACCAATATGATACCAAAGACACCGTACGCACTTCCAAAAGCCGACGGATAGCCAAAGTCTGCGACTATATCGAGAAAAACTTTGAAGAACCGATTAAGCTGGGCGACGTGGCGCAACTGGTGAACATGTCCGAATCTGCATTCAGCCATTTCTTCAAAAAAAAGACGAATTGCACATTCATTGATTATATCACGAACCTGCGGATAGCCCGCGCTTGCCAGCTATTGGCAGAAACAACCCACACGGTAGCCGAGATCTGCTACACTTGCGGCTTCAATAACTTATCTAATTTTATAAGGATATTCAAGAAGAAGAAAGGGAGTACACCGCAAGAATACCGTATGTTCTTGCAACAGATGCTTATTAAGTATTAACCTCAAGGTTATACCATACCATATCCATCTCTTATCCCGGATATGCAAAAGATGCCATCTTTCGTTGCAAAAGGTGGCATCTTTCACTGTAAAAGATGGCATCTTTTGATGTAATAGATGCCATCTTTTGCATATAGGGTCTTAGTGTTGTTCAGGACATCCCTTAACTATCGGGTTGCTTTCAATGCTTCATCCAGATCAATACCTAAAGCTTTGGCTACGCCTGTACCGTAGGCCGGATCAGCTTTGTAGCAGTTGCGTACATGGCGTTGCTTAATGAAGAGTTCGGCATCACCCATGGCACGGGCTGTATTTTCGCACGTCAGTTGCTGATCTTCAGCAGACATCAGTCGGAAAAGATCACCCGGCTGGCTGTAGTAATCATCATCGTACTCACGCTCATTGTAGTTATAAACGTCGCCATGAACTTTCAAAGGCGGTTCTTTCTTCTCGGGAGAGTCCTGCCATTCACCGTAGCTGTTGGGCTCGTAGCTCTTGGCACTGCCGTAATTACCGTCTACACGCATGGCACCGTCACGATGGTAAGCATGGAACGGGCAACGGGGCTTGTTTACCGGAATCTGTTCCGCATTCACTCCCAAGCGGTAACGCTGTGCATCACCATAAGAGAAAAGGCGTCCCTGCAACATTTTGTCGGGAGAGAAACCGATACCTTCCACTATATTCTGCGGATTGAAAGCAGCTTGTTCTACTTCGGCAAAGTAGTTTTCCGGGTTACGGTTCAGTTCCAGGATACCTACATCCTGAAGCGGGAAATCTTTGTGCGGCCATACCTTTGTAAGGTCGAACGGATTGATGCGGTATTCGTCCGCCTGCTCTTCCGTCATCAGCTGTATTTGGAATTGCCACTTCGGGAAGTCACCCTTTTCGATGCTCTCGTACAAGTCGCGTTGGTGCGATTCACGATCCTTGGCAATGATAGCCTCGGCCTCCTGGTCGGTCAGATTCTTGATGCCTTGCAGAGTGCGCAGATGGAACTTCACCCAAATACGTTCGTTGGCGGCATTGAAAAAGCTATAAGTATGACTACCGAAACCATGCATATGGCGATAGGAATAAGGAATACCACGGGGACTCATCGTGATGGTCACCTGATGCAAAGCTTCGGGCAGCAGGGTCCAGAAATCCCAGTTATTGTTCGGACTGCGCATATTGGTGCGCGGGTCACGTTTTACGGCATGGTTCAAATCGGGAAATTTCAACGGATCGCGCAGGAAGAATACAGGAGTATTATTTCCCACTAAATCCCAGTTGCCTTCTTCTGTATAGAACTTCATGGCAAAACCACGGATATCACGTTCAGCATCTGCGGCTCCCCGTTCACCGGCTACGGTGGAGAAACGCACGAAACACTCCGTCTTCTTACCAACTTCGCTGAAGATGGCAGCACGGGTGTACTTTGTGATGTCATGTGTTACGGTAAACGTACCGTATGCGCCGGAACCTTTGGCATGCATACGTCTTTCGGGAATCACTTCACGGTCGAAGTGTGCAAGTTTTTCCAGAAACCAAGGGTCTTGCATCATGATAGGACCACGTTGTCCTGCGGTCTGAGTGTTTTGATTGTCGGCGATCAGGCGCCCGTTGGCAGAAGTGAGTTTTTTCTTTTCCATGGTATTTTTGTTTAGATAATTAATATATGGAACAAATGTAAGGATTCGTAAGTTCATTACAAACTGATAAATTCTATGAGGAAATAGACAAAATCTATGTATTCGCACGGAATGGCTAATCCGGTGGGAATTCGTACCTTTGCAGGCAAAGAAAAAAAGGTATGAAGTATATATATTATTTTCTACTTGCTCTCTGGTTTATCCCCGCATCCGCACAAAAAAGTGAAACGGCAAGATATCTGGAAAGCATCGGACTGGTGAATATTGCCGAAGCAGACAGTAGCATCATCGTAGACCTGATGTATACCCGGGCGGATAATTTCACGGGAAAGGTGCTATACGAAGATCTGCATGAGGCGTACCTGCATCCCGATGCCATGAAAAGACTGCTACTGGCGCAACAGGAACTGAAAAAGCGATACCCCGGCCGTCGCCTCATCGTGTATGATGCCGCCCGCCCGATGAGTGTGCAGCAGAAAATGTGGAATGTAGTGAAAGGCACCTCCAAGTATATCTATGTTTCCAATCCTGCACGTGGTGGCGGACTGCACAACTACGGTCTGGCAGTAGACATCAGTATACTGGATGAAGCGGGAAATCCCCTGCCGATGGGTACGAAAGTAGACCACCTCGGTCCCGAAGCTCACATCACGAATGAAGCCGCACTGGTGCAAAGCGGAAAAATGACAAAGCAGGAACAGGCGAACCGGCAACTGCTGCGGAGCGTCATGCGTACCGCAGGTTTTCGCGCATTGCCCAGCGAGTGGTGGCATTTTAACTGGTGCAGCCGACAGGAAGCTAAACAAAAATACAAGGTTATACCATAAAGTTCCTTATATTCCTTTATATTTGTGCAGACAAACCGGGTAAGAACTCCATACCATGCAACTATGAAACAAGCTCTCAAACTTATACTTTCCACCCTGTTCGGTGCATGCATCGGCTTCGGTGCAGTGGTGCTTTGCATTACATTCTTTACGGAAACCACATTAAGTGAATTCTTCGGGAATATGGGAAACATACAGTTAAGCAGACTCTTGCTTTCCTGTATCTTATCATTGACTTGTCTCATCCTTGCCGTTTTTGTACAAATCATTCTCCACGAAGGCGGGCATCTGATCTTCGGACTTGCCACCGGTTACCGGTTCGTTTCTTTTCGGGTAGGTAGCCTTACACTGATAAAAGAAAAAGGAAAGTTCCGTTTCAAACGCTTCTCCATCTCCGGCACGGGCGGACAATGCCTGCTCTCTCCACCGGATAAGCCTTACGAACAGTTGCCTTATTTCTGGTATAATGCAGGCGGAGTACTGATGAATCTGCTGACGGCAATCCTTGCACTTGTTCTTTGGGTTGCCTATCCCGAGATACCGCTACCTTTACATTTATTCCTTCTATTCTCCTTTATCTGCGGCTTCTTCCTGGCACTGATGAACGGTATTCCATTGAAGATGTCGGGCATCACGAATGATGCCTACAACCTGATATTGATGCACCGGGACCTGAATACCCGGAAGTATCTGGCACTACAGTTAGCCGTCAACGCTGAAGTTCAGAAAGGCGTAAGACTGAAAGACATGCCGGACGAATGGTTTCCGAACGATGAAGTGACAGATTACAGGAATATCATGCAGGTTGCCGTTAAACTGCTCTATATTTCGCGCTATGTAGACCGGAAAGAATTTGAAACCGCACACGTCCTGTTTAGCGAAATAGAGCGGCATAAAGAGGAAATTGTCGGACTATACGTAAAAGAAATCGAGTGTGAACTCCTGTTCCTCGAACTGATAGGTGAACGGAGAAAAGAAGAAATAGAGCGGCTTTATACAGATAAGATAAAGAGATACATCCAACGGTATAAGATTATGATGTCTTCCAAACAACGCTTGCTGTGTGCTCTTGCCTTGTATTGGGAGAATCAGCCGGAACGGGCGAAAGAGATTTATGAAAAAGTAGCGCGCAAGCGGGATAAGTATTTGCTGCAAGGCGAGGTTAACTCTGATCTGGATATTATGGAGACGATGCTCCGGGAGGCACAAGTACAGGTCTAAGTGAAGCCACCATTATTTTCTTTGCATTATTACTTTATAATAATTATCTTTGCATAATCATCATAAAGTAAAGAAGCCATGCTAATCATCCGAAACCCTTTCATTATAAACGGATACATATCCCCTGCCTATTTCTGTGACAGGAAAGCGGAGAGTGAGATGCTTATCCGGCAAATTACCAATGGTAATAATACCGCGTTAATCTCAACGCGAAGAATGGGTAAGACAGGATTGATACGTCATTGCTTCCAGAGTAAAGAAATTCAAAAGACATATTACACATTCTTTATTGATATATATGCGACCAAATCTCTGCGTGAATTTGTGTTTGCTCTCAGCAAAGAAATTATCGAGTCATTGAAGTCCTCGGGCAAAAAAACGATACAGACTTTCTGGGAAACGATGAAGTCACTGCAAACCAGTCTGACATTCGACTTCAATGGTACCCCTTCATTCAATTTAGGCTTGGGAGACATCCAATCTCCGGACGCTACGCTGGATGAAATATTCCATTATCTGGAACAGGCGAACAAGCCCTGCATCGTAGCCATCGACGAATTCCAGCAAATCACAAATTATGCGGAAGACAATGTAGAAGCTATCCTGCGCACTTACGTGCAACATTGCAACAATGCCCATTTCATCTTTGCCGGAAGCCAGAGGCACATTATGGGCAATATATTTCTGACAGCCTCACGCCCTTTCTATCAGAGTGTATCGATGATGCATCTGGAAAGTATTCCTTTAGAGGAATACATCAAATTTGCTCAGAAACACTTCAAAGAAGCAGAGAAGAACATATCCAAAGAAGCTATCGAACAGATATATCAATATTTCGAAGGCATCACCTGGTATATGCAGAAAGTATTGCATACCCTGTATGACATGACGCCTGTTCATGAGGTCGCAGATGTTTCAATGGTTGAGGAAGCCATCTGTCAAATCATAGGCTCATTCCAATATACCTACTCCGAAACCCTTTTCCGGATGCCCGAGAAACAAAAAGAACTGCTCATTGCCATTACCAAAGAAGGGAAAGCAAGTGCCATCACTTCCGGTGCATTTATCAAGAAATATAGATTGCCATCTTCCAGCTCTGTACAATCGGCATTAAAAGGACTGTTGGAGAAGGATTTTGTCACACAAGAGGCGGGAGCTTATCAGATTTACGACCGTTTCTTCGGATTATGGCTTCAAAGAAACTACTAAACGACAAGGTTTATGGAATTGAATGGCGAAACCCTTCGTTTTATACGTGAACATTGCAAGGATGATGTACGCAGCCTGGCTCTGCAAGCACCGAAATATCCCGGTGTGGATATGCCTGTTGCACTGACGCAGATAGCGGGCAGACAGGCGGCAGCTGAGAAAATACCGTCCTGGCATGAGGAAGAAGGCGTTCTATATCCCCGTCACCTATCGTTAGAGCAATGTTCTTCGGAAGCTACGGCACGATACAAAGCATCTATCATTCCGGAGTCCTCCTCCGGCACACTGACCGACTTAACCGGAGGCTTCGGCATAGACTGCGCTTTTCTTTCTCCGAAATTCCATCATGTCACCTATGTGGAACGGCAGGAAGTTCTTTGCGAGATTGCATCGCATAACTTCCCGTTACTGGGTCTGAATCACATCCGGATAGAAAACAAAGACGGCATCCGGCATCTGCAAGAGATGTCTTCCGTCGACTGGATATTCATTGATCCTGCCCGTCGTGACGGGCATGGCGGTAAGACTGTTGCCATTGCCGACTGTGAACCGAATGTAGCGGAACTGGAATCCCTGCTGCTCGAAAAGGCGCAGCACGTAATGGTGAAGCTCTCCCCTATGCTCGACCTGTCTTTGGCTATTCAGGATTTAAAGTACGTACAGGAAGCACATATTGTTTCTGTAAACAATGAATGCAAGGAACTCTTGCTTATCCTGGGACACAACACTGTTGCCGCAGAGAATATTCCTATCCATTGCATCAATCTGCAAACGAAGGATGGGAGAAATACAAAGACAACCGGACAGTTCTTCACCTTCACCCGCGAACAGGAACAATCAAGCCCGAGTGAATATACCGGTACTTTAGATAAATATCTGTACGAACCCAACGCGTCCATCCTCAAAGCAGGGGCTTTCCGCAATGTAGCCTGTATATATAAGGTAAAGAAGCTGCATCCTAACAGCCACCTCTATACTTCCGGTGAACCGATAAAGAACTTTCCCGGAAGAAGTTTCCGGATAACGGGGGTATGTACATTAAATAAGAAAGAGCTAAAAGGCGTATTAGGAGATCTGAAGAAAGCCAATATCACGGTTCGTAACTTTCCAAGTTCAGTAGCGGAACTCCGTAAACGTATCAAACTGAGCGAAGGCGGAGAAGTTTATCTGTTCGCTACGACCTTAAATAATGAACAGAAGGTTCTGATCCGATGTGAGAAAGCAGAAGGAAGGAACTAATATGATTTGTTGGCGCAATTGATTCCTTCTTGTAGGGTTATGAGGGAAAGTTGACTAGGGGACGAGTTGACAAGGGGACAAGGTTCCATGCGGCATAGAAGCATTGCGCAGCCCCTTGTTCCCTTGTCAACTCGTCAACTGGTTTCCTTCCTTTCTTTTCCGGAAAGAAACAAATCCCGCCAACAGGTTAACACAACAAATTACAATATCCCCCTCCGGAATATAGCCTGTAACAGGCATTTTTCTCTTTAATGTAACCTCAGCAAAACAAGATGTAACATCCGGAGGAAATCTGTAACATAGACTCAACTTTCTGAAATACGATTCTTCTTCCAAATCCTCTTTTCTGCCTATTTTTGTAATCGTCATCCACAATGACAAAACAGAAGTCTATTAATAACAATAAAAACGCACTAATACCATGAAAAGAAAACTTCAGTTGCTCACCGGAATCGGATGCCTGTGTCTGTGCTTCCTTTCCTGTTCACAACCTCCCTACAAGAACCCGGCTCTAAGCCCGGAAGAACGCGCCAATGATCTGGTAGGCCGACTTACATTGGAAGAGAAAGCCGCATTGATGCAAAACACATCTCCTGCCATCCCCCGACTGGGCATAAAAGCCTATGACTGGTGGAACGAAGCGCTGCACGGCGTAGGACGTGCCGGACTGGCCACTGTATTCCCGCAAGCCATCGGTATGGGAGCTTCTTTCAACAACGAACTGCTTTACGATGTATTCACCGCAGTTTCGGATGAAGCACGTGCCAAGAATACCGAATTCAGCAAAGAAGGCGGATTAAAACGTTATCAGGGGCTCACCATGTGGACACCCAATATTAACATTTTCCGTGATCCGCGCTGGGGACGGGGACAGGAAACTTACGGAGAAGATCCTTACCTCACGGGGCAGATGGGTATGGCAGTGGTACGCGGCCTGCAAGGACCTGAAGGAGAGAAGTATGATAAGCTACATGCCTGTGCCAAGCACTATGCCGTACATTCCGGTCCGGAGTGGAACCGCCATAGTTTCAATGCCGAGAACATCGACCCGCGTGATTTATGGGAAACTTATCTGCCCGCTTTTAAAGACCTGGTTCAAAAAGCGCATGTAAAAGAAGTGATGTGTGCCTACAACCGCTTTGAAGGTGAACCCTGCTGCGGAAGTAACCGCCTGCTTATGCAAATTCTGCGTGATGAATGGGGATATAAAGAAATCGTAGTATCGGATTGCTGGGCAATCAGCGACTTCTACAACAAAGGTGCCCATGAAACTGATCCTGACAAACAACACGCTTCCGCCAAAGCCGTACTCTCCGGAACAGATGTGGAATGTGGCGACAGCTATGCTTCACTGCCCGAAGCCGTAAAGGAAGGATTGATTGACGAGAAACAGATAGACATCTCTCTGAAGCGCCTGATGAAAGCCCGCTTTGAGTTGGGTGAGATGGACGAACCTTCACAAGTGTCCTGGGCACAAATTCCTTACAGCGTAGTAGATAGTAAAGAACATCGTGAACTGGCACTCCGTATGGCACGTGAGAGCCTTGTATTGCTGCAAAACAATCAAAGTTTACTGCCTTTAAACAAGAACCTGAAAGTGGCCGTGGTAGGACCTAATGCCAATGACTCCGTAATGCAATGGGGCAACTACAATGGTTTTCCCTCACATACCATCACTCTATTGGAGGGTATCCGCGAATATCTGCCCGAATCACAGATCATCTACGAACCCGGATGCGACCTGACCTCCGACGTCACTTTGCAAAGTGTATTCCAGCAATGCAGCATGGATGGCAAGCAAGGTTTCAGTGCCAAATACTGGAATAATACGAAACAGGAAGGGATACCGGATGTAACCAATCACATCAGCACACCCTTCCACTTCATCACCACCGGTGCCACGACCTTTGCTGCCGGCATCAACCTACAAGATTTCTCCGCCAGTTACGAATCCGTATTCCGTCCCGCCAAGAGTGAAGATATCGCCTTCCGTTTCCAGACCCAAGGGATAACCAAACTCTCAATTGACGGCAAGGAAGTTGCCGCAGGCATGAACTTCAAAAACAAGTCCAAAGTCTACACCCTCCAGGCAGAAGCCGGAAAAGAATATCGTATCAAGATTGATTTTGCTTTCCGCAACCGTGATGCCGCACTCGATTTTGACATGGGACGCGAAGTTCCCGTTGACCTGAAACAAACCGTAGACAAGGTAAAAGAGGCAGATGTTATCATCTTTGCCGGAGGTATATCCCCGGCAGTGGAAGGTGAGGAAATGCATGTCAACATTCCCGGCTTCAAGGGAGGTGACCGCGAAACCATCGAACTTCCGTCTATCCAAAGCCGTCTGCTTGCCGAATTGAAGAAAGCCGGAAAGAAGATCGTATTCGTCAACTTCTCCGGTTCCGCTATCGCCCTGACTCCCGAATCGAAAACATGCGATGCTATCCTGCAAGCATGGTATCCCGGTCAGGCAGGTGGTACAGCCATTGCAAACGTTCTATTCGGAGATTATAATCCGGCAGGACGTCTTCCGGTGACTTTCTATAAGAGCACCAAGCAATTGCCGGACTTCGAGGACTACTCCATGAAAGGACGTACTTACCGCTATATGACGGAAAACCCGCTCTTCCCCTTTGGTCATGGGTTGAGTTACACGACTTTCCAATATGGAAACGCTTCTTTGAATACATCTGAAATCAAAGATGGGGAACAAGTTACTTTGACTATTCCTGTTAGCAACACGGGTAAATACGATGGTGAAGAAGTGGTACAGGTATATCTGCGCCATCCGGGCGATAAAGAGGGACCTTCACATGCACTCCGTGCCTTTAAACGTGTAGCGATAGCTAAAGGGGCAACAAATAATGTCACCATACCTTTGAGCAAAGAAAATTTTGAATGGTTTGATACAAGTACCAACACTATGCGTCCGATAGAAGGTGATTATGAAATTCTGTATGGCGGTACATCAGAACTGAAACAACTGAAATCAATTCCTGTCACTATTAAATAGCTCGCTTAACTCCTTTAAATTCACTAAAAACATTCCTTTATGAAGAATTTATTCTATCTCCTCCTCTGTCTCATCGCCGGAGCATCGTGCAGTCAGGCAGACCCGACAAAGCCCTGGGATAAAGGTGCCTTTGAGACACAGAAATACCGGAATCTCTTTGCCGAGATGGGTTATAAACAGGCAGACATTGACGCCAAACTCAAATCCGTCTTCGACGGTGTGTTCTACGGCCCTGACAAAGTATATTTTGAAGTAGGCGATTCTATGGCATATATCAGCGACGTCAAAAATCATGACGTCCGCACCGAAGGTATGTCCTACGGATTAATGATTGCCGTCCAGTTCGACCGTCAGGATATCTTCGACCGTCTCTGGCGATGGGGTACAAAGTACATGCAGCACCAGGATGGTCCACTGAAAGGTTACTTTGCCTGGAGTTGTGCAACGGACGGTACCCGTAACTCCCAAGGCCCTGCCTCCGACGGAGAGCTTTACTATGTAACCGCCCTCATCTTCGCTTCCAACCGTTGGGGAAATGACACCGGCATCAACTACCTTGCCGAAGCCCAGAATATCCTGAACTGTTCCATGGAGAAAGACGGCACAAACCGTGTAATGCCTTTCATCAATGTGGAGCATAAGCTCATCACTTTCGTTCCGGACATACATGGCGGACGTTTTACCGACCCGTCTTACCATGTACCCGCTTTTTACGAAGTATGGGCACGCTGGGCCAATGACGGCAGAGCTGACTTCTGGCGTGAATGCGCCGAACGCAGCCGCGAATATCTGCATAAAAGTATCCACCCCGTAACCGGACTAAACCCCGATTATAACAACTATGACGGCAGTTTGCTGGGCAACAACCGCATCATCGGCGATGCTTTCCGCTTTGACTCCTGGCGCGTACCGATGAACATCGCCTTAGATTACTCTTGGGCATGTGCCGACAAAGAGTGGCAACAGGAATACGGCAATAAAATCCAGAACTTCCTTTACAGCCAGGGTATTGATACCTTCGTAGATCAGTATAACGTAGACGGCACGCAAGTAAAAGACACCCTCCGGGCCGGAGAGCATAAGGCATTAAGACATTCTTTAGGTCTGGTTGCCACTTCTGCCGCCGCCTCACTGATGTGTACCCACGAGAAAAGCCGCGAGTTTGTAGATAAGTTATGGAACGCAAAACATGAGCCGTATGAAGACGGATATTTCGATGCTTACTATGACGGATTGCTCCGCCTCTTTGCTTTCATGCATCTGAGCGGAAATTATAGAATCATATTCCCGGAAAAGTAAAGAATAAGTAACAAACAATTGCAATATACTTGTAGGGGTAACATTGCCCCTACAAGTATAATATAAACACACCATTACTACAGAAAGCGTTAAAAACTACCGAAAACACCCCTTACCACTACCATAGATATCAAGAATGAACAAATAGTTTTATTTTTTGGTGCTATACTACTACGATTTCAAAACAATCTTCACTACGTTTGTAATAAGTAAAAGTTACGCATAATGCAACTACTTATCACAATGCCACAGTCACTTTAATTAAAACTATATGAATAAACTGATTCTTTTGGTATGCACAGTTCTGATGGCTGGATGTACCGCAACTACAAAAGAAGAACTGACCGAATCCGGATTGAAGCGAAGCGATTTCCAGACAGAAGTCAATGGTGAGAAAACGGACTTGTTCGTTCTGAAGAACAAGAACAAGATGGAAGTGTGTGTCACTAATTTCGGAGGCCGCATCGTATCGGTCATGGTTCCCGACAAGGATGGAAACATGAAGGATGTGGTACTGGGCTTTGATTCCATACAGGACTACATCAAATATCCGTCTGATTTCGGAGCAAGTATCGGACGATATGCCAATCGTATTAACCAGGGACGCTTCACACTGGATGGTGTGGAATATCAATTGCCGCAGAATAACTACGGCCATTGCTTGCATGGCGGTCCGAAAGGTTTCCAGTATCGTGTGTACAAAGGGGTACAGAAGAGCGACCAGGAATTGCAACTGACTTATCTGGCAAAGGACGGAGAAGAAGGATTCCCCGGCAATCTGCAATGCACCGTTATCATGAAACTGACAGATGACAATGCCATCGATATACAATATGAAGCAGAAACGGATAAACCTACCATCGTCAACATGACCAACCATTCTTACTTCAACCTGGATGGTGATCCGTCTACGGATAACTCCGCTTACCTGCTGACACTGAATGCCGATAGTTATACTCCGGTAGACAGTACTTTCATGACAACCGGCGAAATAGTAACAGTAGAAGGAACTCCCATGGATTTCAGAAAGCCCACCGCTATCGGTGCCAATATCAACCAGGACTTTGAACAGTTGAAGAATGGCAACGGAATCGATCATAACTGGGTTTTGAATACTCAAGGAAATGTAAACAAGGTGTGTGCCACCCTTGAATCACCGGCTACCGGCATCGTTCTGGATGTTTATACCAATGAGCCCGGTATACAGGTATATTGCGGCAACTTCCTGGATGGAACTTTGACGGGCAAGAAGGGAATCGTTTATAACTTCCGTGCATCTGTCTGCTTGGAAACACAGAAGTATCCTGATACACCAAATAAGCCGGAATGGGCATCGGCAGTATTGAGACCGGGAGAAAAGTATCATAGTCAATGCATCTATAAGTTCTCGGTACGAGAATAATCGGAGTACGATTTCCGTAAAAATGAGCGATAAGAATGTTCTGTATTTCTTCTCTCTCAAGACCTGAACCGTATCCGGCCCGTATTTCCTCCGTATCTATACGCATGGACCAGATACGGACCAGGTACGGGCCAGACACGGACCGGGTATGGTTCAAATAAGAATACTGTTCTAAATCTCCGATTATCAGTGATAAGAATTACGGTATTCCTGCGGTGTCAGTCCGGTTGTCTTTTTAAATAGTCGGTTAAAATAAGAATAGTCATCAAAAGAGAGGGCAAAAGCTACATTCTTAACGGACATCTCATCAGTTACCAAAATGAGTTGTGCTTTTTCTATTTTCTTCTGATTGATATATTTTGAAGGGGTCACACCAGTTTCTTTTTTGAATAAACGGATAAAATGATCTTTTGACAAACATGAGTTCTCAGACAAAGTTGTCAGATCTATGGCCTCATAAATATGTTTGCGTATATAAAGAATAGCTTTCTCTATCCGATCGTCCTTTGTCTCCACTTTAATTTGCGCACGCTTTAAGAAATGTGCCAGTAACTGGTATACAATACCACGTGATTCAACCTTGTCACATAATGCACGCTGCTTGTTCTTCAAAAGATTTTCCATCAGCGTCGAGTTATTATCATAAGTCGAGGGGTCCGATTTAGGCAAACTCATGTGAGGATTTATCGCACACAAGCGTTGAAACAACGCCAGATCCAAATCGCCGGCAGGTATCTCTACTGGAAATTCCCATTCATCCAATAAGTTCGTATCTGATTGATGCTCCTCATAAATGTGCAGATAGTAATGGCAGAAATAAGAATTACATATATAACTGTGTATAGTAAAAGCTGGGATAAAATACAGATAATTTGGTTTCAAAATTTGTATACCTCCCGATAGTTGTATTTGAGCCGTCCCTTCTGTTATATAGTACAAACGCGTAAACGGGCTATTTACGTTTTTCCAATTCCAATCTGCATTGTGCACAGCCAAACCGACATTCAGCACTAAAGGGTGCAATTTATCAACCAATAAAGCCATAGTATATAGTATTTAGTAACTTGATAAAGGTAAGTGATTTTATTAAGCCTTCAAAATAGTTATCGATATTCTCCATATAAAAATCGTTCTCATCCTATCTTAAAAGGCTTTTTCTAATAAATCTATCGATATATTCCAATACAAGCACTTTTTAATCCTATCAAAGCTACTAATTAATCCATATCTTTGCAATGTACAATAGAAACAATATTAATACCTATGAGAACAAAAATTTTATTAGCATCTTTAGCTCTTTCGATAGGGACATTATCTGCTCAGAACTATCAAGTTCCAGTATCGGAAAAAAACGAACCCATGATGAAAGGTAAATTCCAACCCACATGGAGTTCACTGGAAAATTATCAAGTTCCCGAATGGTTTAGAAATGCAAAGTTCGGAATATGGGCACATTGGGGGCCACAGTGTGTAGAAGGTTCAGGCGACTGGATGGCACGTTCCATGTATCTGGAAGGATCAGCGGAATATAAACATCATGTAGAGCACTATGGACATCCTTCTGAAGTGGGTTTCAAAGATATTATTCCTTTATTTAAAGCTGAAAAATGGAACCCGGATAAATTGGTTGAATTCTATAAAAAGATAGGTGCACAATATTTCTTCGCTTTAGGCAACCATCACGATAATTTCGACCTTTGGGACAGCAAATATCAAGCCTGGAATTCAAAAAATATGGGACCAAAACGTGATATTCTAGCAGAATGGGAACAAGCTGCACGTAAGTACGAACTTCCATTTGGTATCAGTTTCCATGCCGACCATGCCTGGACTTGGTATGAGCCCTCTCAACGTTATGATAGAAACGGTCCCAAAGCGGGTGTTCCTTACGATGGTACACTGACAAAAGCTGACGGTAAAGGTAAGTGGTGGGAAGGATACGACCCGCAGGATTTATATGCGCAAAATCATCCGATGAGTAAAGGAAGTTGGGTAGACGGTATGATACATAGCCAATGGGCTTGGGGAAATGGAGCATGCCTACCTACACAAGAATATTGCACGAACTTCTATAACCGCACGGTAGATGCTATCAATCGTTACAATCCTGATCTCATCTATTTTGATGTAACAGTAGTTCCATTCTACCCCATCAGCGATGCAGGATTAAAGATCGCAGCTCACTTCTACAATCATAATATGGCCACTCATAAAGGAAAACTGGAGGCTGTCATGCTGAGTAAGATATTGGATGAAAACCAACGCAAAGCTATAGTCTGGGATGTAGAGCGCGGGGCACCCAATGAGATTATGGAGCAACCATGGCAATCCTGCTCATGCATTGGAGGATGGCATTACAATACATCTATTTATGAGAATAACTGGTATAAATCCGCGGCAGATGTTGTAAAACTATTAGTTGACATCGTAAGTAAAAATGGCAATCTGCTGCTCAGTGTTCCATTACGGGCTGATGGTACCTTTGATGAAAAGGAGGAGAAAATATTGAATGAATTCGGAGATTGGATGAATATTAATAGAGAGGCCATCTTTGATACTCGTCCTTGGGAAATATTCGGTGAAGGGCCGATCGCTGAAGCAGATATCAAAATTAATGCACAAGGATTCAATGAAGGATCATATAGCAAAGCGACGGCACAGGAAATTCGCTTCACACAGACTAAGAAGGACTTATACGCTACAGTTCTGGCTTGGCCAACAGAAAAGCAAATACTCATCAAGTCATTGTCTGATGAGAGTAAATTATTCCCTGGTAAAATTAGCAGAGTGGAATTATTAGGTTATGGCAAAGTTCCATTCACACGTACAGACAAAGGATTACTTATAAATATGCCTGATAAACAGATTAATAAGATTGCTCCTGTATTCAAAATAAAGAAATAACTCACACTAAATAAAAAGATTGGTTTATCGGCTTTTTTAAGTCGATAAGCCTCAACTATACCTTAAAAAAACAATAATCAATTAAGAATTTATGAAAAACCAATTAACGTATGGACTTTTACAGTCAATGAAAATCAGACTGATTTTATTGATTTGTTGTTTGTCTGGCGCCACTTGGGCACAGACTCAGAGTAATGTCAACGGGCTAATAACCGATTCATCCGGTGAACCGCTAATAGGTGTCAGCATTCAAGTAAAAGGCACTACACATGGTACTATTTCTGATTTAGATGGTAAATTCATGTTGTTAGCTAAAACTGGTGATATCCTTCGTATCAGTTACGTAGGTTATACTCCTCAAGAGATCAAGTTAACAGGTAACCAGCAATTACGTATCATAATGGAAGAAGATACAAAAAGGCTGGAAGAAGTCGTAGTTGTGGGATATGGCACCCAAAAGAAAGTAAATCTGACCGGATCAGTGTCTTCGATCACAGCAGACGAACTGGCTAATAAACCTGTTATGAGTACAGCTCAAGCACTGGCAGGTTTAGCACCAGGACTAAGTGTACTGCAAACTTCTGGCCGACCGGGAACAGGGGCTACAGTAAAAATACGTGGTACAGGTACTTTCTCAAATGCCGGAACAGACCCATTAGTTCTGATTGATGGACTATCAGGTAGTATTGATGATGTAGATCCTAATGATATTCAAAGCATCTCTTTCCTGAAAGATGCTGCTTCAGCTTCTATCTATGGTAACCGTGCAGCTAATGGTGTTATCTTAATTGAAACAAAGAAAGGGGTGCAAGGCAAGACTACGATTTCCTATAGTAACTCATTCGGTTGGCAACGCCCGACGGAACTACCGGATTTTCTTCCATCATGGGAATATGCAGAGTATTATAATATGGCCATGCATAATATGGGAAGACAAGATGCCTATCTCCCCGAACAGATACAAAAATTCCGGGACGGATCAGACCCGGACAATTACCCGAATGTCAACCATCTAAAATGGTTACTGGAGTCAGGATCAGGATTCCAACATCAACATAACATAAGCATACAAGGAGGTAATGCCACTACAAGTTATAATCTGTCAGTGGGATATCGCAATCAAGAAGGTATGACAGCCAGAACTTCAAATGAACGTATGACAGCCCTATTCTCGATGAAAAGTGAAATAGCAAAAGGGCTTACCTTGAACTTAAACATCAATGCCTACAACAATAAATACAATGCGCCTAATGGCGAACCTCAAAGCATTGACGGTATGATAGGATATACGGTGCGTCAAGGCCCTATTTATGCGGGAAAGAAAACAGACGGAAGTTTCGGTTACCAGGACAATTATAGTCCGGAAGCATGGCTGGCCAGCGAATCCTTTATACAGAACATCAATCGAAACATTAGCGCTTCCGGACAGCTGAAATGGGATACCCCTGTAGAAGGACTCTCATTGATAGGAAAAGCCGGAGTTAATTATTGGACCAAGTATGATAAAGCGTATCGTGCAGATACCTATTTTGATGAAACTAAAACAGTAGGTCCGGCTACATTGAATGTATGGACGGCTAACAATACATATACCACTTTTGAGGCATTAGCCACCTATGAAAAGCAAATAAAGAATCATAGTTTTAAGCTATTAGCCGGTACATCAGTAGAACAATCCGCCAACAGAGGTTTGGAAGGCTATAGAAATACATTCCCAAATAATTATCTCTATGAATTGGGATCAGGAGATAAATCAACAGCCACCAATAACAGTTCTTTAGAAGAATACGCATTACTATCCTTCTTCGGACGTATCAACTATTCATTTAAAGACCGTTATTTGTTGGAAGCAAATTTACGCTATGACGGTTCTTCACGCTTTGCAGACGGACACCGTTGGGGACTTTTCCCATCAGTATCCGCAGGATGGAGAGTTTCGGAAGAAGATTTCTGGAAGAATTCCGGTTTATCCAATGTTTTTGATAATCTGAAGCTACGCGCATCTTATGGTGTATTGGGAAATCAAAATATTGGTGTATATCCTTACCAACAAACATATAATCTGGGACATGATTATCCTTTCGGTAATCCTGCAGCATTGCAATCAGGTGCTTACATGTCAGTTTACAATAATCCTGAAATCACATGGGAGAAAACAGCTATTACTGATATTGGACTGGATTTTAGTTTATTCAACGGTGCATTTAGCGGTACGGTAGATTACTTTTATAAATATACTTCAGATATTCTGGCACCAGTAGAAGTATCCAGCATCATGGGACGTTCAGTAGGACAATCCAATGTCGGAGCTGTATCGAATAAAGGTATCGAAGTGAATTTAACTTATAACGGACGAATCGGAAACAGTTTTCGTTTCAGTATCGCCCCCAATTTTACTTGGGTGAAAAATGCCGTTGAGAAACTGGCTAATGGTGCCACAGAAGAAATCAATAACAACCGTATTGTTGGACAACCTATCGGCATTATCTATGGATATGAAACAGATGGTTTATTTGTAGACCAAGCAGAAATAGATGCAGCCCCTGAACAATTAGTCGGCAAATCGAGCTTGAAACCGGGATATGTGAAATACAAAGATATCAGCGGACCAGATGGTGTACCCGATGGCAAAGTAGATGCACAATATGACCGTACTGTATTAGGAAGCACAACTCCGAAATTCTACTATGGCTTAAATCTATCTGCTTCTTATAAAGGCTTCGATTTCTCTGCTTTACTGCAAGGCTTAGGAGGTCATAAGCGTCTGATAGGTTCTTACATGGCCTATGCATTCTATAATGGAGGGCAAATACAGAGATGGCAGGCAGATAATTGCTGGACAGAAGCAACCCCCGACAAATGGGCTGAATATCCTCGCCTGGAAACTTTAAACATGAATAATACAAACCTCCAAACATCTGATTATTGGATACGTAATGCCAGTTTTCTGCGTTTAAAGAATGTGCAGATAGGATATACTCTACCTAAAGTATGGACAAAGAAAATCGGATTGGAGAATGTGCGCGTTTATATAAGTGGACAAAACCTCTGCTCTTTCAATAGCTTCTATAAAGGGTGGGATCCCGAGAATGAAATAGGCACAGGGGATTCTCCATCGTATTATCCTATCAATAGCATTTATTCATTTGGGTTTAATCTCAAGTTCTAAGTTAACCATTCAATACAGAATAATATGAAAAAGATATATCATAGATCAGGAATTACAAAAGCCTGCTTATTAACTTTGGCACTATCGTTCAGTGCAATGAGTTGTACGGATTTATTAGATAAAGAACCTCCTTCAGCTATTTCCGATGGAAGTTTCTGGACCGGTGAAGGTGACGCAATGTTGGCACTAACAGGATGTTATCGCTTTCAGACGGGATGGTCACATGACGATTTCGCTACTCCTCAGGGATTACTTTACTTAGATTTCGCCGGAGGTAATGGTACTGAAAAAGAAAACTTTTCCACTCTGATGGCCAGTTCCAATACGGCAGCTACTAATAGTAATCTCTACTGGTTTTGGGCAAATGCTTATACTCAGATAGCAAAGTATAATACTTTTCTGGATAACATTGGGAACTGCCCAATGGATGATGTCAAAAAGGTAGCCTGGTCTTCTGAAGTAAAATGCCTCCGTGCTTATTTCCTATTTAATCTGGCTTTTTATTATAAAGATGTTCCTATGCCATTGACGACTTTATCAGTAGAAGAGGCAAACTCCATTTCACAAACTTCTCAAGCAGATGTATATACTCAAGTAGAAAATGACCTTAAAGATGCCATTGATATATTACCGCCAGAATATCCATCGGAGGAATATGGCCGTTTTACCCGTGGTGCTGCAAAAACACTTTTAAGCCGTCTTTACCTTGCTCAGGAGAGATGGGATGATGCAGCTAAGATATTAAAAGAGGTGATTGATTCGGAGATATACGAATTAGACCGTAGGAATGGTGAAGAAAGCTACGATAAACTCTTTCAAATAGGTGGTGAGCATAGTCCTGAAATGATATTTTGCATTATGGGAGTAAAAGATATGTATACGAACTCACGTTATCAATATCTGTATCCCGAAGCAGCTTATGGAGGATGGCATCAGTTTGCACCTTACAATGAATTGGTAAAAGAATACTTCTGTATAGATGGAAAGGATATCAAAACTTCGGAAGTTTATGACGAAAATGACCCTTATGTCAATCGTGATTTACGTTTGTACGCTTCCATATTCTTGCCACCGTTAGGAAGCTATTCCGGAACTAAATATAATGATATCATATATGACTGTTTTAAAGGTGCCAATACAGCGGATAGCTATAATAAATTCACCTTATTCAACGGATATTGTCCTAAGAAAGGATGCGATCCTTCTATTATTAATAATTTAGGTTCTACGCCTACCTATACTCCGATTATGCGCTATGCTGAGGTACTTTTAAGTTATCTGGAAGCATTGAATGAATCTCAACCAAGTACCATAGATCAGAATATTCTAGACCTTACTATTAATGATATTCGTAATCGCGTAAAACTGACAGATATAAAAAAAGCAGATGTACCGACACAAGAACTCGTGCGCGAAGCTATCCGCAAAGAAAGACGTGTTGAATTAGCTTTTGAAGGTTTACGTTATTATGATGTATTACGTTGGGAAATTGCAGAAAAAGAATTAAATCATACATTTACAGGAGTTAAACTATCAGATGATCCCAATGCCCGTAATTACCGAGGGAGCGGAACTGCTGCTTCTCCTGTTGATGAGAATATGTATTATCAGTTTGAGAAGCGTACATGGTCATCTCACAATCGCTATTTCCCAATACCACAGAATGATTTGAATGTCAACAAAAACCTCAAACAGAACACAGGATACAATTAGTTTTCAAATTTACAGATAACTAAGTTATTAATAGGTATGGTTAAGTATCCGGAAAAAATCCGGATACTTAATTTAGTATAAGGGTTTTCTTAATGTAACAAGATTATGAAAGATAAAGGATACAAAATAAAAGAATATCATTGTCCCGTGAAGAGATATTGCCAGACCATGGATTTAAAAAATAATCCTGATTTAATTGCAATGTACAAGAAATGTCACAGCCAAACAGAAGCTTGGCCGGAAATCAGAGAAGGTATTCGTTCAGTGGGGATTTTAGAAATGGAAATATATATAGCAGGGTCAAGGCTATTCATGATTGTAGAAACACCACTCGATTTTGATTGGAAAACTGCCATGGATAAATTATCTCACTTACCCAGACAAGCAGAATGGGAAAATTATGTATCCAGATTCCAAGAGTGTGTCGCAGAAAGTACTTCGGCTGAAAAATGGAAATTAATGGAACGAATGTTTTATCTATACGAATAACAATATTCAAATCCTTTCATCCGGGTATTTAATCGTGCTATGAAAGTTTTTTATCCCTTTTATAACTTGTTTTTATACCTTCTGATTGATAGGGAAGACTTTACTTTGCCTTTTCTTAAAGTTGATCTAACTAAAAAATATTGCAATATTATGAAGAAAAATATTTTTATTAATTTAGTGCTTGGCATTCTGATTTCAGAACCAATAACAGCACAGACAGAAGTAAGCAACCCTTTCGGTAATGCTCTGATACCTGATATGATTGCAGATGCAAGTATTCAAGAGATCAACGGTATGTTTTACTGTTATGCCACTACTGACGGATATGATCAGGGATTAGAAACTTCAGGACCACCTGTTGTGTGGAAGTCAAAGGATTTTGTTCACTGGAGCTTTGAAGGTACTTGTTTCCCTTCTGCTATGAAAGAGAAATATTGGGCTCCAAGTAAAGCCGTCTTTGCCAATGGCAAGTATTATATATATCCCACCATCAATGGATATATGTATCCGGCTGTTTCTGATAGCCCCGAGGGCCCGTTTAAGCTGGCTCGCGGAAAAGATGAGTTCCACAAGCCTTTCACATCTTCTACTTTATTGCAGACAAAAGATCCCGGTGGCATCGATGCCGAGGTTTTCATTGACGATGACGGTCAGGCTTATGTATTTTGGGGACGCCGTCATGTGGCTAAACTGGGCAAAGATATGATCACCGTAGACTCGGTTACACAAATTATTACTACTTCCCGGAAAGAATATTCCGAAGGCCCTATCTTCTTTAAAAGAAAAGGCATATACTATTACCTATATACCATTGGAGGAGATGAAAAATATCAATACGCCTATGTAATGAGTAAAGTTTCTCCTATGGGCCCCTTTGAATACCCGGAACAGGATATAGTCTCTACAACTGACTATGAAGAGGGCGTTTTTGGCCCGGGGCATGGCTGTGTCTTTCATCCAGATGGGACGGATGATTACTATTTCGCTTATCTGGAATTTGGTCGGCGCAGCACAAACCGGCAGACGTATGTAAACCGTCTGGAGTTCAATGAAGACGGCACAATCCGCCCGGTCAGACTTACTCTGAATGGAGTGGGTGCCTTGCGGAAAGTAAAACAGAAGAAAAAAATAAAGATAGATACTATCTACGCATCCAGCACAAAAGTTCCTCTACACATCAAGCCGATGAAAGACCCTTCATGCCGCCGTACCGAGTATTTCGTCCCGGCTTTTGCAATAGACAGTGCCAATGGCTCCCGTTGGATGGCTACCGACCAAGATAATGAGAGTTGGATTATTGCAGATTTAGGAATAGCTAAAAAGGTACATCACAGTGAAGTCTACTTTGTACGTCCCACAGCCGGACACGCCTATCTGCTTGAAGGATCTAGCGATGGAAAGGTATGGCAAGTCTGTGGAGGACATGAAGATATAAAAATGCAGTCACCACACATTGACACTCCGAATAAGAAATACCGCTATCTCCGAATAAAGATTTTAAAAGGAATCGCGGGAATCTGGGAATGGAATATTTATTAATCTAAATGGGAAATTATTATGAGATATCTGGTATCAATACTTTTTTGTACCTGCTTTAGCATTTACCTGTCGGGGCAGCAATCCATAGAGTGGGGCAACTGGAAAAGCTGGGGTAATCAGGGAGACGGAACTTACATGAACCCCATCATTCCATCAGATTACAGCGATATTGACTGCATCAGAGTAGATGAAGACTATTATGCCATATCCTCCACATTTCAATTCTCCCCGGGAATGACGCTTCTGCATTCCAAAGACCTTGTAAACTGGGAAATCTGTGGAAATATAATAGATGATCTGACACAAATAAGTGAAGATTTGCACTGGACCCGTATGAACCGTTATGGTCGGGGTGTATGGGCAGGAACGCTCCGGCATTATAACGGACGTTTTTATTTATTCTTCGGCACCCCCGACGAAGGCTACTTTATGACATCTGCTTCACGTGCCGAAGGCCCATGGGAGCCGCTGACACCGTTGCTTTCCGAACCCGGTTGGGATGATTGCACTGCAATGTGGGATGAAAATGGGAAAGCTTACTTTGTCGGCACTCATTTTGCCGACGGATATAAGACTTATCTTTTTAAGATGTCCGAGGATGGGAAAAGCATTGACCGAAAATCTGCGAAACTCATTAATTCGGGTAGTGGCAGAGAAGCCAGTAAGCTGATTAAGGTGAACGGCTGGTATTATCTGATTTTCAGCGAACATAAGCCAGGAGTAGGACGCTACGTCATGGCAAAACGTTCCAGAAAATTGGCAGGACCCTATAAGGAAGAAAAACAATTGGCATTACCCAGTTGTGAAGCCATGGAACCGAATCAGGGAGGCATTATTCTGGGAAAGGATAATAACTGGTATTTTCTTACCCATCATGGAACAGGAGATTGGAGCGGGCGAATTGTCAGTCTGTTACCTGTTACATGGGTAGAGGATTGGCCCATACTAGGTGAAGTGCTTCCTCAGAATATCGGTACAATGAAATGGGATGGAAAGATTCCTTTTAAACATACTGAGAAATTATATATCAAACGTAGTGATGATTTCGATGAGGACCGTCTTGCTCCGCAGTGGCAATGGAATTATCAGCCAAGAAAAGATTACTTTTCCCTTACTGAACGTCCGGGCTGGTTGCGTCTGAAAGCCTATCGACCTTTGGAAACTAATAATTTATTAAAAGCAGGCAATACACTCACGCAACGCACCTTTAGAAAACAGAATAACGATGTAACTATAAAAATGGATATTTCCAATATGCAGGATGGCCAGAAGAATGGACTCTGCCACTTCTCTTCCCAACACTCGGCCATTGGTGTAGTGAAGGAAGAAGACGCCTGTTATCTTGAATACAGGAAAAATGGTAACATAACGAAAGGAATTCAGATACATTCAGAATTTGTCTGGTTCAGAACGGAATGGGGAATGGATGGCAAATCCCAATACTACTATAGTCTGGATGGCGATAATTTTCTGCCTTTTGGTGAGAAATACCAGTTGACATGGGGAAATTACAGGGGTGACCGGATAGGAATCTATTGTTTTAATGATAAAAAAGAAACTGGCTCTGTAGATGTAGATTATTGCCATTACAGATAAAATAATCCAGACACAGGCTAAAATCGATATATTTCATATAATTATCGATTAAATCCTACATTATTAATTATAAAAAGGAATAATTGTCGATATTTTGCTATACATTCCATATTTTATCCTATTATTATAAATAGTTAATTCATACATTTGCATATAAGTATAAACAAAACTAATGCCTATGAGAATCAGAACTTTATTAACCTTATTATCATTCTCGACAGGGACCTTCTAAAAGAAGATTTACCAGGTTTCAACCTCTAGAAGAACAAAAAAATAGCACTCATTTTCGTACCTAGAATATAACAGTTACACGCAAAGTTGTATTACCGTTTTTTCTGGAACGCAACAACTATGCCTATTAATCTAATATAAATCAATTATTATGAAACATCGATTAGCCAGCCAACATTATTGGCAATCAACACAAGGCCTAAGAAAAGCTCTTTTGATCTTGTGCTTTTCAGGAACTCCTTTTTTCCCAGTTGTAGATCACATAAATGCGACAGTCTATGCCACCACCACAGTGGATCAACAGAAGAAAGAGGTAAAAGGAACTATCTATGACGAAACAAATGCCCCTGTAGCAGGTGCAACTGTCGTTGTTAAAAGCTCGACAAGAGGATGCATCACCGACATCGACGGTAAATTTTCAATTTCGGTAAACATTGGAGATGAATTATTAGTTAGCTTTCTCGGGTATCAAACTGAAAATGTTAAGATAACCACTAATAACGACTACACTGTACATCTCAAACCAAAAGTTGACGAACTAGATGAAGTAACCGTCGTAGCCTTCGCAAAACAGAAAAAAGAAAGCGTTATTAGTTCTGTTACTACCGTTAAACCGTCTGAATTGAAAGTACCGAGTAGTAACCTGACAACAGCTCTTGCCGGTAGAATGTCAGGAGTCATAGCCTATCAAACCAGTGGTGAACCGGGAAAAGATGATGCAAGTTTCTTTATCCGAGGTGTAACGACATTTGGATATGCAGCAAGTCCTCTCATCCTAATTGACAATGTAGAACTCACCACCGCCGACCTCGCACGTCTAAATGTAGATGACATTGCCAGTTTTTCCATAATGAAAGATGCAACAGCTACTGCATTATATGGTGCACGTGGTGCAAACGGTGTAATTCTTGTCACAACCAAAGAAGGTAAAGAAGGTAAAGCAACAGTCAACATCAGAATAGAAAACTCAGTTTCTACGCCGGTCCGTACTATTGAGACAGCAGATCCGATCACATACATGCAGCTTCACAATGAAGCAGTCAAAACCCGCAACCCATTGGGAGTATTACCATATTCTCAATCAAAGATAGATAACACCATCAGAAATCTGAATTCATACGCTTTCCCAGCTGTCGATTGGTATGACGAAATGTTCAAAAAGTACACTATGAACCAACGTGTAACAGCCAATATTAGTGGAGGTGGCAATGTTGCAAGGTACTATATTGCTGCTTCTTTTTTCAATGACAACGGTGTACTGAATGTAGACAAGCAAAACAATTTCAATAGCAATATCAGCTTAAAGAAATATTCCGTTCGTTCCAATATCAATATTAACCTGACTAAAACAACAGAAGCCATCATCCGTGTAAATGGTTCATTCGATGATTATCGCGGACCAATAGACGGCGGTGATGCTCTCTATAATAAAGTAATGAAGACAAGTCCTGTCTTATTCCCGAAATCATTTCCTAACGTAGGCGAGTATACAAACAACACACACCTCATGTTCGGTAATTATGGAGACGGCACTTACATAAATCCGTATGCCGATATGGTCAAAGGATATAAAGACTATAATCGTACTTCTATTGTAGCACAAGGCGAATTAAAACAAAGCCTGGATTTCATTACAAAAGGATTGAATGTACGAGGACTTATCAGTACCACCCGCTATGTTTATTCGGATGTTTCCCGCTACTATAATCCTTATTATTACGCCATGGGAGCCTACGACCAGTCGAAGAACACATATAGCCTGACCTTACTGAATCCTAACGGCGGTACAGAGTACCTGAATTATAATGAAGGAGCAAAAGATGTAACCACTACTAACTACATGGAAGCCGCCATGAGCTACAATAGAGACTTTGATGAACATGGAATTAGCGGTATGTTAGTATTTACCCGTCGTACTCAGCAGAATAGCAATGCAGGAGATCTGCAAAAATCACTACCATACAAAAACCAAGGACTATCCGGAAGATTCACTTATTCATACGACAAACGTTATTTTGCCGAATTTAACTTTGGATACAATGGCTCCGAACGCTTTGCCGAAAATGAACGTTACGGTTTTTTCCCTTCTTTCGGTGTAGGTTACCTGATGTCAAATGAGAAGTTCTGGAAGCCACTTGAAAAGACAATCAATAAACTGAAATGGAAATTTACATATGGGCTTGTCGGAAATGACGCTATTGGTGATTCTAATGACCGTTTCTTCTATCTGTCAAACGTAAACATGAATGATGAGAATAAAGGGCAGGATTTCGGAACTAACTGGGGAAACCATATTAATGGTATCACCGTCACTCGCTATGCCAATGAAGTCATCACATGGGAAAAAGCCAAGAAAATGAACATTGGTATTGAGCTGGGGCTATTCAACAAACTGGAAATTCAGGCAGATGTGTTCTACGAAAAGCGGAACAGTATCCTTATGACCCGTTCATACATACCCTCAACCATGGGATTGACAGCCGATGTGCGTGCCAATGTAGGAGCGGCATCGGGTAAAGGAATAGATATGTCTGTAGATTACTCACATTCCATCAATAAAGACTTATGGGTTACCGGACGTGCCAACTTCACTTATGCCACCAGCAAATATGAAAAAATAGAAGAGCCTGACTATCTGGGTGCCGGAACTCCATGGAGAAGCCAACTGGGACAAAAATTGAGCCAGCAATGGGGATTTATTGCAGAACGCCTGTTCATTGATGAGGCTGATATAGCCAACTCACCGGAACAGAACTTTGGCGGTAAGCTTATGGCAGGTGATATTAAATATAAAGATGTTGATAAAGACGGTAAAATTACTGAAGCTGACAAGGTCCCCATAGGATACCCAACCACTCCTGAAATAACCTATGGTTTTGGATTGTCAGCGGGATATAAAGGTTGGGATCTTTCTGCTTTCTTCCAAGGCAATGCACGTTCTTCTTTCTGGATTGATCCTAATCGTATATCACCATTCATCGATACAGATGACGATAACAATACCCACTCACAAAATGCTCTCCTAAAGGTCATAGCAGACAATCACTGGTCTGAGGCCAACAGGAATATCTATACCTTCTGGCCACGTTTAGCGAATGAAAGTGTACCAAACAATACACAATCCAGTACCTGGTGGATGCAAGACGGTTCTTTCATGCGCCTGAAATCATTGGAACTAGGATACACACTGCCTGAAAGATGGACTCGCAAAGCCCGCATCAGCAATGTGCGCATTTACTTAAATGGAACCAATCTTCTCACATTCAGTAAGTTCAAATTGTGGGATCCTGAAATGGGCGGCAACGGCCTTGGATATCCTATTCAAAGAGTATATAATATTGGTTTAAGTGTTAACTTTTAAATAATATGAATATGAAAATACGAGAGATACTTGCTGTCCTGGCAGTAAGCGCGTTATGCGGATGTACAGATTTCCTAGACGTCGTACCCGATAATATAGCAACCATCGAAATGGCATTCAACAATAGAGCAAATGCAGAAAAATATCTGGCTACCTGTTATGCACGTGTACCGCTATATGGCAATCAACATGAGAATCCGGGTCTGACCGCTGGCAATGACATTTGGTATTACACCATGGAAGATCATTATTTCAGTAATACATGGGCATTCGGAATTGCTAATGGGCTACAAAATGTCAGTGACCCAATAAACAATTACTGGGATGGGGTCAAAGGAGGAAAACCTTTATACCAAGCCATACGCGACTGTAATATCTTCATTGAAAATGTTTCGGACAGAAATCGAGTTACCGACTTGAATGAAACAGACAGGAGAAGATGGATTGCCGAAGCAAAAACTCTGAAAGCTTACTATCATTTCTATCTATTTCAATTATATGGCCCTATTCCCATTGTAGATGTCAATCTCCCCATCTCTGCAACGGAAGAAGAAGTTCGTATAAAACGTGATAAAGTAGAAACAGTCGTCAATTATATCGTAAACCTTATTGATGAGGCTACTGGTGATTTACCTCTAAAGATTCAGAATGAGGCAACCGAAATGGGACGTCTTACCCAGCCTGCTGCCTTGGCTATCAAAGCCAAAACATTATTGCTGGCTGCCAGCCCACTCTTCAATGGAAATACAGATTATGCCAATTTCAAAGACTGGGATGGAGAACCTTATTTTCCTCAGGAATATAGTACCAACAAATGGAAACTTGCTGCGGACGCTTGCGAAGAGGCACTCAAAACTGCTATAGAAGCAGGGCATGGGCTTTATAATTTCAAAGAAGAATCATTAACAAATCTACCGGATGGGCTGATGTACTCCATGAATGTAAGACAAGCTGTAACAGAACGTTTCAACAGAGAACTTGTATGGGGATGCGGCAAATCATATACCCGTGATCTACAGTGTCATTGCCAACCAAGATTAGCTGCCTACCAGATTGAGAAAGAATATACATGCAGAGGAATGTATGCTCCTACCCTCGACATAGCAGAAATGTTCTATTCAAGCAATGGTGTACCCATTGAAGAAGATAAGGAATGGATTAGCAGCAATGGCTATAGCGAACGTTATCAAGTGGCAACCGCTACCGAAGCTGACAAATATTTTGTTAAGGAAGGATATCAGACCGCCAAGCTAAATCTGAACCGTGAACCCCGTTTTTACGGAACTCTAGGATTTGACGGAGCAAGTTGGTACGGTCATGGTAAAAACAATCCGGATGATCTGTATTATCTGGAAGCGAAGAAAGGACAGGTCAGCGGCCAATCATCTCTTGCCTTATATTCTATCACCGGATATTATGCAAAAAAACTGATTTACTATAAAAACATAATTTCTCAAACATCCGAAGTTATCGAAGAGTACCCGTTCCCCATCGTTCGCTTGGCCGATTTGTATCTGATGTATGCAGAAGCACTGAATGAAGCGACTGACAACGGAGAATTTGTGCCAACAGAGGTCTATACTAATATTGATATCGTCAGAGAACGTTCCGGATTAGAAGGGGTTATAGATTCATGGAAGAAATATTCTACCAGTCCTAATAAGCCATCCACCAAAGAAGGAATGCGGGAAATTATTCGAAGAGAACGTCAGATTGAATTAGCTCTTGAAGGTATACGATATCATGATCTACGCCGGTGGAAACTTGCCAAAAGTACTTATAATAACACCTTTGTAAGAGGTTGGAGCATAGACCAGGAGAACACAGAAGATTATTATGTAGTTCGTAATATCGCACAAAAGAAATATAGTCAAAAGGACTATTTGTGGCCTGTAAAATATGATGATATCATTAAAAATCCGAATTTAAAGCAAAATCCAGGATGGTAATAAGAAAGGAGAACATTATTATGAAGAAATATTATATACTAATCAGTTTATTCACATTCCTATTAATGGGATGTGAGGAAGATAACCTGCATAAACCTTATGGACCGGATGACGGCATAGCCCCGGGAAAAGTAGAAGTATTGTCTTATACGGCAACTGCCGGCGGTGCCATCATCAACTTCAGAAGTCCAGACAATGAAGACCTCATGTACATCGTTGCCAAATACAAACTGGCATCCGGTAAAGAAATGGAGAGCCGTGTTTCTGCATATTCCAGCAGTTTAAAGGTAGAAGGTTTCGGAGACACAGAAGAGAAACAGATCACATTTTATGCTGTAGACCGGAAAGAAAATATCGGAGAACCTATAACCTACAATATTATTCCTCTCACACCTTCTTATATTGAGGCATACAACACTCTGGAAACGAACGAAACTTTTGGAGGTATTGCTATATCCATGCAAAATCCTTCTGCAAGTGACCTTGCCATAGAAGTAATCACCCCAGATTCACTCAACCAATGGACTACAGTACAAACCAATTATACTGCTGCCAAAAACATCAATATCACAGCACGCGGATATAAGCCGGAAGAGAGAAAATTTGGAGTAATTGTCAGAGACAGATGGGACAATGCAACCGATACCGTATTCACTACAGTAACACCATGGGAAGAGTATGAACTGGATAAAGGGAAATTCAATGAAGTAATACTGGATAATGATATCCCGATGAATGCATGGGGACACTGGTTGAGCAAGATATGGAATGGCAGTCATAACTACGGGGACGGATGGGATATGGCTCACTCTCCGCAAGACAACCAAACGATGCCCATCTGGTTTACATTCGATTTAGGAGTAACCACTCACTTAAGTCGTTATCTGTATTGGCAACGCCTGGATGACTCTTTCTTATATCAACATGGCAACATGAAAGAATGGGAAGTTTGGGGTCGTGCCGATAAACCAGACCAAAGCGGAAGTTGGGATGGATGGACCTTATTGACTACATGTGAAAGTTACAAACCTTCAGGATTACCTGCAGGGCAAATCTCCAATGAAGACAAAGAATACGCCAGTGCAGGCGAAGAGTTCATCTTCCCAACAGATGCTCCGGCAGTACGGTACATCCGTTTTAAAGCATTAAGCACGTTTACAGGAGTTAAGTTTATTCATTTAATGGAAGTTACTTTCTATGGAAAACCAGTTGAAACTAAATAAAAGAAGCCTTATGAAACATATAATTATTATACTCTGTGTAATTGCCGGAATATGTTCATCCTGCAATGATATGTTAGAAAATATCCAGCCATATCTGAATGAAGGAGAGACCATCTATGTAGGAAAAGTCGATTCACTGACCGCTTCTTCCGGAAGAAATCGAATTTTACTCAAAGGACTATACATATATGGAGTAACTCAAAAGAAATGTGTGATACGTTGGCAGTCTCAGGGAGAAGAAGATAAATCACTGGAACTGGACGTTGTACGAGAAAACACCATCGACCCGTTTGAAGTGATGATTAATGATCTGGAAGAAGGACAATATGAGTTCTCAATAACCACTTATGATGCCAAAGGTAACTCTTCCATCGAATCTGTTATTGAGGGGTACGCATATGGAGATTTCTATGAAGGTAACCTTGTGAACAGAAAAATGGATAGACTATACACAGACGGAAACGATATTGTCATCTCATGGCGGCCTGCCAATAATGCCTTGAAATGTGAAATGTATTATACAGATGTCACCGGTAAGGAGAAGACAATTAAGATTCCAATAGCAGAAACAGAAACCCGGATAGAAGACTGCGACCAGACAAAAGTTTTACGCTGGCGGACTATCTATCTGCCGGAAGAAAATGCTATTGACTATTTCTATTCTGATTTTACAGAAACAACAGTCCCCTAAAGATACAATATCGGGAAAAGATAGAAAGATTGATTTCAGGATAACAACTAAAAAATAAACTACTTATGACATATAATCAAGGATACACAGCAAAACAACACTCTGTACCTGTAAAAAGGTACTGCCAGACATTAAACCTTAAAAACAATCCGGCACTTATTGCAGAGTATCGTAAGATACACAGCAAAAAAGAAGCATGGCCTGAAATAAGAAAAGGTATCCGCTCCGTCGGAATTCTGGAAATGGAAATATACATATCAGGCTTCCAAGTATTCATGATTATAGAAACTCCTCTTGATTTTGATTGGGAAACGGCTATGAATACACTGTCCCATTTACCCAAACAAGCTGAATGGGAAGAGTATGTATCAGAATTCCAAGAATGTGCTCCTAAGAGCACTTCTGCTGAAAAATGGAAACTGATGGAACGAATGTTCTATCTATATGATTAATAATAAAAAAAAGAAACCAATGAAAAAGTTTATCTATTCTACATTGACTCTGGCTCTATTAGCCTCATGTCAGTCCATAAACAAAGAGTCTTACAACATAGACTCGGTTGCTTCACCTAAGGGAACAGAAGTTTTTCATCCTGACTGGAAAAATATAGCAGACAACTACCAGTTCCCGGAATGGTTTGCTGATGCTAAGTTTGGAATTTTCATTCATTGGGGACCTTACTCTGTACCGGCTTACGATACCGAATGGTATTCACGCAATATGTATCAAAAAGACCACCATGTATATAAACACCATATTGAAACGTGGGGACCTCAGGATAAATTTGGCTACAAAGATTTTATCCCTTTGTTCAAAGCTGAAAAATTCAATGCAGAGGAATGGGTCAAACTGTTCAAAGAAGCTGGAGCTAAATACATAGTACCCGTGGCTGAACATCACGATGGTTTTTCCATGTACAACAGTAAACTTAATAAATGGAATGCCGTAAATATGGGCCCTAAAAAAGACATTATAGGGTTACTGAAAGAAGCCATAGAAAAAGAAGGTCTCATTTTTGGATTATCGACTCATAGAGCCGAAAATGCTTGGTTCTATAATGGTGGAATGAAATTTCCATCCGATGTACAAGACTCCACCATCTCCCTATACGGAAGAAGATACGATAATGAAAAATATACCGAAGATTTTGCTCGTGAATGGCTTACTCATACTTATGAACTAATTAACAAATATGAGCCAAAACTCATTTGGTTCGACTGGACAGTTAACAATCCGGTACTAATGCCATATTTCAATAAGTTTATGGCTTACTATTACAATAACGCTTTGGATTGGGGCGAAAATGTAGTAGTAAATACCAAATATGGATATCCAACTAATGTTCAAGTATGGGATATAGAAAGAGGAAAATCCGGAAAAATGATGCAATTCCCCTGGCAAACTGATACTTCTGTGGGTAAAAAATCATGGTCATACATTGATGGAGAAGAAAATAAAAGCCCGGAGCAAATTGTACATGACTTAATTGACATAGTTAGTAAAAACGGGAATCTATTATTGAATATCGGTCCCCGTGCTGACGGCACAATCACTGATGAACAAAAAGCAGTATTACTCTCTATTGGTAAATGGCTAAAAGTAAATGGAGAAGCTATTTATGGCACACGATGTTGGAAGAAGTTCGGAGAAGGAGATACTGAAGCCACAAAAGGCGCTTTTTCCGATAATGCAGCAATCGCTTATACTGCCCAAGATATGCGTTTCACTACTAAAGATAATGACCTTTATGCAATTATTCTAAATTGGAGTGATAACGGAACCTTAATAAAGTCTTTAAATAAAGAATCAATTGCCGATGCCAAGATAGTTGGAATAAACCTCTTAGGATCTGATGAAAAGATTGATTGGAAACAAACCGATGAAGGATTAAAGATATCTTTCCCGCAAAATAAACCTTGTGAATATGCCTATTCTTTTAAAATATCTTTTAATAAGAAAGTTGGAGAACATCTTAAATCAGAGGCTGTCAATGAATGAGGTAGTGAAATATAACCCTAAAAACTAAGCTCAATCCAAATGAAAACTATTTCAGCAATCCCGTAACCGAAATGTATCATATTTGTTACCATTTCTTCAATTTGCCGCAAAAAGTATGAAACGCGATGTCTCTACTTTTGCGGCAAATTCATTAACGTATCATAACAAGTATGAAACACATTTTTAGAGTATTTACGCTCTTATTCTTATTTACAGCGGTCAGCAATCTGACAAAAGCTGATGAGAAAACAAACGTAGTAAAACAAGGCACTGTACGCGGTCGTATCATCGACACTTCAAAGCAAACCCTTCCGGGTGCCTCCGTTTACATTGAAAAGCTACATGCCGGGGTGACGAGTGACGTCAACGGCTTCTACACTTTCCCTAATCTGGAACCGGGAACTTACACCGTAAAAGTAAGTTATGTAGGCTACTCACCTGTGGAATTAAAAATAACGATTCCCGAAGGACGTACCCTGGAGAAAGATGTCATACTGAACGAAGGACTCGAACTTCAGGAAGTGGTAGTAGGTGGAGCTTTCCAGGGACAACGCCGCGCTATTAATTCACAGAAAAACAGCCTCGGTATCAAGAATGTGGTTTCTGCCGACCAAGTAGGCAAGTTTCCGGATTCTAACATTGGAGATGCTTTGAAACGTATTTCAGGTATCAACGTACAGTATGACCAGGGCGAAGCCCGTTTCGGACAGGTACGTGGAACAAGTGCGGATATGAGTTCCGTCACCATCAACGGCAACCGAGTTCCTTCTGCTGAAGGCGATACACGTAATGTACAGCTCGACCTAATCCCTGCGGATATGATACAGACGATCGAAGTGAATAAAGTCGTTACTCCGGATATGGATGCCGACGCCATCGGTGGCTCCATTAATTTAGTGACCAAGAACTCTCCTTATAAGCGTTTCATCAGTGCCACTGCCGGAACCGGTTACAACTGGATTAGCGACAAAGCACAATTAAATTTAGGATTTACTTATGGTGACCGTTTCTTCAACGACAAATTGGGAGTCATGCTTTCCGCTTCTTACCAGAACTCGCCTTCCGGTTCGGACGATGTTGAATTTGTATGGGACAAAGATGTAGAAACCGGAGAACTCTGCATCACCGACTACCAGGTTCGTCAATACTACGTCACCCGAGAGCGTCAAAGTTATTCCGCCGCCCTCGACTGGGATATTAACGAAAACCACAAACTCACCTTTAAAGGTATCTTCAATAATCGCAATGATTGGGAAAACCGTTACCGCCTCACCGTGAAAGGTATCAACCTGGAAGAGGATGACAATGGCAACGAATACTGTTCTATTAACAACAAAGGTACCATGCGTGTACAGACCAAAGGCGGCACGCCCGATAACCGCAACGCCCGTCTGGAACGTCAACGCACCATGGACTTTACCCTCGGCGGTGAGCATCTCTTCGGCAAACTGGATACAAGATGGAGTGTTAACTACGCCAAAGCCAGCGAAGAACGTCCCAACGAACGTTACATCGACTATCAGCTGAAAAAACAGAAATTCAATATGGATCTGAGTGACGAACGTAAACCACTGCTTACTCCGCAAGAAGGTTCAACCATGTATCTGAACGATGATTTCAGCCTGAAAGAAGTGACCGAACAACAAGAAGACATTCAGGAAAAAGACTTTAAGTTCAAACTCGACTTCAGCCTGCCGCTTACGAAAGGAGAATTCGGAAACCACCTGCGCTTCGGTGCCAAAGTAGTACATAAGACTAAGGACAAGGAAATTGACTTCTACGAATATACCCCGCTGGATGAAGAAGGTTTCGACAAAGCCAGTCTGGCTGCTGCCGTCGACCAGAATCGTGACGGATACATTCCGGGAGATCAATACAAAGTGGGCAGTTTCGTAAGCAAAGAATATTTGGGATCTCTCGACCTGAATAATGCAAGCCTGTTCGAAAAAGAGCAAGTGCAAGAAGAACTCGCCACCAACTTCAAGGCAAAAGAAACTGTCGCAGCCGGTTATCTGCGTTTCGACCAGAAACTCGGCAAGAAGTGGGATCTGATGCTCGGATTACGTCTGGAAAATACACATGTGAAATATTCCGGTAGCCAATTCGATGCAGATGAAGAGAAAACAACCCGCACGCCCTACGAATCGGATAGTTACCTAAATGTACTTCCCTCCGTCCTGGTGAAATATGATGTAAACGATGACTTCAAGGTACGCGCTTCGTTCACCAACACCATTGCACGCCCCAAGTACTCCGCCTTGGCGCCCAACATTACAATTAAGCGCAGCGACAACGAGATTTCCCTCGGTAATCCGGGATTGAAGCCGACACTCTCCTATAACTTCGATCTGAGTGGTGAATATTATTTCAAAAGTATCGGTCTCGTCAGTGCCGGCATCTTCTACAAGAAGATTAACGACTTCATTGTAGACCAGACATTGCGCAACTATAGCTACAACGGAACCACCTATACTAAATTCAGCCAGCCGCGCAACTCCGGCAATGCTGATCTGCTGGGTGTGGAAGTAGCCTATCAACGCGACTTCAGTTTCATTGCCCCGTCCTTGAAGTGCATCGGTTTCTACGGAACTTACACCTATTCTTACTCCCGGGTAGATAACTTCAACTTCGAAGGACGCGAGAATGAAAGCGGCCTGCGCCTCCCGGGATCTCCGGAGCACACAGCCAATGCTTCACTCTTCTTCGAGAAGTCAGGACTGAGTATCCGCCTCTCTTATAACTATGCATCTGCATTCATCGATGAAATGGGTTCGGAAAAGTTCTATGACCGTTACTACGACGCTGTGAATTATATGGATGCCAATGCCAGCTATACTTTCGGCAAGAAGTTAAAAACGACCTTCTATGCTGAAGCTAACAACCTTCTGAACCAGCCTTTACGCTACTATCAAGGTACAAAGGAGCGCACGATGCAAAGCGAACACTACGGTATAAAGGTAAATGCAGGTGTGAAAATCAATTTCTAACCACTTAAGTAACAATCAAAAAATATCATAATGAAAAAAGTATTCTCTCTCCTTTTAGTTATTCTCCTCAGTAATTGGGCTGTCGCACAGATAACGGACTATTCCATATTCGACAAGAAATTCAATTTTTATGTAGCCAACGATCTCGGCCGCAACGGCTACTACGACCAGAAGCCCATAGCCGAGCTGATGGGAACCATGGCCGAAGAAATAGGCCCCGAATTTGTAGTTGCCACCGGAGATATACATCATTTCGAAGGCGTACGCAGCGTGAATGATCCGTTATGGATGACAAACTATGAGCTCATCTACTCTCACCCGGAACTGATGATCGACTGGTTCCCCGTGCTCGGCAATCATGAGTACCGTGGCAACACACAGGCGGTATTGGACTACACCAGCATCAGTCGCCGCTGGACCATGCCCGCCCGCTACTATACAAAGGCATTTGAAGACAAAGGTACCACTATCCGCATCGTCTGGATAGACACCGCCCCTATGATGGACAAATACCGCAATGACTCCGCCACCTATCCCGACGCGTGCAAACAGGATTTACAAAAACAACTCTCTTGGATCGACTCTGTACTGACCAGTGCCAAAGAAGACTGGATCATCGTAGCCGGACACCATCCCATCTATGCAGAAACTTCGAAAGATGACAGCGAACGTCTGGATATGCAGAAACGTCTCGATCCGATACTCCGCAAGCACAAGGTAGACATGTACATCTGCGGACATATCCACAACTTCCAGCATATTCGCAGGCCGGGAAGTGATATCGACTACATTGTCAACTCAGCCGGTTCCCTTGCCCGCAAAGTAAAACCCACAGAAGGAACCGTCTTTTGTAATCCGGAACCGGGCTTCTCTGTAGTATCTGCGAACAAAAAAGAACTGACATTGCGGATGATTGATAAAAAAGGCAACATACTGCATACCATAAGCCGGAAAAAATGAGAAAGACCTGTTGGCGAAATTAATTCCATTGACGATAGTCATGAAAACGAATTCATTCGCCAACAGGTTAAAAAAAGAGATACAGCTTTATATGTCAAAGGAAAGCAATATATTTGTGCCTATCAAATATACAAACGCTATGAAGAAGTTATCTCTCTATCTACTACTCTGTCTACTAATTGCCGCATGCGTTAAAAACGACGACAAAGACGAACCCATCCTGGTAACCGACATTGTAATGCCTGCTCAGACCAGTTTTAACCCTGGTGATAAAGTCACGATTAAAGCACAAGGTTTCCAACCCGGTGACGATATTATGTTCGAAATCTATTGGCCGCTCCCCGACCAGCCCGCCCTAAACTATCAGGGATATGCTCTTGGAGTATCGCCCGTCATGATTGAACAGACCACTACAAGCATCACCTTCCTGGCACCGGGACATTATCCTGCCTCAACCACCAAGGTACGTCTGCGTCGCTCCGGTGAGATCATGACGCTTGGTGAGATTTCGGTAACCAACGGCGAAGCCCCCAAAGAGTTCCAGCTCTACGGCATTGTAAATTCTCATTCCGACACAAGTTATGATAACTGCATTGAGCACGTAAACCTCACAGATGGCAGCCCTAAGAACATAGTAAAATTGGCAGAAGACCAGGAAGATTTCTCCTGTGTAGTCAATGTCCCGGAAAGTCAGAACCTCTGCGGAATACAGACGATAGATGGAGTGCGCAAAGTATTCAGCTACGATCTTTCCATGCATTTCTGGCAAGATATGGGACTTGAAAACATATTGACCCTTTGCAACGGCCAAAGCTCTATAATAGCCGTAAGGCAAATATCCACCGATGAAGTGATATTGGCAACCACCGGCTCCTGGCCCTACACCCGAAACATGGATCAAGCTCTAACACGCCAATATAAACTGCCTGCCAATATAAAGCTCGAATCCTTGACACGCTATCCCGGTGTACAAGGCGGCGGCAGCCAACTGCTACTCTCGGCCGATAACGGAAACAACAGCTTCATCCCCGTTGTACTGGATCTGCAACAAAATAGCGGGAAAATATACATCGGCGATCCGATACAGGCTACCGCACTCATTCCCTTCTGGACAATAATCAGCGGAAAAGATACCGGAACTACTAAATATGTACGTACCGGTGGATATGCCGTAGTAAGAGCCGATAATGGCCAGACAGAACTATGTCTTTGGAATCAGACAACAATGAGCTTGGATGAGCCTTTTGCCACATTCCCCAATTCGGCACGTTCAGTAACCATGCTCGCCCAAGATACAGAGACGATGAAAATCTATGTATTGTTCGAAGGTTATCGGAACGGCAGACTGATTTATGCCTACGACTTAGTGAAAAAGGACTGGCAACGGGTTCCAGACAACTATCCTTATTCGGAAATTGTAGCCGCACGATAAAGACACTTCATTTTCTTTATCATCCGCAGCCCTGTCGGACGGCTTTAGCAACATTACAAACGGATAACTATCTGTGCGATAAAGCACTTAGTGTTCCACTACATTCACTCGTAGTGAAACACTCGTTCACCCCTACTGGGAAGTACCCTCACTCGTAATGGGAAATGCCTTCTCTCGTAGTGGGAATCAGCTTCAATCCTACCGGAAGGACCGCTCATTCCCGCACCGGATAAGCCTTACTTTTTCGGTCGCAGATCATCCTTAGGTATCGTCGTCGCACTCCCATCGCGTGTAGCAATATAATGTGGAGACATAATTTCTATACCCTCTTCATTAAATCTATCCTGGATATTCTGGTGCAAATCGGAATACACCTGTGCCAACTGGTTAGCATCTTTAATATATGCATTCACCTGATAGACCGGATAATAATCCTGAAGAGACGTTTCCAATATAAACGGATGCGGATCATCTACCACTCCGGGAGTATTCAGAGCGGCCTCAACCAGAAGTTGATGTGTCTTCCGCCAGGGAATATCATAACCCACACTCACTTCCGAATGGATAATAAGTCCGTAATCACGTGCCGACTGACTAAAGTTTACCGTATGCGAAGACATGATGAAAGAGTTCGGAATCGTCACCACCTCATTCTTCGGTGTACGAATGCGCGTCACCAACGGAGTCTTCTCTATTACATTTCCCGTAGTATCATTCAGCTTGATGCGGTCGCCCAACTTAAAGGGACGCATATAGGTGATTACCAATCCCGCAATAATATTCCCGATCACCGTACTCGAACCCAACGAAACAATCAAGCCGACAAAGACCGATATCCCCTGGAAAACGCCCGACTTGGAACCCGGCAGATAGGGATAAATCATAGCAATCATAAATGCATAAAGCAGGAAACGCACAATGTGAAACGTTGGCATAGCCCAATCGGCATAGAAGCCACTTATCTTCAGCCGCTCCGATTGAATTTCACTGGCAAGATAATGCACCAACCTCACCAGATACTTCACGGCAAGCCATATCACAAAGATGGTAAACAGGTTGGGAACATATTCTACTATACCCAGGAAGATGCTCTTTATAGGGTCCCATATATACGAGAATAACTTATAAGCAAGGTCTTTCGTTTGGGGAAATATGGAGAAAAGCAACGGCACCGTCAATATCAACTGGAGCAGCATTACGGCATATCGCAACAGATTTGCCAGAAAGACAAGCAGATTCACCTGCTTCTGCGTATCCAGCAATTCATATTCCTGAATGGAGATAGGTTTCAGTTTGGTATCCTTCAATCGTTGAATACGTACTTTCAGCTTATTGAACAACCAGGTGGTGAGTTTAAACAGCAGATACTGACCTATGATTACAAGAATGAAATAGAGAATACGTTTGCCAAGCTGCCACAGACTATGTTCGTCCTTCATTACCTTCAGCTTGTCTACGATCACTTTACGTTTGGCAGCCGCCAACTGGTCACGCGAGCAACCTTCCCACAGACCATCCTGATCCGTAAAAGAAGAAAGAACCTTATTACCGTACATCAGATCGGTAACAATATCACTGCTCTCTAAGTAAACCGAATCCGGTTGCAGATTAAATCGCTTGCCCAGCTCCGTTATTGCCGCTGCATTCATTTCGGCACGTTGCTGCGGAGTATGACCACCACGCTTGGCAAACAGGTAATATAGCGTATCACCTTCCACCACCACCGGCACGCCTGTTGTCATCCGCCTGAGCGAATCAATACGCAATCGCTGCTTTGCCAGCTTCAGGGAGTCCGCCGCATCATACTTCAGCCTCATTTGCTCTATCTCCATCCTGAGATTAGCCTCATTCAGCCTTGCAACCTCCAAATCCTCTTTCATCTTCAGTAGATGAACCGAGTCTGTATCTGCCCTTTGAGCAACAACAGTCCCCAAAGTATCGTCATTAAAGACATCTAATACCTTCTCTACCAACTGGGCAGATGCAACGCCCGCAGGCAACAGCAAGAACCAAAGACACAACGCACGTATTCCCTTCATATAAAAGCCCTTAATCATGTTATTTAGAAACAACAAATTAATTAACGTGCCAAACATACGGAATGTTTTTCGCTTTTCATGAAAGGAATTAATTATATTTGCACAAAAAACAGAATTCTCATGGATATTCTTTCTCTTCTCGGAGGTCTTCTCCTCATCCTTTTAGGTGCCAACGGACTCACAGACGGAGCCGCATCCATCGCCAAGCGCTTCCGCATCCCTTCCATTGTTATCGGCCTCACCATCGTAGCTTTCGGAACTTCCGCTCCCGAACTGACGGTCAGCGTCTCTTCGGCTCTGAAAGGCAGTGCGGACATCGCCATCGGAAACGTTGTAGGCAGCAATATCTTCAATACACTGATGATTGTAGGCTGTACGGCACTCTTCGCTCCAATTGTTATTTCCAGAAATACACTGCGCAAGGAAATCCCGCTCTGTATCCTATCCTCCATAGTATTGCTGATTTGCGCGAATGATGTCTTTCTGGATCATAGTTCTGAAAATATAATCAGCACTACAGACGGACTGTTGCTGCTCTGTTTTTTCATCATTTTCCTCGGATATACCTTTGCCATCGCTTTTCAAGGGAAGAAAGAGGGAGAGACGGAAGAGGAAATCAAACAACTTCCCATGTGGCGATCCATACTATATATAATAGGTGGGCTGGTGGCACTGATTGCCGGCGGTAATTTCTTCGTAGATGGCGCCAGCGGCATTGCACGCAATCTGGGAGTAAGTGAATCCGTCATCGGACTGACTCTGGTAGCAGGCGGCACATCTCTGCCCGAACTTGCAACCTCCATTGTCGCCGCCTTAAAGAAGAATCCGGAAATTGCTATCGGAAACGTGATTGGCAGTAACCTGTTCAACATCTTCTTCGTACTGGGATGCAGCGCTTCCATCACACCGTTGCACCTGACGGGCATCACGAATATGGATCTATTGGTACTGGTAGGCTCCAGCATACTGCTATGGATATTCGGATTGTTCTTCGCCAAACGCACCATTACCCGCATAGAGGGCAGCATACTGATACTTTGTTATATAGCATACACCACCGTACTCATTTACAACGTTTAATGGAAGGCATCAATATATCATACTTCATGAATGGAGCTGCATTCATGTTTTTCGGATATGTCAGTTTCCGTTTGCTTACACATAGGCCACGCTCACGCATTCAGAGAATACTGGGGCTAACTCTTGCTTTCTGGGCATTACTGGAACTCAAAGATATATTACTCTATTTCCCTTCACTGAAAACCGAACGATTGGTCAACTCCCTGCTATTCATTGACGGATGGGCAGTTGCCGCCTGCTCCTTCTATCTTCTGGAATTAACAGCGCCCGGATGGCTTAACTGGAAGAAGATCTTTTTACTTTTCAGCCCTTACCTCATATTTACAATTGCTTATTTGTGTACTTTCTATGCCCCCATTTTCCCTTTTTATTTCGGATTCATTCTACTCTATAGCGCCGTTATTGTACTCATAGTTACATTCGCTGCCCGACGATACCAACGATACATACACAACAACTACTCTTATTCAGAACATATCGATGTGGCATGGTTGAAGAAAGCTACACTCATTCTCGCCATCTGCCTGCTGACATGGGTATATACCAGCATCCATATTACAGGTTGGGGAGATACGATTTATTATATTTCTTCCGTCGTATTATGGTTTGTTATTATACATTATTCAGCCTATCAGATCAGTATCCCTATGCCTAACAACCTGAAAGGCAACCTCCTTGCTAAAGAGCCTGTAGAAGAGAACGAAACCACCGGAACGGAACAGGAAAACGGTTCTTATTATGCTTTCCGGGAAGAGTTACTGAAAGTGATGGAAGAACAGCAACTCTACCTGAATCCAAAACTGACTATCAGTGACGTAGCCAATGCCATCGGAACAAACCGCACCTACTTATCCTCCTATTTCAACAATAAGCTGAATATCACTTTCTACGACTATATAAACAATCTCCGCATTGAGAAAACCGGCAAGCAATTACTGGCTACCTATCCTTACACCATGAATATAGACGAAATAGCCGAACGTTCCGGATTTAACTCCACTTCCACGTTCCGACGTGCTTTCTTCAAAAATACGGGTATGACACCTTTACAGTATCGGAAAAGCATACAGAAATAGATTAGTTTTTATCTCTGCCACGTGGTATTTTAAAGATTATCATGTATCTTTGCCACTTCATTAGACATAAAATTATGGCAATAACAATCAAAAAAGTTTCCACAATGAAAGAATTGAAACGGTTCATCCGCTTCAATTACCGGCTATACAAAGGCAACCCCTACTCCGTTCCCGATCTCTACGACGACATGCTCAACACTTTCAATAAAAAGAAGAATGCGGCGTTTGAATTCTGTGAAGCAGAGTATTTCCTAGCTTACCAAGACAATAAAATAGTGGGCCGCGTAGCTGCCATAATCAACCACAAGGCTAATAAAACCTGGGATAAAAAGAATGTCCGTTTCGGCTGGATTGATTTCATTGATAACCCGGAAGTATCCGATGCCTTGATCCACACGGTAGAAGAATGGGGAAAAGAACGTGGAATGACTCACATACAAGGCCCGTTGGGCTTCACAGACTTCGATGCGGAAGGCATGCTGATCGAAGGCTTCGATCAACTCAGCACCATGGCAACCATTTACAACTATCCTTACTATCCGCAACACATGGAGCGTATGGGATTTGAGAAGGAAGCTGACTGGGTGGAATATCAGATCTACATTCCGGATGCCATACCGGACAAGCACAAACGCATCTCCGATCTTATCCAGCGTAAATATAATCTCAAGATTAAAAAATATACATCTGCAAAGAAGATTGCCCGCGACTATGGACAGGCCATCTTTGAGTTGATGAACGAAGCTTATAAGCCCCTGTTCGGTTATTCCGCTCTGTCCCAACGGCAGATTGACCAGTACGTGAAAATGTATCTCCCCATCGTAGACCTCCGCATGGTGACGCTTATCACAGATGCCGACGACCAGCTTATTTGCGTAGGCATATCCATGCCATCCCTGTCCGAAGCTCTACAGAAAGCTCATGGACGGTTATTACCCTTCGGATGGTACTATCTGCTGAAAGCACTGTTCATGAAACGGCGTGCCAAAATGTTGGATTTATTGCTTGTTGCCGTGAAGCCGGAGTACCAGAACAAAGGTGTTAACGCATTGTTATTTTCCGATTTAATTCCGGTTTATCAGAAATTAGGTTTTATATTTGCAGAAAGCAACCCTGAACTTGAAATGAATGGCAAAGTACAAGCCCAATGGGAATACTTTGAAACCAAACAACATAAACGGCGCAGGGCGTTTATTAAAGAAATTAAATAAAAAGGGGACAAGGAGACAAGTTAACAAGGAAACAAGGGGTTGCACTATATTTGCACCATTATAAAGCAGACTCTTTCCCTCGTCAACTTGTCAACTGCAGACCTCGTCAACTAAATAAGAGTTTATGGAAGAAATCAACGGACTGATGCCCGAAGGCAATGTAGAATATACGGAAGACAACATTCGTCATTTGGACGACATGGAGCACATCCGTGTCCGTTCGGGTATGTATATCGGTCGTTTGGGCGACGGTACGCAGAACGACGACGGTATCTATGTATTGCTAAAAGAGGTAATGGACAACAGCATCGATGAGTTCAAAATGGGTGCTGGTAGACGGATCGAGATTAACATTGAGGATAATCTCCGTGTCAGTGTGCGCGACTATGGTCGTGGTATTCCGCAAGGAAAGCTGATTGAAGCGGTGAGTAAACTCAATACCGGCGGTAAGTACGACAGTAAAGCTTTCAAGAAAAGTGTCGGACTGAACGGGGTAGGTATCAAAGCTGTGAATGCACTTAGCAGCCGCTTTGAAGTACGCAGTTATCGCGAAGGTAAAGTCCGTATCGCCATCTTTGGAAAGGGTAATCTCCAGAGTGATGTAACGGAAAGCTGTAACGAGGAAAGCGGAACTTATATCTTCTTTGAACCGGACAGCACGTTATTCCTGAACTATTCCTTCCAGGCTAATTTCGTGGAAACGCTGTTGCGTAACTACACGTACCTGAATACAGGACTTTCCATTATATACAACGGCCAGCGCATTATTTCACGCCATGGACTGGAAGATTTGCTGAACGACAATATGACCGCACAGGGCCTTTACAATATCATCCATCTGAAAGGAGAAGATATTGAAATAGCCTTTACGCATACGAATCAATACGGCGAGGAATACTATTCCTTTGTCAACGGCCAGCATACCACACAGGGTGGAACACACCAAAGTGCACTTAAAGAACATATTGCCCGCACCATCAAGGAGTTCTACAACAAAAACCAGGAATATGCCGACATCCGCAACGGTATTGTTGCCGCCATTGCCATCAATGTGGAAGAACCCCAGTTTGAAGGACAGACCAAGACCAAACTCGGTTCCCCCTCCATGTCTCCCGGCGGTGTAAGCGTGAATAAGTATGTAGGCGACTTCATCAAAACAGAGGTAGATAACTATCTCCACAAGAATCCGTTGGTTGCGGAAGTCATGCTGCAAAAGATACAAGACTCCGAAAAGGAACGTAAAGCCATTGCCGGTGTTACCAAACTGGCACGTGAGCGCGCAAAGAAAGCCAACCTGCACAACCGCAAGTTGCGCGATTGCCGTTACCACCTCAATGACGGCAAAGGAAAGGAACAAGAATCCGAGTCCTGCATCTTTATCACTGAGGGTGATTCTGCCAGCGGCTCCATCACAAAGAGCCGTGACGTAAATACGCAGGCTGTATTCAGTCTTCGTGGTAAACCGTTGAACTCATTCGGGCTGACAAAGAAAGTGGTATACGAAAACGAAGAATTCAATCTGCTACAAGCTGCCCTGAATATAGAAGACGGCATTGAAGGATTGCGTTACAACAAGGTGATTGCCGCTACCGATGCTGATGTGGACGGTATGCACATCCGGTTGTTGCTCATCACATTCTTCCTGCAATTCTTCCCCGATCTGATAAAGAAAGGGCACGTCTATATCCTGCAAACTCCGTTGTTCCGCGTGCGCAACAAGAAAAAGACAATTTACTGCTACACGGAAGAGGAACGGCAAAAAGCCATTGCCGAACTGAGTCCCAATCCTGAGATTACGCGTTTTAAAGGTCTGGGAGAGATCTCCCCTGATGAATTCCGGCATTTCATCGGCAAAGATATGCGTCTGGAACAAGTTACTTTACGCAAAACGGACCTCGTAAAAGAATTATTGGAATTCTACATGGGTAAAAATACCATGGAACGGCAAAACTTTATTATTAACAATCTGGTTATAGAAGAAGATCTGGCATCATGAGAAGAGCAATCTTTCCGGGAACATTCGATCCTTTCACTATCGGACATTCATCGGTAGTGACCCGCGCACTGACTTTTATGGATGAAGTCATTATTGGAATTGGTATCAACGAGAATAAAAACACCTACTTCCCTATTGAGAAGCGCGTGGAAATAATACAGAAATTCTACCGGAACGAGCCACGAATCAAGGTCTACTCCTATGATTGCCTGACGATTGATTTTGCCCGGCAGGTAGACGCGCAGTTTATTGTTCGCGGTATCCGTACCGTGAAAGATTTCGAGTATGAAGAGACCATTGCCGATATCAACCGCAAACTGGCAGGTATAGAAACCATCTTGCTCTTTACCGAACCCGAACTGACATGTATCAGTTCGACTACTGTCCGCGAGCTTCTACAGTTCGGCAAAGATATCAGCCAGTTTATCCCCGAAGGGATGGATATTTAATGATTAGTGAATTAGTGAAAAGTGATAAGCAAAAAAGAATGATGAAGAAACTTCTTATCTTTATAATATGTATATGCGGTGCCATGGCTTCCATGCAGGCGCAGAATATGGGCAACTTGGCTGCCCGCAAGTTACAAATGGCAGAATTTGCCATCGCCAATCTGTATGTAGACTCGGTAGACGAAAATAAACTGGTGGAAGAAGCTATTATCCGTATGCTCGCCCAGCTCGATCCGCACTCCACGTACAATGATGCTGAGGAAGTGAAGAAAATGAACGAGCCGTTGCAAGGTAACTTCGAAGGTATCGGTGTGCAGTTCCAGATGATAGAAGATACATTACTTATTATACAGCCCGTCAGCAACGGACCATCTGAAAAGGTTGGTATTCTGGCAGGTGACCGTATCGTGGCAGTGAACGACAGCGCTATTGCCGGCGTAAAAATGTCCACAGAAGATATAATGACACGCCTGCGCGGCCCGAAAGACTCAGAAGTAAAACTAACCATTGTCCGTCGCGGAGTGAACGATCCCTTATACTTCACTGTAAAACGGGATAAAATACCCATTCTAAGTTTGGACGCTTCGTATATGATACAGCCCAAGACCGGTTATATTCGTATCAACCGCTTTGGTGCCACTACCGCCGAAGAATTTACCGCCGCCCTCAAAGAACTACAGAAGCAAGGAATGAAAGACCTGATACTTGACCTGCAAGGCAACGGTGGCGGCTATTTGAATGCAGCAATTGATCTTGCCAACGAGTTCCTGCAACAAAAAGAGCTGATTGTATATACCGAAGGAAGAACCTCTCAGCGTAGTAATTTCTATGCCAAAGGCACAGGCAACTTCAAAAACGGACGCCTCATTGTGTTGGTAGACGAATACTCCGCTTCAGCAAGTGAAATCGTAACCGGTGCCATACAGGACTGGGACAGAGGCGTAGTTGTAGGTCGCCGTACTTTTGGTAAAGGGTTGGTACAACGTCCCATCGAATTGCCCGATGGCTCTATGATCCGCTTGACTATCGCCCGTTATTACACCCCATCCGGACGTTGCATCCAGAAACCGTACGACCATACAGCCAATCTGGACGGCAGAGGCCTTAGTAAAGATGACGGCCAGGAGAAATACAATATGGAACTGGTAGATCGCTTCAACCGTGGAGAAATGATGCATGCCGACAGTATCCATTTTCCTGATTCATTGAAGAACTCCACTAAGAAGTTGAAACGTACCGTATATGGTGGCGGTGGCATCATGCCCGACTATTTCGTGCCTATCGATACAACCCAATATACCGATTATCACCGTAATCTGGTTGCCAAAGGCGTTGTCATCAAAGCAACAACCAAGTATATCGAGAAAAATCGGAAAGAACTCCAAGAGAAATATAAGAAGTTCGATACCTTCAACAATAAATTTGAGATAGACGAACAGATGCTTGCAGACATACGCGCTGCCGCCGATAAAGAAAAGATTGAGTTCAACGAGGAGCAGTACAACAAATCATTGCCTCTGATAAAGACGCAGTTGAAAGCCTTGATAGCCCGTGACCTGTGGGATATGAACGAATACTTTCAGGTGATAAACACCACGAACAACAGCGTGCAACAAGCCCTTGAGTTATTGAACGAAAAGATTTACGAGAAGAAACTACCACTTTAATAAACCATTTGCAGCGTCTATATGTCCAACATCTTGGATATATAGATGCAACGCATTGGATATATAGATGCAACACGTCCGATATATAGATGCAATACGCAGAATATATAGATCCGATACAGTGCAATTCTTAATTGCCGAACAACCATTTATTCAGCCAACGGTTCACATAGATATTTACTACAGCACATCCGGCTCCGATAGCTGCGCCCGCCAGCACATCGGATGGATAGTGCACGCCCTCATTCATACGGGATACCCCGACAGAACATGCCCATAAGGCAGATGGAGCGATTACATACCATTTCGGATACTTCACACAAAGTGAAGTTGCCAATGCAAAAGCAGTTGCCGTATGTCCGGAAGGAAAAGAAGGACTGGTTTCATGACTATAAGCATGAACCCGGTCGGGATAGCGGTCGAACGGGCGTTCACGATCTATAAGATACTTCATGCCATAAGTCACAACAAAAGCACCGGCAACACTGGTACCTACATACACAGCATCCTTCAATAATTCGCGGTCTTTTTTCACCCAGGCAGCCAACGCCATCGCCACGGGAACCCCCACGGCAATATAAGGTTCAGTACGAGAAATTATTTTATTATAATTACGAATGAACTTACCATCCCAACTATTTATTTTATGCAAAGTATTAATGTCCCAGTTCTGGGCAGAAATATTGAATACAAGTAATGATGCAAAAAATACAAAAAAAATAGTCCGTTTCATGTAGTCTTTCTTATAGTTTGCTGCAAAGATAGGCGATTTTGTTAGAGTATTCACAAAAAAATTCTATCTTTGTTGCCATAATTTTAGTAATTCGTCTTATATTTCATGACAAAAGACACTCTTTGCACACGGCAAGTAGATTGTACTCTATGCCCAAAAATCTCAGACGGGACATTGGTATACCGCCAATATCCCCAGGGGCAGCATTTCTCAGCGGAGAAGTGTACCCAGAACTGCATGATCTTTATGTTAAAGGGAGAATTGTTGATAAATAGTAACGAATACCCGGGCACTACGCTCCAGAGCAGACAATGTGTACTGCAAGCCATCGGTTCAAAAATGGAGTTGTTAGCACTGACCGAGGTGGAATATATCGCCTATTGGTTTACGGAACTTCCACTTATATGTGAAGACCGTTACAAGGAAATCCTCGAACGTTCTGAGGCTCCGCTGACCTACACGCCGCTGATAGCCAATACCAAACTGGAGCGGTTGCTGCATGATATCGCCGACTATTTTAAAGAACAGCCTTCCGCATGCGGGAAATATCTCGACATCAAGCGTCAGGAACTGGTTTACATACTAACCTGCTATTATCCCCTGCGCCAGATAAGTACGTTCTTCTATCCTATCAGTACTTATACGGAAAGTTTCCATTATTTCATTATGCAGAACTACGACAAGGTGAAGAATGTGGAAGAATTCGCCCATTTAGGTGGATATACAACCACTACATTCCGTCGTTTGTTTAAAAATATGTATAATGTTCCGGTGTACGAATGGATACTGGACAAGAAGCGTGAAGGTATTCTGAACGATCTGCAATTCACCAAGCAACGTATCTCCGTGATCAGTTCACGTTATGGTTTCGACTCCCTGTCGCACTTCGCTCATTTCTGCAAGGACTCCTTTGGAGACACCCCTCGCTCCTTGCGAAAACGTGCTGCCAGCGGAGAGAAAATCACCATTATAAAAGAAAAAAATGACGACTCAGCCAGGGAACAGGGTGACGAGTAAGAGTAATCTTCCCTTGTCAACCTGTTCCCTGACTCACTTGTCAACTTCTATCTATTCCCTGAATTACGGAATTATTTCTTTAATTCCTTGTTTAATCAATGTATTTCTTCTATTTTTGCGGGAAATTAGTGTAAGACCCTAAGTAAAAGCAAATTTTCTAACTATTAAATAATTTAAATTCAATCATTTATGTGGTTAAGTAATTCATCTGTAGGAAGGAAAGTGGTGATGAGCATTACCGGTATCGCCCTTGTCCTGTTTCTGACGTTTCACATGGCGATGAACCTGGTTGCATTAATCTCGGCAGAGGGATACAACATGGTTTGTGAGTTCCTGGGGGCAAACTGGTATGCCTTGGTGGCTACGGTAGGTTTGGCCGCCCTTTTCATTATTCACATCATCTACGCTTTCTGGCTGACAATGCAGAACCGCAAAGCACGCGGTACTGAACGTTATGCCGTAGTTGATAAACCCAAAACTGTAGAATGGGCTTCTCAGAACATGCTCGTATTGGGTCTTATCGTAATCGTAGGTCTGGGTCTGCACCTGGTAAACTTCTGGGCAAAAATGCAGCTTCCTGAGTTGATGCACAACATGGGTATGCATGCTGACACGCTTACACTGGCTTATGCCGCTAACGGTGTTTATCACATTCAGAACACATTCAGCAATCCGGTATACGTAGTGCTTTATCTCATTTGGCTCGGCGCACTGTGGTTCCACCTGACTCACGGTTTCTGGAGTTCTATGCAATCCCTGGGTTGGAACAACAAGGTATGGATTAACCGTTGGAAATGCATCTCCAACATTTACTCTACTATCGTCGTTGTATGTTTCGCCTTGGTAGTTGTCGTATTCTTCGCAAAATCATTGTGCGGCGCTTGCTAAATTGTAAATTGTAAATAACTAAATTGTAAATTACATTATGACTAAGATAGATTCAAAAATTCCGGAAGGACCGGTGGCTGAGAAATGGACCAACTATAAAGCTCACCAGAAATTAGTTAACCCTGCTAACAAGCGTCGCTTGGATATCATCGTAGTAGGTACGGGCTTGGCAGGTGCTTCTGCTGCCGCTTCACTCGGTGAAATGGGTTTCAGAGTATTCAACTTCTGTATTCAAGACTCTCCGCGCCGTGCACACTCCATCGCAGCACAGGGCGGTATCAACGCTGCAAAGAATTACCAAAACGACGGTGACTCTGTTTACCGTTTGTTCTACGATACAGTAAAGGGCGGTGACTACCGTGCCCGCGAAGCTAACGTTTACCGTTTGGCTGAGGTTTCCAACAGCATTATCGACCAATGTGTGGCACAAGGTGTTCCCTTCGCCCGCGAATACGGCGGTTTGCTGGATAACCGCTCTTTCGGTGGTGCTCAGGTATCACGTACGTTCTATGCCCGCGGCCAAACCGGACAGCAGTTGTTGCTGGGTGCTTACTCTGCACTGAGCCGCCAGGTAAACGTAGGTACCGTAAAATTATACACTCGTTACGAAATGCAGGACGTTGTCCTCATTGACGGACGTGCCCGCGGTATCATCGCTAAAAACCTCGTAACCGGTAAACTGGAACGTTTTGCTGCACACGCAGTAGTAATCGCTACCGGTGGCTACGGAAACGCATACTTCCTGTCTACCAATGCAATGACTTGTAACTGTACAGCCGCCGTTTCTTGCTATCGCAAGGGTGCCTGGATGGCCAATCCGGCTATGGTACAGATTCACCCCACTTGTATTCCCGTTCACGGTGACAAGCAGTCTAAGCTGACTTTGATGTCAGAGTCTCTGCGTAATGACGGTCGCATCTGGGTTCCGAAGAAGAAAGAAGACGCAGTGAAGCTCCAGAAGGGTGAAATCAAGGGAAGTGATATTCCTGAAGAAGACCGCGACTACTACTTGGAACGCCGCTATCCGGCATTCGGTAACCTGGTTCCGCGTGACGTTGCCAGCCGTGCAGCTAAAGAACGTTGCGATGCAGGTTTCGGTGTGAACAATACAGGCCTGGCAGTATTCCTCGACTTCTCTGAGGCTATCAGCCGTTTAGGTATCGATATCGTTCTTCAACGCTATGGTAACCTCTTCGATATGTACGAGGAAATCACTGACGTTAATCCGGGCGAACTGGCAAAAGAAATTGCCGGTGTGAAATATTATAATCCGATGATGATCTATCCGGCTATCCACTATACAATGGGCGGTATCTGGGTTGACTACGAACTGATGACTTCTATCAAGGGTCTGTTCGCTATCGGTGAATGTAACTTCTCTGACCACGGTGCAAACCGCCTCGGTGCTTCCGCATTGATGCAGGGTCTGGCTGACGGTTACTTTGTATTGCCTTACACTATTCAGAACTATCTGGCCGACCAGATTACAGTTCCCCGCTTCTCTACCGACCTGCCTGAATTTGCAGCTGCCGAGAAAGCTATCCAGGACAAGATTGACTGGATGATGAATATCAAGGGTAAGAAGTCTGTAGATTCTATCCACAAGGAACTGGGTCACGTAATGTGGGAATATGTAGGTATGGGCCGTACAGCAGAAGGTCTGAAGACCGGTATTGCCAAACTGAAAGAAATCCGTAAGGAATTCGAAAAAGATCTGTTCATCCCGGGAGATAAGGAAGGCATGAACGTAGAGTTGGATAAAGCTATCCGTCTGTACGACTTCATTATCATGGGCGAATTGGTTGCTTACGATGCTCTGAACCGTAACGAAAGCTGCGGTGGTCACTTCCGTGAAGAATACCAGACTGAAGAAGGCGAAGCAAAACGTGACGATGAAAACTTCTTCTACGTTGCTTGCTGGGAATATCAAGGTTCCGATGAAAAAGCTCCTGAGTTGCTGAAAGAACCGCTGGTTTACGAAGCAATCAAGGTACAGACTCGTAACTATAAGAGCTAAATAGTGACAAGCTACGAGCTACGAGCTATAAGTTCAGAGCTACGGGCAAGTCAGTAAGTTATTAATTAATCTGCTATAGGCAGAGTTCTCGTAGCTCATAGCTTGTAGCTTATAACTTCAAAGACAATGGATAAAAATATAAGTTTCACACTGAAAGTATGGCGCCAGAAAGGCCCAAAGGCAAAAGGCGCTTTTGAAACATACCAAATGAAAGATATCCCCGGTGACACTTCATTCCTCGAAATGCTGGATATCTTGAATGAACAACTGATTTCTGAAGGTAAAGAACCGGTTGTATTCGATCATGACTGCCGCGAAGGTATCTGCGGTATGTGTTCGCTCTACATCAACGGACATCCTCACGGTCCTGCAACAGGTGCTACTACCTGTCAGATCTATATGCGTCGTTTCAACGATGGTGACACTATCACTGTTGAACCTTGGCGTTCTGCCGGTTTCCCGGTCATCAAGGACTTGATGGTAGACCGTACGGCTTACGACAAGATTATGCAAGCCGGTGGTTACGTTAGTGTACGCACAGGCTCTCCTCAGGATGCCAATGCTATCCTGATTCCGAAGCAAATCGCTGACGAAGCTATGGATGCAGCAGCTTGTATCGGTTGCGGTGCTTGTGTAGCTGCTTGCAAGAATGGTTCTGCCATGTTGTTCGTTTCCGCAAAAGTTAGCCAGTTGAACTTGCTGCCGCAGGGTAAACCGGAAGCATTGCGTCGCGCAAAAGCTATGTTGAGCAAGATGGATGAACTCGGATTTGGTAACTGTACCAATACTCGCGCTTGCGAAGCCGAATGTCCGAAGAACATCTCTATCAGCAACATCGCCCGTCTGAACCGCGATTTCATCATCGCAAAACTGAAAGACTAATCAGCCCTTTCTACATTTGATTAATATCACAAGAACTCCTCTACCGGGAAACCGGCAGGGGAGTTCTTCTTATGTAAGTCTGGGAAGTAACTTTCACTTCAATGATATAATTGTCTTCTTCACCTCTTTCGAATTAGTCCCTATCATTATCTCAAATTTACCAGGCTCCGTGATATATTTTAAGTTCCTGTTCATGAAACTAAGATCTGCCGATGAAAGAATAAACGTCACCTCTTTTTCTTCACCCGGATTTAATTCTATTTGCTGAAATCCCTTTAGTTCCTTAACAGGACGTGTAACGGAGGCAACCAAGTCACGGATATAAAGCTGTACTGTCTCCTTACCTCTATATACCCCGGTATTTTTCAACTTCGCAGACACCCGGATCGTATCCTCCATTGTATATACATTGGCGGAAGTCTTAGGCTCCGACAACTGAAATGTAGTGTAACTCAACCCGTAGCCAAACGGATAAGCAGGTTCAAAATCAATATCCTGATACCGGCAAGAATAGGCAACTGTTTTACTTTCCGGCCTTCCGGTACTTTTATAATTATAATAGACAGGAATCTGCCCCACATGTGCAGGAAAAGTCATAGGCAGTTTACCGGAAGGATTATAATCACCCGAGATGATATCAGCTATGGCGTTCCCGCTTTCGGTCCCCAACCACCAAGTCAGAAAAATTGCATCGGCATGAGGCTCCATATCATTAAAAATCATTGGCCTACCGCCCATCAGTAAAACAATAACCGTCTTGCCCGTCTTCTTCAACTCCTTCACCAGCAATTGCTGATTGGTATTGACGGTAATATCAGCCCTCGACTTTGCTTCTCCACTCTGATTAAATCTTTCGCCAACAGCCACTACTATAACATCGGCGCGATTGGCAGCCGCACGGGCCTCAGAAAGCCGTAAATCATTTGTTTCCAAATCATATCCATCGGCATAATTGACCGTTACATTGGGAAAACGTCTTTTCAAGCCCTCATACACGGTCACGACTTCTTTCTCTACACCTTCATTCGCCCAAAAGCCCATCATATCCTTTTGAGAATTGGCCAAAGCTCCTATCAATGCAATTCTTCTACACGACGAAGATAAAGGAAGTGCTTGCTTCTCATTCTTCAATAGGACAACGGACTTTCTTCCGGATTCCCGGGACAAATCCCTGAGACGGGTGCTCAATACGGTTTTCTTTTCCCGCTCTTCGTCACAATAACGGTACGGATCATCAAAAAGTCCGAGTTGAAACTTTTTCAGCAAAATACGCTTTACGGCTTCATCAACATATTTAATGTCCACAACACCCTCTTCCACCAACTCTTTCAAGTGCTTATGATAAGCTCTCGACTCCATATCCATATCACATCCGGCATGAATAGCAATCTCAGCCGATGCCTTCAGATCGGATGCATATCCATGGGCAACCATTTCTTTGACCGATCCCCAATCGGAAACAATAAACCCGCTGAAAGCCCATCCTTCTTTAAGGATATCGCGCTGTATATATGCATTTCCCGTAGCCGGAATACCGTTTATGTCATTAAAGCTATTCATAAAAGTAGCCACACCGGCATTTGCCGCCGCCCGGAAAGGAGGCAGATAAGTATCGTGTAGCGTCAGGTCGGAGATGTCTACTGTATTGTAGTCCTTACCTGCAATGGCCGCTCCGTAAGCCGCAAAATGCTTGGCACAAGCCATTACCGTATGAGTATCCGCCAAATCATCTCCCTGAAAACCCCTTACCCGTGCTTCGGCCACTCTGCTACCATACCAGGTATCTTCGCCCGCTCCTTCCATAACACGCCCCCAGCGTGCATCACGGGTTATATCTACCATCGGAGCAAAAGTCCAGTGAATACCTTGTGCAGAAGCTTCCTCCGCAGCACCGGCTGCTGTTCTTTCCATCAAATCCAGATCAAAACTTGCCGCTTCACCTAAAGGAATGGGATAGATGGTACGCAGACCATGAATCACATCCTGCCCGAATAATAATGGAATGCGAAGGCGGGACTGCATCGCATAATTCTGCATCTCACGCGTATATTTCACCCCTTTGATATTGAGCATAGCTCCGACTCTACCCGCCTTGATCTGCTCTATTTTAGTAGAATCCTCCACCACCGGTCCTGTTGCCTGCCAATTACCGGTATATTGATTTAACTGTCCGATTTTCTCATCCAGTGTCATCAGGCTGAGTACAGAATCGACCTTCGAACTATAGTCGTACATAGAGTTATTTCCCGACTGGGCACTACATGCCAACCAACACATCATTAATACAAAGAATACTCCTGTATTTCTGTATAAGCAAACGCTTTTATTCGTAATAAACACCATAGATAAAAATGATTTATTGAATAGAACCGTTTCAACTTTAACTTGTCCTAAAGCCGAAACGGTTCTTATATGAATACCTATCAAAATCCAACTATTTACTTCTGCGAATCAAAGTAACGAGTGAGTGTGTAAGCCTGCTTGTTTACTTTCTCCATTCGCCGCAATAAAGGTAACCAGGGAGAATATTCGCTGTCTACAATTCCTTTGTTGGAATCCCTGTTGGAAGGGTCTGTTGTCAAATCCTCCGGATCATTATCCTGATACCTGAACCAGTGCCACCCTACCGAGTATGGATTGCGGAGCAACTGTAAACAGAAGTTTTCGTAAAAGATTCCCCGGTCATCCTGAGTCGGCACATTCCATCCCGCACCGGTTGCATTGGGCAAACCGGAATCTTCTCCTTTCACATACCATTCGGTAATCAGAAAAGGTTTACCCGACCATTCTCCCCAGTTATTCATCCGCTCCTGTTCCGGCTGCCACTGGCGGTAATGATTTATAGAAATAATATCCATATACTTACCTGCTACCTTAAAGATAGCCGGATTGGTAAGTTCCTGATTCTTATCCTGATTAAACCGGCAGCCGAGATACATGTGATTAGGATCTATACGACGCAACACCGAAGTCACTTTCTGCATATACGTCTCGAAGAAGAAGGCGGAAAATGCAAGACGGTCTTCCTCGGTAATATCCGCCACGGTTGCTTCCTTGCCTTTTCGTTCAGCCAACCATTTCCGTGCTGCTAGGTATCCCGGTTCATCTTTAGCCAGAAAGTTAAGATGGCGGTCCAAAGCATCAGTATACCAAGGCAATTCATTGTCTGTAAAATAGCCTAACAGGCAAGGATCATCTTTATACCGTGCCAACGGAGCAAGAGCCTGCTCTACATATTTGTCAAATTCATCATCGAATACCATAGGCAGATTGAATCGATACCCCTGCCAGCCGGCCACCTTATAGGTACCTCCATATTTCTTCACATGTTCATGCTTATAGTTCCCCATAGGGTTGACAATCAGCGTATAGACCAATGGAGCTTGACTGGTACGGATATCTTCCACTGCCGACCAGGCTCCGGCACCATTAAATCCATACGAACGCAACATTTCCGTCTCTGCCTTCACCCACTGGGCACGCGTACCGAATTTCTCCTGAAATGCAGACTGTTGCTTCTTCGAGGTTCCAGGCCCAAATGCTACTACTGCCCGGTGATGGAACGGATACCCTTCGGGATCAATAATCCACCATCGCCCATTGATCTTCTCTGTACGGAAAAAGCCGGTTGCTTCCTGGCGGTTCGTCTTATACCCTCCGAACACAGACAGAGCTGGCTCCTTTTTCTTTTTGAATCCTTTCAGGTTATCCACAGTATGCGCCTCGTAAGGTGTCCAGTTCTCCACAGTGCTGTTGGCACGTGTCTGTACCTGGACTGTTTTACCAGACTGGGCAAACAGCACTGAAGAAGCAAAAAGAGATAACAAGAGTGTGGTTACTATTTTCATACTCATTTAATATTGCGGATTCTGTGGGAAAGTTCCCATTGCATCTATTTGTGCCTGCGGGATCGGCCAACGCACCATATAATCTTTCATTGTGGTACCCTGAATACTACTGGTTGTACTACCGAAGCGATGGTATTTATTCACCTGTTCCACCAACTTACCGATACGCTTGAGGAAGAACCAACGTTTGCCTTCAAAGCACAACTCACGCGCATATTCATCCATGATAGCCTGAAGATCAATAGTAGTAGCCTCTTCAAGTCCGGCACGCAAACGTATAGCATTGAGATATTCCAGTGCCTTTTCCGTATTTCCTTTTCTCCAATGTGCTTCGGCACCCAAAATATAAGTATCCGCCAGACGATAAGCTATAAACGGCTTGTAAGACAAGGCGCGTTTGGCCGGTTTACTCAGATCCCGATACTTCATCAAGCTCCATGTATACTGGCGCAGCTGAGTAGAATACGGGGGATCACCCGGTAATTTCTTTTCATAATAGGCAGAAGCAGGATTGTTCCCGTACAGCGTATCCGGATAGAAATAGAATTGTAAACGCTTATCTTTATCCTTGTCATACAATGAACGGAGATACTCATTCGGATACGTCCACCCGTAAGCATTTCCTCCATAGTTAGCTTCCTCAATGATAGGCGCTACAGGATCTCCCGGAATGGTGATCTCATAGAAACGGGCTTGGAAACAAGCTCCCAACACATGACCATCACCTCCAGCCAGTGTATGGCTACCTCCAGATACCTCATCGAACTGCCACGCCATCAGACTCTCGCTATGGTTTACATTATTACCGAATATTTCGCTGATACCTACCAGTTTATGGTGCCCGCCTGTAATTATCGCATCAGCCTGCGCTGCTGCCGTAGTGTAATCTTCCTGCCACATAGCCGACTCAGCACGCAACTGACGGGCCAAGCCCAACCCGATAATTCCCGGATCTACTTTATATTGCAAGTGTTTGATGGCATAATCGAGGTCGCGGTCAATAAAGGCATATACATCTTTCTGGCTAGCCGGTTTATACTCTACTTCGTCAAACGCATTGTCCGGAGTTGTCGGTATGCTATCCAACAAGATATTGTCGTAAGTAGAAATCAGCCTGAGGTACGCCCAAGCACGAATTACACGGGCTTCCGAAACGATTCGCTCACGGGTTTCAGTTTGCATACTAATACCGGGTGCGGCATCAATAATGGCGGAAGCACGATCAATCATCTGATAGGGACGGTTCCACATCTCAGCCGGCATGGCATTTGCACGCATATTGGAACGATACATTTCCGCTTCATTCCACGTACGCACCATAGCCAGGTCGGTAGCACAATAAAACCAGTAAGCTCCGCGTGCATCCGAATCATTAAAACGGAAAAAGCGGCGAGAGAGGCCATATAGTCCATTCAGACCGATTTCCAATCCTTCTTCACTCTCATAGAGCGTTGAACTATTAATCTTGTCGAACTGTGTTTCTTCCAGCCAGGAATCACAAGAGGTATTGACTACCAGTAATCCGATGATAAGAAATAATATATAATTTTTCATTATGGTTATATCATTAAAATGTTGAATGTATGAAATTATATCTCTGACTGCCTTCCGATCAGAAACCAAGCTGCAAGCCGAAAGTCAACGTACGGGCTTCGGGATACTTGTCAGCGGGCTGTTCGGGACTGTACGACTCATAATCTGTCAATGTTAACAGGTTTTGTCCGGTAAAGTAGAACCTGACATTGCTCAAGTGTACTTTTGCAAGCCATGTCTTCGGCAAGGTATATCCTATCGTTATATTCTGTAAACGCACATAAGAGGCATCCTGACGGGCTATACTTCCCATTTCGAGGGCTCCATTGGTTGTGGGCCGCGGGAAGTTACCGGTAGGATTTTCCGGTGTCCAGTAATTCACCTTCACACCGTTGAACACTGCACGCATATTACCACCATAATTATAATCTGCCAGAAACGGATTGTATTTGGTTATTCCCTGTACAGTATAAATATCCATGGAGAAGTCAACATTCTTATATCTTACCGATGCATTGAAAGAACCATTCCACTTAGGGAATTGTGAAACCAGTATTTTGTCATCATCGTCCAGCTTACCATCGCCCGTACGGTCTACAATTTTAATATCTCCGGGTTGAGCATTGGGTTGTGCTGAATTAGGAATCTCATCAATCTCATCTTCCTGCCAGATACCGGCTACTTCGTATATTTTGGATACATTGATAGGCTGCCCGATATACCAATTATTAATAGGATAATCATCTTCTTTGCCGTCACCATCCAAGTCACCGAACAGTTTTATAATTTTATTGCGATTGCGTGCAAAAGTCATTCCCAATTGTACATCCCAATCCTGACTCTTTACCACAACACCTTCCAACTGTATTTCAAGACCTCTGTTCTGAATCTCTCCGATATTGTCCTTGATGGTAGAATATCCGGTAACCGAACTGATAGACCGGTCTATCAGCAAATCCTTCGTACGAGTATTATACCATTCCACAGTACCGGACAAACGATTATTGAAAAATCCAAAGTCCACAGCCAAATTCAAGGTTGTAGAAGTCTCCCACTTCAACTTAGGATTCGAAAGAACAGCTCCCGGCGTATATCCTGTCAGTTTCTTCGTGGTGTAATAATCCCACTGGTCGGCAGATGCAATACTACCATAAGGCTGTATAGCTTCATTTCCTACACTACCATAGCTACCACGTAACTTCAAGTTCGTAAGTTGCTCAAAGTTTTGCATAAACTCTTCCTGATACACATTCCATCCCAATGCCATGGCAGGAAAAACAGCCCATTTATTTTTAGCACCGAACACAGATGAACCGTCACGACGTCCGCTTATGGTTACATAGTATTTCGAAGCAAAATCATATTGCATACGCAGAGCGGTAGACACAAGACGGCGTTGAGACGCACTTAAAGTAGGTATTACTTTCCCAGCCGCTTCAATGCCATAGACACCCAATAAGTCATTCGGAATCAGCGATCCATCCATCTGATTGGAATGTTGGTTACGCTCATTCCAGCTCTGAATCAACGTACCGGATACGTGATGTTTGCCAAACTGATTATCATACGAAAGGATGTTATCAAGCGTCCACTCATTCTCATCCTGATTTTTAATAGTACCACTTCCCATACCTGTGTAACTTCCTGCCTTCGAATTGGCTGTACTATAGGTTTCTACCTTTGCATTCCAGCTACGACGGCTCACATTCAATCGATAGGTCAGTCCTTTAAAAATCTTGAAGTCAAAGAAAAGATTCACCAAGTCATTACGGCTCTTAGTGGTCGATGTTTTTTCCTGCAAGTCAATCAGCGGATTCCAATTCTCCTGCAATCCGGTGGGATGCATATTAAGGTTACCTTCAGCATCATAAACCGAGCCTAAAGGTGAACAAGTTACAGCATCACGCAACAGGCCGGCTACCCCCGGATCATTCTTGGTCGAAATGCTCAGGCTGGTATTTAAACCGACTTTAAGCCAACGGGTAATCTCCTGATCGAGATTAAAGCGAAGCTGCCCCTTTATAAAATCCGTAGCAGGCACCACACCGGTTTGCTTCATAAAGTTACCACTCACAAATACCTTTGTTTTCTCACCTCCTCCGGTCACCGTGAGGTCATGATTCTGAATAGTACCGGTACGCATCAACTCTTTCTGCCAGTCAATGAACTGTCCATTCTGGATAGATTCGAGTTCTAATTGGCTGAATACATCAGAATCGGCACCATACTGGTTATTATTGGTGGTACGGTAAGCCTCACGTTTATACTGTATAAATTCTTCAGGCGTGTAAACATCAAAGTTACGGTCGACGTTTTGGATACCATAATACCCCTGATAACTTACACGCGCCTTTCCCGCTTCTCCTCTTTTGGTGGTAAGCAATATGACACCATTTGCTGCACGTGCACCATAGATAGCCTGAGCGGCAGCATCCTTCAGAATTTCCACAGATGCAATATCGTTCGGATTCACATCATTAATGGAACCGATCACCACTCCGTCAGCTACAACAATAGGAGTAGTTCCTCCCGAAATAGAGTTTGTACCACGTATCTGTATATTCGAACTACCACCGGGGCCGGCATTTTCTGAGGTTGTAATTTTCAAGCCGGCAGCTCGTCCGCGAAGCATTTCACCAATATCCAGGGTGGCGGCTTTCGTCATTTTATCTGTCTTTATCGTGGTTACAGAGCTGATCACATCACTCTTTTTCATCACTCCATATCCCACAACAACCACATCATCAAGAGTATTTGAATCTTCCTGCAACTTTACAGTGAAATGATTCTTTCCGTTTATCGCAATCTCTTGTGCATGAAAGCCGATGTAAGAAATCTGTAAGGTTCCTTGCAAAGGTGCATTCAATGAGAATTTACCGTCAAGATCCGTAATCACACCTATAGACGAAGATCCTTTCAGTACTACATTCGCGCCAATCAGTGGTTCGCCTTTATCGTCGGTCACCAGACCGGTGATCTGCTGGTTGGCTGTTCCGGATGAAATGTTCTGTGCAGAGAGTGGCATCGCAACGATGACCAACACGGCACACATAAGAAGATGAACATAAGTTCTCTTCACAAATGTAAAAAGTGTATTCATAATTAATTGTGTATTAATCAAATTTTCAGTATTAGTTTCTCTACTCATAAACTCAAACGAGCTCTTTTAATCAGTTTCATTGTTTCTCATGGTTATAAATTTAAGATAAATAATGGGATTAATTTATTGTATTGAACGTTCATTATACAGTTTCAGGGTTGCATCATTTCAAACTTTCCTTTCAGTCGGATATCTTCGGAACTGCTACCAATCAGGACCTCAAATTCACCGGGTTCTACGATCCAGTGCATATCTTTGTCAAGCATTTCCAGATCCTCGGGAAGAAGAGTGAAATGAATACGCCTGGTTTCCCCCGGTTGCAAGGTGACCCGTTGGAAACCTCTCAACTGAGAATCATAGGTAATCACGGAACTTAACTTATCACGCACATACAACTGCACTACTTCATCACCCGCCCGCTGTCCGGTATTTGTCAGATCCATAGATATTTCTATCTTCCCCTGCACTCCCTGTTTGTCAGGGGTAATATGCAAATTCTTATATTCGAAAGTGGTATAACTCAATCCATATCCGAAAGGATAAAGAGAACCTACTACCGCTGTTTTACCATAGCCATTGGGACCGTCACCCGGTTGTCCGGCATGTGAACCCGGCTTGAAGGGAAAGTTCAACTCAATCTGTCCCAAAGTCTTAGGAAACGTTACCGGCAACTTTCCTCCGGGATTATATTCTCCGAAAAGAGTCTCCGCTATCGTCTGCCCACCGATGGAATTTGGGAACCAGGCTTCAAGAATAGCAGGTATGTAGCGATTCTCCCAATTAATGGTAAGCGGCTGTCCATTGATAAGCACCAGAACAATAGGTTTCCCGGTTTCGTACAAAGCCTGCAAGAGTTGCAGCTGGCGTCCGGGCAAAGCCAATCCTGTACGCGATTTACTTTCACCTACCCGGTGTTCGTCCTCACCCAATACGGCAATTACCACATCACTCCGGCGAGCTTTCTCCACAGCTTCCTGAATTTCCAGGCGTTCTTCCTCCGTCAAAGGAGTCGGAATAATTTCACTTTCCGGCCAAGTGGCATCCACTACTTCGCATCCTTTGGCATAATGCACAGTTGCCGCCTGTCCGACGTAATCTCTGACACCCTGCAACACGTGGATTACCTGCAAATTCTGCGGCCCATAGCGACTAACGTAAGCGGTAGTATCCGTAGCTAAAGGACCCGTAACCAAAATATTCCGAAGATTACTCAATTGGAGAGGCAAGAGATTGGCTTCATTTTTCAATAGCACCAGTGATTCTCTGCCCATCTGTTTCTCAAACTCCCTGGTATCAGACGAAGCGACAATCTTGTCAGCTGCTTTCGTATCCGTGACATACGGACTATCAAAAAGCCCTAAGCGGAATTTAACCCGCAGTACATCTGCTACATTCCGATCCAGTGTCTGCATGGATACACTTCCTTCTGCAACCAGTTCACGCAAGGGCAATACGAAATCGGAAGGTTGCGTAAAATTCGTTTTCACGTTGAGTCCTGCTTCTACCACCTGCTTCACTGCTCCTTTCATATCCTGAGCCACACGGTGCTTGCTATAGACAAACTCAACTGCTTCACTGTCGGAAACTACATAACCGTCGAAACCATATTTTTCTCTCAGCAACTCAGTCAGGAAATAATAACTGCCAGATACGGGAATACCGTCCCAATCATTATAACTGCTCATCACTCCCATCGGATGAACCTCACGTATAATCTTCCTATAAGGATAAAGATGCAACTGGTGCATTTCGCGGGGAGCGACATGCGGGTCGGTACGTGCATGCCCATCACGTCCACCTTTGGGGACACTGTACACAGCAAAATGCTTCAACGTTGCAGCAACTCCCTGCGACTGGATACCTGCCACCATTTCCTTACCCAATGTGGTTACATGAAAAGGTTCTTCACCGTAACATTCAAGTACGCGCCCCCAGCGCGGATCGCGTGCTAAGTCCAGAATAGGAGCATATACATTGGTGTAACCCAAAGCTTTAGCTTCACGGCCTACAATCTCTCCCGCCTGTCTGACAAGAGCAGCATTCCAGGTGGAACCGATGGCAATAGGAGCAGGAAGCGGAGTCGCGCGGTCGTGATTGAGTCCATGAATCCCCTCGTTGCTGAAATCAACAGGAATGCCAAGGCGTGTTTCTTCAATAAACCAACGTTGCACTGTATTAATGGCTTCAGCATGCTTACTGAAAGGGTACGAATATTGAGTCTTTACAAGCCCATTGAGATGTTCGTCAATATTGGCAATGCCATCTTTCCATAACTCCTGTTTCCAGGCAGGAGTGGGCAATTCGTCTTTAGCGACTCTCTTATATCCATATAAGGTAGCTAATTGACAGGTTTTCTCCTCAACGGTCATCTGCGAAAGCAAATCGGCAATGCGAGCTTCGATAGGAGCTGTCGGAGTTTCGTAGATGTCTTTCTTCCCGTTTTTATTCAGATCTATCCAGTCTTTATGATAGATCGTTTTAGACTTTTGCGCCAGTACCGGTTGAGATACAAAGGCACTTAGAAAACAAGCGATACTTATTATAATCAGTTTTTCAGTAAGTGTTCTCATAGACTTATTTATTGTTTTTATTTTCGGCAAAGATATGGGGGAGAGGGACTTGCTACTCCCCCAATTCATCTAAAAAGGTGCACTATTCATCATTTTATGGTAAACAACTCCCTTTGCAGGTCAATATCACGGGAAGAATTCCCGATCATAACCTCGAACTCACCTTTTTCCACACCATAGTTCATATCGATATCGTAAAAACTAAGTTCTTTGGCGGTGATATTAAAAGTGACTGTCTGGCTTTCTCCGGGTTGCAAAGTAATTTTATGAAAGCCTTTGAATTCTTTCAATGGACGTACTACCGAACTGTAGCAATCGCGTATATACATCTGTACCACTTCCGTTCCGGCTCTTTCACCTATATTCCGGACTTCAACAGAAGCACGCAAGGTATCCTGTTCATTCATCGACCTGGCAGATAACTTCACAGGGCTGAATTCAAAAGAAGCATAATTCAATCCATATCCAAACTCAAACAGATTAGTACTTTTTCCCGTACCGTACGGGAACCATTTGCTCGTTTGTTTGTGGTTATAATAAGTCTGAACCTGACCGGCAGAACGGGGAATAGTGATGGGAAGCTTTGCTTCAGGGTTCACTTTCCCGTATAAAATTTCCGCAACAGCCTGTCCGCCAAATGAACCGGGCTCCCAGGCCTCAACCAATGCAGGAATATTTTCAGCAATCCACTCAGTGCTTAACGGACGACCGTTGACCAATACGACAATAGTGGGAACTCCCGTAGCATAAATCTCCTCTACCAACTGTTGTTGCAAACCTACCAATGACAATTCATAACGGTCCACATTCTCACCGCAAGTTTTGTCTTTCCACATATAACGCATGGAGTTCTCACCCACCACTACAATAGCCAGATCGGCTTTTCGGGCTCTGTCTTTCGCTTGCAACACACGAGACATTTCCATAGTGCGCAAATTGGTGGCAAAAGGGAAGAAATCAAAGTCAGTCTGGGGAGAAACCATTCGCAATCCCTCAATGACTGTAGTCACGCAGGAGTCCGGCTGTTCAAAAGCCCAGTCGCCCAAAATAGTCTGGTTGTCAGCATTGGGGCCGGTTACAAAAACCTTTTTATAACGGTCGCTATCCAAAGGAAGCAGATTATTATCATTCTTCAGAAGCACAATACTTTTTCTCGCCATTTCGAGTGCTGTTTCACGATGTTCGGCACTGAACAGAACTTGGGAAACTTTCTTTTCATCTATATAAGGATTCTCAAACAAGCCCAGTTTGAATTTGGCAGTCAGTATCTTGCTGACGGCATCATCTACGCGGCTCATGGGGAGTTCCTTTTCATTAACCAGTTCTATAACGGCATCCGCAAACTCAGGACCATGCATGTGCATATCCATTCCATTCTTTACGCTTTGCAGATACGCGTCTTTCAGTGTAGCGGCGGTGCAATGCTTTTCGTGCACTTGCTCAATATCCATCCAGTCGCTCACTATAAACCCGTTGAATTTCCAGGCATCTCTCAGGATATCCTTCATCAGGTATTTACTGGTATGGCAGGGCACTCCGTTAAGTTCATTATGTGCCATCATGAAAGTATATGTGCCCGCATCCAGACAATCTTTAAAAGGAGGCATGAAAACCTCGTGCAATGTACGGTCGGAGATATCGCAAGGAGCACCATTGATGCCATTGACAGGTTGGCTTCCACCGATAAAGTGTTTGGTACAGGCCAGTACTTTATCCTGTCCGGTAAAGTCACTTGTCTGAAGTCCTCTGACGGTAGCTGCTCCCATCTGTCCTACAAGAAAAGGGTCTTCACCAAAGGTCTCTCCCACCCGTCCCCAACGGGCATCACGAGCCACTTCTACATTGGGAGTAAATGCCCAATGGGTACCGGTGGCACGCATTTCAAGAGCAGTCTGGCGAGAAGCTTTTTCAGCCAGTTCCGGTTCGAAGGTTGCAGCCTGTCCGATGGGAGTAGGATAAATGGTAGCTCCTCTGTAGAGTCCGGTACCATGAATGGCATCAATGCCGATAAGTAAAGGGATTTTAAGGCGCGATTGCATGGCATATGATTGTAATCGATTGGCTTCTTCACTGGTAATTACATGCAGAAAAGATCCGATAAGCCCTTGTTTGGTCATTTCAATCAGTTCGGTAGAATGCAGATCAGGATAAAATCCTTTGGCATGGCTTTTCTTCATTTCCTCCACCGTCATGTCTTTTTCGGCAGCTTTCATGTGTTCTATACCAACGTATTGTGACATCTGTGCTACTTTCTCCTGCAATGTCATACGATTCATCAAATCATTCACCCTTTTCTCCACAGGTTGGGAAGCATCCAGATAAAGCGGATCTTTATCCTTATCAGAGCACCCTGAAAAGAAAATCGGAAGCATCATAACTAATAAATAAATTCTCATATATAATAAAGGTATTAAATTTATCCGGCCTTACATAAAACCATTCGATTTACAGCTGCAAATGTAGCGGGAAGGGAAAAAAAAGAGGTACATTATACGTCATTCCAGGTGCACAGATGTTCATATATTGCCTTCTACAAGGCTTATATGACACAAAAAGCGGTGTAACCATTAAGATCACACCGCATTTTTATTTCTTTTATTCAGTAGCGTTACTTATTCTCTTTTTGCCAGATACTCTTTGGGAGATACACCATAAAATTCCTTGAAAATACGACTAAAGTATTTCGGATTGTCAATTCCCACCTTAAAAGCAACATCCGTCACCGAATACTCTCCCGAAAGGAGAAGCGCAGCCGCCTGCTTGAGCCGGAAAATCCGGATAAATTCAGTGGGAGACTTACCGGTCAGTTGGGTAATCTTATTATATAGCAACGTACGGCTCATGGCGAGTTCACTGCACATCATCTGAATATTTAATTCCGGATTATCTATATTAGTCTCTATCAACTTCAAAAGCTTTTCCATAAATTCATTGTCCGCCTTGTTCGACAATTCCACGGCATTGTTGTTTTTCAGTTCTTCCAGACATTGCCTTTGGGCGGCTTGCCGCAATTCAAAGATATTGGCTATTTTGCTTCGCAATACTTCTTTGTCGAAGGGCTTGGCAATATAGTCGATAGCTCCCAGACGCATACCTTCCAGTATGCTTTTCTTATCCGTAACTCCCGTAAGCAGCAGGAATGGAATATGAGAAGTCTTTATATTACCTTTTACCTTCTGGCAGAACTCAAACCCCGTCATTCCCGGCATCAACACATCCGAAATAATAAGTTGAGGTGAGAAAGCATCTATGCCATCCAAAGCTTCAACGGCATTATTGAAGGTCTTTACATGATAGACATCACTCAACGACATCTCAATGTAACGGGACATTTCGGGATCGTCTTCCACCACCATAACGCGATTTACGTGAGGATCGCTAACAGAGACGTCATGACCAAGTGGAACATTCTCACTATTTTCCGAATGATCCACTGCATTCTCGTATGTCAAAGGAAAGGACAAAAAGAATTCCGTACCTTCATCCACTTTGCTTCGGAAAGAGATTTTGCCCTGATGCAGTTTAACAAGCGCTCCTACCAACTTCAATCCGATACCACTGCCTATTTCACCGGAATTTATTGCATTATCCGCTCTGAAGATATGTTTGAAGATATGCCTCTGTTCGCGGGCGGAGATTCCGATACCGGTATCCTTGATGCGCAAATACCACTTATGCTCGTCTACCGATGCTTCAATACTAATCTTTCCTCCATAAGGAGTATATTTGATTGCATTGGATAGAAGATTATCCAATATACGCGTTATCTTCTCCTTATCGAACCAGATTTCCTGCCGGGTAGAATCTTCCAGTTTGTTTTCTATATGAATATACTTGTTTCCTGCTACTAATTTAAAGGAATCCAGTCGATGACGCAGGAAAACCTCAAGCATTTGTTTGGAAACGACCAATCGGCTTGCATTCAGTGATACACGCTGAAAGTCCAGTAGTTTCTCCACATAATGCGCCAACTTGGATGAATTATTCAAGGCCATTTGCAACAACTGAGCGCCTTGTCCCGAAGGCGGAATCTCATTCTCCAAGTCCTTCAATGGAGCCTGTATCAGGTTGAGCGGTGTCAACAGATCATGAGCCGTGGTGACAAAGAAATCTATTTTGACTTCTGTATTCCTCTTCTCCTGCTTCTGTTTGATCATCCTGTAAATATAGAAAAGAAACAGGGAAAACAAAGCCAGATAGACCAGGCGTGCCCAAATCGTATTCCACCACGGTTCAGCCACCGTAACATAAATTATCCGCTCCTTCTGATCCACTCCATCTATCACCGATTTTACATGGAAGACGTAACTGCCCGGTGCCACCTTAGAATACGTAGCCACATGAGTCGAAGCCGGAAGCGACCACGAAATATCATGCCCTTCCAGATAATAAGAATACTGTGTCTTTTGCGGTGTCTGATAATTAGGTGTAACAAAATGGAAAGAGAAGAAATTCCTGTTGTAAGGCAATTCTATCCGGTCTGTCTTATAGATCGGTTCACGCAACAGATTTGATGCATCCGTACAATATACCGGTTCGTTGAACACATCAAACTGATAAACGATTGTCTCGTAATCTGTGGGAAGCTTCGTCTTTCTTATCTCATCCGGCTTGAACAAAATAGCCCCGTCGGTACTTCCCAACAGTATATCTCCGTTACGGCAAACCCAACAAGCCGACTTATTGAACTGATTGGATGGCAAACCGTCCTGTTTGTCGAATACTTCGATAACACCCGTATCAGGAGACAGTTTATTCAGACCATTTTCCGTGGCAATCCACAAATGACCTTCCGCATCGGGAGCTATCCCATAAATATAGTTAGATGAAAGATGGTCGTCCACTGTGTATTGGCGTATGGAATCGTTTTCCATATCATAATAATACAGTCCATAGTTTCTTGTTCCCACCCAGTAGGCTCCATCCCTGATCCGATAGATAGTTGTTACTTCTTTGGTGATAGCTGTTGATTTTATCTCACTGGTTTCTTTGTTGAGAATAAAAAGTCCGCTATACAATCCCATCACCAGCAGTCGGTCCGATTGTCTTTCAAACTGATTCACCTTACTTATATTATACTTATTTACCAGCCCGGTCTTTATATTCAGTGAAGTGATATCTCCCATAATTCCTCCAAACCACAACAGATCACCATCCGGATAAATGGAGTAAATATAATTGGTGGAGATAATAGGATTCCGGTCCTCAACATGATATCTTTTCACATCTCCCCTTTTCCAGTCGATGCAGGCAACACCGAAAGAGTATCCTCCCGCCCATATACGTCCTTGCGAATCTTCGGCAATGGTGAGTATCGCGTTTCCTTTTTCACCGGAAATATTCCTGTTAAAGTAATGCGTCCAGGTGTGCGTGTGCACTGAGAGCATACTGACACCACTATTCGTTCCAAACCAGAAATTACCTGAAGAATCTTCCAGCACTGCATTCACCACATCATTTCCGATGCTTTGCGAATCACCTGTCCGATGCTGGAAATAGTCAAAGTTCAATTTGTAAGAGTCTTGAAAAGAGATTCCCCCGTGATAAGTTGCCACCCACAGATTGAACTGATTATCGACAAAAAGTCCCCGCACATTATTCGTAAAGATAGAAGTGGAAGACGTTTCATTGTAGGCATATTGTTTATCTATTGTCAGGTTAGCCTTATCTATGACAAAGACACCTTCCAAATCCACTCCTACGGCAATTTTATCCGGTGTATAGGAAACAATGGAGCGTATGGGCTTCGTAATTGGCAGAGGCAATTTCTGTAAGTCCTCCATTTCTAAGGAACGGCTATACAGACCTGCATCCAGGGTACCGATCAGTATTCTGCGATTTTCCATATCCACATAGGTCGATAATACATTTTTCCCTTCCAGACAACGGAAGCGTACTTCCATAGGACCGGTTTGGGGGAAGATGCTTATATAAAGTCCGTCACGGGTAGAAATATAATATCGGTCATCATTCTTGTTCACTTGATTTACAGACAACTCTTCGGTTCCGGGAAGCAGTAAAGCCATTCTGTCCGGCAAGTTCAACTTCAAAACCCCTTTGGAGGTTGACAAGAAAGCTGTTTCAGGGGAATCGAACATAACATCATTCAGAATAATAGAATGATTATTGAAGAAGTCACGTACAGCATATATCAGTTCAAACTCATCCTTCCGTTCGTCATATTGAAAAAGAAGCCCTGCTTCGCTAAATACCCAGAGTGTACTATCCGGTGAACAACGCAGATAATTTACCCCTATCCGGTTATACCCCTGGTCGGGAAATAGATTCAAAGGATAATGCCTGAAATTTTTTCCATCAAACCGGTCTACCCCCAGTTTGGTAGAAATCCACATAAAGCCATGCTTATCTTGCTGGACAGAGAAACACCTTCTATTACTCAGACCGTCATCTTCTGCTATCCGGTGGAAAAAATCAGAAGAAAAAACGGAGGTAATGCAGGATAGGAGTAGAATAAGTAGAATGAATCGTTGCGTTCTGATTTTGTATGTTCTCATATTTAAAGATTAATGCCACAAATATACAATACCCTGAGAGCGATATCAAATGTTTCGGCTATTATTTTAAAGAACCCGTCAGAAGTCTTATACCTCATCCGCCAAAGATAGAACAACCGTAAAACGACTTCCTTTTCCTACTTCAGACCGTACCTCTATACGTCCGCAAAGCTTCTCAATAATGACTTTACAGATAGAAAGTCCAAGCCCGCTTCCTTGTTCAAACTCGTCAGTCTTATAAAAACGGTCAAAGATCATCATGAGTTCTTTCTCATCAATACCTTTCCCCGTGTCCTGTACATACACACTGACCTTCCGGTCTTTTTTATCCACTTTGCATCCTAATGTAATAGAACCACTCCGGGTAAACTTATCCGCATTGCCCAGGAAATTGGAAATGACCTGAATAAAACGCATACGATCTATATTGACAGGCAAAGAGAGATTTTCATCCAAAGCCAGATGAAACTGCAACGAGGGCTTGATTAATGCCTGATAAGCCATATAAATCTCTTTCACAACCGTTGCCATATCCCATTCTTTTATTTCGAGATCCATGTTGCCGGAATCCAGACGTGATATTTCCACCACATCATTGACCAATTTCAAGAGTAATTCGTTGTTACGGTTAATGATCTCAAGCATGGCCTTCTTCTCATCCGGTTCAATCTCATCGCCACCCTCACCAACCAACAAATTGGTGAAACCGACAATGGCATTCAGCGGAGTACGGATTTCATGGCTCATATTATTCAGGAAAGATTGTTTCAACTCAGCATTTTCAGCCATCTGCTTAGCCTGAATAAGCTGTTCTTCATGCTCTACCTGTATCTGAATATCCTGCATAATGCCTGCCAGCATTATCCTTCCCTTTGCATCTTTCAGACTGCGACACCGAAGTTCATACCAACGATAATCTTCTTCACTGAAAGAGAAACGTACACGCCGAACCTGCATATCCGTAGATTGATGCAGCGTTTCGTACAATGAATTCAGAAGAGGTACATCATCAGGATATGCATACTTCAAGAAATCGGTTCGTACAAATGTTCTCTGTTCCATTCCCACCAAACGCGTATAATTCTCATCAAACTCGATATTCTCTCCCTGTATATCCCAAAGTGAAATCCGCCCTCCATCTGTAGAAAGCATCAACCGCCTATGAGTTTCCTCAAGCATCTCCATATTCTTACGTTCCACACGCGAACGTCGGCGCATACGTAGCAGACTGATCAATACCAGAATAAAAGTAAGTATAAACAATCCGGTCAGAAAATAAAGCTCCTTCCGATACCGGTCATAGAAGGAGTAATTGATAATACGGACATCTTCAGGTACATTTTTCACATCAAAGTCCGTATAGGATGAAAAATAGGTCCAATCCAGTACATACTCCTTTTCCATATCCCTGATTTTCGGCATACCAATTTTCTCCTTATTCATCAGACGAACAGAAAAATCAGCCGCAGTACGCGCAGAAATCTCATCAGTAGCCATGTAGCCGCCCACAATCTTGGCATCCTCCCCAAATCCCTGGCGGATGCAACTAAAAGAGGGAATATTTAAAGCTTTAGTGATCGGAAGCGACATCTGATCAAACTTATCCAACAGAAAAAACTCTCTCCTCTGTCCGCTTTTTGATTTTTCCATGTCTACAAACAAAGAAGTCCCTTTGGTATAACGGAAAGGGCAAAGACTAATGGTTAACTCATCCTTTTCAATATGATTGTTTACCTTGGCAGGCATCAGATTATAATGCTCAACCATTTCCTGCAATTTTCTGTATTCAGATTCCACAGAAAAGGCAGACTCATAGCCTAAAAGCCTAATTTCCTTTCTATCAGCAAACCGGGTTAACAAATCAAACGATTTATATCCAAGAGGAGTCAGATCAATATTATAAATGACATCTATCCCTACATGTGGTTGTAAAGCCCTTATAAAATCAATGTTACGCTTAAAATCCGGTGCATCACGCAGCACATATACCTTTCTACGCTCATATTCTTTTATAAGTTTCTCATCGGGAAAATGTACGTTGCAAGCTACTACAGGAATGGAAGAAAGTAGCCGATGGCGGGTAGAAAACAAAGCAGACGCAGCTTGATCGCCCACAGTGAGCATCAGTGCTATCGGTTTATCTCTAATTACCTCAAGATATACCTCCATATTTTTTATCCCATCTTCCGGCGTAACCGTATTGAAATCCAGATAGAACTTTTCAAATATCGGTTCTATGCCTTGTTTTCTGAACTCCTTCACCAAGAGTTCTTCAAAGTTTCCGTAACAATCGTACTGGGGAGAGGAAGAATAAACAAGAGAAATCATTTTTTCTATCCGGTGGTTAATAGTGTACCACCGTTTAAAATTGACTCCGCACCAAAAAGCACACAGCAAAAAGATAAAGGCTAAAACATATTTTAGTTTGTCGGTTTTCATTGTATCACTTATATTGAGCAAAAGTAGCATAATATCTATAAAAAAAGAAGATTTTATGACGAAAACTCTCTAATTTTGTGACTGCCATAAAAAGACAGACATGAACGTGCACAAAATCTGGTTACTATTGCTATTCTTACTGATTCCGACTATTCTATTCGCCCAAAAAACAAGGACAGTCAAAGGACTGGTGTGCACTACATCAGAGACAAAAAAAGGAGAAGAACCTCTTCCCTATGCAAGTCTTGTTATCCTGGAAGGCAAAGATTCCACCTTTGTAAAAGGAGTTGCAAGTGATGCGGACGGTCGTTTCAATCTCCAGTTCACTCCTCAAAAAGGAACGCAATATTTACTGAAAGCCTCTTATACGGGAATGCAGTCTGTCTTCCGCAAACTGGACAGCAACGCTTCAACAATCAACCTGGGCAACATTTTGCTGGAAGAAGGTATCGAATTGGGCGAAGTGACAGTAAACGCCCGGATGCGCGACGTAGACCAGGTGGGAGATACCACCGTCATCAATGTAGCAGCTTACAAAACACCGGAAGGTTCGTATCTGGAGACACTTGTCAAACGTATTCCCGGAATGGAATACGACAGCGAAACCAAAACACTGAAATACAACGGACTGCCTATTAACGAAATCAACGTAAACGGTGAAGCTTTCTTCTCAGGTGACAACAAGATGGCACTGGAAAATCTTCCTGTGGAGTTAATCAGCAAAATAAAAGTGTACGATAAGAAAAGCAAGCTGGAAAAGCTGACGGGTGTCAGCACGGGGAAAGAGAACTATGTGCTCGACCTGCAAACCAAAGAAGAATTCAATGGTACCCTTCTTGCATCGGGAAAAGCCGGATACGGCAATAACAACAAAAAGGATTTCAACCTGCAAGGCAACTACTTCAAAAATAACGGAAACAATTTCTCAGTCATCGCCAATTCCGGTAACCTCCATATGCGGACCAGCTACAAGGACAACATACAGGAGAACGTTGCCGTAAATTTCACCCAAAAGTACAATAAGAAACTAACACTCAACGGAAATGTATCCTATCATCATAACGAGCAGGGCAATATTTCGACATCCTACAATGAGCAATATCTGACAAGTGGCAATAAGTACCAGTATTCTGCCGGCAACAATACGAACCGCAATCGCAATATGAATTCATCATTGGGCTTAAACTGGCAGGTCGATACCCTGACTTTTGTCAATTTCTTCGGTAATTTCAGCCTTGTCCGGAATAATAATGCCAATAATAACCGCCAAGCCACGTTCAATGAAAATCCTCATCTGGATATCCTCGATCCTTTCAGTCATATCAACGATGTACCCGATGAACTGAGAATCAATGACATCGCCATGGGATCACTAATGCAAGGAGAACAACACCGATATTCCTTCCATGCAAACATCATGCGCCGGATCAATAAAAAAGGAAGTTCTATCGGCCTGACTGCGCAATACAATGATAGCAAGAATGACAACAATAACTTCTCTATCTCATCAACCACATATTATCAACTGAAAAACAGTGCAGGAAACGACTCCATACTCTACCGTAACCAATACTCGTCGAACCTGTCCCCCAACCGTCAACAGGGCATCGGGCTGATGTTCAGCCATCCTTTTTCCAAGAAGCTACACGCACAGATTTCATATAACCTCAACTACAGTAAGCAGAAGAATGATCATAATACCTACGACCTGTCCGGCTTTATGGAAGAAACCGCAGTACAACCCGGCTATCTGCCCGAAGGATATGAGGCGAGCTACATCGACAGTCTGAGTAACCGAAGCCATAGCAGTACCCTGCAACACGGAATCAACCTGCACTTTAATTATTCCGACACCATTTGGAACATCAATGCCGGAGTATCCGTACAACCCGAGCGGCGCAGCCTGAACCAGAAAACAGGTCTGCATAGAGCTGATACCACCCTCCACTCAGTCGGCTTCCAGCCTATGCTCTTCATCTCATGGCAGAAAAAGAAAAACAGGATAACCCTGAATTATTATGGAAATACCTGGCAACCATCATTATACGATCTGATCTCACCAACCAACAACAGTGATCCGCTCAACATCACGCGGAGCAATCCTAATCTGAAGCCTACTTACAATCAGTCTGTACGATTGGAAGCACAAAATACGAAGGAAGGACTTTTTGCCACACTAAACTGGAACAACAGAATCAATAGTCAGACCCGTGCAGTGATCTACAACCAGCAAACCGGTGGACGTGAAACTTATCCGGTAAATATTAACGGCAACTGGAACATAAGCGGTGTGTTCCGGTATCAGAAGCGCATCAAGGACTTTAATCTGAGTGCAAATGCCGGAGGCTCCTTTGCACAGGATGTCAACCTCATCAACGAAAACCAGAGCGAGCAACCTGAACGCAGTGCCACGCATAACACCGGCCTCAACAGTGACCTGCGCCTATCCTACCAACCTAAATGGGGTAATCTGGACTTAAACGGCAGGTGGAACTTCCAACATTCTTCCAACTCACTTTTAGAGACGGATACATACACACGCAATTATACCTTCGGATTGAACGGTTTTGCCGATTTGCCGGGAGGTATACAACTAAGAACAGATGCAAATTATTCCTTCCGAAACGGTACGAACATAAAAAAGGGAGAAGATGACCAGATTGTCTGGAACGCAAGTATCACATGGCGATTCCTGAAAAAGAAACAGGCTGAGATATCAGCCAACTGGGTGGATATACTCAGCCAACAAAAGAATTATTTCCGAGGCACAATGGCCGACGGACTTTATGAAAACCATACGCAACAGATAGGCAGTTACTTCATTGTCTCAGTGAAGTATCGCTTCAACCAGCCTCTTCACAAATAGTTTGCGTTTCTTGTGGAGGAACAGACTGCACTGAACGTAGGCCACGGGGTGAAGTCCCGAAATTCTTCTTGCAGAAGTTAGAGAAGTGAGGCAAAGACTCGAAACCATATTTATAACAGATCTCAGAAATAGTGGCATCCGTATAGCGGAGTTCGTAAACAATGTTCTCTTTACGTTTCTCCATCATCCATTCATAAACAGGTTTATGGAATACAGAATTGAAGATACGCCGGAAGGTAACAACGGTGTATCCGCCTAATTGGGCTAATTCTTCTACCGTCTTCACTTTCAGATGATTTTGCAGGACAAAATACTCAAAGCTGGACGTATAACGGGAAAGAGTATGTACCAGTATCGAGAGATCATAATCGGAGTAATATTCTCCTAAAAGAAAGGCAAGTTCTTTTCGTTTGAACGAAAGCAGTTCCCGGCAAATCTTCTCTTTCGCCAGATAGGCTTTGGAAGCGTCCAGAAAGAAACGCAATTCCGGAATAATCTTTAATGGGGTGAATATCAGCGGTGGAGTTATTTCTTTCATAATGTATTTATAACGTTCCTCACAGAAAAACTCCGGCTGATTAAAACGATAACAAACACATTCCACATCCGTCAGAGCAAGGATCTCATATTTTGAACCAATGGCTTGAAGAATGAATTCCCCCGCACGCAGTATGGTTCCGGCATACTCCTGGCTATTGACAAGTGCTTCTCCTTCTAATAAAAAAATCATTATATTTTCTTCGCATTTTTGAGCTGGAAGGTGGAAGCCTCTTGAATGAGAGGCATAAATGATAGCATTACCCACAGCCTTAGGGCACTGCTGGCACGATATAGCCGCACCACACGCAGAGTAAGTTTGCATTGCAGATTGAATGTTTTTTTGTTTGTTTTGTGCAGCAAAAGTAAGAATATTCCGGGAAGAAACAAAAAAATCCCCGAAGACTTTGCATTTTGGAAAGTCTTCGGGGAAAGGATTTATAGGATTAAGAAAGTATCATCAAGGTTTAGTTACAGGATTAGTGTTAGTACCAGGTGTTTCATCCCCCCATCCAGAAACTGATGGATTAAAGGTAATATCCGCAGCATCACTTGTTAATTTCAAAGTATAACGAATACTCTTGCCCATTCCCCATGTTCCTGTAAGATTCACAGTCTTTACACCATCAAAAGTCTTTGCTGTCAAATCCGACATAGGAGCAGCAGAATAAGTAATCTCTAATGTTACACCCTCTAATGTCTGAGGCATCAACATGAATAAAGCATTACCTGTAGCCTCAAATGCAGTTTCTTTGTCAGGGTCAGCTGTCACGGGAGTAACAGACACGGAAGCCTTATCGTAAACATATGATACATCAGCAGCAGAAATCTCTGGAGTCCCCCATGAACCAATTATCTCAGATCCATTGAATGTAAAAGTTGATTTATCTTTTGCTCCTTTTAGTTCCAACTTGGTCACTGTATAAGTAAAATCCTTTGTATCTCCTTTTATAGAAAAATTAATCTGAGTCAAAAGATGTTGAAAAGCAAGATCTACTGCACTTTTTGTTTTTTCTGCATCTATTACATTAGCAGCAACCAAATCTACTTGTTTATCAGCAGTAGCTATAGTATAGTCAAAAGTTGGATAGCCGGTAGTAACTTTAAGAGCTTGCTTTGGTGAAGTTGCAAAAAACTGCACATAACCCGAAAGTGGCCAATAAAAAGTACCTGTATGTGTCCATTCCGTATTTGGCAACGTTCTTTCAACTAAAAGATCATTCATAAATACCGAACTTAGCGCAGGTGCCGCCACCATTTTATCTTCAGTTTTGTAAGCTCGTACAGTAAATGTTGCAAAATTATCAGTTTCAGTTATAGCAGCTTTTGTACCCGCTTTCACTACCGTCCCAAAGTTAATCTCCGCCTTTTCACCAGCCTTCTCAATCTCTTCATTCTGTGAGCAACCTACGATTGCCAACGCAGCAACTGCTGCCAATAAAATCTTCTTCATAATCGTTTGTTTTATAAGTTAATATTTTATTCATTTTGCTTTTCAATTTACAGGTAACTCAACATTCGTTTCGTCATCCCAGTCTCCTACATCACCGCCAATACCTCCGCCTCCACCGGGAGGAACTTCCACATCCTCCACTTCAATTTCCTCTTCAATCGGTATCTCGATATCCGTTACCGGATCTTCTTCTTCCTCGGGTGGGGGAGGAACTACAGCCGCCGTGATGTCAACCTTGGTTTCTTGAACCGTATTATCCACCTTAACTAGCAATAGCTTCATTACCACCCCTCCGGTAAAACGTGTATTCGCAGACTCCGATACAGAAAAAGCAGAGAAACTACCACGTATCACATCCTCTCCTTTATGAGCCTCCACATAGATAGGAGCAATGCTTGCCGTACATGAGCCATTACTTACGCAATATGCCCCATTCATTCCATCCACATTACAAACAATGCTTGCCACGTTCTTCAATCCTTTCACCTTTATTTCAAAAGAATAGTTCTTGACTACCAGCTTCGGTTGAAACTCCATCAAAAGCACATCTTCACTCTTTTCTATCCTCATATCATTCATACTTACTACATATAGAGGGTCCGGTGACCACACCATCTTCTCACTTGTTTCAAGCCCTTTGCAATAATCAGTATAAGCCTCAATCGTCTCATACGCATCATCATTGCGAATCAACACACTCTCCGTATTGTAATTGTAGATCACCATGTCATAACGTCCGGGCGGCACTTTCACCTCTCCCCCTTCCACCGAGAGATAACTCTCTACCTTTCTACCTTCTTCACTCTTCGGGTAGAAAATCACCCTCATCCCTTCGGGCAACTTATCCACTCCCTTCCAGTTAAACTTTATCTTTACTCCGCTGACGGGATAATCATCCAGTATGTCTCTGAAATCACATCCTGCTAACAGCACCGACAGCACGAACAGAAGTAAAAGAAACACATATTGCGTACACCTCATAGCTATCGCCTCCTTCCCTTAATGAGCCACACCAAAGAGATTTTGGCTTTTGTAGGCCCCATAAAATGATAGCGTCCGCTGCTCGTCCATATCAAATCGCCTTCGTAAGTGGTGTATTTGCGGTATTCTGTTGCCAGATAACCAATGCCCAAACTAAATTCAAGAGCCAGATGCCGTGCCAGCTGATGACTATATCCATACGTCAGACCGGAAGCTGCATAGTAGTTTCCCCGATATCCTTTGTCTTTGTCAAATTGAAAATCGTACACTCCCCCTTCGGCATATATTCCCAGAAAATGTCCTGTCAGCCGCTCACGATTCTTACGTTTTCCAAGCCAGCAACGTGCCTCAACGCCTCCCGAAAGAAGCTGGTAACAAAAGCCATGCTTGCTGTTCGACCACCAGGGACATTTATATTCCATATTCAAAGACCACCGCTGCCCTACGGGCAATTCCACCTCCACATTCGGAGCCAAAGCTAAATCATAAAGTATATTGTTCTTCAATGCAAGCACTGTTCTGTGCGGGGTTTCCCGCTTACTTTCCACTTCAAGCCAAGGAGCGAAAGCTATAGTTTCCAATTGCTCCTCCGGCAAAGTATTCGCAGGCAATGTTAATGCAGCTACCGGCAAACTGTCCTTCATCTTCCCTGTCCGTTCTATCTTCCGGAACTGATGTTCCGATAAATAAGCGTAAGATCTGCCACCATCCAAATAGCGTAACAGCTTTCTCAGCTTTTCAAAGTTCCCGAAGTGATACCGGATCAACATCAACACATCTTCTTTATCCGGCACTTGCGGGTCGTCCATCACCCATTGGTAAATTTTGCTCCAGGTTTCCGGCTGATTCATCCGGTCCGATACTCTACAAGTATCTCCTTTCGCCGCATATCTTCCAGCCCGCGCCTCTTCTTTGCCTGATATCAAAAGAAAGAGTATCAAAAGTATATATAAACCGACGCGAACCTTCATAACTTTGCTTTGTATGGAGGCAAATATATATTATTATAATTGAAGAAATTACACGTTTTACAACTCTTTTCGGGGGGTGAAAGGTTCTGTGAAACGAATGAAACAGATTTGCAACTTTTTCCTTTCCTTCATACCCTTCCACACCCTCGTATTTCCTTATCCATCAGCCTTAGCGGGTGGAAGGGTATATCCACATACTTTCTGCAACATTGCCAACGGATATTTTTCAATCACAGGTCATTAGCTATTCAACTAATCTATAATACATTATATTATTTTGCATAGGACATCCATAGCGTTTGATTACTGTCAGTAAGTTTACTGACAGTAATCAGCATGCTTGCTGACAATAGTCAAACGACTTACCGACAGTAATCAACATGCGATTATCCATATAGCAAAATAAACGTATCTTATACATGTATGCCACCTATGTACTATGGCTATTCCCCTTTCCGCCCGATAATCATTTAGCCACTATCCATCCCTATATTATCTCAAAAAGACAGTTCGTGTGCGAAAACAGTGAATATCCGTGAAAGAATTATAAAAGGAATGTCAAACACTAACAGATATTTGGAGGGAATAGGATGAACCCCTATATTTGTCATGTGATTTTTTTCATAGTATTAGATTTAAGGTTAACAAAGGTTGGAGTACAGCGGTACTCCTTTTTTTATGCCCATACCTTAACCGTAGTCATTTGAAAACTATATAAGAGTCTTATCAGTGTGTTTCTGACAAGCAAGGACAGCAAAAACCAAACAAATAGATTATTTCATTTTTGTACACTTTTACTACAAACAGACTCTATTAATCAGCATCTTACAAAGGAAAAGTGTACAAAAAATAAAGCTGTATAAAATAGCATTTAGATACCAAGCCATACGGTTACAAGCCACCAACAAATCAAAAAGAAATCCCGCTATTCGGTAATTCCGGAAATTATTAATAATATTGCAACCTGTTACGTAAGCACAAGGCATACCTTTGAAGCCTAAATCAATAATATATGATTGCAAACGAAAATAGAAGTGAATTGCTACAATCACTGAAGGAGGGTTCTTTTTCTGCATTCGAGAAGTTATACAATCTGTATAGCGGCAAACTCTATAACTTTATGATGCGTCTCTCTTCCGGCAATCAGTATATGGCCGAAGAAGTAGTGCAGCAGACATTTATCCGCCTGTGGGAAGTGCGTGAGAAAGTGGATCCTACCGAAAATTTCGTTTCTTACCTCTGCACCATAGCCCGTAATCTGTCGATGAATATGTACCAGCATCAGACAGTGGAATACATCTATACCGAATACCTGCTGAAAAGCAATCCCGACCGGGATCATCAGACAGAAGAAAGCACAGACCTGCGCTTCCTGAACGACTATATCGATTCGCTGGCCGAAGAACTGCCCCCTTCGCGCAAGAAAATCTTTCTGCTCAGCAAACGTCAGGGCTATACCAATAAAGAAATAGCTGAGAAGATGGGTGTTTCAGAAAGTACAGTCGCCACGCAATTGTCACTTGCCGTGAAATTCATGCGCGAGCAATTTGCAAAGCATTATGATAAGCTGATTCTTGTCTTATGGGCCTTTTTTGTTAACGAAATGCAATAATGCCCGATACGTTTGGATACGAAAACAAGGATAACTGTATACTATATAAATAAGTAAGAAGATGGAGAAAGAATATTATAAGAACTTAGCCGAGAAATATTTCGCAGGAGACATCACAGAAGCGGAAATCAGCGAACTGGCCGGATGGATACGCAACAACGTACAACTGTCCGACTGGTGGGAAGAGGAATTTGAGAAATCCGACATTGACATCCCTCTCGCCCTGCGCGACAAGATGTTCGCACGGATCAAGACGGAAGTCCTCAATGAACCTGTCCGCATCCCTGATACGAAACCTGCCGGACGTTCTCCGCGAAAAGCTCTCGTTCCCGCTTGGGCAAGATGGGCAGCTATGATCTGTATTCCTATTTTCATCGCTTTCTTCACTTACAACATCCTGAGTATTTCGGACACCGATATCCAATCACCCTTTATAGTGAAAGCCGATAAAGGAGACAAAGCCACAGTAGTATTGCCTGATGGAACGGACGTTATCCTCAACTCCGCTTCCCAGCTCAGCTATCTGAGAGATTTCGGCAAAAACGAACGCCGGGTGCAACTGGACGGTGAAGGCTATTTCAAAGTAGCACACGATACCCGTCATACTTTTATTGTCCAAGTAGGCGAACTGGAAGTAAAGGTCCTGGGCACCGTATTCAACGTCTGCGCTTATCAAGATGAACAGGATGTAACTGTGGTGTTGCTGGAAGGAAAAGTCGGTGTGCATACTCCTTCTTCCTCCCTGATCATGAAACCCGGAGAGAAAATGAACTATAATAAATCCACCCACAAATTCACTACCGAGAAAGTCTATCCCGAAGATTACGTGACATGGACCAAAGGCAGCCTGTATTTCCAGAATGAATCTCTGGACAATATCATGAAAGCCCTTTCACGCGTTTATGACGTCACGATACACATCGACTCTCCGCGAATTGCAAAAGAGCGGTTTACCGGAACAATACCCGGCGGTGGTATACAGAATGCTTTGAATATTATAATGTTAACCTCTCCGTTCCGTTACGAAGTAAAGGACTCTGTCATTGTATTAAAAGAGAAATAAGTCCCTCTTTGTTAATGTGAGTTAAAAACAGAGAGTCGCTTGGACAGCAGTATGAGGGAACCTGTATACCTATCAAACCCTTTTAATTTATTTGATATGAAAGACAGGAAAACCAAAAATCTAAGAACTATGCGGGCTCTCTGCCTCTCTTTGTTCTTGAGTGTATCACTGAGCCTTTTCTCGCAGATCACCGTCACCGTGGAAAATACTCCGCTGCGTGCCGCACTGAAAAAGATCGAGCAGGTCAGTGATTACAAATTCTTCTACAATGAAAAACTGGCAGGACTGGATCAGGCAGTCACTTTCAGCGTAAGTAATGCCACCATCGCCCAGACCATGCAGAAAGTGCTGGCGGGAAAAGAACTGACTTACAAGATGGAAAGTGACAATGTAGTGGTATTGCTGCACAAAGAGGCTGTCAGCCAGAAGACCAAAACCATTACCGGAACAATAGTCGATTCGTCCGGAGAACCGGTTATCGGTGCCAGCATTGTAGTGAAAGGAACCACCAACGGCACTATCACCGATGTAGACGGAAACTACTCATTATCAAACGTCCCGGAGAACTCTACCGTCAGCATCTCTTATATAGGTTATCAACCGTTGAGCTATCCGGCATCCAGCAAGGAACTCTCCAGAGTAATATTAAAGGAAGATGCCGAAATGCTGGATGAAGTAATCGTTGTCGGATACGGTACCACCAAAAAGGCAAATCTCTCGGGTGCCGTAGACCAAATTTCCTCTAAAGAAATAGAACACCGCGTCAGCGGCAATGCGGGACAAGTGCTGCAAGGTATGATCCCCAACCTAAATGTTTCGTTCAGCGACGGCTCTATCAATTCAAAAGCTTCTTTCGACGTACGCGGTGTAGGCTCTATCAATGGTGGCAGTCCTCTGGTACTTATCGACGGAGTGGAAGGAGATATGAATTATATCAATCCTAAAGATATCGAATCTATTTCTGTTCTGAAAGATGCCTCTTCCGCTGCCATCTATGGTGCCCGTGCAGCTTTCGGTGTAGTGCTGATTACAACAAAGAACCCGAATGCAGGGAAGATACAGGTGAACTACTCCAATCACTTCGGCTGGAGCAACCCTACCATCAACACGGATAACTTCATTACCGACGGTCTGGAATGGGCGCGTCTGAGCGATAAACTGAGTCTTTTGGAAAACACCAGTACTTATTTGGGATATACTGAAGAAGACTATGCCTATATGGAAGCCCGCAAGAAAGATCCCTCACTCCCTTCGACCCTGATAAAGACCGTTGACGGTGTGGAACGCTATGTACACTATGGGAATACGGACTGGTGGCACTACATCTTCCAGGATAACCAGCCGTCTATGGAGCACAACCTGAATATCTCCGGAGGTAGTGAGAAAGTACGTTTCTACCTCTCCGGAAGGTTCTATTCAAGAGAGGGAATTTACCGCATCAACCCGGACAAGTTGAAGAGTTACACTTTACGCAGTAAGATTGACTTTCAGTTGACTTCCGCCATCAAGATAACCAACTCTACCAACATCTATTTCAGTGATTACGACTATCCGGCAACCAACAACCGTAATGTAGGAGGTAGCGACAACAGTGAAGACTGGAGAAAATACACCTTCCACGCTTCCCCGGTATTCCATCCACGCAATCCGGACGGAACCATCCTGATTAACGGTGCTTACACTCCCGGTCGTGACATAGCGGACGGTACGTTTGCCGACCTGACATACGGAAAGAGTAAAGGTGTGGATCAGGAACATGATGTTTCAAATACCATCTCACTACAGGTGACTCCTATTAAAGATGTGATACTGAATGCTGACTACAGTTTCCGGAAAGGCAGCCCCGTATCCAAACTGCTGCTAGTTTCCACTCCACACACCAACCAGCCGCACGGTGAAGGAACAAGCCGCTACATGCCCAATAAATCACTGTATAAGGAAATGCATTGGTCAACCCTCTATCAGGCATTCAATGCTTTCGGTACCTACAGCCATCTGTTTGCCAAGAAACATGACTTAAAAGCTATGATCGGTTTCAACCAGGAATGGAGGCATTGGGAACGTACCGTTTCAAGACGCAGTTCGCCTGCATCCGAAGAACTGGGTTCCTTCAACCTGGCAACCGGGGAGAATGTACAAGTACAGGGAAATGCGGACGAATGGGCCATCCGTGCAGCTTTCTATCGTCTGAACTATGACTATCTGGGACGCTACCTGCTGGAATTCAACGGTCGTTTCGACCTCTCTTCCAAGTTCCCGCACAATAACCGTCTGGGCATCTTCCCATCGGGCTCTTTCGCATGGCGTGTAAGTGAGGAGCCTTTCTTCAAGCCTTTGAAGTCTGCCATAGACAATCTGAAACTGCGTGTATCTTATGGTACATTGGGTAACCAGAATGTAGGTCCCTACGACTATATAGCTAAAATGAAAGTTACACAGGGAGATTATCTGGTAGACGGCTCGTACCTGAGTTATCTGACTGCTCCTGATGCCATTTCCTCAAATTTCACCTGGGAGAAGTCACAGACCATTGATTTCGGAATTGACTTCTCTCTGTTCAACGGACGTTTCTCTACCTCTTTCGACTGGTATCAACGTGATACGAAAGACATGCTGACACAAGGCAAAAAACTTCCGTCCGTATTCGGAACTTCCGAACCACAGGAGAATGCCGCCAACCTGCGTACACGGGGCTTTGAACTCTCTGTGAAATGGCAAGACAAATTCCTGTTGGCACACAGGCCATTCGAATACAGGGTAGGGTTCACTCTTGCCGACAACATCACTGAGATTACCAAATTCGATAACCCCGACGGCCAGATAGACCAGTTCTATAAAGGCAAACGCCTGGGTGAAATCTGGGGATATACAGTTGAGGGCTTCTTCCAGACAGATACGGAATACCTGGATCATGCAGACCAGACGAAAGTAAACAGAAGAATCCAGCGCAACTATCTGATTAATCACCCGGTAGCGGGAGATATCAAATTCAAAGACTTGGATGGAAATGAAGAAATATCTCCGGGCGACAAGACCTTGTCCAATCCCGGCGACTTACGCATCATCGGTAACACATCTCCCAGATACTCCTGTTCTCTGAACCTGGGATTCAATTACAGTGGTTTCGATTTTTCCGCCTTCTTCCAGGGAATAATGAAAAGAGACTGGTGGCCGGGAAAAGACAACAGTTTCTTCTGGGGACCGTTTACCCGTCAGTATGAGAATTTTTATCCGAAGAGCATCGAACAGAACTCCTGGACACCGGAGAATCCGAATGCATATTTCCCTCGCCTGGCCGTGTATGCAGCCAACGAAGGCGGTGACTACGAAGGAGCCCAGCTAAGGGTTTATTCGGATAAATATCTGCAAAACGCGGCTTACGTCCGTTTGAAAGATATCACTTTAGGCTATACGTTGCCTAAAACACTTTGCAGCAAGATCGGTTTCTCCAGCATCCGGGTTTATGTTTCAGGCACTAATCTCCTGACATTCTCCCCGTTGTACAAGCATAATGAGGATCGCACCGTAGATCCTGAACAATTGGGCGATGGCAACGCCTATCCGTTCAGCAAGACATTTGCCTTTGGTTTTGATTTTAAATTTTAAAGAGGAAACAGCTATGAATACATTCAATATATTAAAAGTTTGTGTGGTGTGTGCGATAGGCATAAGTGCCGCTTCATGCAACAACTCGTTCATGGATCGATATCCCATTGCGGAAATATCACCTGAAAACTCCTTCAAGTCTGCACAAGACCTTGAATTGTACACAAATGGTTTCTATGAGAACCTACCTAAAATCAATGATATCGTCAGAGGAGACAATATCTCGGACAACGTACTCTACAGCAATGTACCTATGGAACAACGGAGTCCGGAAAGAGATATTCCATCGGAAGCCGGCAGTAGCGGTTGGAGTTGGAGTACTCTCCGGAAAATAAATATCTTCTTCGACAACTATACACGCTGCGAAGACAAAGTAGCCGCACTGAAGTACGAAGGCGTGGCACGTTTCTTCAGAGCCTGGTTCTATTTCGATAAGGTAAAGAGTTTCGGTGGTGTACCCTGGTATGATACGGAAATTCAGACCGATGATGAAGATCTGCTATACAAGCCCAGAGATTCACGCGAATTTATAATGGACAAAGTGATTGAAGACCTTGAGATTGCAGTAGACCGTTTAGGCACTACCCGCAAACCCGACCAGATTTCCAAATGGACTGCGCTGGCCTTCCTCTCACGTGTATGCCTCTATGAAGGTACCTACCGCAAATATCACACGGAACTGAATCTGCCTGATGCCGGTAAACTATTGGAGAAAGCATATAAGGCGGCAGAAAGAGTCATGAACGAATCGGGATACACTTTATATTCCACGGGTAACTCCGATATTGATTACAGGGATTTGTTTGCTTCCGATGACTTGAAGGAAACAGAAGTTATTCTGGGCAGGCGTTATTCACTGACATTGAACAAAATGCATAATACGAACTACTATTTCCTCTCAAAAACCCAACAGGATGTAGGTTTGACAAAAGACTTTGTAAACTCCTACCTGCTAAACAACGGCACGGCATTCACCTCGCAAACAGGGTATGCAACCATGATGTTCAGCGATGAAATGAAAAACAGGGACAAACGTCTGGCGCAAACCATCCGTTCCGTCGGCTATACACGGATTGACAGCGACAAGCCGTTGCTACCTGATCTCGAAGCCTCCATGACAGGTTACCAGATTGCCAAATTCATCTCCAAGGAAGCACAGGACGGAGACGGAGCTTCTTATCAGGATGTAGCCATTATACGTTATGCAGAAGTCCTGCTCAACTATGCGGAAGCCAAAGCGGAACTGGATATATTGACTCAGGACGATATAGACAAATCCATCAGGCCGATACGTACAAGAGCCGGAATGCCTAACCTGAATCAGAACATAGCCAACTCTAACCCCGATAAGATACTGGCAAGTGAATATCCCAATGTAAGTGGAAACAATAAAGGGGTAATTCTGGAAATCAGACGCGAACGCCGTGTAGAACTGGCCCTGGAAGGATTCCGCTATGACGACCTGATGCGCTGGAAAATGGGAAAACTGCTTGAACCCCACTTCACCGGTATGTATTTCCCCTCATTGGGCGAATTCGATCTGGACGGAGATGGAACAATCGATCTTTTGCTCTATGATGATAAAGCTCCGGAAAGCAAAGCCAAACAAAAGATTAAGATTGGCGGTGTTATCCAGCTCACAGAGGGAGATCATGGTTATCTGGTCGGCTTTCTGAATATCACAAAGAAATTTGATGAGACGCGTGATTACCTGTATCCGATACCTTCGGGCGACATCATGCTGAATAAGAATCTGGAACAGAATCCGAATTGGAAATGATTAAAGCGGAACGAATCATGAAAATAGACAAAGTCTGCATAATCGGAATATTCTTTTCTCTGTTTCTGCTCACAGGATGTGGCAGCGACGAAAGTGAACCTTCTACTCCGCCCGGACCTCAACCTTCAGAGGTTGAGTATCCGGAAGTCAGCGAAGATCAGCGGGTTTCCATCACCACTTCATTGCAGAACAAGGATCATGTACAAATATGCGCCCACCGGGGATATTGGAAAGATGCACCGGAGAACTCCGTCAAAGCCGTCACATTGGCTATCGAAAACCAGATAGACATGATAGAGCTGGACGTCAGAACATCGAAAGACGGAGAAATGGTACTCATGCACGATGCCACAATCGAACGCACCACTAATGGTACCGGTAAAGTATCAGAACTGAACTACAAGGAGTTGCTTTCATATAACCTTTACCATGACGGAGCACTGACAGAAGAAAAAATACCGCTCTTCAAGGATATATTGTTAGCTGCCAGAGGCAAAATCTATATAGATATAGACGTGAAGATCTCCGATTATAAAGCCGTATACAATCTGGTGAAGCGCTATGGAATGCTCTCTCAGGTACTGTTCACGGTCTATGATGTGTCTACAGCCAGAAAAGTGATCAATCTTGACAGGAATGCCATTCTGCTGCCGGTGATTTATGAAATGCAGGATATGGAGAATTACCTGGCAGTCTGCAAACCACTTCCGGTGGCACAGTTCAATAGTGCAGCCTTTACAGAGGATATACTGGCTAAGGCATCCGGAAACGGAGTCTCCCTGTTCAAGAATATCTATATAAATACGAGTATCACCCCTACCTCGGACAATTACAAACAGGTAAAGGCATTTCTTGCCAAGCAGGGAAGTATCATACAAACCGATTACCCGGTGGAATTGAAAGAGTATTTGAAAAACAATTAAAAAGATACACAGATGAAAAATACAATCATAATAATGCTGACCGCCCTTTTATGGATATCGTGCAGCGATGACGAGAAAGTAAATATAAAGCCGGTGGCTGCTTTCAAGACGAGTGAAGTCACAATAGAAGAAGGACAACATGTAGCCTTTACAGACTTGTCTTTTGATGAAGACGGACAGGTGACCAAATGGGCCTGGGACTTCGGCAATGGAGTCTCTTCTGAAGAACAATCACCCACTGTGGAGTATACCACAGCCGGAGAATATACAGTGACTTTATCCGTCTGGGATAACCTGGGAGTTCAGAATGCAAATACTTTCAACAAAACAATCACTGTAAAAGAGAAATCAACGGCTGACATGGCACCTGAAATAGTATGGGAGTTCCAGACACCATGCGGTTTTCAGGATGTTTCTCCGGCCATTGATGATAATGGAAATGTTTTCGTCGGCTGTGATGCGAACAATGCCCGGGGCGGACAAAATATCTGGGTGATTAACGGGGGGATAGAGGTCTGGCATTACTCTTCCGGTGATGTAATCCGTTCTTCGGCGGCAATAGCTAATAATGGTACCGCCTATATAGGCAGTTACGACAAGAACTTGTATGCATTCGCCGCTCATTCCTCCGATCCGTTGGGTAAGTTCGACCTGGGTGCAACGGCCAAGTTCAGTTGTCCGGCTATAGACAAAGACGGTACAGTATACTTCTCTGCCAATAGAAAGTTATTTGCCATCCATGCCGCACCCGGCATGACTGAAAAATGGAATGTCGACTGTGAAGGTGTTACACAATCTACTCCCGTGATTGGCAACGATGCGGTATATATGTGTTCCAACAGTGGCAAACTATATGCTCTTGCTAAAACTGACGGAGCGAAAAAGTGGACTCTTGAATATGGAAAAACTTGCACTTCAGTTCCCGCTATCGGAGAAGACGGCACCATCTATTTATGCGGTGAAACGGCCGACGGTGGAATAGTAATGGCTGTAAATCCGGATGGTACCGTGAGATGGCAACAAAAGTCGGCTGCCACTTTCCCAAATTCCGGTATCTCATTGAGTATAGACGGACAATTGTATGTGGGTAACTCTGACGGCGATATGCTCTGCTACTCTCAGGAAAGCGGTGATTTGATCTGGAAATTCAGGACTCAGGGACAAATTCGTTCGGTACCTGCCATCGACAATGACGGAAACATATACTTCGGTGACGGTAAAGGCTATTTCTACGTGCTGAGTTCAAAAGGTAAACTGAGTTATAAGGAAATTCAGTTAGGAGCAAATATCTGGTCTTCTCCGGTCATTGATAAGAATGGTATAATCTACATCTGTGCAGATGTTACAAAGTCCTCGGAACCGGGCAAAGTATACGCATTGAGAACTCATGCAACCGGAGCACAACAAGGCTGGTCTATGCGCAGCGGAGACTACCGGAGAAGCGCACGCAAACAATAACAACGAATCATTTAAACTTCAAAAAGAAAAGATAAGATGAAAAGAATAATATCACTTTCAATACTGCTGACCGTCTTTCTGGCAGCATTTGCACAAGGGCGTTTCAAAGAAATAGAAAAGTGTTTCAATGAACCTGCAAGCCGGTCAATACTCATTGTTTCCCATCGTGCCGACTGGCGCAATGCACCCGAGAACTCTTTGCAAGCCATTCAGAACTGCATCGATATGGGTGCAGACATGGTAGAAATCGACTTGAAAAAGACAAAAGACGGGCATCTGGTTTTAATGCATGACAAGACCATAGACCGCACCATGACCGGTACAGGAAGTCCTGATGAGTATACTTTGGCAGAACTGAAAGCTATGAGATTAAGAAACGGTGCCGGGATTAAAACCCGGCATCAGATACCGACTTTTGAAGAAGTCATGAATCTGTGCAAAGGCAAAATCATGGTGAATGTAGACAAAGGCTATGATTACTTCAAGGATGCGTACGAGGTACTCAAAAAGACAGGTACGGTAGACCAATGTATCATGAAAGCCAGCTTGCCCTACGAAAGGGTGAAAGCCGAAAACGGAGAAGTGCTGGATAAGATGATCTTCATGCCCGTGGTCCAACTGCATAAAGAAAGTGCGGAAGCTACCATCGACGGATACTTGGAACACATGAAACCGCAGGCTTTTGAACTGGTATTCAACAATGACAGTCCCGAGGTACAACGACTGATAAAAAAAGTACGTGACAGCGGTGCAAAGATTTTCATCAACTCCCTCTGGCCCGAACTCTGTGGCGGACACGATGATGACCGTGCCGTAGAACTGCATCAACCGGATGAAAGTTGGGGATGGATCATTGACCAGGGAGCAAAGCTGATTCAGACGGATCGTCCCGCCCTACTGCTTCAATACCTGAAAGAAAAGAAACTGCACGAATAAGAGGAAAAGCATGTTGAAACATATCATTGATTTTTACAAGGTGTCGGCTCCGGCACCTTGTAACGGGGATTCTTTGCCCGAACAGAAGCAACGGTTAAAACGATTGCAATGGTCTACCTTTCTGGCAGCAACCCTTGGATACAGCATGTACTATGTATGCCGGCTGAGCCTGAACGTCGTCAAAAAGCCGATTGTAGACGAAGGTATTTTCTCTGAAACGGAATTAGGTATTATAGGCTCTGTACTATTCTTCACGTATGCCATAGGCAAGTTCTCCAACGGTTTCCTTGCGGACAGGAGCAACATCAACCGGTTTATGTCAACAGGTTTGTTAGTGACGGCATTGATAAATCTTTGCCTGGGTTTTACTAATTCATTCATATTGTTTGCCATCTTATGGGGTATCAGCGGTTGGTTTCAATCTATGGGAGCAGCATCCTGTGTAGTAGGGCTATCGCGCTGGTTTACGGATAAAGACCGAGGCTCGTTCTATGGTTTCTGGAGTGCCAGTCATAACATCGGAGAAGCGATGACATTTATCATTATCGCTTCCGTTGTGAGTGCATTGGGCTGGCGGTACGGATTTCTGGGTGCAGGGTTAGTGGGGTTGCTGGGTACATTGATAATCTGGCGTTTCTTTCACGACACACCACAGAGCAAAGGGCTTCCTCCGGTCAATGCCCCGAAAGAAAAGAAAGTGATGAGTGCATTGGAAACAACGGAATTCAACCGTGCCCAAAAAGCTGTACTGAGAAGCCCTGCCATCTGGATATTAGCATTGAGCAGTGCATTTATGTATATCAGTCGTTATGCGGTAAATAGCTGGGGGATTTTTTATCTGGAAGCACAGAAAGGTTACTCTACGCTGGATGCCAGTTTCATTATCTCTATCAGTTCGGTATGCGGCATTGTAGGAACCATGCTTTCCGGGGTGGTATCCGACAGGTTATTCAAAGGGCGCCGAAATGTTCCCGCACTGATATTCGGATTGACAAATACACTGGCTCTCTGCCTTTTTTTGTTGGTTCCCGGTGTTCACTTCTGGCTGGATGCTCTGGCAATGGTACTTTTCGGTATTGGCATCGGAGTACTGATTTGCTTTCTGGGTGGACTGATGGCTGTTGATATTGCTCCGCGAAATGCTTCGGGTGCAGCTTTGGGTGTGGTAGGAATTGCAAGTTACATCGGTGCGGGGTTACAGGATGTGATGAGCGGTGTATTGATAGAAGGGCAAAAGACTGTAGTAAACGGAACGGATGTGTATGATTTCACATATATCAATTGGTTCTGGATTGGGGCTGCACTGCTATCTACTTTGCTTGCGTTACTGGTGTGGAATGCGAAAGCGGATACTGCTACAACAAATTAGGAAAGTAAGCCTTTAAAACATTTCAGCAACATACTCCTTTATCTCTAAAAGTGGAAATAGAAAAATCCTGCATATACAGCGGCATGTATATGCAGGATTCCCGTATAATATACTTCATTTATGCAATTGTTTGATGAAAAAAGCCTGTTCCTTGTTCGCAAGAAGTCAACTTTAAATGACATAACCCAATTTACTCAATCGTTTCAAACTACTGAAAGCGGTACTCGAAGACTCAATTCCCTGATTCCTGAGAAAAGACAAACTGGTAGGAGAACCAAGATTCATATTTAAACCTATCAGCACTTTTTTGTCCGTGCGGTTAAAAGTTGCCCATAATCTTCAGTTTGTTTTTTCAATGAGTTCCTTTAGATCTGGCTATCTCACCTTTCTTCCTCTTCTTCCCCGCCATCGGATATTCCTTCTTCACCTCAAACGAATAGCTACCGGGAAGAAGCTTCAAGACTACCTGCCCGCTTCCTTCACCAATATATTCTATTCCCTTGCATTTTCGGATAAGTTTCTCCCCTTCGCGGACATCTCTCAACGATGCAGCCGGCAAATACAGCGTAGCCGTAGTATTTCCAGGTACCGTAAAAGCGTAATGGATCATGCCTCTTTCCTCTTTCCAACTACTCTCAATACGTCCGTACATCGAGTCATAATATCCCCGGGCATACTTCATCTTTCCGGTCGGATCGGGCATCGGTTTCAGAATGAACTGTTTGAAACCGGGATAAGCCTCATCACGTTGTATTCCTAAAGAATAATTGTACATCCAGGCACCCACGGCACCAAAAGAATAATGATTGAAAGAGTTCATGCGATTGTTACCACCGAAACCATCCGTGTGAGTGTAAGAGTTCAGACGTTCCCAAATGGTAGTCGCCCCCTGTTCCACGGAGTAAAGCCACGAAGGATAATCTGTCTGTTGAAGCAGCCTGTAAGCCAGATCGTTCAGCCCGTAATCGGATAAAGCCTTACTGATCCATGCCGTACCGATGAAACCGGTCATAAGAGAGTAAGAAGGACACAGGCGGCCTCTATCAGTGGTATTCTCCCGTCTGACTGTCTCCGCAAGATTAGCAATCACCTTATTACGGTTCTCTTCATTGATAATGCCGAAAGCCAATGGAAGCACATACGAAGTCTGTATATCGACAGGTTGCCCCTTCTTGTCAGGGATGAAAGCGGAGAATATCGTTTTCCCGCTTTCCGGCTCTATATAGGTCTTATTGAAGAAATCCCTTCGGGCGGCATGCAAGTCGCGGAACCATGCGGCATCGGATGTCTTACCCAAAGCCGCCGCCATCTTCGTCATCAATTCCAGGTCGTGGATGAAATAGGCTTCCCATACCAGGGATTTATCATTCTTCTCATCCTCCAATCCCAGCCAGTCGCACAGGTCACCCCATGAACGGGTCTGCACGATCAGGTTGGTTTCCGTCTCAATCGTTTGGTCAATGATATATTGAATATAACGCTTCATGGCTGTGTAGTGCTCGCTCAGCAGTGCGGTATCTCCGTATTGCTGGTAGCACTCCCAGGGAACCGTAATTCCGGCACTGCCCCACAGCATACCACCGAAACCACCACCCAGCGGGGCGATATCCGGGAAGCGCCCGTCCGTCCGCTGCACATCGCGCATGGCACGCATGTGACGGCGCAGGAACTGCGGTACATCCGCCAGATAAGTGGCGGTACGGGAGAAGACAGAGATATCCCCACTCCATCCCAAGCGCTCATTGCGTTGCGGACAGTCCGTAGGAATGGAAAGGAAATTGCCGTAAGAAGACCAGGTGATATTCTTCCACAGCTGGTTCACCCGTGCATTGGAAGTTTCGTAGTGAGAAGCCAGTTCGTGTATAGAGCTTAGCACTATCCCTTTCACGGATTCCACAGGCAAGGGTTTGTCAATACCCGTTATCTCTATAAAGCGGTAGCCATGATAGGTGAAATGGGGAGAGATGGTTTCCTGCCCGCCTTTAGCGATATAAATATCCTGAGCCATAGCGGCACGGATATTCTCCAGCATAATCATGCCGATGTTTCCCTCGTATTCCGGCAAATCGGGATATTTCACTTCCGCAAAGCGCAGAGTGATTTCCGTTCCGGGCTGCATGCCCGACAAACTGATACGGGGGACTCCTACCATATTCTGCCCCATGTCGTACACAAACACGCCGGGGCGGACTTCTTCTACTGAAAGAGCCGTCAGTTCATTGATTTGTTTCACCGTCTGGCCGAATTGCCCGATAAGTTCAAAACCTGAATAATCGTTCACCCACGGCATATTCGGGTTTCCCGCCTTACTGATATGTCCTTCCAAAGCAACCTCATGGGCCGGTTTCCAGGCAGATGCATCATAAGATGCCGTGCTCCATCCTTCCACTGCCGGTTCTCTTAAAGCATCATACACTTCGCCCTGAAAGAAACTTCCGTAAGCAACGGGGCCTTTACCGAAATACTGCCAGGACAAAGGATCGGTCACCACAACATTGGTCCGACCGTCCGCATACGTGATAACCAGCTTTGCCAATAAAGACTGGCGGTCACCGAAGAAGTTCCAGTTATCTCCCGTAAAAGTAGCGCCACCGCTCCACCAGCCTTCTGCCAGCAAAGCACCCAGGGCATTTCTGCCGGAATGGACATACTTTGTCACATCAAACGTCTGGTACAGATGAGTTTTGTTATACTGGGTAACTCCAGGATTAAAATAATCATCCCCTACACGCTTACCATTGAGATAGACCTCATAAATGCCACGTGAAGTAACATACAGGCGGGCTTTTACAATCTCCGCATCGGGAGAAGAGAAGACCGTACGAAGCATCGGTGCGGAGTTTCCTTCGGGAGTGAATATAGTAAGAACACCGGAAGTGCCGCCGACTATCCGGCTATTTCCTTCCCGGCAAGTAGCAATCACGTTCGAAGGGCTTCTGAAGTTGGCAATCTCCATTTCCGGGAAAGTAGCGGATTGCCCGGCGGGAACATCAAAGCCGATGTCGCCCACTACCGGGAAAGCGATGAAATCACCTCCCTGCCCCAGCGGATTCAGATTTATCCAACCAAGTTCTTCAGCATTATCCACATAGAATCTTGTAAAACCCAGATCAGAAGTAAGGCTCACCGTATGCCGGTCATACTTATTACTTTCATTAATCAATGTCAGGGGGATGGGAAAGCTCTTGAAAGGAACATCTTTCCGATCATCCGGGTGGTATCCTACACGATATACATTCAACATCGCCTCTTTACCCGAAGCAAGCGAATCCAAGTCCAGTTCTATTTTTATGTAAGACTCATCTTTCCCGTTCTGCAACTGATACAGGTTCTTATTCTTATCCATCAGGCGTTTATCATTCGCTCCGTAGACAAAGCCTGCACGGGTACTTTTTGTCTCCTTATCCAACCGGAGTGCAACGTTCAGTCTGAACACCGGAAGATAGTGGGAATAGAGCACCATGTCTTCATCTCCGCCACCTATCCACTTCGCATCACTCCATCCCTCATACGGATTGGCTTTACTCATCAGTCCCGTTTCAAACCAGGAGGTCGAGGAAGATTGCTCACCCTTCTGGTTCCATACGTTTACCGTCCAGAAATAGCAGGTAGTGGGTTGCAGGGGAGCACCGGCATATTCAATGTTCAGCGACAGGTCACTCGACACTCTTCCGCTGTCCCATACCGTTTGTCCAGCTTCGTCAGTCACCGTTATCTGATAGGCTTTCTGCGAATACCCCCTTTCGGTATTCTGCATTACCATCTGCCAACTGAAGCGGGGCTTTTCCACATCTATACCCAATGGCATTTCAGCATATTCCACTTTGAGCTTTTCAATAGATACAGCATGTTCCGTAGCCGCATACAACAGAGCAGGGCAGGAAAGACAGATAAGCAAAACAGATAAAATGTGAATTCTACATCTTTTCATACGTGATGTTTTTGGGGTTATAAAGGAGATTAGGCAAGCAAAGATAATAAACTTGCCCAATCTCTTCATTATGAGACACTCATTTTATTACTGGCCGGATGCTATTTGCTCTTCTTGTGAAGCAATAGGGGTTTCATTCAGCTCATAACCGGAATATCCATAGTTCTGATTTACCCGGCCATACAAGTTCGCATCAATGGCGGTCTGCGGTATAGGCCAGAATATATTGTACTTCCCTATTTTGTATTCATCATTATGAAGCGTTTTCACACCCTTATTGTAATAGTTATTATATTCCGTGATTCTGTGCCACCAATAACTGTTACTACTTTCGTCTGCAAGGTCTTTCGGAGAGGTGTAATTCCCTTCCTGATTCTCTTTTATAAACGAAACACGTACAAGTTCCACATGCCTGAACTCTTCATACATCAGCTCACGGGCCCTTTCATCCATAATCACGTCCAGCCCGTCCAATCCATTAAGTTCGCCGGCATCGAACAAATCCGTACATCCGGCACGTTCTCTGATCTTATTTACATCAGCGGCAGCTTTCGCATATTCCTTCTTCCAGTAGTAAGCCTCCGCCCTCAGCAGATAAGCTTCCGCAAGACGATATACATACCAGTCGCCCGAACCTCCAACGTAGTCCGTACCCGAATATCCATTGGCTACTTCCCTCGCCGTATCTTCTACCCATAATTTATAATACGGATAATCGAACCAGCAACGAATGGTATCCTTGCACAATAGCGTGCCGTCATCCGCATACTTCTGTATAGGTTTCAGATAATAGACAGCATCATCCGTACCCAATAATTTAGGATCATTATATTTCAGATCCTCCATCACGAACCAGTTACCGGCTTCCCGGCTGTGTCGGAGATCATTCTTATCACCCCACATGGATTTTTCCGCATGATAAGTAGGTCTTGAAAACGCTTCACCACGTCCATAGATCGCCCTGCAATCTAAAAAGTCAGGATATTGTGCCAGCATACCCGCCGTAGCAGACTGTCTCGTCATACCGGACTGCGACTTACTGGGTACCAGGATACCTCTGTTCACATCTGTTTGCGACCAGAACGGAGTCATATTATACAGGTAATTCGTATTGAGCCGGCTTTCTGAATTATCATATCTGTTCACCATGAGCATGATGGTCTCCTTATTGGAAGCATCCGCCTTATTTACCGGTCTATGCAAATCCCAGATCACATTGCGTGTCACCGGATGATGTTCCGGATAAGGATTCTCCCACTTGCCAAATGTATTTTCCATCAGTTCATATCCGGAAGCGTCAATAAGTGCATTGGCTTGTTCAAGCGCCTTGTCAAAATCTCCGGCTGCCATGTAATACTTAATAAGCAGCATCCGGCAGGCTCCCTTGTTTTCTTTACCATAGTCAACTTGATCTGGGATATGCCCTACGGCATATTCCAGATCTTTAATCATTTGCTCGATAACCACTTCCATCTTTGTGGAACGAAAGTCGAGTTTCGGAGTTGTGACTTCTTTCGACAGGAAGGGGATATCACCAAACTGGAAAATCAGATGATAGTAACGCCAGGCACGCTGGAAATAAGCACTGGATAGCATCTGTTCTTTGGTGGTCTGGTCCAAATCCAACTCGGAAATGCGCGAAATCACCACATTGGCAAAGCTGATACCTTGTGTACCCATATTCCAGAACCAATTAATCATATTCGTACCGAACCAATTGTTCTCAGAAATAGGAGTCACATTCGAAAGGATGTCCTGGCACCCGCTAAAGTCGGATACAGCCGTTACAGCCACATCCGAGAATATCATTTCCGTAGCCAATGCAGGCCCGTTATCCTCCATATAATAATAACGCATCTGTCTGTGGCAGGTAGTGAGCGCAGCTTCCAACCCTTCTTTGGTGGATAACGTCACACTGGGTTCATAAAATGACAATGGTTCCGGTTTCAGCCAACTGTCCGAACATCCCGTTAATGCTAATGAAGATAACCCGAAGGTCAGATATATCGCTTTTATTAGATTTGTTTTCATGATAGTTATTTAATTAAAATGTTATACTTGCACCGAAAGTAAATGTTCTGGGGAGAAGTCCCTTTGTTTCCGGGTCCCAATAATCCCACTCTTTGTCAAAGGCCCAGACAGCCACATTCCTGACAGTTCCGTATATACTGATCTCTTTAGCCATCAGTTTCCGTGCAAACTGTTGGGGCACCCTGTAGGAAACAGAAATATTCTCCAGGCGGATAAAGCCTTTGTTTATCACCTTCTTGGGGTTGATATTCGAAGGACGTGTCGACTTCAGACGGGCATACGAATTTGATTTGTTCTCAGGAGTCCAGTATTCGCGCTTATAGGTATTCGAATAATCACCCAGATTATCAAAGAAGTTCAGATATTCCGTTGTACTTTGCTTATGTCCCATCTGAGAATAAAGATTGAGAGAAATATCCCAATTCCGGAACAAAGTAAATTCATTTCTGAACGACCATCTGAACTTAGGTGTTTCCTGACCTAAGAAGACCTTATCCTCCTGGGTAATCTTATAATCTCCATTCACATCCCTGACTTTTGCATCACCCGGTTGCTGCCCGTACTTTGCGGCTTCTTCCGCTTCATCTTCCTGCCAGATGCCGATGAATTCATGATCCCAGATGGCCGAAATATCTTTCCCTACAAACCAGCCCCTGTTCACATCGTCCACTTCTTTACTTCCTACCACTTCTCCGACCTCGTTCAATACATCTTCGTAACGGTAATACAAATGCTTAATCGTATTCTTGTTGTGTGAAAGCCCGAATGTAGAAGACCAGGTAAAGTTCTTATTGCGGATATTAACCGTATTCAATGAGAATTCAAACCCTTCATTATTAACCTGTCCCAGATTGGTTACGATATCCGTATAACCTGTAAAGCCCGGCAAGCTTCTGTCTACCAACAAGTCCGTTGTAGGCATATGGTACCATTCAATGCTACCATTGATACGGTCATTCAGGAAACCGAAGTCCAGACCGACATTCCAAGATGTGGTAGTTTCCCATTTCAAATCCGTATTGGACATTCTTTCAATCTGCAATGAAGACACTTCATACAGACTCCCTTGTGGAGTGACATAAGTATATTTGCCGGCCGTACCTCCATGCAATTGGGACAAGGCTTGGTAAATACCGATATCCCGGTTTCCATTCTTACCCCAGGACAAACGCAGCTTACCACTACTCATTGGCGCCCACTTGAAGAACTTTTCATTCGTGAAACTCCATGCCACGGCTATGGCGGGGAATGTAGCCCAGGGATTGGAAGCACCGAAAGCAGAGAAACCGTCGCGACGAACAGATGCGGTCAGCATATAGCGGTTGTCATAAGAGTAGAATAAACGAGCCATCAATGCGGCACCCGTATGTTTCGTATCATTGGCACTGATTTCTTTGTTGCCCGCAGTCTTCATGTTATGCCATTCCAGTACATCCGAAGGAGTAAAGTCGGAAGCTACCATTGACTCTTCCCATACTTCATATTTCTCGGCACTCTGGAGCAAGGTCAAGTCTATATTATGCTTCTTGGCGAAAGTATAGTTCCACTTCACCATATTGTCCAGTGTCCAATCTACGGAACGGGCCGTCGATCTGCCTGCAACTCCGTTGTCTTTGTCAAAGACGCTTTGCGAACTGTTCCAGTATCTTGAATGGTTCCAACTATACCGGGGTGCAAAGTTGAACTGATATGAAATGTTGAAAGGCAGTTTTAATTTAGCATAGAAATTCGCCGTCACATTCTGGGTACCTGCATCTTTGGATGACATGGAGTTATTGTAAAGGCTGTTCACACCCGTTACCTGATTCTTTTCTCCCATAGGCCAGGGATTCAGCGTACCGTCGCTATAATATGGAGTAGAGTAAGGAGAATTAGCGATCTGTCCTTCCCAACTCACCGTCTGGAAACCTTCTTCCCGACTCTGCAAATTCAGATTGACACCTGCCTCCATGAAGTTACCTATCTTTCCATCCAGTCGCAAATTGGTACGATAATTCTTAAACCGATCTCCTACCACCAATCCTTCGCTGTCCAGATAACCTAAAGACCAGTAATAATTCAGGTTGGACGTCTTACCGGACAGACTTACATTGTAGTCCTGTCTCAATCCGATTTGGAAAGAGGTATCATACCAGTCGTATGTTCTACCCGCATAATAGTTTTCGCGCTCTATCTCTCCCAGACCGATGCGTTGCAACCAGATGTCTTCCATATTCGTGGAACCCTGTCCTATGGCATCATAGTTACGCCATTGCGCTTCGGTAAGGTTATACTTATTCAGGTTTTCGGTCGTGGGCTTAATGTAATAGCCTTGATTCCCGAACCCGTTGCTGCTTGCCGCATAATCTGCACGATATTGCAAATACTCATCCGCACTATACACCTCCCGGTTAGCCCCCATAGTCACAAAACCCACGCTTGCATCGAACCGGATAGTCGGTTTCTCCTCCGTTCCTTTCTTGGTAGTAACAAGTACTACGCCGTTAGCCGACTTTGCTCCGTAAACGGCTGCCGATGATGCGTCTTTCAAGACATCTACAGACTCTATATCCACCGGATTTATCTCAGAAAGATCACCCTGAAAGATCATACCGTTCAGAACAATCAACGGTCCGGTTCCACCTTTCAGAGAGCGACGTCCACGCACTAACATTTTACCACCGCCTTTGGCATCGTTGGACAGATCCACGTTCAGTCCCGGTGCCGCGCTACGCAATAAATCCTGCATGGTAGCCGGTTTCTCTTTCGCCATCTTTTCAGCCTGCACATGGGTAATGGCACCTGTCAGGTCTTTCTTCTTCATACTGCCATAGCCGATTACAACGACTTCGTCCAGTAAATTGGCATCTTCACGCAGAACCACACGCAACAGTTTCAGATCCTTCAGCTTCACTTCCTGTGAAACATATCCTATATAGCTAAACTGAAGTACATCGCCCACATTGGCAACCAGCGTAAACTTACCTTCAAGGTCTGTCACACTGCCTTGGCTACCACCTTTCACCAGAACGGTAACCCCGATCAAAGGTTCTCCCGATTCATCGGTAACCACACCCGTTACGCCGGCCTGACGTACATCAGTCACTGCCTGTCTGGTCAGAATGATATGGTTTCCCTCCATCTTATAGCGGATAGGAGAGTTTGCCAACAATGTATTCAGTACTTCCGATACCTTTGCATTATCCGCCCGGATACTTTTGCGCGCCTCTACGTTTACATCTTCTTTATAGATGAACAGATAATCCGTCTGAGACTCTATTTCATTCAGTATAGATTCAAGTTGTACATTGGTTCGATTGATTGTCACCCGTGCATTTTGTGAGTGACTATTCTTCGCCATCAGGCTAAAAGCACAGAAGAACAAAAAGAATATTGATATTCTCATAATTCTAAATAATAATGTTAATTGCGGATTTTTAGGGCAATAAATATCCGACAAAGGAATGTTTTTCATATCTTTGTAAATGAGTTATTAATACGATTTATAAATTGAATTGTGTTAATCAGAGCCGGTGGATGGGGCAAACATCTATCGGCTTTCTTGTTTTCCATCAGTATTGTTCCATAGGCTAATCTTTTGTTTTAATCCGGTTAATACTACGATTTACTTTATATAAATGACGTCATTATCTTTATCTCTCCGGTAAGTAAAGGCTACATCCTTCTGCAAAACACGCAATGCATAGTCCAGCCCGTCGGATATACGGAACTTGCCGGTCAGCGCCACGCCTTCTATGCTCTTCTTATCCAACTGAATCTTCAGATCATAATATCTTTCCAGATCTTCCATGATCCGGGCAAAGGGTTTATTCTTGAAGCAATACAAACCTTCTTTCCAGCGGTACACATTATAATCATCAATCTTGCTCACCACCAGTTTGCCATCCTTCAGAGTCGTTTTATACTGGGGAAGAAGCACTACGGCAAGCTTTTCATTAGCAGGAGACTTCACCCTCACCTTTCCCTGCATCAGAGAAGCCTCGAAAGTGCGCCCTGCCGAATAGGCCTCCACATTGAACTTTGTGCCCAGTACTTCCACATCCATTGCATGCGTCCGCACCACGAAAGGGGATTTCTCATTGTGTGCCACCTCAAAATAAGCCTCTCCGTCCAGTATCACTTCGCGTTTGCCTTTCATGAACGAGACAGGATATTTCATCGTCGTTCCGGCGTTCAGCCAAACGTTTGAACCATCGGGTAAATCGAGGTTCACACGCTGGCCGGCCGGCACGGTAATAGTTTGCATGGCTACATTCATATCCTCCTTATCTTCTCCTATTGAAAACAATGCAGCCGTTATGCCTACCGTTATCGCGACAACAGAAGCTATCTTCAGAAACTCTCTGACGAAATGGTTTCTTTTCTTCCTGAGTGTAGTTTGGCCGTCAGATGATTCGAGGCGCCCCGAAAGAATGATAGCATTGAACAGCTTGCGCTCCCGACGTAACAGCTTGCTGTTCTCCGCGGAGGCTTCCGACCATTCTTTCACCAATCTCATTTCTTCTACGGAAGCACGACCTTCGAAAAAACGATATAATAAGTCTTTATCCATATATACTTTTATTTGTGTATCTATAGTAATAGCGAACCACGGGAAATATTCCCTAGTAGAAAAACAAACTTTTTTCAGTTGAGGTAGAAAAAGAGTAAAGAGACGGGCAGGTAATCTTTCAGGGCCAAGCGTAACTCCCTGGTAGACTTGGATATATGAAACTCTACGCCTTTGGTTGTCATTTCCAGTAAAGCTGCGATTTCTTTATGAGACTTATTCTCATAACGGCTCATCCTAAAAATACGCCTGGTTTGTTCGGGCAGGCTATCCAGAGTCTTATCAACAATCTCCTGTATCTCTGCCGTAAAGACCTCATAAGGTTCAAAGTCCTCCAATGTAACGATTCTACCGGACAGTTCCCAAGCATAGATTTGGGAGATTTCATCCGAAACGTCCTGCCGGATTTGCTGGTGCCGCAGATGGTCAATGCATTTATGTTTGATAGTGGTCAGTACATAAGCCGGAATATTGGTATCGGCAGGCAGGCGGTCTTTATTTTCCCAGTAATACATCATGGACTCAATGACAAAGTCTTCGGCAACGGCTTCATCGTGCACATAGGTACAGGCAAAGTGAACGAAGCGCTGCTGATAGTCAATAAAGAACTTATTAAAAAAATTCAGATCTATTGTCATTGACCGCCAAGTATATTAAATTAAAAAAGGTACGGTAATGCAAATATAAGCCTTTTCATTCATAACCGGACAAAGCCGGGCTTAAAAAACAAAGCCTGTCCAGGAGATGAACCGTCTGGAATACGAAGTTACATTGTGACATTTTGCATTCCTAAGCCATCGAGAATCATTTCTTTAGCCCCGAAGCACAGGTACATCGGAAATATACAAAAGAAAATTCACATCTGCTTAACTAATAGAATGATATAAAAATACGGACAATCCTGTTATGTTGAAAGTAGGTCCGTTTTGCCCGGAATAGATGCTCCGTTTCAGAAGAATAGATGTTCCGTTCAACAAGAATGCATGTTCCGCTCGTCCGGAATGCTTGTTATACTCAACAAGAATACTTGTTCCGTTCATCCGGAATACCTGTATGATCTGTTCAAAACCTATATTCATTGCATAAAGCTTGCATAAGGATAAGAAATCATGCAAATCTGCCGCATGTATATGCATTCCATTCTGCGGTACAATCCTATTTCGGGCTTTCAGCAAACGGCATAAGTCAAAAAAAAGGCGCTTTTGATGACGTATTGCATCAAAAGCGCCTCTATGCTTATCATTTCGCCTTCACTCTCAATATAGTATATGAGAATGGCGGGAAGGTATAATCGAAGCTCTTTCCAAAGCCTTTGTATTCGCTTTCCTTCGGAGAGATCTTCATTGGTTCTTCAAACGAGTTCTCATCCATGTCACTGGCTGCGGACAGAGAAATCACTTTACCGGTCTTCTCCACGCTATCCACTCCATCCAGTTTGATCCGTAACGGATAGGACTGAGCCTCTGAGTTCACTACTTTCACGATCACCTCACCGGTTGCCTCATCATAACCGGAAGAGAAGAACTGAAGCGGAGTCGTCTCCGGGGCATGGGCCAATATCAGTTTGCCATCCATGAAGAGTTCGCTCTTCTGAGGAGTAACCACCAGTTTCGCGTCGTACCATTTATCGGTTTCGAGACTGTGAGATACCCGGTCGCCTGCCACACCGGAAGTGCGTCCACCTATAACTCCTTCTACAGCCGTCGTACCATTGTTCCATCCGGCAACGTTATATACAAAGCCTTTGTTACTGTCCTCCGACAAGCCGAAATAGAGGAAGAAACCTTCGTTACCGCCTTCTTTGCGAACCTTGAACTCCAGTGTAAACTGGTTGCCATTGAAGCCATCAACAATGTATTTCGCCGGTTCTCTCAGAGATGTTTGCTTCAACAGACCGTTATCCAGACTCCATTCGCCTTCTTTCTTCACCGCCTTGTTAAGATCAAGATCAATGGGCGCTCCATCTGCTCCGGTCAGTTTCACATCCTTGAATTCAACTTGTGTATGCCAAGAGCCGAAGCCGAAACGTCCTTCATTATAATCGGCTATCCGTGGAGTGCTCATAGTCATATTACTCTTCACATTGTACGTCGGACGGTTTTCAGCCGCCATCTGTTGTACATAATAAGAACTGCGTCCAAGTACCTGGTCCGTATCCAGCCAAATGAGGTTGACAGCCCACGAACGGTCGTTCCGGTTCTCCAGAAGCGGGGCATACGAAGTCATCTTCACCAGGTCGCCGTTGCGCTCCATACCGGAGATAAAGGCGGCTTCCGAGAGGGCGGCACGCATGTTTCCACCGCCTACATTGGCGTTACAAGCATATTCACCTACATAGACATCGTATTTTCCACGCGGATGGTTATCAAAGATAGTCGTGTTCTGGAAGAAGAATTCCGGATTCACGTACCAGTGCGGGTCGATCATATCCGTTTTGGCAATCTTACCCGTTCCACCCAAACCGTGATTGGAAATCAGGATCAACTCGGGATATTTCGCTTTGATAGCTGTATAGAAGATATCGAAACGCTTGTCATACTCATCGCCCCAGTTCTCATTACCAATCTCTACGTATTGCAACGGGAAAGGTTCGGGATGGCCCTGTTCGGCACGCTTGGCACCCCATTCGGTAGTCACGTCGCCGATGGCATACTCTATGGCATCCATGCAATCGTCCAGATAGTAAGCTATCTTACTCTCCGGTGAAGCGTCTCCCATGCGATACTGGCAACCCAGGCCGACGTTGCAGACGAACATTGCCTTTGCATCGATATCTTCGCAGAACTGCAACATTTCGTGATAACCGAAACCATACGAGCAACGGTAGCCCCAGGTACTGTATTCTCCCGACCGTGCGGCAGGATCGCCCAGAGACTTCTTCCATTCGAAACGGTTCTCCAACGAGATACCTTCTACCACACAGCCACCGGGCCAGCGTACAAAGGCGGGGTGCAATCCCTCCAAGATTTCAGCTACATCTTTCCGCAGTCCATTCGGACGGTCGTGGAAAGTTTTTTCGGGGAAGAGAGAAACATAATCTACATAGACTGTACCCGGAGCATCAAATTCCAAAGCAAGCTTTCCTTTGGCAGAAGTTGCCGTAGGTTGCATTGCCAGGCTCAGGTCGTTCCATTGTCCGGCAGCAGTTATATCAACAGGAGCGGAAGCCAGCACTTCGCCTTGCTCGGACAGCAACAGGGCAGTCACTTTTCCCTTGTAATCGGAAGCAGGGCGGATAATGGTACGCAACTGATAAGAGTTGTCTTTCACCAGATTCATCCCCCAGTATCCTTCGTTTATCAGGCGAACAGGAGTTGAAGCATTTTTAATGGTTACCTTCAGATTGTTCGGAGCCGTAGAGAACTTGGGTTGTTCCTTGGTCAGTTTCATTTCCGCAGCATCCTTTGTGCTCAGAGTCCAGCCCGGCACCGGTTCGGTAGTCCAGCGGAAACTTCCTTCTCTCACTTCACCCGAAATGTGATTGCACACTTTCTTCGGATGCAGCACATCGCCCTCGGCATAGTAACCTTCGGGCATTTCCAGTTCCTCGAAACTACGGTTCTTCACCAGTTCGGCATACAAGCCGCCGTCGCCCGCATGGTTAATCTCTTCGAAGAAGATGCCATACATGGATGGCGCTACTTCAGCACCTTTCTCTTGTAGGTTGATTACAAGTTCTTCCTTCGGCGCAGCGTCCTTGCAGGAACTCAACAAAAGGGCAACTGCGGCGAAGGGTAAAAAAATCTTTTTCATAAGCCTGTTTATTTATCGGTATTAGATATATATAATGTTCCACATGCAAAAATAAACTATATCTTCCAAGAACAGGGTATATAAAAGCATCAAATAGGTGGACTTTTCAGTTCATAATCGCAATTCTCAGCTAATTTCGGGACTGATAACTAAAGTTTTATTACGCATCAGTTTCCGGAAACAAATGTTGTCACCGAACGGGCAGGGATCACCGCTACCTTTTTATTCTTCAACTTTCCAACAGGCAAAAGGTCTTCTCCGGCTACATCCGACGTACGGTAACCTTGCCATGACTTCACCTTCGGATCGTTTACATCGACAGTGAACTCCTGTTCCCGGTCGGCATAGTTGATGACGACCATCGCCCACTGTCCGTCGGTATTCCGATAGGCAGAACACATCAATCCCTGCTGATCGGTATCGCCATCCCGGATAGCTTTTCCTTCTTTATCAGTAGTTTCAACAGACATACGTACAGCACCCGGACGTATGAAGCGACTGTAGTTCCCCAATATCCACATCAGCTTGGAGTCTTCCACCCTACCGTCTTGTAAATCGGGGTCTGTATACTCACGGATCAGTCCGTCTTTGTAATCACCGCCAATGGCACGCCACCATTGCCAGCTGCGAGCGCCTGCATAAACAATGTCGTGGTGAATGATACGCGCCACATAAAGTGCGGTCTTCATGGTTCGGTCAAATCCATGTCCACCGCCGATTTCCTCGTCATTACCCATAATGCAGGTTTCGGACTGCCAGAAGTCCACACCGTATGTATCCAACGTATTCCGCAACCGGAGGCGATAATCACGCAACATGTTCAGCGGGGTAGTAGTCCAGTAGCTATGTCCTGAAATAAGAGGGAGCACATTCGGGGTATCGCCCAGATAAGTATCCACACTATCGGGGCAGAAGAAAGATTGTATCTCATATCCGCGTTCATGGTCGGTCATATGGGTAGCGAACATACAGCGGTAATCTGATGCTTCACAAATGGTGATTCCCGTATGGATACCTTCCTTTACGAACTCTTTACTGATAAGACGTACGGCCCGGGCTATCTCTTTCTTTGTAGCCGGAGTACCTTCCTGCTTGGGACCGATCCAGTTCCAGTGTCCATCCGGTTCATTGAAGGGAGAAAGATAATCGAACTTGATGCCATCTTTCTTTTCAACTCCCTTTATCACGTTTGCCAGGAAGCGGGCAAAGTCTTCATAATGTTCCGCTTTCAGATTCAGTGTACCATCGCGTCCGGTATTAGTGGCAAGTCCGTTTTGAGTGAAATAAACGGGAGGAGAATTCAGGAAAGCGAGGAATTTATTGACTCCGCGTTCCTTCGCCAACCGAAGGAAGTTACGTTGACCTTCCTGTTTATCCCAGTTATAACTCCCGTCCGGCTGCAAGAAACATTCGGTACGCATCCAAGGAGAACCAATCTGGCTGGCGTCGCCCTGCTCCGTACTCCCTGCACCCAGATTGAACCGCCACAGGGAAAGACCGATACCTTTGGGCTTCCCGTTCGCGTCGTTTTCAGTACTGAATAACCAGTCAGCTATCTGTTTTTGTTTCTCTTCGGGCCATTTTCCCAAAACATGCATACTCCAGGCATCCGAAGCACCGAAATGTTCCATCACCTGCAAGGGTTGTCCGGTAACAATCCTGTAATTTATGTCCGCACGCTGTGCACACGAAGCACATACTACTGTAAAGACCAGTAATAACACTTTGTATCTCATCCTTTTCTATTTTACTAAATAAAAAAGAGATAGTTCGTCTTTCTCTCTTTCGAGGGAAAAGAGTCCCTATCTCTCTTTCACTATTGTTACAAATCAGTTATTGCAATCTGCTTATTCCAAAGCATAAGCATATATTTCGGACAAAGAAGCATTGGTACCTCTATAACTCTCTTCGATGGATACCTTGAAGTAACGTCCCTTCGTCGGAGTAACGCCGAACACCTGTCTATCAAGTATTTTCTCCATAGAGAATCGTCCTACTTCTGTCCAGTTCTCCTTGTCAGAGCTTACATAGAACTTACCAGACTTGGTGTCCGTATAGCTTTCATTCTGCCTTTGCATCAAAGCAAACTGGGTGAAAGTATGTTCTGTTTTTGTATCTACGATTATTTCAAACGGGAAGCTAACCCAGTTTCCTGTCTGCCATGTTGAGTGCCAGTAAGTCGCAAGATTATCATCCAATGCACATCCGGCTTTGCCGCTTGCACCTTCACCTGTCAGTTCTTCGGTATTGGCTTCTGCCGTCCAGCCTGCGCGATCCAGTTTATGTCCCATCACACGGAAAGCCAACGGAGATACCACCTTCGCCGCAGAAATCTCAAATTGAGAAACTTCTGCAATCTTAACGGGCAGCATATAATCACCCGGTACCAGTTGGTCACCATTTATCGTGACTTCCAGTTCCATATTCGTAGTGCCATTGGGAAGGGTTACCATCTCCGGAACAGTATAAGTTCCTTCAGGCAGAACCTTGAAGTTAGTTCCATTGTCTGCATTGTACTCGGCAATATATTCCTTATCAACTACAAATTTACACTCCAAATCCCATTTATTATCTGTATCAAGACCGAATTTTACTTTCTCCGTAAATGTAGAGACAGAACCATAATCCAACAGTTTCACTTCTACATCCGAATTGGCAAAGCCAATGGCAGGCGTAATCACTCCTGTCAGTTTCAGGAACAATTCATTCTTTTCGGCATTGATAGAGTCTGTTTCACTGGTAACCTGTAAAGGTAATACCCATACGGCTTCCGGATCAGTTTCCATGAATGCTTTTACACTCTGAGGTTTCAGGAAGATATTTACCAGTTTATACCGGTCGGCAGATGAAAAGTCCAACGTGGTTGCATCCAGCGAATAACAGTTCTCACCTATCAGCTTATAGTTCGTTCCTTCCGGTTCGCTATATTCCTCGTCAAGTTCCGCTTGTGTCAGCACACTGACTTTGACACTGGCAGTCAGACTGGGATCACTCCCGGACTTAACTACGGAAAGAGTATACTTATTATCTTCATCCGTATCATACAACGTAAGATCCTGCTTACCGCTATTATTCACATACAGTATTTTATGGTACTCTTCCGGTACCAGTTGGTCCAAATCATATTTTGATTCGCTGCAGGCACCCAGTAGCACCAGGCCGCCCATCAACAATATTGTTCTTATTTTCATAAAGCTTTGTTATTAGAGATTGATTAATATCCGGGGGCTTGTACTAACTGAGGGTTACTGTAAAGCTCATCCATGTCACTTCTTGACCAAACGGGCATCAGATACAGTTTGTCATCCCACTTGAACGGTTGGTTAACCAAGGTAGGCTTGTTGAATTCCTCAAAACTCGGATTCACACGAAGACCATCCAGACCGTAGCGCATACCGGCTTTCAACATCTGAGGAGCAATTGCCCAACGACGCAGGTCATAGTAGCGGTGTCCCTCTTCAAAGAGTTCAACGAACCGTTCGTTGCGCACCCAATCAGTCAGAGTCATGCTGCCTGTTACATCACTTCCAGTCAGTTCGGAAATACCGGCACGACGACGAATCTCATTCAGATTAGCAAGGGCTTCACCTTCATTATCCAACGCTGCATAGCACTCTGCCAGATTCAGGTAAAGTTCGGCCATACGAATCAACGGACGACGGGGAGCTGTGTGCTGACGGGTACCATCGGCGCCAAAATAGATGTTGGGATCGATGAACTTCTTCGACAGATAACCGCTTCCAGCACAATTACGGGTATTACTTGTGTTATATCCGTTTGTATTGGTATTTTTCAGGTTAATCCACAACGGATTGCCATTATTAATCTTCGAGCTGTATTGAGTGCCGTCAAATACAATCCATGCATAGAAACGGGCTTCACGCTTAGCGTGCATCTTGATAATGTCATTCTTCACATCTTCACCGTCCAGATTATTGGTTGCCAGAGCAGGGCTTTGAGCGCCTTCATAGAAACGGGTATACCATTCTTCCTCAGGATAGAAATTGGGGTCCTGTGCCGGCAACTTACCGTTCTCAGTATAGAAATGCTGTACAGAATACAACGTCGGTGCCATAGCTGCCCAACCTCCTACATAAACTCCATTACTTCTCTTCACCACTTTGTTTGGCAAACGACAGTCCGTACCTTCTCCACCATTCTGGGCATCCAGTTCAATACGTTGTGCCCAAATCAGCTCCTTGTTATTATCGCCTTCGTTGGCAGTAACCATATATTGGAACATACGTACACGTTCTTTAAACTCACGGTTTTCCTCAGTGTCTTCTTCACGTCCCGGGATGAAAGGAAGAGCTATTCCGTCACGGTCAGCTTTCTTATTTGCCGTTTCAATGTCAAAGAGTTGATAACCGGCTTCCTTGGCAGCAGTCAAGGCTTCCTGACAAGCAGTAAGGGCACGTGTCCATTTCTCGCGGTCGTAACTGGAACTTACCAGTTCGTTACCATAACCGTCTGTCTCATAATTCTTATTCTTCCATTCCGGATTGGGGAACGAACCGTTCCACAACGGAGAAGCGGCATACAATAATATACGGGCTTTCAAAGCCTTAGCCATAGTAGAAGTAGCACGGCCCAATTCATTGTTAGGACGTGTTGCAGGAAGCGCACGGGCTGCATCATCCAGCTTGCCCACGATAAAATTCACACAGTAATCGAAGTGTGAGCGTCCGGGAAGGTCTGAACTGGTAACATTCGGGTCCACTTTCTCAGGAATAATAGGACAGGGACCGAAAGCCTGAAGCACACGGAAATGATAATAAGCCTCCAGGAAATAACATTCACCTTTGTACTCTTCCTTATCTTCTGCCGTAACTCCCACCGGTTGCAAGTCATCAATCAGGCTCAGGAAATGGTGTACATACCCCAACCAGTTATAACTGGGAATCCAGATATTCATATCATCACCTCCCCAACTGTTGGAATATGCCGGAGAAATAGTTCCCCACGCCACTTGTTGCTGCCAGTTGGAGTAAGCATAAGGCTGAATAATCTCATCAGCTGACTGCTCAAAAGCATGATAATGATAAGGAGTAGAACGCGGAGTACCGCCATAGCAAGTATACAAGAAAGACAATGTAGCTTCTTCATCTTTCATGGTGTCTTTAAAATCAGCCTGTGCAGGCGGAATGACATCCAGATAATTGCATGATACCAGGCAACAGGAAGCTATCAATACCTGCGCCATTCGGGATATTTTATATGTTAGTTTCATACTTCAATAATGTATTAGATTGTTTCTTAGAATGTAAATTGAACGCCCAGATTGAACGTGCGTGACAACGGATAAGCATTCCATGCCAGTTCAGGATCCCACAATTTGAAGGGGCTGAATACCGCCAGATTATCGCCACTGAGATAGATACGGCAATAAGGCAAGCGATAGCCGATTTCCAACGTCTTGAAGCGAAGGAAGTTTCCATTGCGCAGCCAGAATGTACTGGGCTGAACGTTATTGGTTACATCGGCTTTGGTCAAACCCAAACGGGGATATGCCGCATTCGGATTCGGATTGTCTACTGACCAATGGTCGTCTGCAATCCACTGCATCAGGTTTCGGGCCAATGTTTCAGCCTCTTCACCATCTCCACCGCCAGAAAGGAAAGGAGCGATTCCACTGTTGATCATTATCTTACGTTTAGCCGAACCGTTGAAGAATACACCTAAATCAAAGTTCTTATAGACAATATTCAAACCGAAGCCATACTGAATACGGGGATGCCAGTCATAAGATGAAATCATCACCTGGTCTTCAGTAGTAATCTGTCCGTCACCGTTTATATCACGATACTTGATATCACCCGGCATGATGTTGGCACCCAGTTGTGATTGGTCCGGTGAGTTGGCAATTTCTTCTTCGCTTGCGAACAATCCCTCGGCAATATAACCTTTAACAGTATTCAATGGTTTGCCGGTATTGGTTTGCCAAACATACGGATAACTGGGTTCATCCACATATTTATATTCATTCTGGTTGTAGGTAAAGTTACCGCGAAGGTCTAACGTCAGGTCTTTTCCAAACTGTTTCGTCCAGTTCAAGCTTAACTCGAAACCTTGGTTTTCTACTTCACCAATATTACTCCAGGGTTTTGATCCCCAATATCCCAACATCGAAGGCCAGGAAGCACGTGACATCAGGATGCGCTCGCGTTTGTCATGGAAATAATCAAATGTAATATTCAGTTGGTTAAACAACATCATGTCGAAACCGATATCGAACTTCTTCACATGTTCCCAACCTGCGTCCTGCACCGCTAATACATAGAATCCGGGACCTTGTTTACTGATCTCACTCGTAGGAAGTCCGGTCCAAAACTTATGTGCTGAACCAATACCGATATTATTCTGATAGAGGAAATGTGGAGCTCCACTGGCAAAGGCATCACTACCTACCAAACCGTAAGAGCCTCTGATCTTAAAGTGATTGATATACTTGCTTATCGGCTCCCAGAACTTTTCAGAACTTGCTACCCAACCTGCTGACACAGCCGGGAAGAACTCAAAACGCTGACCGGCAGCCAAGCGTTCGGAACCATTATAACCGAAGTTGAATTCAACCAGATATTTACTGGCGTAATCGTAAGTCACACGTCCGGAGTAACCTTGATTACGGTTCGGCAATACATCACTACGATATTCACGCATCATATACATTGCCATTGCTGTCAGGTTGTGATCACCGAAACTACGTTTCCAGTCCAGACGGGCATCGAAGTAGAAAGTCTGGTCCGAATTACGACTAATGCCGGATTGGCTCAGGAACTGATCTCCGGTCTGCAACAACTGATAATCATATTCGCCGGTTTCAGGATTATAGGAACCATCTTTCACCTTATATATATTAGACTTGATACTACGGGTATATGAAGTTTCCGACCAGTTTTTAAAATTCACCAGTGCTTTCAGGCTCAATCCTTTGGTAATAACACTCAAGTCCTGATTCAAAGCCAATGAAGTATTCAGGGTATTGAAGTTTACTTCCTTGAAAGAACTCATCATATATTCATACGGATTGGTTCCCAAAACGCCCGGTTTAATCTCTGCACCGCCAAAGCGAATGAAACCGTCGTCCCCATCCTGCTGTGGAAAATAAGCGGGAAATTCCACCGGATTGGTACGCATAACCCTCTTGTACAAGTCATTGCCTATATTATAGTTAGGACCTTGCATATTACCGATCTGTGCCATCATGCGCAAATCAATGGTAGTGGTATTGGTCAGTTTATAGGAGATGTTATTCTGAAAATTATATTGCCACTGGTTAATATTGGGATTATAGAAGTAGTCCGGTGCATCGAGGAGACCTGTATCATGGTTAGCCTGAAGGCTCATATAGTAAGTTACACGCGAACCACCACCCGATACATTCACATTGGCACGTTGGTTATAATTGCCCGAACGGAATATCTGGTCAAACCAGTCCACATCGGGATATACATAAGGATTAGTACCCAATTCCGTATTCAGGATCTGGTCTTCACTATACTTGGGAGAAGCGATCGGAGTCAAACTTCTGGCCTGTTCCGCTTCATTGTAAGCCCGCATATAGGTAGCGCCATCAGCAAATTTCGGCACATTTGTCGGACGGAAGTAAGAAGCTTCCAATGAAACATTGATAGTAGCTTTCGTATTCTCCTGCCCCTTCTTGGTGGTTACCAGCATTACACCATTTGCACCGCGGTTACCGTAGATAGCAGTTGCCGAAGCGTCTTTCAATAAAGAAAAGCTTTCGATAGATTCTGCCGGGATACGGTTCAGGTCGGCAGATGAAATTTCGATGCCATCCAACAAAATCAACGGAGTAGCCACACCACCGAACGTATTGATACCGCGGATATAAAATTCGGAAGTAGAACCCGGTTCACCACTGTTCACCATGGATACCACACCGGCAAGTTTTCCGGCAAGTGAACTGGTCAATGAAGAGGAAGGTGCTTTTAATGTAGCTCCCTTCACTGTAGCAATGGCACCTGTCACAGATACTTTCTTCTGTGTACCCTGACCTACAATCACTACTTCATCCAACATTTCATTGTCCGATGCAAGCTTCACGGTCATTACACCCAAGTCACCTACCATCAGTGTCTGTGTTTTGTAGCCGATATAAGAGAATATCAGCTCTGTTTTGCTGGTTACAGAAATCTGGAACTTACCATCAATGTCGGTAATGGTACCTCCATCTTCACCTTGCACTTTCACATTTACACCAATCAAAGTCTCTCCGGTAGAGGAGTCAACTACAGTTCCTACCAAAGTACGTTTCTGCGGTGTTGTACTTTGAGTCGTTATTTGCACTGAAGAATTATCCGATTCCGCAAAGGCAGAAGAGGGATAATTGCAAATAAAACCAGTGCAAACGAGCAGGCCGGCAAGGACTCTCCGATTGTTTCTTACTAATACTGATTTCATCATCTTACTAGATTAAAGTTAAAAAATTAAGTTAGCTTCTTTTATTATCTTTTCTGATATTTATCTTGTTTTATAGCACCTGTATATAATAATATCTGCGGCAGAAAAAATCGCATAAACCCTGCAAAGATAACATACAAGAAAATGTATACCTAAGTACTTATGCAGGTTTATGCCAGTTTCTTCGCAAAACTTATCTTACTATCACTTTTTAGTAGGTTGTTATTACTATGGAAGCATCTTCCAACCCTTTTGCAGAGACTTTCACCTGTATGTCGCCTTTTTCTCCATCAGGCTGAACAATGGCAATAGCCTTTCCCCGGAATGTATTGGGAGTAAGTGAACGGAAACTTTCCATATCGGCATAGGCTGCATTTCCACCTGCTATGACAGTTCCTTTACCCGTACATTCGATTTTGACAGGCAGAGAAGTTTCGGGAACTACGTTTCCATTTTTGTCCACCAGCTCAATCTTGACGTAGGAAAGATCGTTCTTGCAAGCCTTTATTTTACTGCGGTCAGCAATCAAACGGATAGCCGCAGGTTCTCCGGCAGTCTTTAATACGAATTCCTCCTTACCTTTTGAGTTCACCGCTTTCAAAGTTCCCGGTTCATAGGGCACATCGAAGGTAGCTGTGTAGTTCTCTTTACCCGTTTCTTTTTCTCCGATAAGCTTGTCGTTCAGATAGAGTTTCACTTTCGGAGAACGGCTGTATACGTTTACTTTCATCACTTTTCCTTCGCAACTCGTCCAATTCCAACTCACCAACTCATTGGGCCAGCCCCAACCGTTCACCACTTCTTTCTTGCCTTCGGGAACAGGGGCATGGACTGCCATAGTAATGGGACGCTCGCGCCACAACACATCACGATAATAAGATTGAGGCTTCTTGTCGCCACAAAGGTCAATATCACCGCACCAACCATTATACCAAGGCCAACCCATAAACTGCGTATCATGCTCGCCCTCTTTCAGATATAAGGCATGAGCTAATCCAGCCTCACCCAGATAGTCAATAGCGGTCCACACGAAATCACCTATTACATAAGGATGCTTTTCTACCAAGTTCCAGTTCTGGGCAGCTTCTTTCGGATAAGACTCACTACCATAGATCACGCGATCGGGATAGGCAGCATGATCGCTCTCATATTTCCACCAGATATAATTGTAGCCTGCCACATCCAGATTCTTGAAGATCCGGTAGGAATCTTTGTCCCAACTAAACTGGCGTCTGTCCCAGAAGTCATTGGAACCGATGGTTGTGAAACGGGATGTATCGTACTTGCGGACGGTATTCACCAGTCTTTTGGAAATCAAGTCTCCCTCAGGTTCATCAGCACGTTGCTCCACCTCGTTACCGATACTCCACATAATGATAGAGGGATGATTCCGGTCACGGCGGACAGACGCAGCCAAATCCCAGTCGCTCCATTCATCAAAGAACTGATGATAGTCCTGCTCGCGTTTAGCTTTCTGCCATTGGTCGAAGGTTTCATGAATCACCAGCATACCCAATCTGTCGCAAGCATCAAGGAAATACTCGGACACTTGATTGTGGGCACATCTGACGGCATTGTAGCCGTTAGCTTTCATCAGTTCCACTTTCCGTTCTTCGGCACGGTCGATGGCGGCGGCTCCCAAAAGTCCGTTATCGTGATGTACGCAACCCCCTTTCAGCTTCATCGACTTACCATTCAGCAGAAAGCCTTTCTCAGCAGAAAAAGAAAGAGTGCGGATACCAAAAGGAACAGATATCTTATCATACTCCTTTCCGTCTGAGGAAAGGGATACTTCCGCTGTATAAAGCACAGGGGTATCTACTGACCATAACTCGGGCTTTTTAAGAGAGAAAGATGTTGCCACCGGCGTTCCTTCAGAGAGTATCACGTCCTGTGAAGTAGAAAACACTTCGTTTCCGGCAGGTGAATATATTTTAATACCTATTTTACCTGATTGATTTTGCAGGCCCTCGTTATGTACAATAGTAGAGAACTGAATCACAGCTTCCTTCTTCTGAAGTTCGGAAGCGTTGACGAAAGTATCCCATTTATCCAGATAGAGTTTATTTGTCTTGATCAGCCATACATGGCGGAAGATACCCGAACCGGCATACCAGCGACTGTTACGTCCGGCGTTCACCACTTTCATGGCAATCACGTTCGGAGTACCGGGAGCATTCAGATAAGGAGTGATGTCTACACGATAAGAGGTATATCCATAAACATTATAATTAGCTTTCTTACCATTGATCCATAGCTCGGACTGATTGTATACTCCTTCAAAATAGAGAACAATACGTTTATCGGCATCGCTTCCTGCAAGAGTGAGTTCTTTTCTGTACCAACCTTCACCACCAACGGTCTGTCCCGTATCGATGTCACCTTCGCTCATGCGAGAGAAAGGACCGGTAGTAATGCCTTGTTTTTGAAAAGACAATGGTTCAACGCTCCAGTCATGGGGAAGATCAAGAACTCTCCAATGACTATCATTATATTCCGGTTGTTCGGCATTGGCTACGATGCCTAAATGAAATTTCCAGTTACTGTCAAAAAGAGTCTTCCGGTCGGATGCATGAAGCACAGCGTCCGGCAATAATGTGAATAACATCACACAAGAAAGAAGTAATTTGCTTACTGTTCTCATAATACTAATATGATCTAAGTTTAATTATCCAAGGGCAAAGCAAGTGATATTTAATTAGAAGATAGGCACAAAAACAGGTTATCGAAGGGGCAAAATCCTTTCATGAAACGTTTTTATACCCTGATGAAAGGATTTTATACCCTACTTATTAATGCCTCACTGCAAACTTACGTGTAACTGACCGGTTGTTATCAACAAGCCTCAACAGATATAGACCGGTAGGGAGTCCGGATACATCCAGCGTAGTAACACCGGAACCAGCCGTCTCATGAGAAAGTACCGGAACTCCCTGCATATTATAAATACTGAGAGATACTCTACCCGATGACTGGGCAGGTGTATAAGTAACCTGTAGTTTCTGATCGGCAGGCAAAGGGCCGATAAACAATTCATCATCGGAAATCTGCGGAGTAATGATACCTACCGATTCCCCCTGGGCTACTTTCTTTATATCCTCTGCTGATAACTCATAATTATAAACTCTGAAATCATCGATACTTCCTTTAAACATCGGATCAGCTACAAACTGACTACGACCGATATAGTTCAGACAGGGACGGATATCCATCGGACGGATAGTAATATCCCCGGATGAAACAGCCAGTTCTCCATTCACATAAATCCGTACCTCCGCATCTCCGATAGTCAATGCCAGATGTACCCAATTGTCAATGCGTATGGGAGACGGTAAGGCGGTTTCCAGAGCCTGTTCTTCCGCTCCGTTTTTCATTGCAAAGCAGAGTGACTGTATATTGGAACTATAAGTAAGGAACATATATTGATCTTCACCACTACCAAAGTCGAAGACACGTTGCCTGTCTGCACCACCATCCCACTTCACCCAAGTAGAAACAGTCAGATTCTGATGATTGGCAATATCCGTAGGTAATTGCAGAAATTCCGTTGAGCCGTTAAGTTGTACAGCTTTGTTTATTTTTCCATCGGTAAACATTGCTTTTTTCAAGGATGCACCATGATTCAAATTTTCCGTCTCGTCCAGTAAATCTCCATCAAAAGTATAATGTGCTACTAGGGCATGCACATCAGTAATAGTGGCAGTTACTTCTTGTGACTTCGGCGAACTGTTCAGACAATTATCATTGGCTTTCACCGTATAATAATAACTCTTACCCGCTAAGGCCTTATGATCGACAAAACTAGTTTCTTTTACATTACGCGCAATAATCTCGTAAGCTCCACCGGATGTTTCGGAACGTAGCACAGTGTATTCTGTAGCATCGGATTGCTTGTTCCACTTCAACAAAACGGATGCAGATTGCCCTTCCGTCGTCAGTCCGGTTGGAGTAGCTAAAGATTTAATTTCAATTTTAGAAGCCGGAGCAGGTATCAGACGCCATTGCAGCCGTTCATCATTACTTCCCTTTTTCGTACCTTGCTGCACATTGAAAGCTTCCTCTCCCTCTTCCAAATACAAGGCACTATGGCGACTGCGGATATAAAACCATCCAGCCCCGGCATATTCCAATGCCCATTGCTGATTGCTGCCATTACTGGCACCATAGATGGCGATATTCCCGCCGTCCTCCAACGACCAATTCCAGATGTCGAATGACATCCCATTTATGGGAGACGTAATACAGAAATAGCTGAAATCTCCACCGATACGGCTGGAAACCGGACGGACATACCAACGCTGATAAGCCTTGGAAGCGTCAAACTTTCCGGTCTTCACGTTGGTGCCCTCCGTCGTGTTGCCCTGGGTTATTTCAACTGCCCGCTGAGTACTCCGGTTTATCAGCACATACTGTCCGTCTATCACCGGCTGAATATCTTCTCCCCAAGTAATATTGACCACCCGTTCGGCATTCCGCTGTTCATCGTCCTGATAAGAATTTCCTCCGGGCATCTCCAAGTAGAACTCACGCTGCGGACCATAACCATCATAGAACACATCCTTCTCTTTGGATACAAAACGATAAGTTGTCGTTTTAGCCTGACGTTCCGAAACGCCTCCAAAAGCCTGAACCTTACTGCCATCTTTAGACCGATAGACAGAAGCTGCCGTCCAATTAGGACGATGTTCAGTATATGCCAGTCGTTCTCCACCCCGGCTAATCTTGCAGAATTCACCACGGGCATACTCCGCACTTCCCCACCAGATACCGGTCTGCAACCCATACTCCAGACCCACCATCGCCTCCATCACGTTGTGCATCTCATCATTCATGGCCATTTTTCCATCCTTGCGAACCGTCTCGTAGAAAGCAGCGTAACCATTGAATTCACCGGCAAGCTGATGGGTATTTCCCTCATCAAGTTGTTCTTTGAGATAGTTATACCAAGGCAGTGCTTCATCACAATTCAGAGTATTTCCCCCACAAATCCGAATATTCTTGAAACGGGGATTCGCTCTCAACTCCACAGCAATTTTGTGGAAATCCTCCCGGGTACCTTGTCCTGTATAGGTATAATCCGGTTCATTGAATGGAGCCACTGAAATCACCTCGTATCCTGCATCCTGAAAATAACGAGTATGCAAATCCATCATCTGAGCCCAAGCCTGGGCGTTACCTTTATAAGAATCGTCAATCTTGGGGTGATCGCTATTTATAGCTAACTTGGGTTTAGGAGAGACAAAGCCCAGTAAACCAAGTCGTGTTTGTATATGTTCTTTCTGATCAGCTCCCAAATCTCCATCCACAATGGGATCGGTGGGGCGAAAAGAAACGCGCACTATATCTACCGTTTCCATAAATCCCTGGCCACGGCGGATATTTCCCTCATCTTCCCAAGCCGTATCCAATCCCCATTCCACAGGGCGGACTACTCCTTGTTCACTAAGGCGGAAAGGTACAATGCGGTCAGCAGCAGGTTGTGCCGTTATCTGGTCACTTGCGGCATTTGTCTGGGCAGACAAAGAAGAGAATCCGGTGCCTAATGCTAATACAGTAAGTAATAGTACTGATTTGTTTCCGGATGATTTTCCATGACGGATACTGAGGTTCTTCATAACTATGCTTTGATTTAAGTTTGGGTATCTGACAACAAATCAACTCATATCTTATGAAAAAGGAGGTACAGAAATCATTTATAGAAGGGGAGAGATTCTGTCATGACCCGAATTTACCCCTTGATAACAGGATTTTACCCCTGTATGTAGCATCTATATACTAAAAATTAAGGGGTGTTTTTCTGAAGATATTCACTCGGCGTCACACCGAATTCATCCTTGAAGCACCGGGTGAAGTATTTGGGGCTATTGAATCCTACAGCATACGCAACCTCGGATATAGTATGCGAGCGGTTGAACAACATCATGCAGGCACGCTTCATCTTAATATTCCGTATAAAGTCCAAAGGAGTCATTCCCGTCATCGATTTTATCTTACGGTAAAGGGTAGACTTAGACATATTCTTCTCCGCAGCCAATTGTTCCAAGTCGAATTCAGACTCTTCCAAATGCTGTTCGATGCTATCTATAATGGATTGCAGGAACTGCTTATCCGCCGAGGGATAGGCCAGACTTTCCAGATCCAGGTTCTCCTCCTTACGGAAAGCCGCCTGACGCATCTTCGAAGATCGGATAAGGTTATCCACCCGGGCAAAAAGTATCTTCAACTCAAAAGGCTTGGCTATATATCCGTCGGCGCCCGCTTCATAGCTGGTAACACGGTCCTCAATACCATTCTTAGCCGTAAGTATGATAACAGGTATATGATTGAAACGCAAATCACCTTTCATACGCGCACAAAGTTCCCAACCATTGGCATCGGGCAACATGACATCACAAATGACGACATCCACCTCATTATTCTTCAACTTATCCCAGGCCTGTTGCCCGTCTGCGGCTGTCAGTACAGTATATCGTTCCCTGAACATCTCTTTCATAACGAACAGCAATTCCGTATTGTCGTCAATCAACAAGATAGCCGGTTTATCCACCTCATCAGACGAGGCATAATCTTCCATGGGCACATCATCCGTACTGGTTTGCAACACCATCGTCTCGTCAAGCAATTCATCCGGAGAGTAGCTTTCTTTGTCAACAGGCAGCTTTACAGTGAAACAGGAGCCTTGTCCTAAAACGCTTTCCACGGTGATAAGGCCATGATGCAAGGTTATCAAATCTTTCGTTAGCGAGAGACCGATTCCGTTCGACTCGATTCCCCGGTTCTTCTTACTGTTATAGAAACGGATGAATATCTGTTCCAGTTCTTTCTCAGAGATACCAACGCCCTCATCTTCTACTTTCAACACCAATATCCGATGTTCCGCTTCATTCACTACTCGTACATCAACAGTAATACGCCTGTTCTCAGGAGTATACTTCATGGCATTGGACAGCAAATTATGCAATATCTTATCCAGCTTATCAAAATCCACATAACCATGTGCTTCCTCCGCTTCAAAACGAGTATCCAGCGTGATGTTCTTCTTCAATGCAAGCGGTTGGAAGTTTACCTGGCAGATGTTCAGGACAAACTCACGGATATCTCCTTTCGAAACGTTCAGTTTCAGTTTCCCCACATCCATCTTGCGGAAATCAAGCACTTGCTGTATCAGTCGCTTCAACTTCTCCGCGTTAGCCTTGAGCATGACGGACTGTTGCCGCACGGCAGGAACCTTCTGATCCAGATAATCCGATATGCAGGATATGACGGTAAGCGGCGTCAGCAACTCATGGGAAACATTGGTGAAGTAAGTCAGCTTGGTACGCGTCAGTTCTTCCTGCAATCTCACTTCACTCTTCAGTTTAATGCGACGCATATAAAGCCGGATTACCACATAGAAGCACAATCCGATGAAAATGACATAAACAAGATATGCAAACCAGGTTTCATAGAAGGCAGGCTCTTTCACAATGGTCAGCAATACTTCGCCTTCAGTCCACTTACCCCGCTCATATTCCAACTTCAAACGGAGTTTATACGTTCCCTTCGGCAGGTGGTTATAGAAGGCGGAATTTCTGTTATTATCCGAATAGATCCAATAATGATCCACCCCCTCCAACTGATACGCTATGCGACATCCCGCATTCAACGAATACAAAAGCGAAGAAAAGAAAATCTCAATATTCCGATCATCCGGACCAAGGAAAATCTTATGTATCGTATTCTCTCCCGAGGCTTCCGCATTGCCGAAGAAGATACTTTTGTCTTCAACTTTGACATCTGTGATATGCAAGCTCGTGGGAGCCCTGTTCACCGCCGATGCATTACCGGGACGAATATGTATGAATCCGCGATGTCCGCCCACATAGAGTCCGCCCCAACCGTCCAGGCTGATAGCCTTATACCTGAAAACATCTACCATAATATTATCATCAGCAGTAGAATAGTGCTGAAAAGTCTGCGAATCAATATTATATTGAAGTACTTTCTTATTGGTGATAATCCACACACTGTTCTTATCGGAAAGTAATCCTAATACAGTACAGTCATCTATCTCATTATCCAGTGATACATTTTCAAACTTATGCATCGTTTCGTCAGACCGTAGTATTCTTCCCAAAGTAGTGTTCAGCCACAACCGTCCTTCCCGGTCAATGCAGACACTGTTCACTTCTTCCTTTTTCAGAAGAGAAGAAACACTGCCTTTTAATTCACAGGTAATCCGCCCGTCGGCACAACTCAGCCGATAGATTTTGCTCTCATGAGACAACCCTAAAACTTCTCCCTTTACATCATTGAACAGGGAAGTCATTACTGGAACGTCACTACCCGAAACTACCAAGTCATCTTTATCAGGACGTTTCACATTTATATCCGTCCATCTGGATATCCACAGATTACCAACTTTATCCTCAAGCAGCCCTGTAACTCCTCCTATATTGATGTCTTCTTCTATCTGCACCTTCATGTTCCGTTGTGTCAATCTCATGACATGAGGAGTCCGACTTGAATTAACCCAGACACCGGGTTTATGAAGAGATCTGATAATGGCATTAATCTCACCCACACCTGTACCAGCAAATGTATCCCGTGAATAATCGTACATACACAATTCGTATCTGTCCTGCCTGAACCACATAGTACTATCACTTCCCTGACAAAGATTCATAACATTGGCATCCCATCCCATCTCTTCCTTCAGTTGAGGAAGAAGGTAATTGTCTATGTTCGAATTATCGAAAAAGATAGTGTACGCCATATCATACGAAGGCAACCACAGATTACCCTCCCTGTCCTTGCATATCCGGGTGTACATCATGTGCGTATCAACCAGATGGTTGATATCCACCTTTTCCAGTGTTCCCGCATCTGTGTATTTAAACGCATGGAGCCCGGCATACGAAAGCATCCAGAGATAACCAAACGTATCATCCTGCTCTATACTGAAAAGAATGGATTCAATGCCGGTTTCTTTATTGTTCGAAGCAGCTATATTATGTTTCTTATAGTGTCCTCCTTTCTGTGCATAGGGAAAGAATTGCCATAAACCTTCCCCCCATGTACCGATCCAGTAATTACCGGAATTATCCTGATGCATAATATATGCGGTATGTCCGTTACCCAATGGCGGATAACGGAAAAAAGAATCAGTTTCGGGCTCATATCTGAATATACCTCGTGATCCCACTGCCCAAAGTTGCTTTTGCTGATCTACATAGATATTGCTAATAGCATATCCCTCCTGAATATTTCCAACTTCATACTCCTTTATAATATGCGCGGTAGAATCGCATCGGTATATCATTCCACCGGCGCTTACCCAAACATTCCCATCCTTGTCGACTGTTATAGCATCCACCACCTTATTCAGGAGCCGTGCATCTGAGAAAGGAGTTATCCGACAAGTCTTCTTATTATACAGATTCAGCCCTTTCCACGTACCGATCCATACATACAGATCATTGTCATTAATAGCAGTAATTCCATTGTCAGTCAGCAGATTCTGATTTTTATAGTCTGTACGGAATGTATTTAACTGATAGCCGTCATAGCGTGCCAGGCCATTCGTGGTACCTATCCAGAAGTATCCTTCCCTATCCTGATGAATACTGAAAATCTCATTGGAAGAGAGTTGGTTGAAGAATGGAAATTGTCTGGAGAACATGTGCTGTGCGCTTACGGACAGTTCTCCAATAAACAGAAGTATAAAAAAGGACAGGTATTTCATAGCATAATAATATAGTTGCGAAAGCAAAGGTAGGAAAAAGATAGTTCCAAATGAGATATGTCCTTAGATAAAATGAATTCCTGATCTATTTTCATAAAGCAAGAACTCATTTTATCTTGAAAAGATATCACTCTTCAACAATCAACAAATCCCATGGAGCAATCGTCATCGAATCGCCTTTGCTCAATGTCCTGTTCTTCAGCAGTTCCTTTCCCTTGGATGCATAATTGTATTCCACCTCTTGAGAAGTCGGTGAATAATTAAATATATAGCGAATAGTACGACCTTTATCATTCGTTCCTTTCTTCACTATTATAGGGAATTTATATTCATCATCGGAAACAATGCCAGCCTTTTCTGCCTCTGTACGAACTATCTTCTCAAACAACTCTTGCGAAGGATATGAAGCAATATATACCAGTGATCCTTTACCATAACTATTCTCAGTTATTACAGGCCACTTCCCGAAGAAAGGATGATCAGCATAAGCCAAAGGTTGGGCTGTTTCGGGTATAATGAATTCTATAATTTCACCAATAGCCTTCTTATTATCTAGTCCGAACGGATTATCTTTCAGCTCCATCCATCCAATTGTAGAACTCTCCTGATAATAAAATCCACATGCTTTACGTAAAGGACCGGGAGCCAACATAGCTCTAACCGCAGAATGTTCATTACAGTAACCGCTCTTATACATCATGATAACCTTACCACCATTTTTCACGAAAGCATCTATCTTTTCCAACAGTTCATCGGTAGCAATATAGAGAGGAGGTATAATCAACATTTTATATTCCGAGAAATCGCTCACTTTATCGCAATGAACAATATCCGTTTCTATATTCATATTATAAAGCGAAGAGTGCAACATTTCAACCGGATAATTATCTCCATGAGTATAAGGCATGAATCTTAATCCATAATACGAATCATGACTGTAAAGAATAGCTACGTCATTCTTCTTTTTAAGATTAACCAATTTACTACCTATATTCTTCAATTCTTTTGCCACGGCAGTAAACTCATGATAAATGCGGTTTGGTTCAAGATCATGTCCCAAAATTCCCTTCCAGTAGGTCTCTTGACCATAATGTATAGAGTGCCAGTGCCAATATTCTACCATGTTTGCCCCAGATGCCAAATGTGAATATACATTTTGTCTGAGCTGATTATCATAAGGCGGATATTGATACCTCGCATCCCAACCGGTGGTTTGAGCATTCGTTTCAGTTATCAGATAGTTGCCTTTAGCAACAGTCCTCATGTGGTCGCCCGAATATGATATTAACCTGCCATTCTGGCCATCTTGCACACTATGATATGGATTAATCGCAGGATACTCCATCTGACGAAAACTTTCCACCTGATCTATTTCATGAAAAGCAGGCATAAAACAATGTGTTACAAATTGATCTTTCCGTTTGTATTCATTGACAATATCTACCTGCCAATTCAGAAAATCAGCAATCCTTTTGCGGCCATAACGTTCCCACTCATTTTTGTACGAGGGGTTAGTAACACCATCTCTGGTATAGAACTCTTCCCAACTATGAATGTTCATACTCCAATAATTCAGGCCCCAAGCTTTGTTTAAAGAATCCAGATCATTATCAAACTTCTCTTTAATATAGCTTCTGAATCCAACAAAAAAGTCATGGTTATTAGTTCCACGTGCAGTAGCTTCATTATCCACCTGATATCCGATAATGGCAGGATGATTGGCATAGTGCTCCATCATTTTGCGAATGATACGCTCACTGTAGAACAAATAGGCGGGATTCGATATATCCATATTCTGGCGGGTTCCATAATATGCCTTATTGCCTCGTTCGTAAGCAGTTAACACATCCGGATGTTTTTCTGCCATCCAGGCTGGTATAGCATAAGTGGGAGTTCCCAAAATTACTTTTATACCTGCCTGATGCATCTTATCTATTATCCGATCCATCCATGCGAATTCAAACTCGCCTTCACGAGGTTCAAACAAGCCCCACGATGATTCTCCGACACGAACAACTGAAAGTCCACAATCTTTCATCATTTGGATATCTTTATCCAATCGATCTGTCGGCATGTATTCATGATAATAAGCCGCCCCATACAGTACATTATCAAATTTATACTGCGCACAGGCAAGTGTAGGCAGCAATAATGATATAATTAGCCAAAGGATAACAACATGTTTTTCTGTTTTCATAATCTTTCAATTTAGGATTCTACTTCATCTGTAAATATATGTGCATTTTTTTGCTTTTGAAGAAGGATATTTCCCCAAAAAACAGGTGGTATCTATTCACGTCCAACAATGGCTAAAAAGCCCCTGAAATTTGAATCAATATCCCAACAAATGATACACCCCACCTACTAATGCCTTTACAACGCCTTTCATTTCCAGCTCAAAGAGCAAGCTGATCATACGATTTATGGGGATATCTGTTTCTACAACCAGTGCATTAATATGTAAATCCCCTTGACGGGTAAGAATACGAATGACAAATTCTTCCTCTCCTGTCAGTTCAAGGAAAAGATTGCGCTGGATGCCCTCCGGTTTGGCAAGCTTCTCTTCATGAGTCCAGCCCATGGCTTTTATAAAATCTTCGGCAGACTGAATGAGAGCGGCCTTATTATCTTGTATCAGTAGATTGCACCCTCTCGAAGAAGCGTCAGAGATGCGTCCCGGAACGGCGAAACAATCGCGATGATAGTCTACAGCAAGGTCTGCCGTAATCAGCGAACCACCTTTAGAGGCAGACTCCACAACGATGGTTGCGTCAGTCATACCTGCCACAATACGGTTACGACTGACAAAGTTATGCCGGTCGGGATTGGTTTCGGTGAGGAATTCGGTAAGGAGTCCACCGTTGTCCAGCATATCAATGGCAGTTTTACGGTGAACATAAGGATAGATACGGTCCAGTCCGTGAGCAAGGACAGCCACGGTGGAAAGGTTGTTGGCCAGGGCAGCGCGATGGGCATGGATATCAATGCCATAAGCCAGACCGCTGACTACCAGCACATCAGGATAATGAGAGGAAAGATCACGCAGGAAATCTACACAGAATTGCTTGCCATACTCTGTGGCATTGCGAGTACCGACCATATTGATGACACGAAGACAATTGAAATCGGTATGCCCTTTGAAGAAGAGGGCTATCGGAGCGTCTTCACATTCGCGCAAACGAGACGGATAAGCTTCATCTTTGAGAGTCAGACAAGTGAGGCGATTCTTCTCCACGAACTCCATTTCGTGTTCGGCACGCAGGAAAGCGGCAGGATTATCGAGGGCAGTAACTATAGTAGGACTCACACCGGGTAGCAATTCAGGCAGTTCTTTACGTTGAGAAAAGACTCCGGCAGCACTTCCTATACCGTCTATTAAACGCTTTGCCCCGATATGTCCTATACCGGGGCAAAGCGTGAGGGCTATACTGCAAATTCGTTCGTCGTTGTTCATGGTTGTACAAATTCAATTCACCACAGAGTAACACTGAATCTCACAGAGGTAATTATTCACATAAAAAAATAAAACTCTGTGAGACTCAGTGCTACTCTGTGGTGATATTTTAGAGGTATGCCTCAAATATCTCATCAAAAAGCTTACTGTCACTCAGTCGTCCATTCACCAGACACACCGTTTCGACTGTTGCTTTTATGACTACTTTATCATCACTCTTCCGAAAAATATCCTGATAGAAAACATACTTGATGCCTTCTTTCTTCATATAGAGTTTGGAAATAAACTCATCACCGCTCTTCAGAGGAGTTTTAAACGCCATGTTGATACGTGCCACTACGGGATCGACCCCCTGTTCGTGCAATCCCGCAAAACTGACACCGGTAGATAGCAGAAACTCATGACGGGTATGCTCCAAATAGTGCTGGTAATTTGCATTATTCACGATGCCTTGCAGATCACACTCGTAATCGCGCACCTTCATCTCTAACTCATAGATATACTTTTCCATATTCAATATAACTGTATCAAAAGTGTATCATCCACGTGTTTTCTCAATATCCAGTCCCTTGAACTTCTTCAGTTCTTCTGTAGAAACCAGCTTATAGAGTTTGTCACTGGGACGTATTTTGTCCGCTTTCATCGAGAAATGCTGTCCTTTCTTCACGGTTTGCACCGGTTTCAAGTCTACACGAGCTTCATCGAGCGTAGTGAATACTGCTCCTGTAGTGGGACCTGTAATCAGCAACTTGTCTCCCACATTCAGTTCGGCAGCTTCTACCAGGAACTCGGCAACACCGATATTAGAAAAGTATCTGATACCCTTACCTACATATATTTTCCGTTCCGTAGCGGCCGATCCGTAGTTCTTCGTCCACTCGCCGAGGCGTTGTCCGAGATAATACCCATCCCAGAAGCCACGGTTGAATACAGTCTTCAGACGTTCATCCCACGCGGCTATTTTTTCATCGGTAAAGGTGCCGTCCAGGTAAGAACGGATGGCTTCTTTGTAACATTCCGCCACCGTGCGTACATACTCCGGGCCACGGGCACGTCCTTCTATCTTGAACACACGTACACCTGCATCCAGCATTTTATTCATAAAATGGATGGTTTTCAGGTCTTTGGGAGACATGATATATTGGTTGTCCACATCCAGTTCCACATCCGTCTCCTTATCACGCACCGTGTAAGAGCGACGGCACACCTGCATGCAGGCACCCCGGTTGGCAGAGTGGTTCATCTCGTGCAGAGAAAGATAGCATTTTCCCGACACTGCCATACAGAGAGCACCGTGACAGAACATTTCGATACGAATAGGCTTTCCGCCGGGACCACAGATATTCTCCTCGCAGATATGACGATAAATCTCCGCTACCTGTTCCAGATTCAACTCGCGTGCCAGTACTACAACATCGGCAAATTGTGCGTAGAAGCGCAGGGCCTCCACATTCGAGATATTCAGTTGCGTACTGAGATGTACCTCCTGACCGATCCGCCGCGCATAGCTCATCACAGCTACGTCCGCCGCAATCACCGCAGAGATACCCGCCGACTTGGCCGCATCTACGATGGTGCGCATCAATGCCAGATCCTGATCGTAAATAATAGTGTTAACGGTAAGATAACTCTTCATACCATGCTCATCGCACGTCTGCGCTATTTCCCGAAGGTCTTCAATAGTGAATGTATTAGCCGAACGGGCCCGCATATTCAGGTTTTCAATACCGAAATAGATGGAATCGGCACCTGCCTGGATGGCCGCCGCAAGTGATTCGCGCGAGCCGACAGGGGCCATGATTTCAAAGTCCTTTAAATCCATAAAATCATATATTTAATAAGCTACGAGTTACAAGCTACGAGTACCTTTCGGAGTATAGCGTAGCCCCTTGTAGCTTGTAGCTCGTAACTTGTAACTATTTTCCCTGTGCCTGCAATTCCTGTTGAAGTTCAGTGGCAATCTCCATTCCCAACTTTTGTCCTATTTGCATGCCCTCAGCCATCATGGCAGGAGTAGAAGCGCCCAGTTTCTTTCCTACAGGCGATTCATAGAAAGCAACAATTTTCTTCAAATCATCCAGTGTCAGATATTTCTGATAAACAGGAGCGTAAAGTTCCGCCAGCTTACTGCCAAACTTTCCTTCCCACTTCTTCTGAAAGCCATCCCAAAAAGAAACCGATGCCGATGATTGTTGTTTCAACATAGAAATCATCTGTGGCACCATAGCCTTTGCCGACGCCATAGAACCGGATAGTTCCAGCATTTTTTCCAATGTAGCCTTGTACTCATCACTCGGTGCTTGTGCCGAAGCCGAAGGTGCGGCAGCAAACAACATTGCTACACACATCACAACTAAAACCAAACCTTTTTTCATAATTCCATATTAGTTAAATAAATGAATGATACAAAGGTAGGCTTTTTTCCGTATTTTTGCAGCGAAATAATCATTTAGTTCAATCGATTCATGAAGATAGGCCACATAGACTTGGGCGAACGCCCCATATTTTTAGCTCCGATGGAAGACGTCACCGACCCTGCATTCCGGTTGATGTGCAAGAAGTTCGGTGCCGACATGGTGTACACGGAATTCGTATCTGCCGATGCCCTGATACGCTCCGTCAGCAAGACCGAACAGAAGCTGAATATCAGTGATGAGGAACGACCGGTAGCCATACAGATATACGGCAAAGATACCGAAACCATGGTGGAAGCCGCCCGCATCGTAGAGGAGGCGCGTCCGGATATTCTCGATATTAACTTCGGCTGCCCCGTGAAGCGCGTAGCGGGCAAGGGAGCCGGTGCAGGTATGTTGCAGAATATTCCCAAGATGCTGGAGATTACCCGTGCCGTGGTAGATGCCGTAAAGATACCGGTTACCGTAAAAACCCGCCTGGGCTGGGATGCGAACAACAAGATTATCGTGGAGCTGGCAGAGCAATTACAGGATTGTGGCATTGCCGCACTCACCATACACGGCCGTACCCGTGCACAAATGTATACCGGTGAGGCTGACTGGACACTTATCGGTGAAGTAAAGAAAAATCCGCGTATGCATATTCCCATCATTGGCAACGGTGATATCACCAGTCCCCAAAGGGCAAAGGAGTGTTTCGATCTTTATGGAGTGGATGCCATCATGATAGGTCGTGCCAGCTTTGGCCGCCCGTGGATATTCAAGGAGGTGAGGCATTATCTGGAAGCAGGCGAGGAGTTGCCACCGCTTAGTGCCGAATGGAAACTGAGTGTGTTACGCCAGGAGGTAGTGGACAGCGTCAATTTGCTGGATGAAAGAAGGGGTATTCTGCATGTACGTCGCCATCTGGCAGCAAGCCCGTTATTTAAAGGAATACCGAACTTCCGGGAGACGCGTATTGCCATGCTGAGGGCGGAGACCAAAGAGGAGTTGTTCCGCATATTCGACGATATCACCCCCATACTTCATTCACCCGCATAACTCCTAAACACTTTCTAAATCTATCCGGGCCGTATCTGAGCCGTATCTGCTCCGTACCAACTCCGTAGTTTCTCCGTATAAAGGTACCTTTGACCGAAGAAGGTACGGAGCAGGTACGGCTCAGATACGGTTCGGGTATGGATCGGGTGCAATTAGAGAATACAATTACAAGCATCCTTTGACAGGCATAAAAAATAACTTACTGAAATGCCGCTTTATAGAAAAAAGTTTCTACTTTTGCAAAGAATTGAAACAACATGAAAAGCAACAACATGAAAAGGAGCGCATTTATCATCGTTACATTCTTATTTATTGCCCTTGCCGCAAAAGGACAATCCATTGAAGAAATACAAACCAGCAAAGACTACATCTGGGGTACGGGAAACGCGGCTACCTTGAAGAAAGCCGATAATGAAGCACTTGCAGCACTCATCAGCCAGATCTCCACAAACGTATCTTCCAAATTCGAGCAACTGACCGAAGGCGGAATGAAGGATGATCAAGCAACTGTGGACGAGACATTCAAGTCCGTCATCAACACCTACTCGCGTGCCACACTAAACAATACCCGCCGTATCGTGATACAAAACGAACCGGAAGCCGTCGTCATGCGCTATATCAAAGTAGCCGAAATACAACGTATCTTCGACGGACGGAAGACAAAGATACTGGACTTTGCCCAAGAAGCCGTCCGTGCCGAAAAGAAAGCCCAGGTGGCCGATGCCCTGCGTTATTACTACTGGGCGCTCGTTCTACTCCAGAGCTACCCCGACGGCAACTTCCTCACCATGAAGGATGAGGATGGCAAAGACCTCTTGCTCACCACTTGGATTCCCAAACAGATGAACGAGATCTTCTCCAATCTGAAAATAAGTATGGAAAGCACCCATCTGGACGGTGATCTGAAGACGATCAACCTCAAGGTACTTTACAAAGGACAGCCCGCCCGCAACTACGATTACACGTATTTCGACGGTCGCGACTGGTCCAATATATTCTCAGCCAAAGACGGTACAGGCATCGTGGAACTTCCTGTGCTTGCCAATGCCCGCAATCTGCAACTACGCACCGAGTATATGTTTGAAGGTGAAGCCAATATCGACAACGAACTGTCAGAAGTGATGGGAACCGTCAACCCCATAGCCATGCGCAACTGCGCCTTGAAACTGGAAGGGGAGGAGCCGAAACCTGGTGAAGAAAAGACCGAAGAAGCCTTAATGGCAGAATCAGACAGTGCCACCACCACAAACAGCGGTATGCATTATTTGTCCACCATGGAATCCGCTGCCTACGACGATACCATGAAGAAAGTAGAAAAAGCTATTCGTACGCGCAATTTCACCGATATCCAATCCTTATGTACCGAAAGCGGATATGAAATGTTCAACCGCCTCATCAAATACGGACAAGGCAAGATCATCAACGAACCGGAATTCAGATTCTTAGAGTGCAATGGGGAAGTAACTTGCCGCAGTCTTCCCATGAGTTTCAAGTTCAGCAACCAACGCACGTTTGTAGAAGATGTAGTGTTCACCCTGAACAAAGAAGGTAAGATAGATTGCCTCTCCTTCGGCCTCAACAAACCTGCCGTAGACGATATCATGAACCAGACATCCTGGAATGATACCGTACGCAACGTACTTATCAACTTCCTTGAAAGTTATAAGACGGCTTATGCTTTGAAGCGCTACGATTATATCAACAGCATTTTCTCTGATGATGCCCTGATTATCACCGGTTCAGTACTGAAACACACTGCCAGCAACGAAGGACAGGCCATGAGCAAGCAAGCTGTAAAATACACCCGTCAGACAAAGTCGGAATACATGAAGAAATTACAGCACATCTTCCGTAGCTCAGAATTCATCAACCTCCGCTTTGCCGACAACCAAGTTCGCAAGTCGGGTGTAGGAGGTGAAATTTACGGTATCCAGATCAAGCAGGATTATTTCTCGTCCAGCTACGGTGATACAGGGTATTTGTTCCTGATGGTAGACCTGAACAACCCTAAAGAACCGGTGATCCACGTCCGCACATGGCAACCGGAAAAAGACCCGAACTTCGGACTGATAGATTTGAGCCACTTCTGATTCTCTAATTTCACCACAGAGTAGCACAGAGTCCCACAGAGTTTTGATTTCAAATTAATCTAAAACTCTGTGGGACTCTGTGCTACTCTGTGGTGAACATGCAATAAAATAGCAGGACAGCAATTCTTTTGTCACGGTTTTCCGTTACAAATAAAATATTTTACTAACATCTTTTAATTATTGGAATAAAAAAAGAATAACGGGACAGAAATTATATATATATTTGTAACGAAGATTATTAAACAACATTTTACACACTTAATTTATGGGTCAACAATACGCATTTAAGCATGCGCACGTCATTAGACATGTATGTATGCTATTGTTCTTGTTGCCGTTCATGATGGGCTGTGAAGAAGACAAAGAGCCTTCAGTTTATTCACCGACACTGACTACCAACAGTGTTACGGGCTTGAGCCGTTTTGGAGCTACTTTCCAAGGAACGGTGATGAAGCATCCCGGCAGTACCGGAGAACTGAAAATAGGCTTCCTTTATTCCACATCAGCCAGCTTGAGCAACGCACAAGAAGTCAACGCTACCCCGGGAGACGGCAACAACTATACTGCCACAGTCCAAGGACTGAAGCCCGGAGAAAAGTATTATTACTGCATCTTTGCTCGTAGCGGTAAGTCCGTCATCAAGGGAAAGAGCAGCAGTTTCAGTACTGAAGACGCTATTCCGCCTTCACTAAGCATCGCCGAGGCCACTAACGTTACCGAGTACAGTGCCACCCTCTCTGCCAGTATTACAGACAATGGTGGTTACGAGCCTACAGTACGAGGCTTCGCTTATGCCATTTATATTGAAAATGCCGCTGAACCTACCCTCGACGACAATATCAAGCTGCCATTCGGTGATGATTTCACCGTAGAACTGACAGATCTGGTGGCAAACACCACCTATATTGTACGCCCTTACGCCACCAATGATGCAGGAACAGGCTACGGTGAATCGGTAAAGTTCACCACCACTCAACAAAAGATTCCGATGGTCATAGCGAATGGAACCGGTAGCCTTGCCAATAAACCGGTAGAAGCGGTTGCTTACGAAGCAGTTTGCCTGGGTGCCGTAACTCAGGATCACGGCTTCACAGTGGAAGAATACGGTTTTTGCTATAGTACCGAAAGCCGTCAGCCCACCGTCGAAAGCAGCCAGAAGGTACAGGCTATGGATGGAGCACAACGTTTCTCCGCTACGCTAACAGGGCTGACAGCCAGTACCAAATATTACATGCGTGCATATGCCAAGAATGAAAAAGGCATAGGCTACAGTTCGACCGTAGAATTTACCACAGATAAAGAGCAGGTAGTATCGCTGACACAAGCCACTGTTACTGCTCTGACATCTTCTACCGCTACTATCACAGCCCTAATGGCCTACGAAACGGAAAGCGTTATTAAGGAGAAGGGTATCTGCTACGGCAAAGATCCCAACCCCACCATAGAGGGAGGTAAAGTTACGGACAGCAGCACCGAGCAGAAAGTAACAGCCACCATCACCGGACTGACAGAAGGAGATACTTACCATGCCCGTGCCTATGCGATCACCCGTGACGGTACATTCTACAGCGGTGACATTCAGTTCAATACAGAAACTACATTCGCGCCTACCGTTGCACAACCCAGGGTATACGACCTGACGGAGAATGGGGCCAAAGTGAAAGCTACCATTTCGACTAATGGCGGACTGGAAGTAACGGAAAAAGGGGTCTGCTACAGCAGCACAAATTCCAAGCCGACTCTGGAGGACACCAAAGCGATATCTACGGAAGCTGACAATAATATTCTCGTCAACCTTGGCGACTTGCAGGGTGGTGTCACCTACTACGTCCGCGCATTTGCTACTAACGCCAAAGGCACAGGGTATAGCACCGTAGAGCAGTTTACCACAACAAAACATACGGAACCTACACTGAATGGTCTGAATGTGATTAATATCAAAGATGATAATGCGCAGGCCAGTGCCAACATTGCCAACTTAGGCGGTGACGGAGAAACGATTAAAGAACGTGGATTCGTGGTTTCTACCGGCAGCAATCCAAGTGTAGATGACGGTTACTCGCTGAAGTTTGTATCGAAAGACACTAAAGAGGCTTTCACTGCGCAACTAACAGGATTAAGCTATAAGACTTTATATAATATACGCGCGTACGCTACTAATAATGTGGGAACAGGATACAGCCAGGCACTCTCCTTCGAGACGGGTAGCAGTAGTAGAGCCACATTGGGAGAGTTAATATGTACTAAGAGTGAGGCGCACAGCCTTAGTTTCTCCTTTGAGGTCACTAATACCGGAGGTGCAGAGTTGACGGCACAAGGTTTCAAATGGAGAAAATCCGGTGAAAGCGAATATACCAACGCACCGGGTACCCTTACAGGAAATACGGTAACAGGAACAATTACCGGATTGACGGAAAACAGCGGATATTATGTATATGGGTATGTGACCAATAAGAACGGAGAAACTACCGTTGGTCATAACAACTTCAATACAGCAAAGTTGCCTCCGGGAGAAGATGATAATCCCACTCCGGGAGATGATGACAATACCCGCAAGCCTAAACTCAGCTACCTCAATTACTCTGAGGTATACGCTACGACGGCATGGCTCAATTGCAGCATCAACGATGAAGGTAACCTAAAGATTACCGAGAAAGGGTTCATCTACAAAGTGGATGATGGCACGGAAGTAACTGTAGACAACGGTACCAAGATCGTGATTACCACCAGCGGCACCGGCATGAAGACCAAGCTGACCGGACTGACAGGTAAAACCACCTACCGCGTACGTGCATACGCCATCAATGCCAAAGGTACAGGCTACAGCGGCGAACGATACTTCACCACTGAAGATGCCGACAAACCCGGTCCCGGAGGCGATGACAACCCGACACCGGAACCCAAAAGCAGGAGCATAAACAAATAACATTATTCAGAATAATATAAAAAAGATATATCATGAGACTAAAGAAACATTTCTACGCATGTATATGCATGCTGCTTATAGGCATTGGTAGCCTGCAAGCCAAAGAAGTCACATTGACAGAAGCCGGAACACTGTCCGGCATGATCAGCAACGAAGAATTGAATTCGCTGACAGAACTCACCGTGAACGGCCCTGTTAACGGTAGCGACATCAAGATAATACGCGCCATGGGAGGTACGCTGAAAACACTGAATATGAAAAACGCTCGAATAGTGGAAGGCGGAGACAGTTATTACCTGACCGATAAATTCACCCAAAATGACGTAATAGGCGACTATATGTTTTACGCCATGACGGCAATGGAAAAAATTGTAATGCCAAAAGATGTGTGGACTATTGGTTCCTGGAATAATAATAATCCTTGGAATGCGGACAAGACAAAGCTTTCGGGACATCCCGCAAGCTACAATTCATCGTATAATAATAATGACAATTTCGGTTGCGCGTCTTTTTACCAGTGCGTCAATCTCCGAGAGATAGAATTCCCGACCACATTGGTTTATATCTGTTCAAAGGCATTTGGAAACTGCGTGAAACTGACATCCGTCACTATTCCCGAAGGAGTGGAATTATTAGGAAACAGTATATTCCGTAACTGTTCTGAACTGGTAAGCGCCTCCTTGCCATCGACTTTAGGTAATCTCAATAAAATGAATAGTGAAAATTATGACATCATAAACTATGCAGGTTATAAGAATATCAATGGGGCAATGGACAGTAATTCTAATATTTCCCAACCCAGCTATGAAAGTTCTTACGGTTGCTTAGCTACTTTCTACAACTGCCCCAAATTAAAAGATGTCACTTTAGCCGAAGGAATTAAGTTACTGATGAACCGCATGTTCCTGAATTGCACCGCGCTTACCTCCATCACCTTGCCATCTACACTGGCACGAGTGAACAGTGCTTTCATAGGCTGTTCCGGTTTAACAGAGATCACTTTCCCCGAAACAGTGGTTGAAATTGGAAGTTTGGCCGACTGCACAGGTCTGACTACACTTTCCATTCCGAGCAATGTCAATGTTAACGATTTTTTTTGTACAAACTGTACCGCTTTGACTTCCGTCAACTTCAAAGGTAACGTAGGTACCCGAATATCCTCAACTTCTTTTTCCAGTTGCGCTGCTTTAACCAGCGTCAATATCCCCACAGGAGTGGTCACTATCGGCAATAACTCTTTTGACGGTTGCGCCTCTCTTGCCCAACTGACTATGCCCGAACCTCTGGCAACCATAGGTGAATATGCCTTCCGTAACAGCGGACTGACCGGCATTACCTTTCAACGTAATCTCACCATTATCGGCAAATACGCTTTTGATGGTTGCAAAGACTTGGTTTCCATCAACTTCCCCGCCAACGTAACGGAAATCAAGGAATATACTTTCAACGACTGCGTAAAGTTGAAAAACATCGAGTTACCTAATGGTTTGATCTACATAAAAGACTACGCCTTCAACGGCTGCGCTTCTCTGGGAAAAGTCACCATCCCTGGCGGTGTACAAAACATCAGCCCAGGTGCTTTCAAGAATAGTGGACTGACGGAAGTTATCCTAAAAGAAGGAGTGATGAGCTTGAGTAACAACTCATTCGACGGATGTCTATTATTGAAAAAAGTCACCTTCCCCACCACCATGAAAACCATTGGAGGTTTCAGTAACACCGGTATCAAGGAAATAGCATTCGCCGAAGGAGCCACACCGGAAGCTATCAGTGATTACGCTTTCCTCAACTGCGACAGCCTAAGCACCATCACACTGCCCAACTCCATCAAGAGCCTCGGAACAGGAGCATTCTATGATTGCGACACGCTGAAAACCGTGAAACTGCCTACAGGTATTACAAAAATAGCTAAACAAGCATTCTACCACTGCGGTTTCCTGCAGAGCATCACGATTCCTCAAAGTGTGACAGAAATAGGAGCTGAGGCATTTGCCGCTTGTTCTAAACTGACTACTATATCCCTGCCTTCAGCATTGACTACCATAGGGATTGCCAGTTTCCACAGCACTGGTCTCACAAGTATCACGCTGCCCGAAGGAATGACAACTATTGAACCGGGTACGTTTGGTAAAAGCAAGCTGAAAAGCATCAAGTTATCCAAATCCTTAAAGCAAATTACCAGCAATAATGAAAGCTATAATTTAGGAAGTCTACCTAATGAATACTATGATTTCCGAAAATATATCAATATGTACAGAGATGATAGCGGCGCATTTCAAAACTGTAAAGAGTTGGAATCCATTGATCTCAATGGTGCAGTATTGACAATATTAGGTAGCTATACATTTAATGAGTGTGATAAACTGCGCAGTATTGACCTTTCCTCCACCAAATTGGAAGAGATACCAACTTCTGCTTTTTACTCTTGCGATAGCTTACGCGCGATAACTTTCCCGAGCACCGTAAAAACAATAGGACAGCAAGCTTTCTATTACAACTTGTCTTTGGAATCTTTGAAGATGCCGGCTGCTTTAACCAGCATATACAACAATGCTTTCAACGAGTGTAAGAAGATCAGAAGTATCGATCTATCGGCTACTTCACTCACTAAAATCGAAAGTTGGTTCAGCAATGTAGATAGCCTACGCACTGTAAAACTACCCAGTACCGTTACCGAAATTGGAGAGAGTGCTTTCGCCGGTTCTCCTATTGAGGAGATCAACTTCCCCGCCAGTCTGACAACAATCGGCAACTACGCATTCTCCGGCAATCGCCTGAAAACCGTAGATCTTTCTGCTACCCAATTCACTACTATCAATAACTGGTTTGCAAACAATAACAAACTAAGAACTGTGAAACTTCCAGAAACAGTAACAACTTTAGGGGAAAATGCTTTTAACAATTGTTATATTACAGGAATTAACTTCCCCTCAAGTCTGACCACCATTAGTAATAATGCTCTCAACTACTGCCAAATCGATACTCTGCGCCTACCTGCTACTGTTACCGAAATTGGAAATAGTGCTTTCCGCTATGCCAAATTCGACTGTGTTGAAATACCAAGTACTGTAACAAAAATTAATTCCAACGCATTCTATGACGCAGAAATCAGAGGCTCATTGAACATTACTCCTAATGCCGCTCTTGCATGGGCAGATGGTACTCCTTTCCGATGCTATGGCAGTGAATATATCACAAATGAAGATGGCACTTCTTACAACAGATACTGGCACCTGCCCGATGTATACTGGAACTCCGCAGCTGAATTCCCCAGAGACAAATTCGGACAGATAGACAACCTATACCTGCCTGCCAACGGTTCTGTAAGCAACAACAACGACATCGGCTACATCTTCTACAACGGTCTGACCAAACGTATCGACATAGCCTATACCAATGAGAACAGAAAATATAGTTTCTCAGTAAACAAAGAAATGAAGACCCAGATGATCAACTACCGGAAGTACTTCAGCACAACTAGCGGTTATGGTGAAGCAGCTGGATGGAAAACAATAGTGTTACCTTTCGACGTGAAGGAGATTTCTTATGAACGAGATGGATATAATGAAAAAGACACTGTTGCCTTGGCTCCCTTCGGAAGTAAAGCTTTGGAAACTGCCGGAACATTACCTTTCTGGCTCTATGAACTGGGAACTGATGGCAATTACAAGGCCGCAACAGAAATCAAGGCACACAAAGCCTACTTAATCTGTATGCCTAACAACGACAAGTATCCTAGTGAAAACAACATCTCAGGATACGTCAACTTCACCACTTCCGACGCCACCAACGGTGTCACGCTGAAACCTACTGCCGGTGCTTTGAAGCGCAGCAAAGGAACCAAATTTGACTTTGTGCCCACATACGAGGGAGTGATGCAGCACGATACGGTATATGTGCTGAATGAAAACAATTCATACTATGCCGATGACAAAACATATCAACGCGGTAGTGTGTTCATCAAAAATTATAGTGAACGTTATTCCAGCGATCCTGCCGTCTACCCCTTTGAAGCATACCTTGTGACTAACGAAGGCAAGACCTCAGTAGCCAGTGCCCCCATGCTTTACAGTATCGGTGGCAGTGATGGCACTATCACCGGCATCGAAGACATTCCATTCGCCACTCCGGAAAAAGCAACAAAAGCTTATAGCCGTAACGGCGTCCTCTACATCAACACAAACGCTGACCGTACCATCAACATCTACGACGTTACCGGACGTACCGTACGCATCATTGAAGCCCGCGAAGGCATGAACGAGGTGCACGGACTGGACAGTGGCATCTACTTGCTGGAAGGTCAGAAAGTCGTTATCGGACGATAACCAAGAGAATTGAGAACGAAATAGAAACGTGAATAAACGAACAATAGAATGAAATCAAACAAACTGAAATGCTGGCTGGCAGCGGTAGTGGTAGCAGTGATCTGCTGCCCCGCCGCACTGGCGCAACAAAGCAAAATAGCCGTAGCATCGTTTAACCGAATGGAAACGGACATCACGGCACGCGTAACCGCCCCAAAGAAAGACCAGAACGGTGAGGTCTGCGCCTTGATTCGTATCGTGACCAACGTGAAGGACCTGATGTTTGAACCGGACGCACTCGGCATCACGGCACGTGAGAACAAAATTGGAGAAATCTGGCTTTACGTTCCCCGTGGCGCACGTCGTATCTCTATCCTGCATGACCAGCTGGGTATCCTGAGAAACTACTTCTACCCGGACATCATTGAAAAAGGCACCGTATACGAAATGGTGCTGAACACCGGAGACAGCGAAGACAAGCCCGTTGTAGAAAATAACATGCAGTTCTTCGTACTGCGCCCCGAACCTGCCAACGCCAACGTGTATGTAGATGATGAACAAGTGCCTATCGAAAACGGACTCTTCTCTGCAACCATGCCCAAAGGCGAACATACTTACCGTGTAGAAGCTCCCATGTATCAACCGGATGCCGGAATCGTTACATTGGGCAGCGAACAGGTAATCAAGAGTGTCACCCTGAAACCCAAGTTCGGCTACGTAGAAATCTTCTCACTGCCCGAACAGGATGCCGACGTTTATATCGACAGCGTTCTGGTAGGTAAAACCCCTTACCGCAGCGACCGTATGGCCATCAAGGAATACAAAGTACGCATCGAGAAGCAAACTTACTTCCCCATCGACACCCTACTGAACGTGACCGCCGGTGAAACAGTTCGCCCCACCTTCCACATGGAATCTACTATCAAGCCTAAAGTACCGATGAATACTCTCGTCATGCTTCAGGCCGGATACAATCCTAATGGAACCACCTTTGGTGCCATGCTGGGATTCGGACGCAAGAACGGTTTCTATGTAGGTTTCCGTAGCGACTTCGGTTCGGCAAGCGGTGAACTGGAATGCGATGAGAACGGCATCATAACAGGTAGTGAAGAAACTACCGCTCCTTTCTATAAAGAAGGAACGAAAAACAAATCACGCATGTCTATCACAGGCGGTTACTTCCGTCAACTGGGCAAGAAGTTCTATCTCTATGCCGGTGCCGGATACGGTACTCGCACACTGACCTACGAACTGGCAGCTCCAATGACAATAGGTGACAAAGAATATGCTGAAGGCACACAGGTGAAAGATATCGATAACTCAGCCACAGGTGTAGCCGGTGAACTGGGTGGTATCCTGCGCTTCGGCAAGTTCTGTATTTCGGCAGGTTTCCACACTGTAAATTTCAAGTATCACGAAGCAACCGCCGGTCTGGGATTTGTATTCTAACCTACTAAACAAGCGAATTACAATGAAAATAAATCAGATAAAGAACGTGGTTCTCCCTTTATTGCTTCTATTCTGCCTGATAGGTTGCAGTGAGGACAAAGAGCCGCAGACATATCCGCCCACGCTGGTGACCAACAGCGCCGCAGAGCTGACCCGTTTCGAGGCCCTTCTCTCCGGTAGCGTTGTGCCACATGCAAACAGCGTTGTGAAAGCAGAGGTATTCTTCCTTTTTGCCAAAGGAAATACTTTAGTCGATGCGGAAGAATTTACAGCCACCCCGGACAATACGACGGAAGGCAGATACGTCTGTACCATTGACGGATTAACTCCGGGAAATGAATACTGTTACAGCATTTGTGCCCGTAGTGGAGGCAGCATAGCCAAAGGCGAAGTAATTAAGTTTGAGACCCTCTCAAGTACTGCCCCCGTACCGGCAGCAACCATCGCCACCAACATCAATGAAAATGGAGCATTACTAAGCAGCGACATCACCGATAATGGAGGACAAAACGTTACACAACGCGGGTTTGCTTACAAAGTTTATCAGGAAGGTATGCCGGAGCCAACCACGTCTGACAAAACCCGGTCCGTCAGCCTGGAAGCCGAAACTTTCAGTGTCCAGATTTCCGACCTGCAAGCCAAAACCAAGTACATCGTCAGAGCTTTCGCCATCAACAAGGCGGGAACCGGATATGGAGAGGCCGTCACTTTCACAACCGAAGAGTTGAAGATTCCTCAACTGACATGCAGCATGGGCACCGTTACGGCTTTTGCCGCCACGCCTTCTGCCACCGTCAGCACCAACGGAGGCTTCAAGCTGACCGAATATGGTTTTTGTTGGAGTACTGAAAGCCAAGTACCTACCATCGAAAACCTGAAGACAGTGACCGGCAATAGTGAAACAGCCAACTTCAGTGAAGTCATAGAGGATCTGAACCCCGAAACAACTTACTATCTGCGCGCTTATGCCACCAATGAGAAGGGTACGGGATATAGCAACATCCTCACCTTCAAGACTGAACAAAAACAAGTGGCTACCCTGACCAAGCCCGAAGCAAGCAAGATCGAAGTAACCTCTGCCACTTTAAGCAGTACCATCACAGTGCCTTCGGGTGTAGAAGTTACGGAGAAAGGTATCTGTTACAGTATTTTCTCTACCAAACCAGCAACAGATGGACAACACACCGTTGATAGCAGTCAAGGAAACGCTATCAGTGTAAACCTGAAAGATCTGAACGAGGGCGCTACTTACTATGCCACCGCTTATGCCACAACACGCGACGGTACATTCTACAGCGAAGCTACCCAATTCACTCTGGGACGCACGTATGAACCTACTGTTGCCATCTCCGAAGTCACCGGAGTAGGTGAAACGGAAGCAACCGTAAATGCCACTATTAAGACTGATGGCGGACGTGATATCACAGAAAAAGGAATCTGTTGGAGTAGTACCTCCTCGACCCCTACCCTCGAAAACGATGCGTTTATGAAAGCCGAAGGTACAGGAAACAACTTCAGCCTGAAACTGACTTCGCTGACCAAAGGACAGAAATATTATGTACGTGCCTACGCCAAAAACGTAAACGGCACCGGCTACAGTCCTGCCTTCGAGTTTACCACTGCCTTGACAAAAGCTCCTGAAGTAGTGAACATGGCAATGACTGCCGTCCACGACGATCATTCCACTGCCCAAGCTGTTATTTCTGATAAAGGTGGCCTTGAAATCACTGAAAAAGGATTTGTATATTCCACCACAGTAGTCAGCCCTACTATAGGTGCAGCGGGAGTCCTCAAAATAGTATCCCAATCCACCGATGACACCTTCACCGCCGAATTGACAGGATTAACCTATCAGAAACGCTACTATATCTGTGCTTATGCCACCAATGCCAAAGGTACATCCTATAGTTCGGCCACCAACTTCTTTACTTCCACCTCTTCTACCCCGAATACCAACGCATCGGTAAAAGAGGGGTCGATAGGCAGCACTACTGCCACCATGGAAGGCAAGATTGCCAGTGATGGCGGCGACGGAAGCGAAGAACTTGAAATCAGTGAGGTAGGCTTCTGTTGGAGTGAAAACACTTCAGAACCAACCATAGATAAGGACAGTCATGTGAAAGCCACTTTGGATAAGGAGAGTAAGACTTTCACCGTCAACCTTACCGGTTTGAAAGCATATACTTACTATTATGTACGTGCTTATGCCAAAAATAAGAATGGAGTGGGATATAGTTATTACACTACTTTCCGTACCGAACGCACTACACCGGGAGGAGACGATAATGTTCCACCGGGAACAACTACAAAAAGTGTGAAATAAAACGATACGGACCTTAGTATTGTTTCCTCAGCCCTTGCTTTGTCAGCACAAACAAAGCAAGGGCTGACTGTTTATTAGAACAAACATACTCGGTCACAGAAGGACTCGTATTAAATAAGAAACCCGTCATTGATATAAATTTATCAAGGACGGGCAACCTACACTATTTTAATTATATCGAGTTCACACTATTATAAGAATAATCTTACATATTATCTATATCCGGTTTATTGCCGACGGTATGAGTGCTTCTTGTCTTAGTACCACTGTCCATGCTATACATACTGTTCTTTTAGCATCTATATATCGGTGGCGTAGGATATATAGATGCTGCACGTCCGTCATATAGATGGGATGCGTAGGATATATAGATGCTACCTTACTTAAACATCGGTTGTGCAAACCATCTCTTGAACATCCACGTCACCATCACATACAGTCCGAAAGCAGAAACAAATCCTACAATCGAATCAATCAAATAGTGCGCCTGAATGTACACCGTGGCACAACAAAGCAGTACATAGAAAGGAAACAGACAGGCAAATAACCTGCGGCTACCACGCCACGCCATAATCATCAGGATAGTGGAAATTCCCACATGCGAACTGGGGAAAGCAGCTGTAGGGCGTTCACCGATTTGCTGAGAACCCTCTACCAGGTTGTAAAAGAATCCATGATCGTATCCCGGTCCGGGCAGTAACTCCTGATTATGATTGAAGTAATCTCCGATGGAAGGAAACACACCCTGCGCCACATTATCATCGCCGATAGCCGGGAAATAGAACTGCGGACCTGCCACCGGAACAAAAATATAAATCAGATAATAGATAAAGAAAGAGGTAACCAGCACGAACGACAACTTCTCGAAAAGTTCAAAACGATAAATAAAATACCACACTACCACAATCAAAATCATCGGATAGTAGAAGAAATATCCCATATTGAACGGCTCACTTACCCACATATGCGGGAAACGGAGGCAGAACCATACCGCCGGCTGCCCGTTGAACATCCACTGCTCTACTGAAGCAAACACATGGTCCAGATTCGGAAATATCCGGTTAAACTCAAACGTATCGGGATACCAATAGGAAAGCAAGGACATCTGGATAGCAATACGCACAAAGGCGGAAAACTTACAGGGTGCCAGCCGGTAAAGATACATCAATAAAAACGTCATGCCCGCAATCATTGCGCGGTCAATCAACATCTGCACCGGATGATCCATTTCCTGAAAAAGAAACAAGATCAAAATCGAAGTCAACAAATTATATATAAGTGTTATCTTCTCAACTGCAAATAACCCCTTCCGGGTTTCTACCTTTTTAAATAAATCTAAAGCCATCCCTCGTTCTTATACCAGGCAATAGTCTCCCTTACACCTTGTTCCAGATTGTACTGAGGTGCAAATCCCAACTCTCTTACAGCCGGGCCGATGTCACATTGCCAATTGCGTTGTTTCATTATGTTATACTTATCAGAATTGAGAGTGCTGGGCTTCTTGCTACGCACCGCCCAGAATTCAGCGAGCAAAGATACAACTTTCAATATAATTAATGGGCATATCACCCGAATTACAAACGGATTACCCAATTCTTTTCGGATCAGGTCGGAAAAAGCGCGGCTACGATACACCTGTCCGTCTGCCAGGAAATAGGCGCGTCGGCATGCCTGTTTTTCAATACCGAGGAATACAGCTTGCACAATATCTTTCACATAAACAAATGTCAGATCCTGCCGGCGAAAGCCAACAGCAAAGTCCGTGTGCTGCTTGATGGACTTAGCCATCAGGTAATAATCTTTTTCACGCGGACCGTACACTCCCGTGGGGCGATAGATGACATAAGGAAAAGCGGGAATACTTTGCAAGTAAAGCTCCGCTTTAAGTTTACTCAGCCCGTAAGCAGTATTGGGCATAGGGGAGTCTTCTTCCGTAATCGGCTGATAAGTTTTCTCATGAACAGGACCAAACACGCTCAGCGTACTGATATAGATAAATTGCTTCGGTATCATATTCAGTTCACGAAGAGTATCGACAAAGTATTTCGTCTGCAAATAATTCACCCGGTCAAACTCCCGTTTGTCGGTACATTTGGTGACACCGGCACAATGGATGATATAATCGAACTTATTATATGTTCCCTTATGGCCGGAAAGCTGCGCACGTAATTCATTGGGGTGTGCAAAATCCAGTTCCAGAATGTGTATCTTACGGTTTCGCAGATATTCCCGGCTGCTACTCGAACGGATGCCCGCCCACACGCCGAACTTCCGCTTCAACGCCTCTTCCACGATGAAACTTCCGATAAATCCACTGGCTCCTGTTATTAATATACTTTCCATTACTTCTTGGGTTCTACATGAATATTAATCAGCGTACCTTCGCCAAGCATTGTTTTTAATTTATGTTCAATAGCCGTAGCCGTAGTATGAGCTTCTTCCAACGTAATCCCCCCGTCCATGCGCACGTGTACCTCAATCGCACAATAACTACCGATACGCCTCGTACGGAGATGGTGCGGCTCACTAACTCCGGGAAAAGAGAGCAATGCTTGCTCAATATCTTTCTCCACTTCATCCGGCAAAGACTTTTCAAGCAACTCGTCAACACAAGGAATCAACAGTTGAATAGCTACCTTCATTATAAAGAAACTGACAATCACAGCAGCTATCGGATCGAGTACCCGCCAATGTTCGCCCAACAAGATTGCACCTCCAATACCTATAGCCGTTCCTATAGACGAAAAAGCGTCGCTCCGATGGTGCCAGGCATTGGCTACTACTGCCTGTGAATTCAAATTCTTCCCCTTAATAACTGTATATTGATATAATATCTCCTTCAGCAAAATAGAAATAAGAGCAGCTATCAGTGCCACCATTCCAGGTGCCTCCAGTTGTTCTCCTTTCATAAAAGCCCAAATAGAAAAAGCACCATTCCACAAAATGCCGAATCCCACCAGTAATAATAGAATTCCAATAATAGCAGTGGCTAACGTTTCATACTTCCCATGTCCATAATCATGATCTTTATCCTGAGGTTTATTGGAAATACGGACAAACACGAGAACAATGACATCCGTCACAAAATCAGATAAAGAATGAACCGCATCTGCCAACATAGCAGCACTATGGCCTAGAATACCTGCCACAAACTTAAAGGCAAGTAGCACAAAATTAACAATACTACCAACAATCGTTACTTTGTATATTTCCTTCTCCCGAGACAGAGAAGCAACTTCTACGCTCATTCTATACTGATTATTAAAATAATAATGGCGCAAAGATATAAAATAAAAGCCATTTTGTATTTCTTCATCATTATTTGTTTATTTGCATGGTTATTAATTGACTCCTCTAACTCCTTTACATCTTCTAACTCCTATGAATTATTCAGGCTAATTACATCTTTTTTGCCTACATCCCCATTCTTTTCAAGGCAGAAACAAAGCAAATTCGCAAAAAAATTGTTTTCTTTGTATCTATCATATGCAATCCATTCAATAATCAATATATTATGGCCAAAAACAAAGAAAAAAAAGCCGGCAAGCGAATGAAAAAGAAAGAACTCATTTCTGCCCTTATGGATTTTTTCCATTCGAAACCTGATGAGGTACTGTCCCTGAAATACATATTCGAACAACTCCACCTTACCACGCATCCTCTGAAGATGCTGTGTAAGGATATCCTAAGCGATATGCTACTGGATGATTACATCACCGAAGTGGAGAAAAGCAAATATAAACTGAACAATCATGGAGTGGAAATGACAGGCACTTTCCAGCGTAAAAGCAATGGAAAGAATTCCTTCATTCCCGAAGGTGGAGGTGACCCGATATTCGTGGCCGAACGTAATTCGGCACACGCCATGAACAATGATAAAGTACGCATTTCCTTCTACGCCAAACGCCGTGGCTGCGAAGCCGAAGGAGAAGTGATAGAAGTATTGGAACGTGCCAACGACACCTTTGTAGGCACACTGGAAGTAGGCAGTTCCTACGCTTTCCTAGTGACGGAAAACCGTACGCTTGCCAATGACATTTTCATCCCCAAAGAAAAGCTGAAAGGCGGAAAGACGGGAGACAAAGCCATCGTGAAAGTAATAGAATGGCCCGACAAGGCGAAAAACCCCATCGGGCAAGTTATCGACATCCTGGGCAAAGCGGGTGACAACACCACAGAGATGCACGCCATCCTTGCCGAATTCGGACTACCTTATGTCTACCCCTCTTCTGTAGAAAAAGCTGCGGACAAAATCCCCGCTGAAATATCCGATGAAGAAATTGCCAAACGCGAGGACTTCCGAAATGTGACTACCTTCACCATCGACCCGAAGGATGCCAAAGACTTTGATGATGCTCTCTCCATCCGCAAACTGAAAGATGGCTTGTGGGAAGTAGGTGTACACATCGCAGACGTTACCCATTACGTAACCGAAGGCAGCATCATCGACAAGGAAGCCGAAAAACGCGCTACATCCGTGTATCTTGTAGACCGTACCATCCCGATGCTTCCCGAACGTCTTTGCAACTTCATCTGCTCCCTGCGTCCCGACGAAGAAAAGCTGGCGTACTCCGTTATCTTCAACATCAACGAAAAGGGAGATGTGAAAGACTCACGCGTAGTACATACAGTAATCAAGTCCGACCGCCGCTTTACTTACGAGGAAGCACAGCAAATAATTGAAACGAAAGAAGGAGACTTCAAAGAAGAAATCCTTATGCTGGATACCATTGCCAAGGCATTGCGTCAAAAGCGTTTCGTAGCCGGAGCCATCAACTTCGACCGTTACGAAGTGAAGTTTGAGATAGACGAAAAAGGGAAACCTATCAGCGTCTACTTCAAAGTTTCCAAAGATGCCAACAAGTTGGTGGAAGAATTCATGTTGCTTGCCAACCGCACCGTAGCAGAAAAAATCGGTCGCGTACCGAAAAACAAGAAGGCCAAGGTATTCCCTTACCGTATCCACGACCTTCCAGACCCGGAGAAACTGGATAACCTGGCACAATTCATCGCCCGCTTCGGCTACAAGATACGTACCGGTGGGACCAAGACAGATGTTTCCAAATCCATCAATCATCTGTTGGACGATATTCAGGGCAAGAAGGAAGAGAATCTTATTGAAACCGTATCCATCCGTGCCATGCAGAAAGCACGTTATTCCACGCACAACATTGGACATTATGGATTGGCATTCGAATACTATACACATTTCACCTCACCCATACGTCGTTTCCCGGACATGATGGTACACCGCTTGCTTACTAAATACCTGAATGGCGGGCGCAGTGTTTCCGAAACTAAATATGAAGACCTCTGCGACCACTCCAGCAATATGGAACAAATTGCAGCCAACGCTGAACGTGCTTCCATCAAATACAAGCAAGTAGAATTTATGACGGAGCGTCTGGGACAAGTGTTCGATGGTGTAATTTCCGGTGTTACGGAATGGGGACTGTACGTTGAACTGAACGAAAATAAATGCGAAGGTATGATACCTATCCGCGATCTTGGCGATGACTATTACGAGTTCGATGAGAAGAACTACTGTCTGCGTGGGCGCCGTAAGCATCGTACCTACAGTTTGGGCGATGCAATTACAATTAAGGTAGCACGGGCCAATCTGGAAAAGAAACAGTTGGACTTTGCGCTGGTAGAATAAAAGGTGCGTATTACGCGGAATACACGGATCAAGGGTTGTTGATTAATAAAAGAAATCCGTGTTATCCGCGTAATCCGTGCCTAAATTTTCGTTCTCCTATGCACCATAATTCTCCCTGTAAGCCGTGGGCGACATTCCTGTATGATGCTTGAAGTATCTCCCCAGATAGGATTGATCAGGGAAATTAAACTGATTAGCTATCTCCTGTATGGAAAGTGCTGTAGAGTGAAGTGTCACTTTAAGCTCAAGTATCACGTAATCGTCTATCCATTCTTTCGCTGTGCATCCCACCGTTTGTTGAATCGTCTTACTCAGATGCCGCGTAGTGACACAAAGCTTATCCGCATAATAATCCACCGAACGCTGTTCCCTGAACGACTCTATCACTAACGCAATAAAGCGGTCCTTCAACCGCCAACGCAAATGATTCGGCTTCGTTTGCCGGTAAAGACGCTCCGACTGATTACAGATCTCATAAAACAGCATCCGACAACAGTAAATCACCAGTTCACGTTGATATATATTATCACTGTCCACAGATTTCTGTTGCAGAAGTTTAAGATAATGATTGCATATCCCATCCCACTCTTCGTCTCGGAATGAACTATAATTATGCTCACGCATGAAGGATACCTTATCCGAAGGCAACGAATAGAAAATCTCATGTCGGAACTGAGCGGAAAAAGCAAAAACAGCCAGTTCAAGGTCATCTGTAGCATCTTTATAAAACGTAATCTGTTCGGGGAAAACAAGTATTACACTTCCGGCAGCTAAAGCATACTTCTGCTGGTTAATGTAAAGCTGTACCCCTCCTTGCAGACAAAACAGCAATTCCCCTCTCTCCATCCGATAAGGATAAGAAAACAAATCGGATTTCTTCCGGGTATGAAACAGGTATTCCTCACTCATAAAGTTCTATTTTTGAAGTACAAATATAGTTTTAAAGGAGCTTATGAACAAAATAATCCCACTTTTTGAACAATTCGCTTCGATTTTTGAACCGTGAGACAGGCAATAGAAGCCGTAACTTTGCAGCGGTTAATAATTTCGGTTATTTGCTCATCAAAGATTGGATATATACGATATAGAAAAGAACAAAAGTGATTAGTGTTTGGTGATAAGTGATTAGCGCCATCCGCGTCTAAAAAAATTATTTATCATTTAACTCATAACCGAAAAGTGATGAGCTTAAGAAAAAAAGATTGTAATATGGCAAAAAGAGAATTAACAGCCCGGTATCTGTTTTTCATTGCGGGCTTATTTGTAAATGCGTTTGGTATTAGTTTAATTATTAAAGCAAATCTGGGCTCCTCACCTATATCGAGCCTTCCTTACACACTGAGTTTAAATTTTCCCGTCACACTGGGACAGTTCACGCTTCTGCTGAATGCCGCGCTGATAGCCGGACAAATATGGCTTCTGAAAAGGGACTTCAGAAAAGAGCAGTTTCTACAAATTCCCGTAGCAATACTCTTCAGTTTCTTCATAGATTGCTCGATGGCATTATTGGGAGGATTCACTCCTGCGGGCTATGCTTCGCAGATTCTATCACTGATAACTGGCTGTGCGATACTTGGCCTGGGAGTAAGTATGGAGGTAATTGCCAATGTAGTGATGCTATCCGGAGAAGCCTTTGTGAAAGCCATCACTTTGCGTACGGGAAAAGAATTCGGAATTACCAAGATCGGCTTTGATACTACACTGGCACTCCTTGCCTGTGCAGCTTCTCTGATGATAGCAGGAAGCATAGAAGGTGTACGCGAAGGTACAATCATTGCCGCATTGATCGTAGGACTTTTCGCACGCTTCTTCAACAGACGACTGGGGTTTGTCAATAAAATGATTACCTTTGCACCGAATAAAACACCCATTCAGCCCTATGAAGACAATTGCAATCACCGAACTGACAGAAATTGAAGCAATCATTCGCAAATGTCCTTACTGCACGGTGGGCATCACCGATCTGGAAGGCAACCCTTACGTAGTCCCCATGAACTTTGCTTACAGGGACGGAATTATCTATCTGCACTCCGGTCCCGAAGGCAGCAAAGTAACGATAGCAGAAAAACATCCTCGTGTCTGCATCACCTTCTGCGAAGGACACGAGTTGGTGTATATGCACCGGCAAGTGGCATGCAGTTACAGCATGAAGTCGCGCAGCGTGATATGCCACGGAAACGTCCGTTTCATCGAAGATATGGATGAAAAAAGAGAGGCACTTGATATAATCATGCGGCAATATACAAGCGATGAATTTAAATACAGTGAACCTGCCGTGCGCAACGTAAAGGTTTGGGAAGTAAAAATAGACAAAATGACTTGCAGATCCTTCGGACTGCGACCCAGCGAGGTCACCTCAGAGTAGTTACAAACCCATTTCAGGATGGCTACACCCTTTCCCCCGGATAGCTACACCCTTTACTGCAAATAGCTACACCCTTTTGGTGAAAGGGTGTAGCCCTAATATTCTACAGCGGGTATTCATCAAATGCATATAGCAACGTTGAAAGATATCGTTCGCCTGTATCCGGCAATAATGCAACAATAGTTTTCCCCTCATTCTCCGGAAGAAGTGCCAGACGAGTGGCTGCACTGACTGCCGCCCCGGAAGATATACCTACCAGCAGGCCTTCTTTCTGCGCCAACTCGCGTCCTGTACGGATAGCATCGTCATTTGTTACCTGCAATATTTCATCCACTACTGCCGGATTGTAGTTCTTGGGAACAAAACCGGCACCGATACCTTGTATCTTATGTGCTCCCGGAGCACCTCCTGAAAGTACAGGAGAGTCTGTCGGCTCTACCGCTACCACCTTTACAGCCGGATTATGTTTTTTCAAGGCGGCGCCTACTCCACTTACCGTCCCGCCAGTCCCTACACCAGCAACAAAAATATCAACATGACCTTCCGTATCCCGCCAGATCTCCTGTCCTGTAGTACGTTCGTGCATGGCAGGATTTGCGGGGTTGTCAAACTGCTGAAGAATCACCGCACCGGGTGTAGCCGCTTTCAGTTCTTCAGCACGGGCAATAGCCCCTTTCATACCATTGGCACCGGGCGTAAGCACCAATTCGGCACCCAAGGCTTTCAGTAAGTTGCGACGCTCAACGCTCATGGTATCAGGCATGGTGAGAATCAACTTATAACCTTTTGAAGCGGCCACAAATGCAAGTCCTATTCCGGTGTTTCCACTGGTAGGTTCTATGATTGTCGCTCCGGGTTTCAGCAAACCGGAAGTCTCGGCATCTTCAATCATTGCCAGTGCCACGCGATCTTTCACGCTTCCGGCAGGATTAAATGACTCCAGTTTCACGATCAGACGGGCTTTCAGCCCTTTTGATTTATTGTAATTACTCAGCTCCATCAGGGGAGTGTTGCCCACCAGATCCGTGAGCTGTTTTGCTATCTTTTTCATAACATATTGGGTTTTAATTTATACTCTTCTTTCTAAATGACAAAGATAGAGGGTTAACGGTTCATAGGAAATACCATATTTGTGGGATTTTCATACTATAAATGAGGGATTTTCGCTGAGAATAGTTACCTTTGTACCCACCTTATTATAAAAAGGATATCCCAATGAGTCCATTGAACTTTACTCACATTTTGACACAGGCAGTCGATGAACTATCGGAAAGCTCATCTTACAAAGGACTGTTTCATCAGCACACGGACGGCACTCCATTGCCTTCGGCTAGGGCACTGCAAGATATTGTAGAGCTATCACGTGCCATCCTCTTCCCCGGTTATTTTGGTAATTCCACAGTCAACAGCCGCACCATCAAATATCACATCGGCGTAAACATCGAACGCTTGTTCGACTTGCTGACCGGTCAGGTACTTGCAGGGCTTTGCTTCACCGGAAACGGAGAATGTACCTGCTGCACTGAACTTCAGCGTGAAGAAGCGGCACTGATTGCCGCTAAATTCATCAGTAATTTGCCGGGAATGCGCCGTGTGCTGGCCACTGATGTGGCAGCCGCCTACAATGGAGATCCGGCAGCACACAGTTTCGGAGAAGTAATCAGTTGTTATCCCGCCATACGTGCCATCAGCAATTACCGCATTGCGCATGAGTTACTGAAACTCGGTGTGCCCCTTATTCCGCGTATCATCACTGAAATGGCCCACAGCGAAACAGGAATCGATATTCACCCGGGTGCCGCCATCGGCAGCCACTTCACCATAGACCACGGAACGGGTGTGGTAATTGGGGAGACGTGCGTCATCGGAAATAACGTGAAGTTGTATCAAGGCGTAACTCTGGGTGCCAAGAGCTTTCCATTGGATGCGGACGGTAAACCGATCAAGGGTATCCCACGCCACCCGATACTGGAAGACAATGTAATCGTCTATTCCAATGCCACCATTTTAGGACGTATCACTATCGGACAGGGGGCCACGGTAGGTGGTAATATCTGGGTGACGGAAGACGTTCCGGCCGGAGCAAGAATTGTACAGACTAAAGCCAAAAAGTAACCGGCAGTCAGCAAGCAAGTGCCCCGGTTGAGGGACACAAGCGTTCCGGCTGAGCAACACAAGTGTTTCGGAAGAGAGACACAAGCGTTACATCCGAGAAGTACAAGTGTTCCGTAAAAGGGATATTAAGAGAATAGTAATCATCAATAGAAACAATAGATACAGAAGAAGTTACAGCAGCTTCAACCGTAAAATTGTAAATCGTAAAATCAATAATAAACAGATGGAATCCTTTCAAATGATTGCCAAGACCTTTCAAGGTCTGGAAGAAGTATTAGCACAAGAACTGACTGCATTAGGGGCAAACGACATAGAAATAGGCCGACGCATGGTGTCTTTCAGTGGAGACAAGGAAATGATGTACAAGGCAAACTTCTGCTTGCGCACAGCAATCCGTATCCTGAAACCGATCAAGAACTTCACTGCCAAAAATGCTGATGAAGTCTATGAACAAATCAAAGCTATCAGCTGGGAAAACATCCTGGATGTGGAGAAAACATTTGCTGTAGATGCCGTTGTGTTCAGCGAAGAATTCCGTCACTCTAAGTTTGTATCTTATAAAGTAAAAGATGCCATTGTAGATTATTTCCGCGAGAAATTCAACAAACGTCCGTCCGTACGAATCAACCGCCCGGATGTACTGCTGAATATACACATTGCACAAACCACGTGTACGCTTTCGCTCGACTCATCAGGTGAGTCACTACACCGCCGCGGTTATCGTCAGGAAGCGGTAGAGGCTCCGTTGAACGAAGTTCTGGCTGCCGGAATGATCCTCATGACGGGCTGGAAAGGAGAATGTGATTTGATTGATCCGATGTGTGGTTCGGGTACCATCCCCATTGAGGCGGCACTGATTGCACGTAACATTGCTCCGGGAGTATTCCGTAAGGAATTTGCTTTTGAGAAGTGGAATGATTTCGACCAGGATTTATTCGATACGATTTACAACGACGACAGTCAGGAATGTGAGTTTACACATAAGATATACGGATACGACAATAATCCGCAAGCTAACGAAATAGCAACGCACAACATCAAGGCAGCAGGTGTATCGAAAGACATTGTCTTGAAGTTGCAGCCCTTCCAGCAGTTTGAACAGCCGGCGGAAAAGTCCATGATTATCACCAATCCGCCTTATGGGGAACGTATTTCTACCAATAATCTGCTGGGACTGTACCAGATGATAGGCGAGCGTCTGAAACACGCTTTCACCGGAAACACGGCATGGGTGCTCTCTTATCGTGAAGAGTGCTTCGACCAGATAGGACTGAAACCGACTGCCAAAATACCTCTGTTCAACGGTGCACTGGAATGTGAATTCCGTAAATACGAGATTTTCGACGGTAAATACAAGGAATTCAAGAAACAGGAAGGTGAAAGTGAAGAGGGAGAAGACTCTAAAGAATCAGGCTTCAAACCGAAAGAAGGACGGGAGTTCAGACCAAGAGAATCACGTGAGTTCAGACCGAGAGAACCCCGCAAACCAGGAGAATTCAGATCCAGAGATGACAAGCCAAGGGAATTCAGACCAAGAGACAGTAAACCCCGGGAGTTTGGTTCGAGAGAAGACAGGCCCAGAGGGGAATTCAAGCCAAGGGAATTTCGCAAGGATGGAGACAGGGAAAGAAAACCGTTTGACAGAGAACGTCGTCCGGGAGGAAACGGGGAGTTCAAGCCGAAAAGGGAGTTTAAACCAAGAAAGCGGGAAGAGGGAGAGTAAGTTGCTGAAAGACAGTTTGAGGTGCCAAATTGTCACCTCAAACAAAGGAGGTGTTAGATACTCTGCCTTTGCCAAGCTGAGTGCCGCCGTACAAGTGAAAAGTACACCAATGGGCAGAATAGAAGTGAAAGGTTTTAGAAAAGAGAATGACTAACAAAAGACTATGAACATGAAGATAATCAGTAAATGGATGGGAGTGATATTATTGGCATCATCCGCTCTCTTCACAACGAACGTTATGGCACAAGATTTAAAGAAACCGACGCTGGAAGACCTGATCCCCGGCGGAGAAACCTATCGCTTTGCAAAAAGCCTGTACGGGCTGCAATGGTGGGGAGACACGTGCATCAAGCCCGAAATAGACTCTTTGTTTGCAGTGAACCCTAAAACAGGAAAGGAAACCCTACTCCTGACGCGTGAGAGAATCAACCAAGCACTGGAACAGGAAAAACTGGGTAAACTGAGTCATTTATATCAGGTGAGCCTGCCTTGGGCTGAAAAGACTCAGTTGCTTATCACCCTGCCCGGTAATTATATCGTTTACGACTGGAAAGCGGATAAAATCATCAGCAAACAAGCCTTGCCAGAAAAGGCAGCCAATGAGGATTATAATACCGTAAGCGGCCATATTGCTTACACTCTGAATAATAATCTTTATGTCAACGATCGCGCCGTAACCAACGAACCGGAAGGGATCGTATGCGGACAAAGCGTACACCGTAACGAGTTCGGCATCAGCAAAGGAACTTACTGGAGTCCGAAAGGTGACTTGCTCGCTTTCTACCGCATGGATGAAAGTATGGTAACACAATATCCGTTAGTGGACATCACCGCACGGGTGGGCGAATTGAACAATGTACGTTACCCGATGGCAGGTATGATGAGCCACAAAGTAACTGTAGGCATCTACAATCCCGAAACGCAGAAGACAATTTATCTGAATGCAGGTGATCCTACCGACCGTTACTTCACCAATATAAGTTGGGCACCGGATGCCAAAAGCCTTTATCTCATAGAGCTGAACCGTGATCAGAACCATGCCAAGCTATGCCAGTACAGCGTAGAAACAGGCGAACTGATAGGAACTCTTTTTGAAGAGACACATCCCAAATACGTAGAACCCCAGCACCCCATCGTATTCCTGCCGTGGGACAACAGCAAGTTTATCTACCAAAGCCAACGCGACGGCTTCAACCACCTGTACCTCTATGGCACAGACGGTAAGCTGGTCAAGCAACTGACTTCCGGCAACTGGCTTGTGCAAGATGTGCTTGGCTTCAACAGTGGAAAGAAAGAAATCATCATAGCTTCCACGGAATATTCCCCGTTGCAAAGCAACCTCTTCAAAGTAAGCATAGCAACAGGCAAACGTAGCCCGCTAGGCACACCGGAAGGTATACACCACGGCACACTGAGTGCAAGCGGCAGTTACCTCATAGATACCTATTCCAGCCCTGAAGTGCCACGCAGCATCAACCTCATCGCCACACAAAACGGGAAAAGCATCAATCTGCTGACAGCAGAAGATCCATTCAAGGACTTCACCATGCCAAGCATCGAAGTAGGCACCATCAAAGCTGCCGACGGTGTGACTGATCTTTATTATCGTCTCATAAAACCTGCGGACTTTGATCCGAACAAGAAATACCCCACCATTGTCTATGTATACGGTGGACCGCACGCCCAAATGGTCACCGGCGGTTGGCAGAACGGTGCACGTGGCTGGGATATCTACATGGCCAACAAAGGTTATATCATGTTCAGCCTCGACAACCGTGGAAGTGACAACCGCGGACTGGAATTTGAAAATGCTACTTTCCGACATCTTGGCATTGAAGAAGGAAAAGACCAGGTGAAAGGTGTGGAATTCCTGAAAAGTCTGCCTTATGTAGATGGCAACCGCATCGGTGTGCACGGCTGGAGTTTCGGTGGTCACATGACTACGGCATTGCTGCTCCGCTATCCCGAGATATTCAAGGTAGGCGTTGCAGGTGGTCCGGTCATCGACTGGGGATATTATGAAATCATGTACGGAGAACGCTATATGGATACCCCACAGAGTAATCCGGAAGGGTACAAAGAGTGCAACCTGAAAAACCTTGCCGGTAATCTGAAAGGACATCTGCTATTGATCCATGATGATCATGACGACACCTGTGTACCTCAACATACACTTTCGTTCATAAAGGCTTGTGTGGATGCACGCACATATCCGGACCTGTTTATCTATCCCACACATAAGCACAATGTCAGGGGACGTGACCGGGTACATCTGCATGAAAAGATAACCCGTTATTTTGAAGAGTATTTAGGAAATAAGTGATTACAATTAAAAGAAATATAAAGATGAAAGTATTATTATTAGGAAGTGGTGGCCGCGAGCATGCCCTGGCATGGAAAATAGCCCAAAGCCCGAAAGTAGAGAAACTTTTTATCGCCCCCGGTAATGCCGGCACCAGTGCGGTAGGTGAGAACGTATCCATCAAGGCAACCGATTTCCCTGCCTTGAAAGCCTTCGCTTTAGAACAAAAGATAGACATGATCGTGGTAGGTCCCGAAGATCCGCTGGTAGAAGGTATCTACGACAGCTTTACCGGAGATGCCTCCACCCAACATATTGCCATCATCGGCCCTACAGCTAAAGGTGCGCAACTGGAAGGCAGCAAAGAGTTCGCCAAAGGCTTCATGGAACGTCACGGTATTCCCACCGCCCGTTACAAAAGCATCACTGCTGCTAATCTGGACGAAGGCCTTGCTTTCCTCGAAACCCTCGAAGCTCCCTACGTGCTGAAAGCCGACGGTTTATGCGCCGGAAAAGGTGTGCTCATTCTCCCTACACTGGAAGAAGCCAAGCGTGAACTGGAAGAAATGCTGGGCGGTATGTTTGGCCAGGCCAGCGCCACAGTTGTTATCGAAGAATTCCTCAGCGGTATAGAGTGCTCCGTATTTGTGCTGACAGACAGTAAGAACTATAAGGTTTTGCCTGTTGCCAAAGATTACAAACGCATCGGTGAAGGCGATAAAGGCCTGAATACCGGTGGCATGGGAAGTGTAACTCCTGTCCCCTTTGCCGACGAGGTATTCATGGAAAAGGTACGTACCCGCATCATCGAACCTACCATCCGCGGATTGCAGGAAGAGAACATCCTTTACAAAGGCTTCATCTTCCTCGGCCTGATCCGTGTGAAAGGTGAACCAATGGTGATAGAATACAACGTCCGTATGGGCGATCCGGAAACAGAAAGTGTCATGTTGCGTATACAAAGCGACTTTGTAGAACTTCTGGAAGGTGTACGCGATGTCAACCTCGACACCAAGACATTGGTGATGGACCCACGGACAGCCGCCTGTGTCATGCTTGTCAGCGGTGGATACCCCGAAGCTTACGAAAAGGGCAAAGTGATGACCGGGTTTGAAGCAGCCACGGACAGCATCCTCTTCCATGCCGGAACCGCAATGAAAGACGGACAAGTGGTAACGAACGGCGGACGCGTGATTGCCGTATGTTCGTATGGTGAAAACAAGGAGGAAGCCCTTGCCAAAAGTTATAAAGTAGCGGATATGATCCACTTCGACAAGAAGTATTTCCGCCGCGACATCGGGTTCGATCTCTAATCACCCCATCACCTTTATTATAATGATACGAAGTAAACGATTACAGAACCGGATTACAGCGGGGCGCTTCACCCTCCCCGCTGCTGTCTTTCTATCACTGTTCTGCTGGGTACTGACTTCCATCTTATTACCCGAGATTCCAGTGATGAAAAGCAATTACCCATTGTGGGAAACCATCTACAACGATTGGATTCCGACATGGGCAAGTGCGCCCCTAAGCTTTCTGCTTTACGGTATAATCGGTTACTTCCTGATAGAGCTGAACAACACCTTCGCCATTATCCGTATGCGGGCATCCGTGCAGACAGCCATTTACTTTCTGCTGATATCTGTCTGTCCTGCCATGCACCAATTATATGCTGGAGACATTGCCTCGACAGCATTTCTGATATCTTTGTTCTTCCTGTTCAAGGGCTATCAACATCCACATCCGGCGGGCATCCTATTCTACTCGTTCCTGTTTATCGGGGCGGGCAGTCTGTTCTTCCCGCAACTGACATTGTTCATTCCCATTTTCTGGATCGGTGCATACAGTTTCCAGGCACTCACTCCTAAGAGCTTTTTCGGAGGTCTGATCGGCTGGACGCTCCCCTATTGGTTCCTGTTTGGACATGCCTACTTCTATGGTGAAATAGAATTATTCTATCAGCCGTTCATCGAACTGGTGACGTTCCATCCCATTACTTTATGGAACTTCCCATTATGGGAAATCGCTACATTGGGCTATTTGTTCCTGTTGTTCATAGTAAGCTCCGTTCACTGCCTGGTGGCAGGTTACGAAGATAAGATACGTACCCGCAGTTATCTGCATTTCCTTATTTTCCTGACGTTCTGCATCTTTGTCTATATCCTGTTGCAACCGGCACAAACGTTTCACCTCCTGCCCTTGCTGCTGATAGGCGTCAGCATCCTGACAGGACATTTCGTGGTACTGACGAACAGTCGGGCTTCTAATGTGTTTTTCATTTGTGCCCTTGCCGGGCTTATACTCTTATTCGGATTTAACGTATGGATGCTTTTGTAGACTCATTGGTTCAACTCCTGATAGACTGGGGCTATCTCGGTTTATTTATCTCCGCCTTACTGGCAGGAAGCATCGTTCCGTTCAGTTCGGAACTGGTGATGATAGCACTGATAAAGGTAGGGCTCAGTCCGGTGATGTGTGTACTCTTCGCCACGTTGGGTAATACGATTGGCGGTATGACGTGCTACTACATGGGGCGTCTGGGCAACGTAGTCTGGATAGAGAAATATTTCAAAGTAAAAAAAGAAAAAGTAGACAAGATGCAGACTTTCCTTCAAGGTAAAGGAGCATTGATGGGCTTTTTCGCATTCCTGCCCTTCGTGGGCGAAGTAATTGCCATTGCGCTGGGTTTCATGCGTAGCAATGTATGGCTGACTACTTCGTCCATGTTTGCCGGAAAGCTGATACGGTATGCCGTGATGCTGCTGGCATTGCAGGGAGTAATATCTATGTTTTAAGTTATGAAACGAATTATAGAACGTACGGAAGATGGAAGCGCAACACTGTTTGTGCCCGAACTGGATGAACATTATCATTCGGTGAAAGGAGCGCGTACAGAGTCGCAGCATATCTTTATCAACATGGGGCTGAAAGCCTCTGCCGCACCGCAACCGCACGTTCTTGAGATAGGCTTCGGCACCGGACTGAATGCCTTGCTCACACTGGAAGCTGCCGAACAGGATGCGCGTCCCGTACATTATACCGGTATCGAGCTCTATCCCCTTGCCTGGGAAGAAGTCGATGCACTAGGATATAGCAATAACCCGCTGTTCAAGCAGCTGCACACCGCCCCGTGGGAAGAAGACGTAAAAATATCCCCGCACTTCACCCTGCGGAAGATAAAGATGGATGCGATTAGTGATAAGTGGTTATCACTAAATCCTGATCTCGTTTACTTCGATGCTTTCGCCCCTGAAAAGCAACCAGAAATGTGGAACGAGCAATTATTTCGCTCTCTTTACGTTTATATGAATACAGGGGGAATATTGACGACGTATTGCGCCAAAGGTGTCATCCGCCGTATGTTGCAAGCTGTGGGCTTCCGTGTGGAGCGCCTTCCGGGACCTCCGGGGGGAAAACGGGAGATACTGAGGGCAACGAAAGAGAAACCATAAAGAGTAATCAATTATAAAAACCATAAATATAATAATGAAACGAACATTCCTGTACATCCTCGCTGCCTTGCTCGCCGCATCCTGCAAGAACAACAGCGTCCAAAATAATAAGAGTGAAGGCGATAAGCCCGTCATCACTGTCACTATTGAGCCATTACGCTATTTCACCGAAGCCATTGCAGGCGATAACTTCAACGTTATCAGCATGGTTCCCAAAGGAAGTAGCCCGGAAACCTACGACCCTACCCCCCAGCAACTCGTAGATCTTGCCAAGAGCAAAGCCTACTTCCGGATCGGCTACATCGGTTTTGAACAAACCTGGATGGACAAGCTGACGGATAACGCTCCGCACCTGCAATTCTTCGATACTTCCCGCGGCATCGACCTGATTTATGATTCCTCACACGCCCACCATCATCACGATGCCGATGAACCTCACGCCCACGATTCCATCCAAGACGATGAGCATCAGCATCTTTTGGGTGTAGAACCACACGTTTGGAGTTCTGCCTATAATGCACAGATTATTGCCGGAAATATCGTAAATGCACTGTGCGCCATCGACAAAGGCAATGAAGAAGTCTATATGGAGCGTTACAAAAGTCTCTGCAACCAGATTGAACATACCGATAGCCTTATTTGTCACATGCTGTCGGCTCCCAATGCGGACCGTGCTTTCATGATTTATCATCCGGCATTATCTTACTTTGCCCGCGACTACGGTCTGCATCAGATTTCCATCGAAGAAAATGGTAAAGAGCCTTCTCCCTCCCACCTCAAGAATCTGATAGACACTTGTAAAAAGGAGAAAGTCCGTGTTATCTTCGTACAACCTGAATTTGACCGTCGCAATGCGGAGATCATTGCCAAACAGACGGGAACGAAGGTAATCCCTATCAATCCGCTTTCTTACGATTGGGAAGAAGAAATGTTGAACATTGCCAAGGAATTGGTCGTTAAGAACTAAAGACATCGTCAAGCAGTAAACAAATGGGTACGCCTCTTATTGAAATAAAGAATCTCAGTGCCGGCTATGACAGCCGCACGGTATTGCGCAACATAAACCTCACCGTTTACGACCGGGACTTTCTGGGCATCATCGGCCCTAATGGCGGCGGAAAAACAACTCTCATCAAATGTATACTTGGTCTGTTGAAACCTACTGGAGGGGAAATTCTTTATAGAGGTGGACGAGCACTCAAAATGGGATATCTGCCACAATACAACAGTATAGATCGTAAGTTTCCTATTACAGTGGAAGAAGTAATCCTTTCCGGACTCAGCTCGCAAAAGTCACTTATTTCACGCTTCACCGCAGCACATCGGGAGAAAGCCCACCAAGTGATTGCCCGCATGGGATTGGAAGGATTGGAAGAACGTGCCATCGGTGCACTAAGCGGCGGACAATTGCAACGTGCTTTGCTGGGGCGTGCCATCATCTCCGATCCTCAACTCGTTGTCCTAGACGAACCCAGTACCTATATCGACAAGCGTTTCGAAGCCCGCCTTTACGAACTATTGGCAGAGATTAACCACGACTGCGCCATCATTCTTGTCAGCCATGATATCGGCACAGTACTGCAACAAGTGAAGTCCATCGCCTGTGTGAATGAAACACTGGATTATCATCCCGACACGGGGATAAGTGAGGAATGGTTGGAACGGAACTTCAACTGTCCGATAGAGTTATTAGGGCACGGAGCACTGCCCCATCGCATATTGGCAGAGCATAAACATGGCGACGAATGTGGATGCTGTAATTGCGAACATTAAACATCAAAGCTATAATATTTGAAACTTTTCTCTACAAAAAATCAATGTATATCTTTTAACCTATCCTAATAAATATGCCTTACCTCCACGCATTTAGCAGTTAAATCACTATATTTGCGGCCGTATATACAAAAATACAGAGCTATAACTTAAAAACATAACGAATTCTTTCCGAATGAAACAGTACAGAACCGTAAACAACCTTGTGGGTTGGATTACTTTCCTCATTGCAGCTACGGTCTATTGCATGACTATTGAGCCGACTGCAAGTTTTTGGGACTGCCCGGAGTTCATCACTACCGGCTACAAACTGGAAGTAGGACACCCGCCCGGAGCACCTTTCTTCATGCTGGTAGCCAACCTGTTCTCACAATTTGCCTCCGACCCGAGCACCGTTGCCAAAATGGTAAACTATATGAGTGCACTGATGAGTGGCGCTTGTATCCTGTTCCTGTTCTGGAGCATCACGCACCTGGTGCGCAAACTTGTTGTTACAGATGAGAATAATATTACCCGCGGACAACTAATTACCATCATGGGTAGCGGTCTGGTAGGCGCACTGGCATATACATTCAGTGACACCTTCTGGTTCAGTGCCGTCGAAGGTGAAGTTTACGCATTCTCTTCTCTTTTCACAGCCGTTGTATTCTGGCTGATACTGAAATGGGAGGATGTGGCGAACGAACCTCACAGCGACCGCTGGCTTATCCTCATCGCTTACCTGACGGGACTTAGTATCGGCGTACACTTGCTGAACTTGCTCTGCTTGCCTGCCATCGTACTGGTTTACTATTACAAGAAAGTGCCCAACGCAAATGCCAAGGGTTCATTACTGGCATTGCTCGCTTCGGGCATTCTGGTTGCCGCCGTACTTTATGGCATGGTACCGGGTATTGTAAAAGTAGGAGGCTGGTTCGAACTGTTCTTCGTGAATACACTGGGAATGTCCTTCAACAGCGGTGTAATGGTTTACATCATTGTATTGGCAGCTTCCATCATCTGGGGAGTATACGAAAGCTACACGGAAAAGAACAAGATGCGCATGTCCGTCTCCTTCGTACTGACAATTGCCTTGTTGGGTATTCCCTTCTACGGACACGGAACGAGCGCTGTTATTATAGGTATTATTGTTATCGCCTTCCTGTTCTTCTACCTCAGCCCGAAGATGCAGGCAAGTATGAAAGAGAAATACCGTGTTTCTGCGCGTACGCTCAACACCTCGCTGTTGTGTACCATGATGATTGTCATCGGATATTCTTCCTACGCCATTATCGTGATCCGCTCTACAGCCAACACCCCCATGGATCAGAACTCACCCGAAGACATCTTCACGCTGGGTGAATATCTGGGTCGTGAACAATACGGAACCCGCCCGTTATTCTACGGACAGGCATTCTCTTCCAAAGTAGCCCTCGATGTAAAAGATGGCTATTGCGAACCGCGTATCTCGTACAACGGAACCAAATTTATCCGCAAGGAAAAAGCCACTCCCGATGAAAAGGACAGCTATATTGAAATCCCCGGACGTATCGAATACGAATACGCGCAGAATATGCTTTTCCCGCGTATGTACAGCAGCCAGCACGCCAGGGAATATCAAGCCTGGGTAGACATTAAGGGCGAAGACGTTCCCTATGACCAGTGCGGACAAATGGTGATGGTGAACATGCCCACACAATGGGAAAACATCAAGTTCTTCTTCACCTACCAGCTCAACTGGATGTACTGGCGCTACTTCATGTGGAACTTCGCCGGACGCCAGAACGACCTGCAAGGCAGCGGAGAAATAGAACATGGTAACTGGATCACCGGCATCCCGTTCATTGACAACTTCCTGGTGGGCGACCAGAGTCTGTTGCCGCAGGAACTGCAAAACAATAAGGGACACAACGTCTTCTACTGTCTGCCTTTATTGCTCGGTATCATCGGCCTTCTATGGCAGGCATACCGCGGACAGAAGGGTATTCAACAATTCTGGGTAGTGTTCTTCCTGTTCTTCATGACGGGTATCGCCATTGTGCTCTACCTGAACCAGACACCGAGCCAGCCGCGTGAACGCGACTATGCATACGCCGGATCATTCTACGCCTTTGCCATTTGGATAGGTATGGGTGTGGCAGGTATTATCCGCCTGTTGCAACACTACGCCAAGATGAAGGAACTTCCGGCCGCAACACTGGCATCCGTTGTCTGCCTGTTCGTGCCCATACAGATGGCAAGCCAGACGTGGGACGACCATGACCGCAGCGACCGCTACCTGGCACGTGACTTCGGCCAGAACTATCTGATGTCTCTGCAAGAAACCGGCAATCCGATTATCTTCACCAACGGTGATAATGATACATTCCCCTTGTGGTACAATCAGGAAACAGAAGGATTCCGCACGGATGCACGTACTTGTAACCTCAGTTACTTACAGACAGATTGGTATATCGACCAGATGAAGCGTCCTGCCTACGATTCTCCGTCATTGCCCATCACTTGGGACCGTATGGATTACGTGGAAGGAACCAATGAATACATTCCTGTACAGGCCGATTACAAGAAGAGCATCGACGCCCTCTATGCCGAAGCTGAAAAGCAGGCACTGAACGGTAACCCGGAAGCTCTGGTAAATGTGAAGAAAGAGTTCGGTGAAAACCCGTACGAATTGCAGAACATCCTGAAATATTGGGTACGAAGCAAAAATGAAGATCTCAAAGTAATTCCTACGGACAGCATTGTACTGAAGGTGGATAAGGAAGCTGTACGCCGCAGCGGCATGATGATACCGGGCGACAGTATCCCCGATTACATGCACATCTCACTGAAAGGCAAACGCGCCCTTTATAAGAGCGAACTGATGATGCTTGAAATGCTGGCAGAAGCCAATTGGGAACGTCCTATCTACATGGCAGTCAGCGTAGGTACGGAGAATCACCTCGGCATGGGTAATCACTTCATACAGGAAGGCCTAACCTATCGCTTCACTCCGTTCGATACCGACAAGACAGGCGTCAAACTGGATAGCGAAAAGATGTATGACAACCTGATGAACAAGTTCAAGTTCGGTGGCATCGACAAGGAAGGTATCTATATTGATGAAAACGCCATGCGTATGTGCTATTCTCACCGACGTATCTTCTCACAACTCGTAGGTCAGTTGATACGTGAAGGCAAGAATGACAAGGCCAAGAAAGCATTGGACTACGCAGAGAAGATGATTCCTGCCTACAATGTGCCGTACGACTGGCAGAACGGTGCCGTACAAATGGCAGAAGCATACTATCAACTGGGCGAAACGGAAAAAGCCGACAGCATTATGAAGGCACTTGCCGACAAGGCCGTGGAATACCTCACTTGGTATCTGAGCTTGGATGAACAACGTTTTGCTATGTCCAGCCGTGAAATCATCGACTATCAGCTGCCTATCCTCAGTTCAGAAGTGAAGCTTATGCAGAAGTATAATTCCGAACTGGCTCCGATATATGACAGCAAGCTGAACGAATTGTATCAGATGTGCGTTGACCGTATGAAATAAGAAATAGTGATTAGCGGTTAGTGATAAGTGATTAACGGCTGTGCCGTAACATCGCACACTAACCGCTAATCACTTATCACTAACCGCTAACTACTAATCACTTATCAATAATCGTTAATCACTAATAACCGTGTTTATAGAACAGCCTCCCGAGTTTGTCCGAAAGCTATATCCCGGTGCCATTTGGCGAATGGATCCGAACGAGAAATCCGTCTACCTGACTTTTGATGATGGTCCCATCCCCGAAGTAACCCCATGGGTACTTGAGCTATTGGATAAACATGACATCAAAGCCACCTTCTTCATGGTGGGAGACAATATACGCAAGCATCCCGATGTATTCCAAATGGTAGTAGATGGCGGTCACCGCATCGGAAACCATACATTCAATCATATCCGCGGATTCGAATATCTGTCCGACAATTATCTTGCCAATACGGACAAGGCGAATGAACTGATGAAAACAGATCTCTTCCGTCCACCGCACGGTCACATGCGCTGGGGACAGTATTTCACCTTGAAACGGCATTATAAGATAGTGATGTGGGATTTGGTTACGCGTGACTACAGTAAGAAATTGCGCGGTCCGCAAGTACTTGCCAATGTGATGAGATATGCACGGAACGGGTCTATTATCACTTTTCACGACTCGCTGAAGTCCTGGAATAACGGCAACCTGCAATATGCACTGCCGCGGGCATTGGATTTTCTGGAAGAGGAAGGATACGAGTTTAAATTGCTATAAGGTTTCACCACAGAATAACACAGAGTCCCACTGAGTTCATTTCAAATTGATTGAACTCAGTGGGACTCTACTATTTCAAGACGAGATTTATTTAATTGTCACCGTCAACGGATTACGTACCTTCTGAGCATAGTTTGCCATGTATTCATTCCATGCTTCCGGAGTTTTGATATCAGCCTTGTCCCAGGCAGCACCCCAGTAGTAAACATACTCTGAACCCGGTTCATAATCGCTGATAGCCAATACATGGCCATCGGCACCACCACGCAGTTCATTCTTTTCCTTTTCAGGGAAGAGCAACGATTTTGCCTCTTTCACTGTAGTCGGGAAAGCAGCACCTACAAATATCTTACCGTTATTATTATTCACATTGTCCGTAGGGTCCACATAAGTGATATAGCCGGCAGCAGCATCAGCTACAACAGCACCATCCGGTTCGTGCAACACGATACCTGTAGCCACGGGAGTAGTCTCTTTCAGGTTATCAAAAGAAACCGCAGTCTTGTTCAAGTGAGAGCCTGCATCCAGCGTGATAACACGTGTTTCAATCACGGTTGAGTCACCCTTGATAGTCAGCGGATTGTAAACCAGCTTCACAGTGAAACGCAACGGACCGTTATCCAGAATATCCTGTGTAGCGTAGCAATACGGATAAACGATTTCACCGTCGGGCATCAAAGCAGCAGTACCGCCACCCAGCGTAGGACCTACTTTATAGCAGTCCAGACCGTTTCCGTGGTCTACGTGATAAGATACCGATTGATACAATTCCTGTGCAGCTTTCGGATCAGTTTTCTTCAATTCAGCGATCTTTGCTTTAGTCTCCGGATTCAACTCACCTGCATAACGGGCTTCTACAACCGGTTCGGTGGTATTGTACTTCGTCCAAACATCATAACCGAAAGCACGTTCGCCAGTCTTTTGCAAAGCAGGACCATACGCACGGAAAGCAACCAGATCATTTTCCCAGGCTACATCATCCACACGTTCAGGATAATATCTACCGCAAGCCTTTACTGCAAAAGCTTCAGGCGTGCCTGCCTGAATGGTATAAACAGCCGTACCGTTAGCAGCTACGCTTGCAGGGAAAATCACTTTTTCATCATAAGTAATCTGATAGGGGACTTGTTGTCCGTCAGCATTCAGAACCACAATCTGTGCTGTGTCAGCCAGTTTCAGTTGGTTGGCGATGTCGCTCATAGCCACCTCAACCATTTCATTGGAACGCTCCATTGCCAAAGGATTGCTTACCGTTACGGTAACTACATCCTTAGTGTTGGTGCAGGCAAAACATACGAATGCTGTTGCCAGTAAAAGGAATAACTTTTTCATATTGCTTAATCAATTGATAATTGAAAAACGGATAATGGATTATGAAGATATAGAAAATGGGAAAAATGGATAACTGACAGCATCAATTATCCATTTCCCATTATTTATTCATATACTTATTTAGGCTGTTTGCCAATGTAAGCCAAGATACCACCGTCAACGTAGAGTACGTGACCGTTTACGAAATCAGAAGCGTCGGAAGCCAGGAATACGGCAGGACCCATCAAATCTTCAGGAGTACCCCAACGTGCAGCCGGAGTCTTAGCAACGATAAATGCATCGAACGGATGACGTGAACCGTCAGCTTGCGGTTCGCGAAGCGGTGCAGTCTGCGGAGTAGCGATGTAACCCGGGCCGATACCATTACACTGGATGTTGTACTCACCGTACTCGGAAGCGATGTTACGAGTCAGCATCTTCAATCCACCCTTGGCAGCAGCATAAGCAGACACAGTCTCACGACCCAATTCACTCATCATAGAGCAGATGTTGATAATCTTGCCGTGACCTTTCTTTATCATAGAAGGGATAACAGCCTTGGATACGATAAACGGAGCGTTCAAGTCTACGTCGATCACCTGACGGAATTCAGCAGCAGACATTTCGTGCATCGGAATACGCTTGATGATACCTGCATTGTTTACCAGAATATCGATCACGCCCACTTCTTTCTCAATCTGGGCAACCATAGCGTTCACCTGCTCTTCATTTGTCACGTCGCATACATAACCTTTAGCATCGATGCCTTCAGCTTTGTAAGCAGCCAGACCTTTGTCCACTAATTCTTGTTTGATGTCGTTGAACACGATTTTTGCACCGGCTTGTGCATAGGCAGTTGCCAGAGCGAAGCCAATTCCGTAAGAAGCACCGGTTACAAGTGCTACTTTGCCTTCTAATGAAAAGTTTACCATAATTTATTTACTTAGGTTTATTAATAACTTGTTTCTAATTACGATTCAAAGTCTCGGTTTACTCAATTTATTACTTCAGGTCGGTAATCAAAGAGAAGTCCTGATCTCCATAGTCCAGGTTTTCACCACCCATACCCCAGATAAAGGTATAGTTATGAGTAGCGGCAGCAGAATGGATAGACCATTCGGGAGACAATACAGCCTGGTCACCCTTCATCCATACGTGGCGGGTTTCGTCAACTTCGCCCATGAAGTGGCAAACTGCATGTTCTTCGGGTACTTCAAAATAGAAGTAAGCTTCCATACGACGGCTGTGCACATGTGCCGGCATCGTATTCCATACGCTACCCGGAGCAAGTTCCGTCATACCCATCTGCAACTGGCAGGTAGGCAATACCTGATTCACCAGCATCTTATTTATATTACGATGGTTGGAACCTTCCAGGCTACCCATTTCAGCAACTACGGCATCAGCCTTCGTCACTTTCTTATCGGGATAGTTGCGATGAGCAGTCAGTGAGTTGAAGTAGAACTTGGCGGGATTCTTTTCATCCTTGCTTTCAAAAGTTACTTCACGATCGCCCGAACCCAGGTAGAGAGCTTCCTTATAATCCAATTCGAATACAGCGTTGCCGGCTTTTACCACACCAGGACCGCCTACATTAAAGATACCCATTTCGCGACGGGTCAGGAAGAAAGGAGCCTTCAACGGATCAATAGCTTCCAGTTTCAACACTTCGCCCACGGGCATTGCACCACCTACAACCATACGGTCGTACATGGAATATACCATATTTACTTCGTTAGCAGAGAAGACTTTTTCGATAAGAAAATCACGACGGATACGCTTGGTATCATAACTTTTTGCGTCTTCGGGATGCGCTGCATAGCGAATTTCATAGTTCGTTTTCATAATTCTATTACGTTTTAAAGTTGATAATAATCGGTTATTGGCATACTTCGTTTACGTACACGATGCAAATGTAGCAAAAGAAAACGTCAAATCATTGTGTTTTTGTACCAATTATGTAGCAATATTGTTCAAATGGAAGAAAAAGAGGAAATCTTTAACAGAAAATAATAGAAAGAGGCGATAAGGCTTTAAACCTACCGCCTCCGTCTTACATATTGCATTTAACTCTCTACAAAATTTAATTTGAAATTTAACACATTAGTTACTCCTTGAGCAATAGCTATTTGATATCAGGGCTATTTTTAATTCTTTGCAAATGATAATTGCCGATCAATCTTATATAACTTATCCCCTTATCACTACTAGTTGGGGATCGCTTCGTTAATACCAAACTGCAATTTTGCCGCATTTTTGTATCCAAGGTTTCAAAAACCTCAAAAGGAATGTTAATTTTCTCTGGATATGCAAAGATTATATATCGAAGCTTCCCACTTAGATCAAAGTCCAGAAAGATTAAAAACAAATCAAATTCACTATCTGTCAGATCAATATCTTTCAAATATGGCTTGAGATAAGTGTTGAGTATGTCTGTAGAATCTCCCTTGGCCTGTGCCTTAAAAACCTCTCTCCACTCAGCTTCATTTGTTAGACCTTCAAAAGGGTTAATAACATTAGAAACAAAAACACTATTGTTGACGTATTTTATTTCATACGTATTGTTTACTCCTTGGTAGTACTCTTTTTTTTCCATTTGCTCTTGAGAGCACATGAAGCTGCAATCAATTAAAGCAAACAATAAAAATAGATATTTTCTATACTTTTTTTCCATAATGCTAAATTCATTGGCAATAGTGTACGTTCAAATTCCATCATACTATTACATAATAGCGAACCATACCCATATACTGTTTGGAAAAGGTGGAACATCCCATGAAAGAAAGACTCACTATCTATATTAGATTCATTCTGAAATCGAAATTTCTACTGCCCCCAAAAAAGTACTGCAAAATTCCAGTTTTACTATTTTATACAAATAAAAAAGCCACGAATATATTTTATTCGTGGCTTTTATACTATTCTTCAAAAAGTTGTTGTCCTACCAAGATTCGAACTTAGACAAACAGAACCAAAAACTGTTGTGCTACCATTACACCATAGGACAAACTCGGGTGCTTTCTGTTAAAAAGCGGTGCAAAGATAAAAGTATGCCCCGAAATATCCAAATATTTCGAGGCCTTTTTTCTTATTTGCTACTAATTTGCCTTTTATTTGGCTATAATCAGGTAGTAATTCTTCTTTCCGCGCTGCACAAGCAGATATTTTTCATCCAAAAGGTCAGCAGAAGTAATCACTTGGTCGAAGGCTTCCAGCTTCTCTTTATTGAGAGAAACACCGCCACCTTGGACCAGTTTACGCATCTCACCTTTGGAGGCAAAAACAGCTGCATTATCTGTGAACAGATCGACAGCTTTCACACCGGCAGACACAGCATCCTTGGAAACCTCAAACTGAGGAACCCCCTCGAATACAGCCAGCAGGGTATCTTCATCCAACTTCTTCAATGCATCGGAAGTTGCATTGCCGAACAATATATTAGACGCATCCACCGCTGCATTATAGTCTTCTTCAGAATGAACCATAATAGTCACCTCTTTTGCCAAACGTTTCTGAAGAACACGCAAGTGCGGTGCAGTTTCATGCTCAGCTGTCAAGGCTTCGATTTCCTCTCTTGACAGTGAAGTGAATATCTTGATGTAGCGTGCTGCGTCAGCATCACTCACATTCAACCAGAACTGATAGAATTTATATGGGGAAGTATATCGGGGATCAAGCCAGATATTGCCGGATTCAGTCTTACCAAACTTACCGCCGTCAGCCTTCGTAATCAGCGGGCTAGTCAGAGCGAACACTTCGCCACCATTGGTACGACGAATCAGTTCGGCACCTGTCGTGATGTTACCCCATTGGTCAGAACCACCCATTTGCAGTTTGCAACCTTTGGTTTCATACAGATGCAGGAAGTCATAGCCTTGCAACAACTGATAAGTGAATTCCGTGAAAGACAAACCGTCACGAGCCTCACCGTTCAGACGCTTCTTTACAGAATCTTTCGCCATCATGTAGTTCACAGTGATATGCTTACCTACTTCACGGGCAAAGTCAAGGAAAGTGAAGTTCTTCATCCAGTCATAGTTATTCACCAATTCTGCACGGTTAGGAGCATCGGATTCGAAATCCAGAAACTTGCTCAACTGCTTCTTCATACCATCCAGATTGCGTTGCAGGATTTCTTCTGTGAGCAGATTACGCTCTGCCGACTTACCGGAAGGGTCACCAATCATACCCGTAGCACCACCGATCAGTGCCATCGGCTTGTGTCCGCAACGTTGGAAATGACGCAGTATCATTACACTGCAAAGATGTCCAATGTGCAATGAGTCCGCCGTAGGATCAAAACCTATGTATGCGGTCACTTGTTCCTTAGCCAGAAGTTCTTCCGTACCAGGCATCATATCGTGGAGCATGCCACGCCATCTCAATTCTTCTACAAAATTCATCGAATGATTAACTATTTAAATATTTGATATACTTTGTAATTGCAAAAGTACGACTCTTTATCTGAACTAACAACTCTTATTGCCTAAAAAAGATTTCGCTCACATTCTTACGAATCGTTCTCCTGAGTTCCTCAAGGGGAGTTTTACGGAGGATGGCAGCCCGTTCATAAAGCGTATCGACAGATACCGTACTTTCATCCGTCTCGATAAACAACCGTTCAGACGGCATTATACACAACGCTTCCTCCTGATATTTCTCTCCGAAAGAAAGATAGAAACCATGTCGGAGATATTCTTCTGCAAGAGCCGCTTTTCCACGAAACCCGTGAATAATCCACGGTTTCACCGGTTGTATCTTCTGTTTCAGTTTCAAAAGTTCATCTACCGCTTTCACCAGATGAATGATTAACGGTTTATTCGCCTCTTCGGCCAGACGTGCCTGATATTCAAACACTTCTATCTGCAAAGTCAAAGGTGCTTCAGCCAATTTATCCAATCCGGCCTCACCCACAGCCAATACCTGGGGATGGTCCAGTAATTCTTCAAAACGGGCCTTACTGTCATTCAGGGAAGCTGCGAAGGAAGCGATATACCACGGATGTATTCCCACAGAATACCAGCCTTCCGTTTGCGGAACAAACGATTCGGGGAAACAGTTCACAATAGCCGTTCCGGGCACTTGGGGCCGCCGATGTGTATGTATATCAACAGGAATTATCATGCGAATAGTACAGAAAATAGTTTTTTTTATGGAACGGGATCATATCCGGAACCTCCCCAGGGGTGGCAGCGCAAAATACGCCGGATTGCCAGATACAGCCCTTTGAACGGTCCATGTTTCTTTATCGCTTCAACGGCATATTGCGAACAGGTAGGAGTGAAACGACATGAAGGGGAGGTCAGGGGTGAAATACACTTCTGATAGAAATAGATGGGAAGCAACAGCAAGTATGAAAACAGCTTTTTCATGACTGCCCCGCACTACCGGTTTTCTCAGCAGACGTAGCATTTTCTCCGGCTTTCTGAACGGCAACATCCGCCAATACCTTCTCCGTGATACGCGCCAGCGCAACCTTCATCCTTTCCTCTATCTCCAACGAATCGACTAACCGGTCGGAAAGATAAATGAAAGCCACAGCAAGTTGCCGTCCTTCATCCTGAAGCGTCTGCAATAATCCATGCTTATTTTTCCGGTACGCTTCACGTATCTGGCGTTTTACACGGTTACGCTTTACCGCACGTTTAAAACGACGCTTTGACACACTGACAAGTATGGAAACAGGCGCTTCCAACTCCTCTACCGGCAGATATACCACACGCAGAGGAAAGACGGAAAACGAACGTGCGCCGCCTGAAAACATCTTGTCGATGACTTTCTTCTTATCCAGCCTTTCGGACTTGTGCAGGGTATTAAGCATTCTTAGCTACGAGTTACAAGCCACGAGCTACAAGTAGTTCGCAGTAAATAAGTTACGAGCTACAAGTTTAAGCTGTAAATGGCATACTGCTTCCGCATGACATTTGTAGCCCGTAGCTTGTAGCTCGTAACTCTAAAATTATTTTCCTTTGTTATTCTCCTTGATGAACATATCCAGCGCGGCCGTCATAGAAGGCGCCTGTACACTGGGAGCTTCCAAGTCGAGGCGGAGTCCGGCATCACGTACAGCCTGGGCGGTAGTGGAGCCAAACGTACCGATTTTGATTTCTTTCTGTTGGAAGTCCGGGAAGTTCTTCTTCAAAGAAGTCACTCCTGCAGGACTAAAGAACACCAACATATCATAATCAAACTCCTCTTCTGAAGTAAAATCATTACTTACTGTGCGATACATAACAGCTTCTGTGTTCTGTATCTTGTTTTTATCCAAGAGATTCTTAATCTCATCCGTATGTACATCCGACATCGGAACCAGATACTTTTCGGTCTTGTGCTTAACAATAGAAGGCAACAAGTCTTCAAACTTTCCGGTATTACCAAAGAAGATCTTACGTTTACGGTATTGCACATACTTTTGGATGTACAATGCAACAGCTTCTGTCACACAGAAATACTTCATAGTTTCCGGTATGGTTACACGCAATTCTGTACACAGGTGGAAGAAATGGTCAATAGCATGACGCGATGTGAAGATAACTGCTGTGTAATCCAGGATAGACACTTTCTGCTGTCTGAATTCTTTAGCAGATACACTTTCCACCTTAATAAACGGGCGAAAATCAATTTTCACACCGTACTTCTGGGCGATGTCGTAGTAAGGAGATTTCTCTGATGCCGGTTTCGGCTGCGACACAAGTACTTTCTTAATTTTCAACGTCCTAAAAATTTATTATCAAATAATCATTTAGTTGTAACACACCTCGATACATGATAAAACAAGGTATGATTTCAAGGGCACAAAAGTACAAAATTAAAAGCAAAATGCCATATAAATTGCCACAAAAAAGCTTTATCCACTTATATAACATCAATATTTTAGTAAAAAAGACCAAAAATAAACCGATTATCACAGTTGCCTGAAGACTTAAATCGAAGTAAACAAGGAACAAAGCAAACGGGAAAAGGGTAAATCCAAGATAGTAAAGTAGAGTAGAATAGGACTCCATCCAAAGACCGGTACGACTCGCGTCAAAAAAAATCCAGCCCAGAAAGGAGTAAGTCACCCACTTCCAGAAAAGATAAAGCAAAGCCAGTGCGAGATATGCCCCGAGCAAAACGTAAGGAGAGACGCGTTCGCCCAACTCCGGCCTGACATCAACAAAATAGTTGAAAGTACAGACGGAAGCCAACACACAAGTCTGTAGAATCAACAACAGCATATAGCGCATATCCGTAGCGGTGGTAGCGGCAAAGATGCTGGTTCGTTCACGATTGAGAAGGAAGTCCTTCACCAACTGCACCAGGAACTTGCGACTGCGGGACAATACATAGGCTGACATGAAAAAGCAGCACAACAGGAGCACTGTGATCCCATCGTCCAATTTAGGAGAATAAGGAATGGGTATTCCCTCAAAGCCCGCTATCCATGTCAACAGGAGCCCGATCATATTGCCGCAAACTTACGTATGGAACTATCCCAGACAGGTATGGTATGAATCAGTTCGACGGCTTCCTGCGGAGTGCTTGCTACGTGCCAGATGGCACCATGCTGCTGTCTCATAAAGTTTTCGTCCATAGCACGCTGCAACATAGCCAGGAGGGGATCGAAAAAGCCGTTAGTGTTTAAGATGACAATAGGATTCAGGTAGAGACCCAGTTGTTTCCAAGTGATAATTTCCAGTAATTCTTCCAAAGTGCCGCATCCACCGGGCAATGCGATGACAGCATCGCTCAGATCCGCCATTTTTTGCTTGCGCTGGTGCATGTTTTCCACTTCTATCATCTCCGTAAGCCCCTTGTGTTGCCAGCCTTGTTCCACCATAAAATGAGGAATAACACCGGTCACCTCTCCGCCTGCCGCCAGCACTGCATCAGCGGTAGCACTCATCAGTCCGATGCCTCCCGCGCCATTTATCAGACGGATGTGGCGCTGTCCCAACAAAGTACCCAATTCGCGGGCTGCTTCAAAATAAGCGGAATCAATCTTGGTGCTCGAAGCACAATATACGCATACAGAAGTTATCTTATTCATGGAAATTGCTATACCTTATATTATTAATGCGCACAAAGGTATGGATTTTCAGCGATATCTTAAAAATATCACTAATTTTGTGAGCACAAAGTACTGCTTTATAAAAAGCCGGAATTGTCAAAGCTCCGAGAAACAATTAACCGGATTTACCATTACCTATTAAAAACATAGATAATTATGATTAAACAAGATTACCTGATACGAATGATTCAAGAGATCATTTCTTTGATTGTGAACGCCCTGCTCAAGAAAAAGAAGTATCGCTGGAATGAATGGACTGAATATGACGGTCTGACCCGGCAGATATTAGGTTTCCCTACCGATGAGCTGTTAAGTATGGATACGCAAGAACTGGTAGACCGGTATAAAGGCGATCCCAACGAAATGGGAAAAATAGAACTTGCCGCCATGACTATGCTGAAGATATCTGATGATATGGAAGCCGACGACTTGCTGCGGAAATCCAAGCTTCATCAGGATGGGCTTGAATTATTGAAGTATGTACAGAAAGAAAGCAATAGTTTCTCTATCCAGCGGGTACAACTGATTAATATGCTGGAGACATCGCAAGCGTAAGGCATACAGTTAAGGTGACTTTGTTTCACAGGTGAGGCACTTTTGTTTCACAGGTAAGAAACTTTTGTTTCATAGGCGAGAAACTTTTGTGCCACAGGTAAGAAACTTTTGTGCCACTTAACAGAAAATGTATTTTCTTGACTACGAGTCCAAATTCCTTCCACATAAGGCAAAAGATGGGCTATAATCCCCTTCCTATTCAATATCAGGAAGGGGATTTTTCTTTCTATCCGGTGGATTAATCTTATCCTCCTAAAAAAATCCTCCCCGAAAGCAAAATAGTAATCCAGCACAAAGCATTAGCATAGTAATTTTACGCTCAACATCCACTGAATAGACAAATTCACTGAATCATTAATTTTATATATAATTTATTCTAATGCTTATGAAAAATGTATTGAAACTTATTTTTTCTTCTTTGTTAGTGTTCCCATTCACTATGAATGCCCAGCAACAAGATTTTCCGGTAGGAACCACTCCCAATGAGCATAACATCAATGGGGCTGATTATCCCCGCATAGGTGAGGACAGACGTGTGCACTTCAGGATACACGCTCCCAACGCCCAGAAAGTAGAAATCAGTTTCCGAGGTGAAATGACCAAAGAGGCAGACGGATATTGGTCGCTCGTATCAAAAGAACCTGAAGTAATAGGCTTCCACTACTATCAGGTTATAATAGACGGAGTAAGTGCCGCCGATCCCAATGGCAAACCGTTCTTCGGTATGGGCAAATGGGTAAGCGGTATTGAAATCCCGGAGAAAGGTGTGGACTACTATTCCATCAAGAACGTGCCTCACGGGCTGATCAGCCAAAGCTGGTACTACTCTGATCTCCGCAAAGAATGGCGCAGATGTATCGTCTATACTCCGGCGGAATATGACAAGAACCCTACCAAGAAGTATCCGGTGCTCTACCTGCAACACGGTATGGGAGAAAACGAAACGAGTTGGGCAAACCAGGGCAAGATGAATTTCATTATGGATAACCTGATTGCCGAAGGTAAAGCCAAACCAATGATCGTAGTCATGGACAATGGCAATATCGAGGTGTTTAAGACCAATCCGGGTGAAACTCCCGACGGTGCAAGAAAAAGATTCGGTGCAGAATTTCCTGCTATCTTAGTGAATGAAATCATTCCTCATATCGAATCCAATTTCCGAACACTGACTGATAGGGACAACCGTGCTATGGCCGGACTTTCCTGGGGCGGACTTCTTACTTTCAACACTACCCTGAACAACTTGGATAAGTTTGCCTATATCGGCGGATTCAGCGGAGCAGGCAGCATCGATCTGAAGCAACTCGATACCGTGTACGGCGGGGTATTCAAAAACCGTAAAGCATTCAACGACAAAGTACACGTCTTCTTCCTGGGTATCGGTTCGGAAGAACATCCCGAAAGAACCAAGAACCTCAGTGACGGCTTGCAGGCCGCAGGAATCAATACAATCTATTATGAGTCTCCGGGCACTGCCCACGAGTTCCTGACCTGGCGCAGATGTCTGAAAGAGTTTGTTCCTCTATTATTTAAAACGAAATAATGTATAATCAATAAAACAGACTATAACGATGAATATCTTCCATCGAAAATCATTGTTGGCGGCTTGTATCGCGGCTATGATAGGTTTACATGGCTATGCTCAAAAGAATGAAGCGTCCCCCCGGTTGTCAGACTACTTTTCTCCGGCAACCACGAATACGATGTCACCCGACAGTGAGGGCTTTATCCAGCGCTGGCTGTTGCTGGAACCCATCGACAAGCCCAACCGTTCCAACACGGTCTTTACCGACAGTTACATTCGCGAAGCATTTGCAACCGAGTATTTCCCCAATCAATTCACAGTTCTGCCCAAAGACGGGGATAAAGTGAAAGTAGGCAAACAAAAGCTAACCTGGCACGCGCTCGACAGTAAGCTGTTCAACGTGAAGCTCTTCCGTTTCGCCTCCGGCCTGAAGAAACAAGTGTACGGCGTGCTGTTCTGGGCAGTCACAGTCATAGAATGTCCCGAAGACATGGAGAACATCCGGATGTCAGTAGGTTCCAACTCCGCATCCATGTGGTGGCTGAACGGTGAGGAGGCTGTTATTCTTTCGGGCGATCGGCGTATGGTCAAGGATGACTGCCTTTCGCGCCGGCTGACTTTAAAGAAGGGCAAGAACATCATTCGCGGAGCCATCATCAACGGTCCCGGAATGAGTGATTTCTGTGTTCGCTTCCTCAATGAGAATGGAACACCCGTTAACAACATTACTATCAGCTATAAATGATCATGAAAACAAAAGCTATACTTCTGGGCACGGCAGCCCTGATGTTTGTATTGACATCTGAAAAAGCAATTGCACAAATCGGCACTCCATACATCCACGACCCGTCCACTATCATGGAGTGCGATGGTAAATATTATACTTTCGGCACAGGTGGAGGCGGATTGATATCTGAAGACGGCTGGACATGGAACGGTGGCGGAGTAAGACCCGGCGGAGGCGCCGCGCCCGATGCCGTGAAAATCGGTGACCGCTACCTGATTGCTTACAGTGCCACAGGAGGAGGACTCGGTGGAGGACACAGCGGTAAAGTATTAACCATGTGGAATAAAACCTTAGACCCCAATTCCCCGGATTTTAAATATACGGAGCCTATAGAAGTGGCCTCTTCAGTGAATGATGAAGATTGCGATGCCATTGATGCCGGACTTCTGCTCGACCCGACAGACGGACGCTTGTGGTTGTCTTACGGCACGTATTTCGGCTTTATCAGGCTTGTAGAACTCGACCCCGCAACCGGCAAACGGATGGAGGGCAACAAAGAAATCGACATTGCCATTGACTGTGAAGCAACCGATCTGATCTATCGTGACGGCTGGTATTATCTTCTGGGAACACACGGCACTTGCTGCGATGGCCCGAACTCTACCTACAATATTGTTGTCGGCCGTTCGCGCAAAGTGACAGGGCCGTATGTCGATAATATGGGAAGAAAAATGCTGGAAGGCGGTGGCAAGATGGTGATTGCCGCAGGTAACCGCCAAACCGGTCCGGGACACTTCGGGCTTTTCAAAGTAGCCGACGGAGTAGAGAAGATGTCATGCCACTTTGAAGCCGATTTCGACCGGGGTGGCCGCAGTGTGCTGGGCATACGCCCGCTTTTATGGAAGAACGGCTGGCCCGTTGCCGGCGAGGTCTTCAAAGAGGGAACGTATGAGATTGAATCCGAACGTAGAGGGTATGCCCTTGAACTTGCCGTTGATTTTGTACGTATGGAATATACCAGACACCGCTTCTGGGAAAAAGACGACACGCCCGTCGTACCTTTGAAATCGCAGACGTTGGAAGATGTGATCGGGACCTGGCCACAAGGAAAAATCAACGTAAGAATCGGTGATTATATGTTCCGTCCTCATCAGAAGTGGACCATTACTGCCGTACCCGATGGAGGCGGATATCTGGGTGGCCCTTATTATAAGATTGTGATTGAAGGAACCAATCGCACACTGGCCGCCACGGCAGATGCGGAAGTCGTGACAGTGCCTGAGTTCACGGGAGCCCCCGAGCAACTGTGGCGAATCGACCAGTTGACAGACGGCACCTACCGGATCATGCCCAAAGAAGTGCCGGGAACTGACAAGGAACTGGTTCTGGTATCCGTAGGTGACAGCACTCCTTCTCTCGGCGAATTCGATATGAATAGCGACAATTCCAAATGGAATTTCCGCGATCATTAGGAACAAGCCCTATTACTCTAAAGTACTATTACCGGGTAATTCCACTCAAAAATAACGAATCGGCTCAGACAACCAGTTTGAATTAATAATGCGACTCAGCAGTTGTCTTGCCGATTCAAAATAAAAAAATGAATTGCCTTTTTATATTAATCTTAAATAATTAAAAACTATGAAATGTATGTATGATGATGGCTAGAGAACTATTGTAGCGGTAGCTAATGATGAATAAAAAACGCAATTATTAATTCTTAAACTAATTATGATGAAAAATGTAGTCCAGAAAATTCAGAAGATTCCTTTTCTGTTTATGCTTGTGCTTGTGTTTTTTACGTGCATATCAGCATCAGCGCAAATCCAAATCAAGGGTACTGTTGTCTCAGCCAATGATTCTGAGCCAATGATCGGTGTGGCTATTCTTGAAGAAGGAACCAGCAACGGTCGTATTACCGATCTCAATGGTAATTACTCTATTCAGGTAAGTAACAGTAATGCTACCCTTACCGCTTCTTTTATAGGCTACAAAACGCAGACTGTTAAAGTCAATGGCCGTAGCGTAATCAACTTTCGTTTGGAAGAAGATACACAAGTGCTTGATGAGGTTGTGGTTGTAGGTTATGGTGTTCAGCGCAAGAGTGACCTGACAGGTGCTGTTGCCTCGGTTAACTCTAAAGACCTTAAAGGCTTGGCAACAACCGACGCTGCCGCCGCCCTTCAAGGTAAAGCCGCAGGTATTCAAATCTTGAATTCATCAGGTGCTCCGGGTAGCGGCGCTGAAATCCGTGTACGTGGTTATTCCTCCAATTCCGGAAATATTGGTCCTCTCTTGATTGTGGATGGTTTGAAGGTTTCAAGCATCCAGTATCTTGATCCAGGCTTGATCGAGTCTATGGAAGTATTGAAAGATGCCGCATCCGCAGCAATCTATGGTTCTGAAGCAGGTAACGGTGTAGTACTCATCACAACCAAGAATGGGGGAGGAAAAGGTACCGGCAAGATCACATATAATGTACGTTATACTATGAACCAACTTGGACATGTTCCACAATTATTGAATGCGGAAGAATTCAAGGACTGGATGGGCATGCAAGGATATAACGTCGAGGCTGCCATGTCGGATGCTATTCGCGACTATAATTGGGATCAAAATACTGATACAAATTGGTTCGACGAGTTTATGGGAACTTCTTGGAGCAAGCAGCACTCTCTTTCATTCCAGGGTAGCAATGACAAAGGGCAGTATTTTGCAAACCTCACATACGTTAATCAGGATGGTATCGTAAAAGGCAAAAACGACTACTACGAACGCTTAACCGCTCAGATTAATGCTGATTATAAAATAAAACCCTGGTTGCAGGTAGGTACCAACACTTCTATAGAGAAATGGCGTAGAGGCAGCGTATCAGAATATGGTTACGGCTCTGCTTTTGAAATGCTTCTTGTAATGGATCCTCTGACTCCTACACACTGGACAGACCGCAGCCAATATCTCGCTGCCACAGGTTCTGTTTATGACGCAGTTCAGAATGGAACTTCTGATACAAACTATCGTTTCTACGGCGATGACAGGGGTATGTATGCTACTTCATACTTCAATACAGAACTTGCCGGTGGCACTCCATTTGCACAGCGTGACAAGAATGCTAACAATAAAAATGGCGGCATCAATGTACATAGTACGTTCTTCGCAAACCTGACCCCATTCAAGGGCTTTACATTTACTTCTCGTTTTGGTACTCGCATTACTCAAGGCAATACTTACAGCTACGCAGAACCTTACTATATCACCGGTCGTGTAAGTGATACCAAATACTCTATCAGCCAGACTACAAGCAACGGCCTATACTATCAGTGGGAGAACTTTGCCAACTACATGACTTCAATCGGCAAGCACAGCATTTCGGCAATGGCAGGTATGTCATACATCCAAAGCGAAAGTAACGGCACGACAGCAGGTGCGTCAGGTGAAGAATTGCTTTCTTCATACGAAGAAAATTTCCGTTACTTGGATTGTGTACTTGTATCAGATAAAGTTTCCCGTACATTCAGTGGAACACCGGGTAAGTCTTCAAGCATTTCATACTTCGGCCGTTTAGGATATACTTATGACGATCGCTATAGCCTGCAAGCCAATTTCCGTGCTGACGCATTCGATACCTCAAAACTTCCAGCAGATAAACGTTGGGGTTACTTCCCATCATTATCAGCAGGCTGGACACTCAGTAATGAGAAGTTCTTTAAAAATTTAGTTCCTGATAACATTGTTTCATTTGCCAAGCTGCGTGCATCTTGGGGACGTAACGGTAATATCAACGTACTTAGCGGCTATAAATATTCTTCTTCTATTGCAACTGGTGGCCAGTGGTATCAATATAGCAACGGTACAACTGTTACAAATGGTTCCATGCCAAGCGGTTTAGCTAATCCTAACCTCACTTGGGAAACTTCCGACCAGCTGGACTTCGGTCTTGACTTACGTTTGTTCAACGATGCTTTGACAATCAGCATGGACTACTATAAGAAAACTACCAAAGACCTTCTTGTGGACGCTCCATGTCTGCCTGAGACAGGTGTATCTTCACAGATGATCAATGCAGGTGAGGTACAGAACAAAGGTTTCGAGTTTGAAGCAACTTATAAAGGCAACATAGGCAGGCTGAATTACTCAGTATCAGGCAACTTTGCAACATTGAAGAATGAAGTAACTTACCTTGATGACCGTATCACACGTATATCGGGTGGAAGTATAGTAGGTGCAAACAATACAATATACACCAACTTCGAACAAGGCATGCCGGTATGGTATATGCGTGGTTACAAATATATAGGTAAGAATTCAGAAGGACAGCCTCTTTATCTTGACAAGGAAGGCAATGAGACATTAACTCCGGGTGATGAAGATCAATTCAATATCGGTAAAGGTATTCCTGATCTTACATACGGCATTACAATCAATCTTGAGTACAAGGGTTTCGACTTCTCGGTATTCGGTACAGGTACGGTAGGAAACGATGTCTACTACGGTATGTATCGTACAGGCTACAACAATATCTCCAAGCATTTCTACGATGAAGCCAAGAAGGGTAATATGCCCAGTCTTAACACAATTGCAGGTGATAAAATCTACTGGTCATCTTCTGCTCTTGTATTTGACGGATCATACTTCAAGATTAAGCAATTGCAATTAGGATACACATTGCCAAAGTCTATCACAAAAAAGGTATTTATAGAGAACCTTCGTGCTTACGTGTCACTTGATGACTTCTTTACATTTACATCTTATCCGGGTCTTGACCCTGAAATTGCTTCAAGAAGTGGTAATAATGTAGGTCTTGATGCCGGTGCATATCCTACAATGCGCAAGATGACATTTGGTCTTAATGTAACATTCTAAACCAACCATTAATACTGACGAAAATGAAAAAATATATATATTCGTTTGCGGTATGTGCCGCACTGTTCTGCACATCTTGCGATGAAAGTCGTTTGAACATCGAGCAGAAGGCTGTTAGCTCTACTGAAAACTTCTATAAAACCGATCAAGATGCTATTGATGCTATGACTGCCGCTTATGCGCAGTTCCTTGACAATGTATGTTCGTCTGCCGGAATCTATCAGCCGCAGTTCACTTTACTCAATTATTCAGCAGATGATGTTTTCTCTGCCGGTACAAATTATGCTGACCACATGGATATGCGTGTATTCGATGAGTTCCGCTATGATACAGGCAACGCTCCTCTTAAAGAATTATATCAGCGTTACTATAAGTCTATTTATGCAAGTAACCTTGTAATAACATATGTAGATCCGGCTGCAAGTACGGTTATGGCCCGTTGTGTCGCAGAGGCTCGCGTATTACGCGCTTATTGTCACATGATGGCGGCTCTCACATTCCAGCGTCCTCCAAAAGTCGACAAACTGCTGGGTGCCGATGACAAACCTACAAATGTCGAAAGCCAGAAATCTCTGCTTGAGTGGTGTGCTTCCGAGTGTGAAGAAGCTGTAAATGATCTTGACTCACGTAAAGGTCCTAATGATGTAGAAGGTGCTTTTAAAGTAACAAAAGGTTTTGCATATTTCGTAGCGGGCAAGTCTGCCGTATTCGCCGGTGATATGGCTCGTGCAGAGAAGAATCTTAAGCCTTTGGTTGAATCTCCCAACTATGCACTTGTTCCGGGAAATCGTTTCCGTGACCTGTTCCATGTAGAGGGTAACGGCTGCGAAGAAAAAATCTTCGAGGCTAATTGCTTCGGTAACATTGATAAAGGTTTTTGGAGTAATATCCAACGTGGCCGTTGGATGACAAACAACGTATTGAACTGGCGTTATGACCGCTTAGGCTCTCGCGCATCCATCTGCGGCGCTAACGATGGTTGGGGCGGTGGTGCCATCAACTGGAAGTTTGCCGAGAAGATGTATCAAAATGATGGTGACGGCCCGCGTCGCAAAGCCACATTTCTCACTCCGGACGAATTCTTATACGACTCTAAACTCTGCGGTTGGGAAACGGATTTCGATGCTGACGGAAATGAGATGTCTCTTGCCGACAAGAAAAAAGATCCAAAACGTGGTATCAAGAGTACAGAAGGCCTGTTCGCACATGGCGTATATATGGAAGTCAAGAATATAGAATCTCCTAACGACCGCAATATGACTATTAGCGACACTCATAACTCTGCATCATTCCGTATCGCCAGATTGGGAGAAGCGTATCTGCTTTATGCAGAGGCTTGTCTTGAAACAGGTAATTTGGATGAAGGTAAAAAATATCTGAATGCTATTCAGAAACGTGCAGAAGCTCCTGAAACAGAACTCACAACTCAGACTCTTCGCGATGAAAAGCAGTACGAGCTTTGGTTCGAGACTTGCCGTTTTCACGACATCGTTCGTTGGGGCATTGCTAAAGAGTGTCAGGATGCTGTCGTTGACCAGGTTCCGCAACTGTATGACGACTTCTTCATCCAAGGTACACCATACTATGGAAAAGAACATCATCTACGTGCTGAGTTGACCCATCCTTTATCAGTAGATCAAAATTTACCTGCAAGCTCTTATGGCTTCGTAAAGGGTAAACATGAATACTTCCCATTCCCAAAAGATGTTATAGACTTAAACAAAGAACTTCATCAGCTTAACGGATGGGCAAATAATTAAAAATTAGTTATTTATGCGAATCAGGGGCTGAATTTGATTTATAACGGTATAGGAATGAATAAGACTCACCACAGATTACACAGATTCACACAGATTTATTAATCTAATAATCAGTAAAATAGAATCTGTGTCAATCTGTGTAATCTGTGGTGAATTAATTCATAACCGAAAAGATATGAATCAATTCAACTCCTGATTCGCATGATTAATTAGTTGATAAGTGAACCGATTACGAAAATGAATAGTATGAAATTAAAAGCAATCATTCTTTGTATGGGAGTAGTGGGATGCCTGATATTCACCGGTTGCGGGAAAAGTACCTCCTTTTCCCGCAACAGCCATCTGGCATTAAATGACTCTAACTACTTCGAAACACGCGGGTTGAACTTCTTCGTATTCAGCAACCTATACGATGCTACCTTCGATGATTCCAAGATCAGTGCCGTAGAAATCATTCATCACGGCATCCGCACCGCTACCAACGGAGATGTCCGCATGAATCCGACACCCGGACAATGGGACAAGTTGCCAAAGTTCGTCGAGCGTATACCGGATAAAGAACATAACCGGATCGACGTCATGCTGGAATATCCCGAATACAACTTCGAATACAAGTTGACAGGCGAAGCCCGTGACGGCGGTTTCTACCTTAGCGTAAACGTAGACAAACCTTTACCCGAAGCATTGCATGGCATAGCCGGACTGAATATGGAATTCATGCCCCCGGTCTTCTTCGGTCATTCCTACATAATAGACGGCAAGCACGGTCTGTTCCCCACTTCTCCGGCCGACTTTATGACTACCATCAACGGTGAAGTGGAACCCACTCCCATGGCCACCGGCAAACTGATAGACATTGCACCGGACGAACCGTTGAAACACATCACCATCCGCACCACCGATGACAATAACCTGTCATTGTTTGACGGAAGGAACAAACAACAGAACGGAAACTTCGTTGTGCGTACCCTCCTTCCGGCAGGAAAGACCGGCAAGATAGCCGAATGGTTTATCACAGCGGAGACCCAATCCGACTGGGTGCGCAAACCCGTAGTGAGCTACTCACAAGTAGGTTACCACCCCACACAAAAGAAAGTAGCCGTAGTGGAACTGGATAAAAATGACAAGCCACTTTCCACCGTCTCTTTATATAAGGTGTGTAGTGACGGCAGCCTCAGCAAAGCCTTGTCCGGCACTCCCCAAACCTGGGGAATGTACACACGCTACAATTACCTTCAATTTGATTTCTCCTCCATCACAGAACCGGGCATCTATATGCTGGAATATGGCGACCAGCGCACAGCGCCTTTCCCCATCGCAACAGATGTGTTTCAGAAAGCATGGTTCCCGACACTGGACGTATTCTTCCCTGTACAGATGGATCATATGTTTGTCCGCGAAGCCTATCGCGTATGGCATGGCGCCGCACATCTGGATGATGCCCTGCAAGCTCCCGTCAACCGCATCCATTGGGACGGTTGGAGACAGGGACCGACCACCGGCAACAAGTACAAACCACTGGAGCATATCCCCGGCCTGAACGTCGGCGGATGGTTCGATGCAGGAGACTTCGATATCCAGACCGGATCACAACATGCCGTAGTACAGGCTTTCGCCCTTTTGTGGGAGAGCTTTGGGGTAAACCGCGATGAAACCACCATTAACCAAAAGACACGTTATACGGAAATACACGTACCCGACGGCAAACCCGATGTACTGCAACAGATTGAACACGGCGTTCTGCAATTAGTAGCGCAGGTGAATGCGATAGGCTATGCCATTCCGGGAATCAACGAGTCTCATTTATATCAGTACCGCCATTTGGGAGATGCGGTAAACAAGACAGATAACCTGGTTTATAACCCTCGCCTGGATAGTCTGCAAACCGACGGACGTACAAGTGGTACTCCCGATGACCGTTGGGCATTCACCAACCGGACACCGCACATGAATTATGGCACAGCCATTTCGCTGGCAGCCGCTTCGCGTGCATTGAAGGATTACAATCCGGAACTGAGCAAAGAAGCCCTGCGAGTGGCCCGCTTCATCTGGGACGACGAACACAACCGCCAGGCAAATCCCGAAGAACAAACGTATAGCGGACGATTCAGCAATCCTGGATTCATGAAATCCATCGAATGCAAAGCTGCTTTTGAGCTCTGGCGCTCAACGGACTATGAAGGTTACAAGACAAGAATGAACGAACTGCTCCCCACCCTTTTAGAACAATTCAACCGGAATGCCTCTGTCATTGCACAAATGATTCCTTTCATGGATAATGCGTTCAAGAAGCAAGTAAGGCCCCTGGTAGAAGCTTATGCCGGAGAACTTGCCGAAGTAGACAAAGAAAATCCGTATGGAGTAAGGATCAGCACTGCCGGATGGGCAGGTAACAGAAACATTGTTCAGGCGTGTATTACGAACTACCTGCTCCATCGTTCGTATCCCGAGCTGATAAACCCGGAATACATATACAGAGGATTGAACTATCTGTACGGTTGCCATCCGTGCCATAATCTGTCTTTTGTTTCGGGAGTAGGCGCACAGCCCAAAAAGGTAGCTTACGGGAGCAACCGGGCCGACTTCAGTTTCATCCCCGGAGGTGTGGTACCGGGCATCAGGATATTGAAACCGGACTTCCCCGAGAACAGGGAGGACTATCCTTTTCTTTGGAGCGAGAATGAGTATGTAATAGATCTGGCAGCAAGCTACATCTACCTGGTGAATGCAGTCAACAGCCTGCTGAAATAAGGTGTCTGAACCGCATAAACACCCTGCCAGCAAGAAAAATCCTCCTCAAAAATAGTTTTGTATCCCTCCTTAAAGGAGATAGCTGTTACTTTTGTGATTAGCTAATAGAACTCTGTTTTTTCAAATAATAATACAGATTTACACTTCAACGCACACAATGAATTATGAAGATACTGTTTCACTTCACAATAACTCTGCTCGTTCTTAGTCTGGCGGCCTGTAACCAGACTAAGAGCCCGGAACCGGTAAAGCAATATACATTTATCGGCGGCAAGGAAGGAGATAAGATGGACACCACTTCCTTTGACTCTTTGCAGTTAAGCGATCCCTTTATCCTGGCCGATGAAGAAACACAGATGTATTATCTGGTTGGAAGTGGCGGCAGTTTATGGAAAAGCACGAATCTAAAGATGTGGACAGGCCCCTATCAATACATTACTGTGGATACAACTTCCTGGATTGGAACCGCTCCAAGGATATGGGCCCCAGAGCTCCATAAATATAAAGGTAAATACTATTGTTTCGTCACCTTTACCAATCCCAAGATTATAGTAGACACTGTACCCAACAGATACAATGTGCAACGTCGTGCCACCCATATCCTTACATCCGACAAAGCAGCAGGTCCCTACCACCCCATCAGTGGCACAGACTATCTGCCGGAAGACTGGTCTACACTCGACGGTAGTTTCTGGGAAGAAGACGGAGTGCCTTATATGGTCTTTTGTCACGAATGGATGCAAACCGTAAACGGAATGATCAACTACATCCAGCTTGCTCCGGACCTGTCAGAATCAATGGGAACCGCTACTACCCTTTTCAGAGCATCCGATGCCCCATGGCCAAGAGAAATGAAATCAATAGGTGAACTCACCTTCGGCATGGCGCTGGAAGGCTATGTGGCAGATGGTCCGTTCCTGTTCCGGACAGGTACGGGACGTTTAGGAATGTTGTGGTCCAGTTGGAGCAACAGCCGTTGTGCGCAGGGAGTGGCTTATTCCGGGTCGGGTAAACTTGCCGGCCCCTGGATTCAGTGCAATACTCCTCTGATACCTAATAATTCAGGGCATGGTATGTTATTCCGTACATTCGATGAAAAGTTGCTGATGTGCCTGCATCACCAAAGCCTCGACTCCGAGAACCCGGGTCCACGAAGACCCACACTGTTCGAAGCCGATATTTCAGGAGATGAAATTAAAATACTGGGGAGATATCATCCTTAGCAACCAAGAAATAAAAACATAATTTTATACCATGAAAACAACATTATTATGAAAAAGGTATTAGTAACCTGTGGTTTGTTATTCTCCCTATCGGGGTGGGGACAAACATTGCCGTATCAGAATCCCGAGCTAAGTCCGGCAGAAAGAGCGAAGGATTTAGTGAAACGCTTGACTTTAGAAGAGAAAGCGCTCTTGATGTGTGATGATTCGGAAGCCATTCCACGCCTGGGAATAAAGAAATTCAATTGGTGGAGTGAGGCCCTTCACGGGGTAGCCAATCAGGGAAATGTAACAGTCTTCCCCGAACCGGTAGGAATGGCCGCTTCATTCAATGACAAACTGGTATTCGACATTTTCAATGCAGTCTCCGATGAAATGCGTGCCAAGCACAACGAGCGCGTACGCAACGGACTGGAGGACGTCCGTTTCCACAGTCTCTCCGTCTGGACTCCCAACGTAAACATCTTCCGTGATCCCCGTTGGGGACGTGGTCAGGAAACTTACGGGGAAGATCCTTACCTGACTTCACAAATGGGTATTGCAGTGGTAAAAGGATTGCAGGGACCTGAAAATGAGAAGTATCGCAAACTGCTTGCATGTGCCAAACATTATGCCGTACACAGCGGTCCGGAATGGAGCCGTCATACCGCCAATCTGAACAACGTCAGTCCCCGCGACTTGTGGGAAACTTACCTGCCTGCGTTCAAGGCACTGGTACAAAAAGCCGATGTACGCGAAGTGATGTGTGCCTACCAGCGCCTGGACGATGATCCTTGTTGTGGAAACACCCGTCTGCTTCAACAGATACTCCGTGATGAGTGGGGATTCAAATATCTCGTAGTCTCCGATTGTGGAGCCATTGCCGACTTCTGGACTTCCCACAAAAGTTCCTCCGATGCCGTACATGCAGCCGTCAAAGGAACCATGGCAGGTACAGATGTGGAATGTGGATACGGATATGCTTATCAGAAACTGCCGGAAGCCGTATCCAGAGGATTGATAACGGAAGAAGAAGTGGACAAACATGTGCTTCGCCTGATGGAAGGACGCTTTGAACTCGGAGAAATGGACGACCCGTCATTAGTGAACTGGACAAAAATACCGATGTCGGTAGTTAACTGTAAGGCTCACAAAGATTTGTCACTGAATATGTCACGCCAGACAATGACACTCTTACAGAACAAAAACAATGTATTGCCTTTAAGTAAATCCATCCGCAAGATTGCAGTTATCGGTCCTAACGCCGATGACAAACCTATGCTGTGGGGCAACTACAACGGAACTCCGAATCAGACCATTACCATCCTGGATGGCTTCAAAAGTAAACTGAAAAAGAATCAGATCGTCTACATGAAAGGCTGTGACCTGGTGAATGACCAAACATTGGAATCCTATCTTGACCAATGCAGCATAGATGGGAAACCCGGCATAAAAGCTACATTCTGGAACAATCCGGAACGCCAGGGAGAGCCTGTTTCTTCGCTCCGTACCACCCAGCCTATCAACGTAACTACATACGGATTACATACTTTCGGCCCGGGAGTGAATCTTGAAAAGTTCTCAGCCAAATACGAAACCGTATTAACTCCGAAGGAATCAGGCGAAATTCTCCTCAATCTCGAAGGTTGCAGTTACTTTGAATTATTGGTAAACGGCAAGTCGATGACTAAACACCGCACTTGGAGAACCACCGATACCCGCACCATGCTACAAGTGGAGAAAGGGAAAGAGTATAAGATAGAAATACTCTATGCACAAGTAGAAAACTGGGCTGCAAACCTGAAGTTCAACCTCGGCAAAGAATTCCCGATCAATTACAGTGAAAGCATTTCGAAACTTAAAGGCATAGATGTAGTGGTCTTCGTAGGTGGCATTTCGCCACAACTGGAAGGAGAAGAAATGCCCGTGAATATTCCCGGTTTCAAAGGGGGTGACCGTACGGATATAGAATTACCCGCTGTACAGCGAAACTTCCTGAAAGCTCTGAAAGATGCCGGAAAACAAGTAGTATTTGTCAACTGTTCCGGATCGTCTATGGCATTGCTGCCCGAAACGGAAAGTTGCGACGCTATTCTCCAGGCATGGTATGGAGGAGAACTGGGTGGATATGCTGTAGCCGACGTGCTGTTTGGTGATTATAACCCCTCCGGCAAGCTGCCCGTCACTTTCTACAAAAGTACGAAACAACTTCCCGACTATGAGGATTACTCCATGAAAGGACGTACATACCGGTATATGTCCGACCCTCTGTTCCCATTTGGATTCGGGTTAAGTTACACGGATTTCGCCGTAGGTACAGCCAGTTGTAACAAAACCCAACTCCGTACAGATGAGTCGCTGACCTTGACTGTACCGGTCTCCAACACAGGCAAACGCTCTGGAACTGAAGTCGTACAGGTTTACATACGCAAAACAGATGATGCTGACGGACCATTAAAGTCCCTGAAAGCCTATGCACGTGTAGAACTCGCAGCAGGAGCCAAACAGGATGTCAAGATAGAGTTGCCATCCGAATCATTCGAATGTTTTGATCCTTCTACAAATACCATGCGTGTGGCACCGGGTGAATACGAGTTATTCTATGGAACGAGTTCCGCAGCCCGGGATCTGCAATCCGTCAAAGTCACTTTACGGGATAGAAAGGAACAAAAGTGATTAGGGTTTAGTGATAAGTGATTAGCGCCATTCGGTATATTATTTTTCAGACGCGGATGACACGGATAACGCGGATTTAAAGGCTGCGCTATAAGAAGTATAATAAAATCCGCGTCATCCGTGTCATCCGCGTCTAAAAGATTATTTATCATTTAACTCATAACCCTGTAGAAAGAAATTAATTCCGCCAACGGATTTTTATTTTATCTTTGTGTCCGGATAAGAAATAAAAGTCCGTACGCACTAAAAAAACAATTAGCTTATGAAAAACAAAAGACTATTTTTATTATCCGCATTTCTGGTAATAATAGGTACATTAAAAGCTCAGAACCCCATTATTACGGATCAGTTCACTGCCGATCCCACCGCCAAAGTTTTTGAAGGCAAGATGTATGTCTATCCTTCACATGACATTCCGAGCCCCATCGAGCGTCTGAAAGAATGGTTCTGTATGGCAGATTACCATGTTTTCTCGTCAGACAATCTGGTTGACTGGACAGACCACGGAGTGATCCTAAGCCAGGAAAATGTACCTTGGGTAGCTCCTGACTCCTATTCCATGTGGGCCCCCGAATGTGTATACAAGAATGGGAAATATTATTTCTACTTCCCATCTACCCCTAAAGGCGAAGGCAAACGCGGTTTCAGCATCGGAGTTGCCATAGCCGACAAGCCTTACGGCCCTTTCACCCCGCAGGCCACTCCCATTGAAGGAGTCAACGGCATCGACCCTTGCGTGCTCATTGATAAAGACGGGCAAGCCTACATATACTGGTCAGGCCGTGGAATGTCAGTAGCAAAACTGAAAGACAATATGCTTGAACTCGCCTCAGAACCCATGCAAATTCAAGGATTACCCGAAGGATTCAAAGAAGGACCTTTCGCCTTTGAACGCAACGGAAAATATTACTTCACATTCCCCTGGGTAAAGGAGAAAACGGAAGTTCTGGCTTATGCGATGGGAGACAATCCCATGGGTCCCTTTGAGTTCAAGGGTATCATTATGGATGAATCACCAACCGATTGCTGGACCAATCACCACTCATTGGTGGAATACAAAGACCAGTGGTACCTGTTCTATCACCACAACGATTACTCCCCCGAATTCGACAAAAACAGATCGGCACGGGTCGACTCCTTATTCTTCAACCCGGACGGCACTATCCAAAAAGTAACCCCTACCCTGCGCGGAGTGGGCATAACAGACGCCCGGAAAGAAATTCAACTGGATCGCTACAGCCGGTTAAGCAATCAGGGAGCAGCCATCGATTACCTGAACCAGGCAAACAAATTCGAAGGCTGGAAAACTTTATTGAGCAAAAACGGTGCATGGGTGCAGTACAACCGGGTGAACTTCGGAGAGAGTACTCCCCGGAAAGTGAAAGCAAGAGTAACCTCGGACAACGGAGGAACACTGCAAATACGTATAAACGGAACAAATGGTCCGGTTATCTCGGAAATAAAAGTTCCCAAAACCGATAAATGGACAAATATTGAATCCCCGGTTCGTTCCGCTCAGACCGGTATCCACGATTTATACGTGTCTCTAAAAGGAAACGGTAAAGTTGAAATCGACTGGATCAGTTTTCAATAACTAAATCTCCATGCCGGATATGAAGTATACGAAGACAATAGCACTAATCACAACCCTGCTCTGCTTCCTGCAAGGGCAGGGTTTAGCGCTTGCCCAGGATAATCCAAACCAATACAATTACCTTTATCTTACTATCCGGAACGGATTATGCGACAACTCTATCCGAACCATACACAAAGATCACAACTCATTCATGTGGTTCGGAACCTCCAACGGGCTCGACCGTTACGATGGTTACGAACTGAAACACTACTCCACAGCTCCCAGGCAACCGTATCAGTTTATTGAAAGTAATTACATCAATGACATTGACGAAGACGACAACAACTATTTGTGGGTAGCTTCCGAAGCCGGCATCATGAGCATTGATCTCCTTCACGAAAATCTCAACTTCTATAAGGAATACTCCGGTAAGAACAATAATGTGCTTTACTCTCCCGTTCAGGCCCTGCTTGTCGACGATTTCAATAATCTCTGGGTAGGCAAAAGTGACGGACTGGCCTACATCATTCTGAACGAAGAAAGGCAGATAAAAGATATCCGGATATTGAAGAAAGATGTGGATATCAAAACCATCGTAAAACACGGTAGTGATATCTGGGCGGGAGGCGACAAGTGTTTATTGCATTTCACTCCTTCGGGCAAACAGGATTACAGCAATATCCCCGTAATTACAAACTTAGATACTTCACAGTTAATCTTCAACCGCCTGTTTTCGTATGGTGACTATCTGTGGATCGGCACCCAAAGTGGCTTATACTGCTATAACACCCAGAATCAGTTCTGCATACTCTATCAGCATAATCCCAATAATCCTCACAGCATTTCCTCCAACTTCATCACAGATATTGATAAAAATTCATCAGGCGACATCATTATCGGAACCAGAAACGGAGTGAACATATACCAGCGAAATGACCAATTCGTTACTTTCAGCAGAGGTATACAAGCCCGGTCCCTGAATGATAATATCGTCAACCGGATATTTGTTGATAAGAATGATAATATCTGGGTAGGGACCGACTTCGGCGGAATTAATATCATGGCTCCGCAACGCATAACTTTCAATTATTCACTGCAAGGGTATGAGAAAGGAGTACCCAACATCATCAGCACGGTGCTCGAAGACAAAGAGGGAAACATCCTGGCAGGAATTGTAGATGGCGGACTTGCCATTAAGAGGAAAGGTGCTGACTCCTTTTCGCTCTTCAAACACAACCCGGGAGATCCGCACTCACTGGCTCACAACAACATCTCGGATATCATTCAGGACCTGCATGGCAATTACTGGATATCAACAATAGGCGGAGGGCTGGATAAACTGGATAAAAACAATCTGTCACATCCCGTATTCGAACATTACAACAGTTTGAATTCCTCCCTGACCTCCGATGACATCCATGACATAGCCCTGGACTCTGCCCGGAATGCACTGTGGATATGCAGCGGCAGCCATATCAATACACTCGATTTCTCTACGGGAGCCATCAATCGGCTAAAGTTCTACACACAGTCCAAAGAACCCGTTCATAACATGAATACAATCTTCATCGACTCACAGTCAAGATTATGGATTGGTGGAAACGGCGTGTACGTCATCGACCTGGAAAATTCCAGGAATACCTACGAATGTATATACTATCAGCACAAACTGGATGATCCCGAAAGCAAAATCAATGAAAAGATCACTTGTATATTCGAAACTAAAAAAGGGGAGATTTATCTGGGTAGCCTCGGAAATGGCATCTACCTGTTGGAAGACAACGGCAACAACGAAAAATATACCTTCAAGAACTATGCCGTGCGCTGCGGTCTTTCGGACACCAGCATCTCGAACATTCTGGACGATGAGAACGGGAACTTATGGATCAGTACCCTAAAAGGTATTTACTTCTTCGATATCAATACAAAACGGGCCTTCAAGTTCGACGAAGGAGACGGGTTACTGGTACCCCAATTCTATAAAAGATCCGGCTGTAAGACCATCAATCACAATATGTTACTGGGAACTATCGATGGTTTCGTAACATTCAGCCCACTGGTAAACCTGCCCAAGCAAAAGCAGCGGACGATAACCCTCACCAGCGTTGTCTGTAACGGCAGCCAGCTGATACCTTATCTGAACAGCGACAATCTGCCCGTAAGTATCTCAACAACCAAGGAACTGCATTTATATCCACCACAGAATTCCTTTGAAATCACATTCAGCTGCCTGGATTATATCGAACAGGAAAAGGTGTTCTACTTCCATCGCATTCATGAACTGGAGGAGCACTGGAACACAGGATTGGTAAAGAGAAACGCCAAGTACACCAATCTGCCGCCGGGAAAATATACGCTGGAAATACGATGCACCAACCACGACAACACCTGGTCTACCGAAGCCACCTGTCTCAGCATTATTGTACATCCCCCATTCTATAAAACAGGATGGTTCTACTCACTTATCGCTATATTGATAGTGTCCATTCTGCTTTATATCATCTATTGGTATAATGCAAGGCAACAACATATCCAGAAACTTCTGAAAGAAAAGATAGAAAGCATGTCCGAGCAGATGGAGGCTATCAACAAAGAGAAGCTATCCTATTTCACCAACCTCGCACATGAGTTTAAGACACCCCTGACCCTGATACAAGGACCGGCAAGCCAGCTTGTCAGGCAAACCACCGATCCCAAAGAAAAAGAGGACTTACAGATTATCAACCGGAACGCTCAATACCTGCTTTCACTGGTCAACCAACTGATTGACTTGCGCAAGATCGATACCCAGAACTTAACGCTCAATTACTCTCAATTCAACTTCAGCAAGTTCCTGAACACAACAATAACCGACTTTTCCAACCTGATGAAAGAACGAAACATCAGCTTTGAAAAGATATACCGCCTGAAGAGTGACCATATCTATTCTGATAAGGAAAACCTGCATAAGATACTGTTCAATCTATTATCCAACGCCATCAAGCATACTCCCGATAAAGGAAAAATCACATTGCATGCCAACCAATTCATCGACAAGTCGAACAAACTCATGCAGTTTATCTCCGTCACCAACAGTGGCAGCATAATAGCTCCTGACGAAATAGACAAAATATTCAACCGTTTCTACCGGATACCCGAACAGAACAAATATACAAACTACGGACAGAGCAGTACGGGCATCGGACTCCACATCGTAAAAGAGCTTATCAACCTATTAGACGGAACGATTAAAGTCAAGAGTTCGGAAAAAGAAGGTGTATCTTTCAGATTATATTTCCCCATTACGCTGGCGGACGCAGCGGAGAATGAAATTCATGAGGAATATAAAGAGCCCGTACCCGTTGAAGACAAAATCGAGCCGTTCATTCCTATAGACAGGAGCAAGCCGACTTTGTTATTGGTAGAAGACAATCCCGACATGCGTCATTATATCAAGAATATGCTGAAAGAAAAATACAATATCGCTGAAGCAAACAACGGTGAGCAAGGCTATAAGACAGCCCAGAATATCGTGCCCGATTTTATTGTATCCGATCTAATGATGCCCGTATGCGATGGTTCCGACTTCTGCAAAAGACTGCGCGAGGACAAGCTTTTAAGTCACATTCCTTTCCTGCTTCTCACGGCAAATTCAAGTGAGACTGCCCGGATAGAAAGCTATGAAAACGGAGTAGACGGATATATCACCAAGCCTTTCGAACAATCCGTATTATTAGCCCACATAGACTCCATCTTGAAGAACAGGGATTTGCGTCAGAAGAAATTCGTAGAACAAGACTTGAATCCTATCCTGCTGGAAGTGGGACAATCCGACCAGCAGTTCATGAACGAAGTTATGAATATTCTGGAAAAGAACTATACTGATCCTCAATTCGGTGTAAAGGATCTGACAGAAAGGCTGAACATCAGTTATACAGTGATTTATAAGAAATTCGTATCACTCACCGGACTTCCGCCGGTACGTTTCATCCAATTATACAGGCTACAGATTGCCAAGAAAATATTAGAGAGTAGCACCAATAACATCATTGTATCAGAAATAGCCTACCGGGTGGGATTTAATGATCCCAAGTACTTCACCCGTTGCTTTGTGAAACAATATAAGCAAACGCCCAGTTCATTCTTCAAGTAGCACGACCTTAGAATCAGGTCTGTTTACAGCACATTGCGGAAGGTTTCTATTTTATAACTATCAGATCGCCTTCCGCAAACCCAACTGTTATATGTTTCACCTGAAAAAGACTTATTACTTTCAGTTCTTTCTTTAACTCTTTCAGAACTTCCACCAGGCCGTTCAGTACTTCCTCCCACGGGATTTCGCTGGAAAGTTGCAAAGCATCACAGTTCCTTTCTCTCGGATCGAAATCTTCTTCACAAGCCCAGTCATCATTTTCCGCGTCATATTGTTTAGAGCCTGTCAGTTCGAGTGTATAGCAGCTCTGCCCATTTTCTTCGACAGCTTCCCACAAGTTGAAGTTCAATGCAATGATGTCATTAGGCAGGGTTTCGTATTCAGCAATGAACAAAAGCCACTGTTTTACAATGGCTTTTACTTTCTGTTTATCAAATACCTCCATAGGGGTACAGCAAGTCTGAAAGTCCGGTTTACTTTCATCGTTCCCCAATATGGAGAATAGTTTTTTCAAAATATTACTCATTCTTAATCAATTCAAAAGTGTAGCTTCCTAACTCAATGACATCATTAATATGATATGACTACAAAGATAATGACAAATTATAAATAAATAGTATCTTTGTTACCATACCATATTAATAACCTTTTAGTTGAGGAAAATGTTTTGCATGGCATGATTAAACATCAAATAAAGCAACCCGGTATCCAAATAGAAGACGTTATCTCTTTTTCTTCCAGATATAAATATGTGCCCCTACCGTTGCATATAGGCGGGTGGCATCCATCTTGCCGGTATATGTCTCATCAATTGCTGCCTGCAGCCCAGTATTGTCAACTTTTAGTTTCCCAATTTCGCCTCCTATTAAACCGAGATCTACGCTCATACCTACTACTGAACTCAAACGATATTCAAGACCCACTGTGAAATTTCCACCTAAAGCATTGGCTGTACCACTGAGTTCCCCCAATCCGCTTCCTTTCACTGTCTCTTTATAGCGCAACCACCCCCAACCGATTGCGCCATAAATGGTTAGTTTCTCTCCTAAAATCCATCGACCGGTAAATTGGGGGGCAATATACAATAGCCGCCCTATATCATCCATAACCATACCACGTACACCATCATAGAAAGCAACTGATTGCTTGGAACGAAATTGCTGTACAAGTACTCCCCATCCCCAACGATTGTAGTAACGAGACATTCCTACTCTCCAATCAAGTCCCGTAACGTAATTAGAAGCAGCCAGTCCCTCAACCTTTTCTACCGATGGAATATATCCTATGCCTGCACCTGCAAAAACGTAACCGATAGGTTGTTTATTCCAGTCCGTGCCCTTACGTGGTTGTGAGATAACCTCTTGTTTGGATTGTACCAGACCCTCGTTTATCTCCTGAGCATGAAGAGAGAATGCTCCCAAGATGCTGATTGCTAATAGAATGATTTGTTTTTTCATATTTTATGTATTAGTTTAATGTTTCAGTTCTCACCTTCAGGGGGATAAACTACTGTCCAGTTCATCTGTTCCAAATCTTCCAATTTGAGTTGGTAACGATATAAAACAGGAACATACTTCTGAATAGTGTCACAAGGAGCAGAACGATACTCATGGAACTTCTCTGCATCCAATACCAAATACTGTATATACGGAAGGAATCCAAGGTCTGACTCCCATCCGTATTTGCTTTCATAGAGATATGAACTATTAGCTAAAATGCCTTGCGTCGGAATTCTACATTCATACAAAGTGTCAGCATTTGTTATAGTAGCACACCACAATTGCTGACAAACTATTTCTTTACCAGATTTATTTACCAACGTTATATAACGCTGAATCGGCTGTTTTGGACATGCACATAGAAGGATGCATGCACATAACAATACTATTATCCTCATTCGTCTCATATCTATCTTACTCGATGATTATTATAATAAATTCCATCAACACTCATCACAGTTGCGTTCAGAAAAGCCTACTCGCTATAAGGAGGCCACATTTTTATATTACGCATAGCGGGAGTGGGAGGATAATAGATATCATGTTTTAAAAGTTCCATATCTTTTAGCGTCAAATCATATCGTTGTAAGATATTATAGTTACGACTTATTTCCTCCCAAGAATATTTTGCAAGCGTATCAGCATCAAAAATAAATATGCGTATCGTATCATTAGACATTCTAAAAATCTCTTCTGCAGTAATTGAACCAGGTACTATAAATAAATTTACTGATTTCTTTTCCACGGTTGTAAATCCATAATTATATTGGGATGTAGCATCATAGTCTTGATAGGCAGGTACTAAAATATCTTGGATACCCAGATACCACATGTTTAAACACACATCTATTTCTCTATCCGATTGATTATACACCTCGAAGCCAAATTCATGCGTATTTGGGTCGCAGGAAGAACATCCTAACAATATTAGTAGTAGTTTGCTTATCAGTTTCATATTTCCATCTTTTTTGTTCAAGAATTTACTATATTTCGTATACAAATTTAGAATGATAGTGATAAAATCTCTTATTCTAAACCATACTGAAAATAAATAATACTCACTCTTCAGGGGGATATACGATTGTCCAATTCAAACTATCAAGCTGTGCAAGAGTGTACTCATACCTTTTTGCTACAAGATAATCTTCACGGATCTTCTCCCAAGGAACAGAGTCAACGACAGCCATGTCAAAAAGAAAGATTGTCATGACACCTGTAGAATATGGCTGTTTCATTTCATACCTCCAACTAGTTTGCTTTCTACGAACCGAATGGGGGGCTATAGCGAATTTTTTAATTCTATCATCAAAAACATTACTCTTAACCTGTATTGTAGTATCAGGATAATAATTATCTCTACAATAATCCAGCAATGTCTTATCCGAGTTATTTATAAATATAACAGTTGAATCGAATGGTATATCTCTGTCTGGACATCCCCATAAAATAAAAGGGATTAAAGCAATTAGTGAAAATTTTAAAAACTTCATATCTTCTATTTATTTAATTAGTTGACCTGCATTTTTAGAAAAAGAATATGTCTTGCCAACCATTCCATTTAGGCTTGGTAGGATGAGGTTCTTTATAAGAACGTCCTCTTGGATGATTATACGCAGGACTACCTCCATTTTTGAACACATCCACATTAAAAATATCATCATACTCATAAGGGTTCTCCCCTTGATTTACATACTCCTGATACGCCTCTGCCCCCGTACCATATTTCTTGTCGAAATATTTTGCCGCCAATTTGCTAGCATGAGTTTCGTACCATCGATTACCATGGTTATTCTTATCAAATGTCGAACTTAAAAGACTTGGCTTAGCTACAACAAACAGATATGCAGGCCCAAGTTTTTTACTTTGCAAATAATGTCCATACTCATGTACAAACAAATGGTCTCTAAAATCAGGTTTGAAGCCCGGAGGGCCCAATATGTAATTACTTAATGTCATTCCCCCCACATCTATTTTAGAATCAATCACTACCGCACCATCAAAGTAGTTCACTTCATTAACGAGATAACAAGTATTCAGAACTTGGTTTACCAAATTACCCAAACCTGTTTGCGCTAATTGCCATGTAAGTCTTGACACCACATCTCAGAAACCTCCCTTAAACAAACCAAGATCAAGTTTAAAGGCATTAATTGTGGAACGCCAATTCTCTTTTTTAGTCCATGCGTTAATGCCTTTCGACCAGGACTTTATGAAAGTATTTACAAATAAATCTTTCACAAAATTGAAAATACCAAAAATGAACTCTCCATTGGGGTCATTATATTTTAACGGATTATTCAAACAATAAGAATATCTGTTATAATTCTGGCTCGAATACGGTTCCTGCAACTGCGGATCAGGAGATAGAAATCTACCAATAACCGGATCATAAAGCCTTGCATTCATATTAATTAAACCAAAAGCTGTCAGATGCTCATGCCCGGTATAACCTCTGCCCAAGAATAACGTAGGTTCCGCACCAACCGCATATAAAGTTTGGTTAGCAGGATTCCTCAACCTCCCCCATGCATCATAACTTAGCTCCTGCTTCAACCCACCTGAAGAATTAACGGTATGAGTTATACTGCCCAGATAATCCCTGCACAGATAATAAACAACCCAAGCCCCTGAACCTTCTTTCACATACACTGCCGCCGCTGAATACGCATCGCCGCCAAGGTACAGAATTTCCTTTGAACCCGCAACTCCTGTCTCGAATTCATATTGATTTCCCCAATAATATCTATTGAGTTGGACCTGATTGTTCTTCTTCAGATTCATTTTGACTCTATTGCCTTCCCCATTATATGTAAATGTTGCTACATAACCATTTTCAGTAATAGTCTCCGGTCTTCTTAAAACATTATAAATAATCTGTTGTTCCCGAAGTGGAACTTCCGTGCCGTAAGGAGTAATCAATGCTATAGCATAAGGTTTTTCGGCATTGTAAGTAAAAGTTCCTACATTAGATATATTGGTTATATTTCCATTGTTACTGTAAGTAGCCGTTTTTCCGGCAAAACTTGTCAATCTGTTCAGATTGTCATAACCAAAGTTTTCCTGAATGTTCCTTACATTGTCTTTTCTCCAGTTCAGATTACCTGTCTTGGCATTAAAGTTATATCCGGAATTCTGAATAACTGTAGAACCATTTTTAACTACTCTACCTGTTGGAGCCCCGTTCGCGTCATAAGAATAGGTGCGGGTTAAAATTCCTGTGTTTACACCGGTCGTCAATCCTAACGCATTTTCAGAAGTTAACTTCCAGATAGATGTCGAGTTATTAAGTTTCACTTCTGAAAGATTACCATAAGAATATGTATAGTTTTCAGTCACAATATTACCGATATTGGAGGCATACGTCAGATCCGATATACACCCATTGGTGTGAGTAAATGTTTTTTTGAGCCACTTTCCATCCACATTCGTTTCCTTCAGAGTATTTAGCCTCATCAGAGCATCATAAGTATAGGCTTTGGACGTCCCGTTTGAACTTACCTCAGATTCTATGAGGTTGTCAGCATTATAGCCGTAGTTTATTGTCTGCCCGGCAACCTCCTTTTTAATCAGGCGATGGAAATTATCATAAGTTTTCTTCGTGACATTTCCATTGGCGTCAGTTTCCTGGGCAACATTTCCCATAGTGTCATAAGCATATCGGATAATGCCCAAACTCGGATCGTTCATTGTAGTTTGTCTTCCAAAATCATCATACCCGAATGTAGTTGTAATCTGCCCCGGAGCAACTACGCTAATCATTTGCCCGTCCGGTCTATAATTATAAGTAGTAGTACCTGCGGGATCGGTAACTGATATTATATCTCCGGAAGCATTATATTTCTCTGTTTTTGATACGCCGTCCACCACTGAGGTAATACTCGTATTGGAATACGAAAATGTGTCTTCCTTGCCCGAAGCATATTTCAATGATACAACCCTGTCATAAGCATCATAAGTATATACGTTCCATTGTGCGGGCGCACTCCCTTTAAATGGCATGGAAACTTTAGCCAAACTTCCTTTCTCATCATATACATTATCTGTATAAACATAATTCCCATCAAAACGTTGTTTTCCTGTTCTTACTTCCCTACCCCAAGCGTCGTAATAAGTTTGAGATGCCGGAGAACCTGTAACGGAAACAGTGGAAAGCCATAAAGCTGAAGCCGGAGAAGTAGCCCATGAAAACGAAGTCGTTTCTATGACACCATCAGGTTTGACACTCTTAACTTTTCTGCCAAAATCATCATAGTTGAAGCTGGTTTCCTGGTTCTTATGATTTTTCATGGAGGACAGTTGCCCTTTTGAATTGTATGTATATGTTTCAATCAATCCCAAAGGATCTATTTTCTTTATTACTCTCCCATAAGAATCATATTCATACTTTGTAATTAGATTGGTAGTCGACGCATATTCTCTTAAAGACTCTTGGGATACCAACCCATCTTGATATGAATAGCTGACTTGAGAAATCGCTTTATTATTTGCATAGTGTACTTTTACAACCGGAAGCTGATTAGAATATACAGGTATATACTTCCTGTCAACCCATGTTGAGCCATCTCTTGTTTTTGTGGTTACTTGATCGTACAGAAAACCTATCCTGTAAGTAGAAGCATCATTTGTGTTATGGTAAGAGTTGTTGGTTGTTACTATAAGGCCGTCACTGTAAGTAACCGTCTCTTGGGTCACATTACCATAAGTATCATAAATGTAATTAGAACTAACAGTTGTGTTCTTTAATTTATCCTTTTCTGTTTTATTGCTCAATGCTATCTTGGCTACCTTATTTGAGGCAATAGATACAGTATAATAATAAGAAGCTTCAGACATAGGATTAACTAACTGGGTTATAACTCCAAACTTCATTGGATCAAAAGTCAGTTCAACCTGAGTCCCTTTCATATTATCATGCATTGTAATTTTCCTGAATCCTCTGAATCCTAATCCTTGGCGATGTGTAACGGCATCATTGTAATAGTATGATTTAGAAGACAAATACGTATTGCCATAAAAAGAATATGTATTGCTGACAACATTGATGTCCATATATAATTTATTGTATGGGAAAGTTGTACTATAACCAGATGTCGTCCAATACATATTGCCATTAGTAAGATTTTCATAATCAAATTTCTCAATTACCCCATAACTGTTAATCATGCCGGTCAGCATTCTTCCCCGGGCATCATTACGTGTAAAGGAGATTGGAGTGACAGTGGCATCCTTTATACTTAGCAATTGGCTGGTCCTACAACTATAACCATCTCCTATAGTTCCTGTTATAAAATGAGAATCAGAATCTACAGTCACTTTTGCAGATTCGGCCACAGTATTCAGTTTACCGTTCTGGTTCAGATGTACACTGATTTGAGTTCCGGATTTTACAGCTAAATCGGGAAGTTTATCACCATTCAGATCATGAAACAGAAACTGATAATTGGTATCGGAATTAGATAAAAACTCAAATGTGCTGCTTACAAATCCACTACCGGTTGCCAATAAAGCAGTCCAGGTTTTATACGTACTATTATAGTGAGTTACCGGATAAGAAATGGGTCTGATACACGGAGTGGTAAATTCAAAAGCCTTATCGCTATCAACCTTACCACCATTATTAGGGAGGAAGGGATCCTTTATTATCGGATCATCAATAATCTCACCTCTACAGCCACTACATTCACCACAAGGGCGTTTTTTCATTTCAATCCAGTAATCATTCTTCTTCGGACCTAAAAGAAAATCGGTGAGCCCATCACCGTTAATATCTTCAACCAACAATTCTCTTTTGGAAGCACCCGATATATCTGTGCTCTTAATGCCGCTTGTATATGCAATCTGCACAAAAGCACCTCCCTGATATGAGTAAATATAAGTTCCACTTCCGTTTATGAGGCAAATGTCCGTTCTCCCGTCCCCGTTATAGTCGACAGCAAAAAGCGCATCTTTAAAATAATCAAATAAGAATGGAGTTTGATCATATATCTTAGTCCTCACTTCCAGATTAAACATAGTGGTTCTTGACCATGTCCTGGTTTCCCCCTTCGGAAGTTTGTTACCCGAAACGGCAACCAATTCCATCTTCCCATCTCCATTGAAATCTCCGGTAATGAATAATCTGGGAACAGCACTTTGCCTGCTGCCTTCTGCAAATGTTCCTTCTAATAAGAAGGATGCATTCCGGGCTGTCATATTCTTATCATAGGTAGTAATATCTACTTTGGCGCTGTTCTGATCATGCAACCAATAATTAATTCTAACCAGCTCATCATTTCCATCGCCATCTATATCAACAGGATATAATTTCTGGAATCCATTACCTGCCTGAATCTTTACCGGTGAACAGAGGTAATCTCCGAGATTCTTATAAACCAACAGATTCTGTGCAGGATCATATTTACTTCCATACTGGTAATTTCCTTTTTTATCATAAGCGGTTATACCATAAGATTCAAAATTAGGATAGGCAACGAGTCCCTCACTCCGGGTAAGAGAATTAAACTTACCCTTATGCAGGATAAGATCAGGAGCCTTACTGTTAGCAAAATAAGTTTCAAGAAAAGCCGTGCTTGTCTGGAAACGACTTTCGTCAGACTCACCTCCATAATAGAACATCAGCGGATTAACTTCTTTGCCATTCGATTTAAGACTGAGTTTAGACAAGAAACTATATATACTTGTGTCATAACTCAGCGTATAAGTACTAAGAAGCATTGATGATTGATAATATGTATCTATCTTCGACAATAACTTACTATCCTTCATCAGCCGCCCCGCTATATAAGAAGATTGAACATCGCTTCTTGTCTGATAGGTAAACTTTACAGCACCATATTGAGTAGAATTGCTGCCATATTTGATCTCGGTGACATAATAGACGTTATTATCCAACAGATAAGTAAAATCAATATAGTCTCCGAATGCATCTACACTTTTAGTAATCGGGTAAGTGATTTGTGCCGATGTATTGGTGGAATATCCAAGAGTTACTTTCTTTCCATCCGGATACCAAACATCAAAATAGTATTTTCCTGATGGTGCATAAAATGTAACTTTCACATTGCCGTGCTCTGTCTGATAATCGATTTGAGAAGACGTTTCTGATATCTTAATAAGCCGACTCCCATCTAATGAATAGGCAGAATTCTTATCTAAACTAGCCGGTTTTGCATTGCTTCCATCATAATAATAGTTTGAATTACAAATAGATATATAGGATAATCCTCCTATACACCACCCGTATCCGGCAATACTATTCCCCATCAGACTATTATAAGATAAGGCAAGAGCGGGTTGGTGTCCGTTTTTCCCTCCATATATTTCAATAGGTACACTGTATGTGAGTGAGCCATTTTCTATTCTCGATTGAATAGGTATTTCACCTACTGCTTTTGCCCGGTCTATCTCTACCGTGCTTGGCAATTCGGGCAGGGATGGAGGCGCCGGCAAAAGAGGATCTAACGGTTCTAACGGTTCAAATGGATCTAATGGTTTCAACGGGGGCTTCAAGAGAGGGGCGTCTAACGAAAGAACTTCACTTCGGACGGCACTGTCTTCCGACGACAACTCATTGACTTCTGTCACGATTTTATACAGTCCGTCTTCATCAGCTTCTTGCATGAATTCATCTTTTAATGGATCTATAACAAGAGAATCCCGGCCTACTGAGATTTGGGCATATCCTGATAAGGTACATAACAGTACCAAGATAAAAAATATTCTTCTCTTCATAATAGCGTATTAGCTTTAGGTTATTCTTTAATTATTTTCCAACTACTGGTATTACCATTATAGACTATCTGCATGATATACATCCCCGGAGTTCGATCAGATATATCTACCGCATTGGACTGAGATATACTGCCCCATTGTTGCATCAATGTCCCGGTAAGATCATAGAGAGATATTCGGGCATTCTCAAACTTCTCAACTCCTGAAATATCAACTTTGAGCATACCACGGGTAGGGTTGGGATAAATTGTCACCTTAGTTTCCGAAAGTTTTTCTTCATATATGGAAGGCTCTCCTTCATCATCGCTCAAGACTCCCCTTGTCTGAACCACAATTTCCTTTTGGCGAGACAACCGATTACCGGCACTGTCGTAAGTATACTTGATTTTGTTTTGAGCGTATGCATCAGCAGCAGCCCACATAGATAAAACCACGAATAGCAGAAATATGGCAACTATCCGTTTAGATGTTTGAATTCTTAAAAGTAGAAATGTTGTTTTCATGTGATATAAGATTTTATTGACGCTTCAAATAACCACAACTTTCACATAAAAACAAAATATTATATGGTAACAGTGGTAACAAACCTACTTCAGCAAGAAAAGTTGTTTTTCATCTTACAGCTCTTCAGCTCTCCTCAACTGCCCTGTTCATCGGCCTTCCGGCTGAAAGTATCTCCTGAAAGGAAAGATTCTTTGCTTTCAGCTTTCAGCCAATACTTCTTTAGTGAAACAAGGGTCAAGTTGACAAGGAGAATAGTCACTGTGCATAAAAACGCGCAGGAAAAGAAGCAATGTTTTAATGGTTATCATTGCTTCTTTTACCCCAAAACAAGCAATAATATTTACTGAGAGATACTATCTAATAAAGTTCAATGACGCATCTATATATCCAGCGTTTCCCATCTATATATCCAACGTCTCCCATCTATACATCCAACACCTTCCATCTATAGATCCAATACAGTGAAATACGTGAATTTTCCAATACTAAAGTTTCTAATGAAATAGCACTTATTAAACATGAAGAATCTCATGATTACAATATCGGCTGAAAGCTGAAAGCAAAGAATCTTTCCTTTCAGGAGATACTTTCAGCCGGAAGGCCGATGAACAGGGCAGTTGACAAGGGCTGAAAGAACTGTAAGATATGATTGGTTAAAAAGACATAACCACCGATTATAGAAAACGATTTACTCCATGACGTTCACTATCAATCACAATTACCGCAGAACTGAAGTCATCAGGACGAGTGAGAGAAGCTCGCCACCATTCCACACCCAGTCCCAGCCCTATCACTCTATTCAACATATACTCTACTCCCCAACTTAGTTCGGCTGCTATCCCCGAGAATCGGTCTCTGCCTGCACCATTCCAGGCATACCCAAAACTCACAGTTCCTCTGATTATCCATTTCTCATCAATCTTCTGACAATAAACTAAGGAAGGAGCCACATATCCCAATGTCACAGTTTCTTCAGGAAAATCAGTGCTGAAAGCTGCACACTCCAGTCCGAATCCATAACCCTTTTTACCAACCCAGTTGTACGCCACTTTATACTCCGGACCTCCTTTCCACTTGTAAGTGCCCGAACGCATTTCTACCCTGCTCGTTATCCAACCATAACCCAAATTGACAATGAACGTATTTCTCGGAGTTCGCATAGCTTTCTCCTGTTCTTTTTCCTTTTCCTTCATTCCGGCCACATCTTCAAGCGTAATACCAATGCTCTTCTCTTGTCCCCAAATACTTACATTCAAGTAAAACAAGGCAAACGTCAACAATATATATTTCATAATCTTCATCTAACAGTTTTTTAATATCTCATTAGTAAATTGGTCTTCACAAGAAATTCTATGATTACAGCAGCCGATTCTTTCTCTTTCTCCGGGAGAGCGTTATACTCTTGCGAATACTCTGGATAATTCAGCAAAATAGTCCTCATATTGTTTTTGGTAATAAGTTTCACTTCTTTATCGTCAGACTCTATCAGATAACAAGCCTTATTTTTCAGTTGCTTAGATGCTACGATCGCCCCACCTATAGCACCAAAGAGTATGCCGGCAGTGACAGCTTCACTCGTCTGTTCCTTGCCAATCTTAGTGCTGATGAAACAAATCCTACCGGTACCAAAACGAAAACCAGGCGCATACCAGCTGCCAAACTTACATCCCTGATACCTTAACTGGCGGCAGTTTACATACAAGGTATCCTGATGTATGATATACTTTACATCTTTCTTTAATAACTTATCCGTCTCCTTATTACCTGTCTCTGGTTTAAAATCAGCACCTCCATTCCAAAATCTCTTACTTTTAGACCTGGATTCAATAGTGAGATTCTCCAATGCAGTAAACTTTCCATCCATGTAATCGGAAAATGAAAGAGCATATCTGCTCTGAGCAAAAGAGGCAGTTGCAAATAGCAACAGCATCAAACCTAAGATGTGTTTATTCCGTATCATAAAATTTGTATTTGAGTATGATTTTAAATATTCAATGTTTTCCGTCCAACCGGATGATATATCCGGTTGGACGGGTTGCACTCAACCTATATTATTCCATGTCTGGTAATAATATTTTCTTCAGTTTTTCAAGAAGTTGATCCTGTTCCTCTATTTCATTATCTTCTAATAAAACATTAAGAACCTCTTCATCTTTTTCATAATCATAAACATCGACTCCAAACCAACCTGAACCCCAAAAATGAATATATCCTCCTTTTTGGGATGATTCAAAGGTAATCGCATAAAGAGAACCAAAATCGCCTTCGCTATAATAGTTACATTCAATAGTATAATCTATTAAATGTGGAATCAGATTTTTCTGAACCCATCCTAAATCTTTCATTGTCTTATTATTTAATTTTCAATATAGGTGATAAACTACGTACTTTAGGCAACATTTGACCACCTTGTTTGTTTAAAGCACGTATTTGACTTCCCTTAGCACTGGGACCAACAGTTTTATACCAATTAGGTTTTCCGCCTTGTATTAGACTATTCTTAGGTACTTTAAACTCAACATATACAGAACCTACTTTGGCTCCTTGAAAAGCATCAGATCCTCCAGTTGCGACAAATGTCAATCCCTCCGGTCCTTCCACCATACGTCCCGTTTTCTTCATTATATTATACTCATTTTCAGACATCCAACGTCCAACCCTTACCTCGCCTCCTTTGGGAATCCCTGTAAGCATGCCCACTTTGTTATCCAAAGAATAATTCGCCGCACTCCCAACTGCCGATAATCCGCTTGTCACGAAGCTCTTTTTGGCACCGCTCCACATTCCGTCCAAGAAGGAGGTATTGGGGTCATCATCAGCTACAGCCATTATCCCACCCATCACTGTACCGAAAGGTAGACCGGAAGCTTCATGCACTATCAGTTCCCGAAGCATCGGAGACGATATCTTTTCCGTCAGTTTCTGAACGGGACCGGCGAACTTACTTGCAATTTCACCACCAACGTAAGCCATCGTACCGGCCATTATACCGTCAAATGCAACTTGCTGCAGATTGATATTGTTCCACCCATTGTTAAAACCCTGACCAATCGCAGAATTGGCAGCACCGGCACCGGCCGTAATGCCGATAGCGGCACCGGGAAAAGCAGCGGTCAATGCACCGGAAACGGCACCTGTAGCAAAATAGGACAATCCTTCCCAGCTTAAATCCGCACCATTGGCAACCCAGTTTATTGCTCCTCCGATAGCCGCACCAATGATGAGATGCCAAAACTCCCCACTCGGGTCCGTATATATTAACGGATTATTCAAGCAATAAGTATATCGATTGAAATTTTGTGAGAAATCAGGCATCTGAACAAACGGATCAGGACTCAAGAACCGAGCCAGTAACGGATCATACATACGGCCATTCATGTCTATCAGCTTGAACTCATCCAGATGTTCATGTCCCGTATAGCCACGGTGGAACTTGAAGGTATTATTAGCTACCGTACGTCTGCCCCAGACATCGTATGAAGCCTTGAAAACCTCAGTACCCGCATTGTCGGTCAACTTCACAACACTGCCCAAATGGTCTTTGTGGGCATAATAAATCTTATCAGGCTGCCTGGATTGTTTCACATATACCGCTACCAAACCGTTATTGCCACCAAGATAATATAATTGTTTCGTTACACCGCCTTCGGTGACCATCTCATAATCGCCCGCATATACAGTCGTACGTGCAACCGCATTGTTCGTCTTCAACGTAGATTTCCAACGTTGGCGATCAGGACCATACGTGATGTTCAACAGGTAATTGTTCGAACCGACCGTTTCACTGATAGAGGAAACTTTATCAAATGCAGTATACGCAATGGTCTGGTTATTCTCGGAAATCAGGCCACCGGTATTGTCAACGGTACTTACCGCATGAGGTTTGTCATAACTGTATGAACCCAAGCCTGTTTTAGAAACAATATTACCATTGGCATGATAACCCATGTTCATGACTGTAGAACTACCTTGCTTTACAACAGTCAAACGATCTGCACTGTCATAAGTGAAGGTTTCCGTTTGCCCAATCATACCCGTACGCGAAGTAAGATTGCCTGTAGCACCATCAAACACATAGTTCATATTATGCAGCGACGTAGTGCCTTTCATCGTTTTCAGGTTACTAAGTAAGCCTTGCGAATTACGGGTTTCGGTAGAAATCAATGTACCGCCAAGTTTGGTAGTAGTGACAGTTCCGGTAGCTCCCGTGAGTTCCCAGATATTTTGCGTACCTGCCAGCACCTGTCGCAGATTGCCATAAGCGTCATAGTTGCGACTGACGGTCAAAGATCCAGGATAGGCAATATTACTCAGTTGCCCCTGTGAGTTATAAGAGTAAGTAAATGCCAAAGCACCTGTTCCTTCTATTTGACGTGTCTCAGTCCTCGTACGACCGTAATTGTCATACGTATAAGTCGTGTAATTATTACCCGTCTGTTCCTTTGTCAGACGCAGCAAGTTGTTGCCGGACGTTCCATAGGTATAGGTCGTAGTTACACCATCCGTTGCGGAAGAGGACATACGCCCCAGCACATCATAGGTATTTGTCGTGGTTTTACTTTTCCCGTCAACCTGAGTTTTCAATCGTCCGGCAGCGTCATACGTATAGGTTATGGTACCTGCATTGGGATCGGTCAACGTCTTTTGCTTGCCCGTGTCATAATAAGTCATAGTGAAAGTAGCTCCACCTGTGACTATCTTTTGAGGTTTTCCCAGTGACTTATAAGTATAGGCAATGCTGGAAACCGGATCGGTCACGGATTTCACTCCACCCCAGGGATCATAGACTTGGGTATAAGTTTTCCCGTTTGTGGTACTCGATACTGTACGGTTCCCATAAGCGTAAGAAACGGATCTCCCTGCACTGCTTGTTTGGGTCAGCACTCGCCCACGAGCATCATACGTATAGTTCTCCGTCGTGGTAAGATTGCCAGTTTCTGTCTTTTTCTGAGTGATCAGCCCTTTGTTGTTATAAGTCGTAGCCTCTTTAATGGACATACTTTGGGGACCGATTGTTTCTACCAATACCTCACGCCCCTGATTGTCGTACCAGGTTTTTATCCAGGGCTCTCCCGTAGCTTGGGCAAGCGTAAAGAATCGTTTACTTGAATTGACATTCCAACCACTCAGATAACTTCTCTTAGTACCGTCGGGAAAAAGAGTAGACAGTCTGTTCCCCCATCCATCAAACGTATGCCTAGTTGTTAACTTATTGGAAGTATCACTTTCGTCAGTTTCCGTCAGGACATTTCCCCAAGTATCATATGTATAAGCAATAATGGATGACAACGGATTAGTAGAAGTTTTAGCGATAAAACGTTTCGTTGTATCATAATCATAGTTGCTGGTAAGGGCGGAAACTCCAGAGCCACTGATTTTCTCCGTCTTCACGTTTCCCCAAGTATCGTAGGTGAATTCAGTAGTTAAAGGCAAAGAGGAACCATAATTTTCAACAGTCTTCGTTTTATATCCTTTAGAGGTATCATACGTGATTTCCATCTTCTGCGTGAAAGTCGACGAGTCGTCCGTATGCTTCTGTACCTTTGTGATCAGCTGGGGCTGATAGGTTTTTCCGGCAAGGGTATAGTTGCCATATTGAACAGTGCGATACATGTTATTACCATAGTCTGCCTTTTCATGGGTCATGTAACCATAGGTAGTATTGAACTGACGGGTGGTAGTAATCATATTGCCATCCAGATCCTTCTCTGTAGTAGATGAAGGGTAAGCAAAGTATTTCCTGGAGCCTTTATCCACAATAGTCAGCGTAGTGTTAGTTTCAGCCGTACTGCCGTCTATGGTATTTTTAGTATAGGTAGCAGATGGTATATAGAAGGAAGTATTCCATGCTTTTACACCAGATTCAGAAACCGTTCCCAACGTCGTATTCTCAGCTATCATGGAAGACATTCCCAACAGCCCTTTTCCTTGCAAATGCATTTTAAGGCCACTGTAGCGATAGTTAGTTGTCATTGTTCTGCCTGCCGCACCATTATCCGAATTTACTTTCTTTACTACATGCAAAGGCAAAGTATAATCGGCAACAGGATAACTGCTACCCGTACCTTTGGTATAGATACCGCCATTGACAAGGGAGGTATAAGTAATATTCGTCACACTGCCATAGTCACCGGTAACAGAAGTTACCTTACCTTTGTCTGTATTGTAACTACTATTAGGGTATAATCGCCATACAGGGTCTCTGTTTGCATCGCTACTATTATAACAATTGTAACCATAATTCATCAGTTCCACCTGACCGTCACCGTTGAAGTCGCCCACCAGATAACGGGATGAGAGGGCATCTTCATCTCTGTTAGAAGTCGCCGAACGCACTATGGTAAGCGCGCTTCCTGTAGAATGCATCCAATAGGTATAAGTTTTATTGAATTCGCCCCAAGAACCTTGAAATATAGCGCTCTTCTTATCATACATGGCCTTGGTTATCACCACATCCGATTTCCCGTCAAGATCGAAATCATATATAAGGCAATCAAACCTTGAATCATCTTTTGAAGTAAAGCTCTGATCGTAAAGCCCCAATGTGCATGCCTGCGACTTAGTAAAAGTTCCATTGCCATTATTCAAAGCAAAATACCAACTACTTTCACCGGTACTGTTCATTAGGATATCCATTAAACCATCGCCATTGAAATCACCGGAACGAATCATCCACACTTTAGAAACATTGGTTCCCGTAGTTTTCTTAGCATCCGAAAAGGTGGTTCCTGTTATTCCGTTACCCTGATTCCAAAAGATGGTATAACCTCCACTATAAATTACCATCATATCTTCCAACCCGTTGCCGTTGAGATCAGATACAAATACCTTATCAGGACTAGAAGGTAAAGTCAAATTAAATGCCGTGCGATATAAAGATGTTCCTGAATTATGCCCAATAATTTCACCCGGATACCTGTTACCACTATGTCCCTTTTCTATGAAAACAATATCTCCTTTTCCGTCATTATTTAAATCACCAGTAGCATAGGCGGGCATTTCGCTGCTGTATTGTAAGTTATATCCGAAAGCCCCCTGAACCGTGTTTCCATAAACATAAAAAGCTATTTGCTTCCAATGATCATTGATGCTTACATGTGGTACTACAAATTCATTCAGACCGTCTCCATCAAAATCGATGACGGACGATCCCGCTTTGTACTCTTGCATGTCAGACAATTGAAAACTTGCTCCAAGACGATAATTCGTTCCATCGACAAATCGGACATTTCCAGAAGAGTCCAGCGAAGCCCAATATATATAAGCGTAAGTATCATAAGTCCAAGAATTCGTACCTGTCGGTATCTTTACAGGAGAGATTCCCATCATATCCGTCAAACCATCTCCATTGAAATCACCAGCAATAAATTGCTGTTCAGAAAATGCGACTGCTGGATAAACAGAAGCAGCATTCACCTGAGGAGAAACAGGAATACTATATAGGGAAGGCAAATAAGACCAGTTTAACTTAACAGGTTGCATAACATCGCCGGCGCCATTCCTCTCCGTAACACTTGTCAGACGTGAATATTTAGTACCGGAAGCATCACCGGTGGTATTGTATTGCAAGTCATAAACACGGTAAACCGAACTTCCCGTTTTGCTTGTAATGGTTTTCAGTCTACGATCCATGGTTCCTTTTACGCCTTCAATAACAAATAGCTGTGGATCATTGGAGCGAGTTTCATAACTGAAAGTAACCGTATTCTGTAAACCGGTACTCCCATTCTTATTATTTCCATACATTATAGTGTTGGGGTACATGCAGTAACTCCACTTATTATAGGTATAATTCATGTAATTACCCAACGGATCTTCCACGTAATCCAGATACCATGCATAGATTCTGGGGGAATTACCGGCTGTGTAGCTTTGTCGGGCACCGGTTGTATTTCCATAATAACATATCTGCCCGGTAGAAGATTGTACTTCAAACCATGTATTAGCTGTAGAAGTAGTGTATGTGCCATGAACAATCACTTTAGTAAAAGGATCGGATTCCAAATAATATACGGCTCCCTCTTGCCCTATAGTACCAGAAGAATAAATCAAGCGTTTACCGTCCAGATAATAAGCCTCATCAGCGGAAAAAGTTAATGCCTTGGCTGTACCGTCATGATACATATCCTTCGGACCGCGAGTTATAACTGACATTCCCGACAAATTACATCCCCAACCCAACATTCCATTTCCTGCCTGACTATTATAAACGATAGCAAGCGTAGGTTGCATACCTCCTACACCTTGCGGAATTTTAATAGGAATTGAATACGTAGCAGCTCCAGTAGCCGATACATCAAAAGTTCCACCAAGAGAGCCAACGGCTTCCGGTTCCGCACTATATGTGTTGGGAATGTCCGGATAATCAAAATCTTCCGAGGCATATCCGGTAATATTAGTAGTAATAAGTTCCGCTGTATCATATCCTTCCGATACTATATAATAGGTGCCCGGTTCTAAAGTTCTCTGTATAAAGGCATGAGAGGATGAAGAACAGCCACCATCATCTGAGTAATAATCATTGGAAGCAATGACACCTCCCGCGGCATTCAACAGATAGGCGCAAGTTTCATAGACCATTGATCCGCAGTGAGTTATTGTTACAATCATTTTACGGGTTAATGTGAACTTATAGAAAACGTCCTCTTGTTCTCCGGCTGCATACTGATTAGAAAAAAGATTCATATTCTGTATATCAGAATAGTCAAAACTCTTGCTGTAAGTACCGGCGTCAATAGCATTCTGTCGACTATCCCCTTCTGAAGATAAAAACATCCCGGTTATTTGAGTAGTAATAACTCCGTTCTCTTCATATCCTTCTGCCACGACGTAGTACGTGCCGGCATCCAGTATCTTTGATAAATAAGCTTCTCCAGCACCACCGCCACAGCCCATGGAGAAGTCAGCATCATCGTTATAGTCAATTAATTTTCCGGAAGCATCCAAAAGGCTCAAATAGGTATCAGAAAGCTCTGATTCGCAATGCTTCATGATGACCTTCATCCTAGTATTTATAGTAAATTTATAAAAAACATCATTGGAAGGTCGCCCCGTATAATTGTTTGTAAAATCTTCCGTGTTTTGTGAATCTGAATAATCAAATTCAGAATTATAAGTGCCAACTTCAATTGGATATGATCTAGTATTTCCCTGTTGTGCATGAACAGAGGATGAGAACAACACGATAAAAAATATCAATGATAAATGTGTTTTCATGGAGGAGTGTGTTTTAAGGTTATCTTATTCTTTAATTATTTTCCAGCTGCTAATCTTACCATTGTAGGCAACCTGCATGATATACATTCCTGGAGTCCGTTCGGATAAATCAATTGTATTGGACTGGGATATACCCGCCCACTGCTGCAACAGCTTTCCGGTAAGATCATAGAGAGATATTTGGGCGTTCTCAAACTTTTCAACTCCTGAGATATCAACTTTGAGTACTCCCTTTGTCGGGTTGGGATAAATAGTAACTTTCGTTTCTGAAAGTTCTTCTTCATATACCGATGGTTCTTCTTCATCGCTCAAAGCACCCCTTGTCTGAACCACAATTTCCTTTTGGCGAGACAACCTATTACCGGCACTGTCATAGGTATATTTGATTTTATTTTGGGCGTATGCATCAGCGGCTGCCCACATAGATAAAACCACGAATAGCAGGAATATGACAGCTATCCGTTTAAATATTCGTTTGTTATTCTTCATGATGTGTAGTGTTTATTCAATACTGAATCCGCCCAACAACAAGGTTTCTCCTATAGAAATCTCTAACACATAGTCTCCCACTTTCGTACCGGACATGTCTACTACTATACAACTTTCATCAAAGTACGACTGATAGTAAGCCATTTCACCGGTCAAAGAATCTGATACGCTCACAGTTAAAGTGCCACATGGGACAGGAATATCAATAAATAATTTACTATCTCCAACATCATAGCAAGCGATAATCCATGAAGCCGGATCTACAGAACGAGGAGTGCCTTGAGAAGTATTCGTAGCAGTTTTTAATATAATCCGTTTCCTCATAGATTGAGATTCTGCCCCAACCTGAACTGATAATAAAATCCCTATCAATAACAAGAATAAAAATTTTGTTTTCATAATATATAAGATTAATTGGTTGATGCTCCAAATAACTAAATTTTTATTATGAAAATCAAGAAAAAAAAGGTAACAGAGGTAACAAACTCATGTAGACTTACAGTAACACTCTATAGAGTCAATCACATAAGTTTTTGATTATCAGAACCAAACACCTTATCAAAAAGAACAGTATCCATTTTATCCTTAATCCGGTGTTTTCTTGCTTTTATAGCATCTGAAGAAGCATCCATTATACCTAAAAGCAAATCTTTGGGACAATGAAACAGGCTCAGCAAGCAATAAAATAAATCTTCATTAGTTAATGAACGGCAATTCTCCCTCAAATTATTCATAACATCTAAGAATGATTCCCGGATATCACCAATAATCCTTTCCCTATAATCCTGAATTTTGAGAATGCGTTTACCAGGCTTCATATTTTTCAACTCATTCAATTTCTTATACCCCTCAGTTGCTTCGAATAATGAAATACAAATCTGCAAGTTTTTTTCTTTCAGATCATGCAATTCTGCACTTTTTTCTTCAATTGGTGCAGAGCTTTCACTCAGCATCATTATTTCCGCACGATTCTCATTCAATTGTTTTTGCAGAGCTATATACTTATTCTTACGACATCTATCCCTCCACATATAAATTAATGCCAATACTAAAAATAAGCCCCAAAAACAGTAAATCATCTTTTTCTTTGCAAGTTGATGCTCTTTCAACAATGCGTATTTATGGATTTCCAATTGATGATTGTCCATCAAATCACCAATTTCGGCTCGATACGCACTCGCTTGAATAGAATCAAAGTAAACGATGAAAGAATCGGCACACAAAGCAGCCTCTCGCCAGCGGGATTGCTCTTTGTTTAATTCAAATAGTCTATCAAAAGCAGAGGCTTTAGTTTCAATATCAAAGGAATATTTAGCCAGATTCCAATAATAAAGAGCCGAATCTTTTTTATTCAAATGATTCATAATATCACCCTTCAAGAAATAAATAGAATAAAGACTTTCCTCCACTTCTATGTCTCTCATTGCTTCTGAGATATAACTATTCGCCTCTTCATATTCTCCTCTCTCATTATAGAGAGCGGCTATATTTTTATAAACAAGAGGTTTAAAGGCAGAAGTTTGCAAAGAATCAGCCAGAAGCTTCGCCTGCTGATAATAAATGAAAGCACTATCAGAATCATCTTTTATCAGGTAATTGTCTCCTATCTTCAACAAGGCATACAAAGCCCGATCAATATGCGCGGTACCGCAAAGAGCATAAGCATTCTTATGTGCATCTATCGCAGCAGAATTCAAATATTGTTCTCCATAGCAATCTCCCAAATGCCCATATACCATCGACAAAAATACCGAGTCACCTCCTTGAGGCATAGTCCTCAATGACTTCAAATATAGATTTATGGCAGTAGATATGTCTTCTTGCTCCCGATGCACACACCCGCTATAAAAATAAGATTTTGCTAATTGTTCTCTATCGCTGTTCTTTTCAAAATAATCCACAGCTACCTGTATTAAAGAATCATTCTCCAGCGACACATAATTCTTATACTTCGCCTGCGTAAGCAGCAAGGCATACCATGCCCTGTCTGTTTTCCCCATCTTCTGCGGTGCAGGTATAGCTTCTAGCAATTGCAGCGAACTGTCAGGATGCGACTGCATCAACGAATCAGCCAATAACAGAATAGAACTGACTGCATGAGAACCTCTTCTACATGCCCCCAGCAGAATAGTAAATGATATGAAGAACAGGAAAGCAGGTAACAGTTTTTTCATGCTATTTTAGACTTCTCGTTTCAATACAACAAAGATAGTAACAAATCATGGAAAAAGCCAATGAGAAAGTAAACTGTTGAAACATAAATAGTGGCCCATTATCATTTTGACACTTTGCATTTCTAATTGTCTGAGAATGCATTATTCCCGAACAACTGACCATGGAGGTAAAAAGAAACAAACGAAATTCAGCAAGCCACAGATTATTAATAATATATCGAAATACTTACACTTCTTTTAGAGTAAAACACCACCCTAAAAACACAAATATAAGGAGAATTGCCGGCACAAATAAGTGCATTACCCATAAGTAGTAACCCTTTTGACCGTAAGTAGTAATGATATCACCTATAAGTAGTAACCTTATGGTCCATAAGTAGTAACCCTTTTCTGCATAAGAAGCCCGGAAACATGTAAGAATATGCAAGAATAACGAATTTACATTCCTTATTTATTCATAGAATATTCTATAATGCAAAATTGAGAAATACCTATAATCACATAAAATAAAGAAACAACATCAATTTGATTAAAACATCAATAAATAGAAAACAATTTGCCAGCCCACCCTACAATCGTTCTGTCCCCTTAAAAACAACCAGAGGAAAAGATTCGTTTGCTGACAACAAATGAAATCATTTGCCAATAAGCTATGAAACTATTTGTTAGTAACAAACAAAACAGCATATTTACAAGAAACAGCTCTATACTAAAATGAGAACAATAAAAAGCCGTCCCCTCCTTTCGCCACACGAAAGGAAGCAGGACGGCTTCTATATAAATAGCTTGTAAAGCTACGCTGATTACAAAACCAGAGAAAGATTACAGACCGAAAGCGGCTTTCACCTTGTCCACGTAATCCAGTTTCTCCCAAGTGAAGAGTTCCACCTCTACATCCTTATTACCTTCGTAACGAGACTTGAAGTGCTTGGTAACAATCTGTGGCTCACGACCCAGATGGCCATAAGCGGCAGTCTCCTGATAAATCGGATTACGAAGCTTCAGGCGATCTTCAATAGCCTTCGGACGAAGATCAAAAAGTTCATCTATCTTCTTCGCAATCTCACCATCGCTCATATTTACATGGCCGCGGCCATAAGTATTGACATAGATATTGATGGGACGAGCCACACCAATAGCATAAGACACCTGCACCAGCATTTCGTCAGCCACACCGGCTGCCACCAGGTTCTTGGCAATATGACGGGCTGCATAAGCGGCACTACGGTCTACCTTACTGGGGTCCTTACCGGAGAAAGCGCCACCACCGTGAGCACCTTTACCACCGTAGGTATCTACGATAATCTTGCGTCCCGTCAGACCGGTATCTCCGTGAGGTCCGCCGATAACGAACTTTCCGGTAGGATTAACGTGATAGGTGATATGGTCATTGAACAATGCAAGTACTTTCTCTGCATGAATAGAAGCAATGACACGTGGCATCAGGATATTGATGACATCCTGACGGATAGTGGCAAGCATTTCTTCATCCGCTTTCAGCTGGGCAGCTTCGCTGTCGTCGGCAGGCTGGATGAAATCATCATGCTGGGTAGAAACTACAATTGTATCGATGCGGACAGGCGTACCGTTATCATCGTATTCAATAGTTACCTGACTCTTGGCGTCCGGACGGAGATAAGTCATTTCTTTACCTTCGCGACGGATGTCGGCCAACACTTGCAAGATGCGATGTGCCAGGTCGAGCGAAAGAGGCATGTAGTTTTCTGTCTCGTTAGTAGCATAGCCGAACATCATGCCTTGGTCGCCTGCACCCTGCTCCATAGGGTCCTGACGTTCTACACCACGGTTAATGTCGGGGCTTTGCTCATGAATGGCGGACAATACACCGCACGAGTTACTTTCGAACATGTACTCGCCTTTGGTATAGCCGATTTTCTGAATTACTTCGCGCGCAATGAGTTGCAGATCAACGTACGCTTTGGTTTTCACTTCTCCAGCCAGTACCACCTGTCCGGTAGTTACCAGAGTTTCGCAAGCTACTTTCGAACTGGGGTCGTAAGCCAACAGTTTGTCAAGCACAGCGTCCGATATTTGATCGGCCACTTTGTCGGGGTGTCCTTCTGACACCGATTCGGATGTGAATAAATATCCCATACTTCTAAATTAAAGAATGAATAATTAAAGAATGAAAAGCGGGGATCTGGTGGTGAGTAGACATGCATATCCCGATGCTCGGAGCATCGTCAGAAAAGGATGTGTTTTAGCATTTTTTTCTGTGGTTGCAAGCTACTCAAATCTTTCCACATTTCATTTTCGGGTGCAAAGATAAAGGTTTTCTTATGAAATAGCATATAAACAGGAAAGCATTAACATTATATTAGCAAAAGAAGTGTACCGATATCCCATCGGCACACTTCCCATTTAGTAGTTTCAATATTGTTAACTTTAAAACTGTGCTTTATTTCAATAAGTTCCGGTAGTAACTCTCCACATCGCTCCATTTATAGAAAGGAAACTGGTCGGTCTGTACCGGAATATGTACTTCATGCTCATTATGCAGAATCTTAACCAGAATATCATCCGCACTTCCTTTTTCATTCCGGAAGAAGGCAATCTGCACATTAGCCGCCATAGGGACTACCTTAAAGTCACTCCACACTTTATACACCTCGTAAGGATCATCTACGGCAACGTTACAATTCTCTATCTGCATCAATGCCACCAAAGGAATCACATTGCCATCATGCCCGAAGCGAAGGGTAGCGGCTATGCCTCCTTTCTGAATAGCCTCATCGGCGCTATCCAGAATATTCCGTAACAATGATTTCGCATTGGCTACAACAATCCCTTTCCCGTCGGCATGATTTGCATTGCCCACATAGAAACGATAATTGATGCACTGCCACAAATCAAACAGCTCCTGGGGCTGAAACAGATCATAGAAGGAAACCTTCGTCTCTGCATTCTGCATATCACTCGCCACCCAGTACATACCCCACATCACTTCCTTCGGATTCACTTTCTTCAGTATGAAACGCTTGTCCTTAAATAAAGAAGCAATCAACCGGTCGGGATTGGTGTGAACATCTTCAAACTTTCTGTATTCTTCAGCCCACGGACCGTCAGTGGAAGAAGTAAAGCGATTGGATTCGTCCGTATGGTAATTCAAGTAGTCCATATACTTATGGCTAGCTTCATAAGAAATGCGCAGATTGGGATTCAGTTCCTTCAAACGATCACCAAAAGCCACCATACTCATCGCACAACGCAGCACAACCGTAGAACGAGCAGAAATGGAAGGATTGCCCTTAAAGGCTTCGGGAAATGCGGCATACATTCTTTCTGCAATTCCACGATGCTGACGGACACCTAATGGGGTCAGATCACCTCCATGGCCTTCCGCTTCTTCCCACACCTTCAGCAAACGCTGCCGGGTATCTTCTCCCAAGTCGGAAAGTGCACCCTCACGATGTGCTTCTTCAAAAAGGTCTACCAGCCATTTATAATCACGGTCGCCAATCAGATAACGGGAACCATGCCGTCCATAGTGGCTTACGTAGAATGGTTTATATCCTTTGGGAGCCCGGGTTTGCGGTGCAAAATCAAGTGGATAGGCCCAATAGACTCCACCCGTTTTCTCAATAGTAGAAAACATCTCTTCTTTGGATGTCTGCGCTCCAAGAGGAACACAGCACATCCACATCATACCACATAACAGTAATTGTTTCAGTCTCATTCTATTCTTCATTTATTGTTTATAACCGTCATTCTGATTCAACGCCGGGTTGTTGGTCAATTCGCTTTCCGGTATCGGGAACAGTTGATACTTGTCGTCCACATCTCCTCCCAGACGGATACCGTTCTTCCAGTCCCAGTTATTGCCTTTCGTATATTTACCGAAACGGATCAGGTCAGTGCGCCTGGTCAGCTCGGATGCCAGTTCTTTCTGACGCTCGCTCAGGATAAAGTTCAAAGAAAGTTCATTGAAGCCGATTTCTCCTGAAACATCCGAACGGACACCGCTCTTCGCGTATTTACCGGACATATACGCTCTGGACCGGACTTCATTGACGTAGCCTAATGCTTCCGTTTCCGTACCATTTGCGCCACGCAAGATAGCTTCGGCAGCCATCAGGTAGGCATCGGCAGTGCGGAACAACGGGAAATCAATAGAGGTATAAGCATCGCCCGAAGCACAGAGCTGATCATCCTTGGTTACATTTCTCCATTTGATATAACCATAACCACAGGTAAAGGTGCTGGTCATATTCAGTTCCGAGTCCCAGGTTTCCTTCACCTGATTCGGAAGGGCGGTCATAAACTGTGCACGTTTATCCTTCTTTCCGTTACCCCAGGTATCATTGACATCAAACGCCACATCATCCGCATCAAAGGCGTCTACCAGTGTCATCTTGGCACGAACATTACCCCAACCTCGCGAACCGACTCCTGTCTTATACAATTCGTCCATCGGACCATTCACGAAAGCTTTTACGTAGAAGTTTGTTCCGGCTGAACTTTGGGCACGCTGTCCGTCCTGCACCAACCCCCAGATGATTTCCTTGCAGGTTTTGTTATCCGCCAGGAAGATTTCACGATAGTCGGAAGCCAGCGGATAGTGTCCGTCTGTAACTACCTTCTTCGCATACGTATATGCCTCCTGGTATTTATTTTCATGAATCCAGGACTCGGCATTCAGATACATACGTGCCAGCAGGAACCAGTCGGCTACACGGTCAATCCGTCCGTATTCGTTTTCTCCCGGAGCTTTCAGTTCATTCTCAACAGCCAGCAATTCACTTTCCGCATATTCAAATATCTGCTTACGGGTATACTGAACCGGAATTTCCTTCACACCTGTATGTTCATCCACATAGGGCACGGAACCAAACAAATCACAAAGCATGGAATAGCAGTATGCGCGTATAAAACGTGCTTCGGCTCTGTAACCAATGTATTCGTCCTTCATTTCTTCCCAAAGTCCTCTATCCTGTAACTTCCCTTCGGTACATTCGCGCAGCAGCTCGTTACAGTAAGCAATGCTCATATAAAGCCGCTGGTAAGTCCAGGTGACAACAGAAGCATTGGAGGCATCCCATTGCAGGTTCAGGCACTTACGCAGACCGTTTGAGGAAGAAGGCATCAGAAAGTTATCCGTACTCATCTCCTGCAAGTAGAACAACAGACGCACATAACCGGAATATCCTTCATTGGCACCTTCCAGGTCGCCATTGCCGCCATCGCCACCCTGCTGTCCTGTCAGGATCAGAGATGAATAACACTTGGCCAGCACGCCTGTATAGCCGTCCTTGGTCTTATATACTTGGTCGCTCACTAACTGGTTATTATCCAGTGGCATGGTATCGAGGTCACCCAGGCACGAAGCCAGAAACGTGACCAAGAAAAGTAGATTGAATGAATAGGCAATTATCTTTTTCATATCGCATAGTTTTTTTTAATCCGTTAGAAAGTTAAATTAGCACTTAATGAGAATACTCGCGGACGGGGATATATCTCCTTGTCGATACCGCTGTAGATTTCCGGATCGATGCCCGAATAACCGGTAAAGGTAGCCACATTCTGAACACCGAAAGTCAGCCGCAAAGAGCTTGACTGATCCCACAGTTTCTTGAAAGTGTAACCCAATGAGATATTGTCAATCCGGAAGAAGTTTCCTTTCTCCAGGAAGTAGTCCGAATACAGTTGCTGGTTCTGGAAACCTGTAGCTTTGGTTCTGCTCAGGATATTCGAGAAGTTTCCCTGGTCGCTATAAACAGACTGTACATACTGGTCGGCAGCTATGTAGTTATAGACATAATTGCCGAAAGCTCCGTGCCCGCTGATAGCGAAATCCCAGTTCTTATAGCTCAGTTGGGTATTGAAGCCCAGATAGGATTCCGGCAATGCACTCTTGTTGGTGGCATACTTTGTTTCTGTTGCCGATACGGAACCGTCCGGCTGTACATATTGGCCTTCTATCGGCTTGCCATTGTCGCCATAAGCTTGTTTTGCCAGATAGAAAGTATAAGGGCGTTCGCCTACCATGAATACCTGTACTGTTTTACCGGTGCCCGAAATGGCTCCGGTCTGTACAAAGTTGGCTTCCGAATCCACTACATTCAGTTTTGTGATCTTTGAATCGTTCCAGGTATAGTTCATGCCTACTGTCCATTTCCAGTCTTTGGTATGTACCGGCACTGCATTAATGGAAAATTCGAGTCCTTTATTATCCATTTCACCGATATTCGTGGTAATCACAGAAGAATAGTTGGTTCCCGAAATCACAGGAATCGTATTCAGCAAGTCCTTGGTGTGGCGTTGATAATAGTCCACAGAACCATAGATACGGTTATTAAGGAAGCCGTAATCCAATCCGATGTTATAAGTTTCGGTAGTCTCCCATTTAATGTCAGAGTCATAACCATTCGGACGATACGTATTATACCATTTATCTCCGAACTGATAGCAAGCTTCAGGATAGGATACTGTGAAAGTTGTCATATAAGGATAGTCGTTCAGAATATCCTGTTGTCCGGTCTGTCCGTAGCTCAGACGCAACTTCAGGTCAGACAGAATATCCGAATCTCTCAGGAAAGCTTCCTGGCTGATTTTCCACCCCAATGCCACGGAAGGGAACAATCCCCAACGATTGCCTTTTGCAAAACGGGATGAAGCATCCGAACGCAACGTAGCTGTAATCATATAGCGGTTATCATACGAATAGTTAAGACGACCGTAAAAAGAAAGCAGATAATATTCCGATTCATAATGATTGGGAGAGAAGAGTTCCTTGCCCTCCGGAGAAAAGGTAGTAGCATCAAACTTCTTCCAGAAATGCTGCCAGCCGTATCCGCCCATGGCACTGAAGTTATGCTTCTCATTGAAAACATGAGAATAGTTAGCGTATAAGTCCAGCAGATAATTCCGCTTATTCTGCTTGGAGTCATAGACAAGACCTGTACCATCCTTCATATTAGAGGTGTACATCATTCCCGCCAGTTCGGGCACTTCCTTCGAGTATTTACTGGTCAGGACATCGTATCCCAGGTTCATGTTCAGTTGCAAATCTTCCAAATGATGTACCTTATAGTTAAAGGATGCATTACCGATAGAGCGTGTCACTTTATTGCGGATGTCCTGCAAGTCAAGCTGCGCCACCGGATTATCCGTCTGGATGGCCATCGGAGAATTACCGTTCATCCAGATAAAATATCCCAACCCCGGATCAGTAGCCGCAGTGGCACTTCCGGTCTTAACCGGACGTGTAGGATCATAGCGAAGCGCGTTATTTACGACGCTTTCATCGACTTTCTTATTATTCTCATAAGACACTTTCAGGTTCAGATCAACCGTGAGATGATTATCAAAAAACTTGGGCGAAATACCTCCGTTGAATGTAAATCTCTCGTAGTTATTGGTACGTATGACACCGTTCTGATTGGTATATCCAACCGAAAGGCGATAAGGAGCATTTTGCTTCACTTTACCCGATACAGAAAAGTTGTGTTCCTGTCCGAATGCCGTCCGATAGATTTCATCCTGCCAGTCGGTCGATGCCGTGCCTAAGGTCACAGAAGCCGGTACTCCGGATACAGTGGGAACAAACTGGCGAAATTCATCGGCAGAAAGAATATCCAGCGTTTCAGTAACTGTACTTACCGACAGGTTCGTTGAATAATTAAAGCGCAAATTGGTATCAGCCCCTTTCTTCGTAGTGATTACAATCACACCGTTCGAAGCCCGCGAACCGTAGATAGCCGTAGCCGAGGCATCTTTCAACACCGTAAAGGTTTCTATATCATCGGGATTAATACCACCAATCACATTGCCACCACCTTCGATAGTAGAGTTATCAACCGGTACACCGTCAATCACAATCAACGGATCGTTGGAAGCGGAAAGCGAAGCACCGCTTCGGATGCGAATCGTGGCGCCTGTGCCCGGAGCACCGGAACTGGATACTACGTTTACTCCCGGTACTTTACCCACCAGGGCATCCTGGGCGGTCGTGCGCAGTCCTTTATTAAAATCATCCGGCTTAATGGCTGTTACCGAGCCTGTTGCATCCGACTTCTTTACGCTTCCGTAGCCGATGACAACCACATCTTCAAGCATCTCGCTATCTTCCGTCATCACGATCTTCATGTTGGCAGAAGCAGGCATCTCCACGTTTTTATACCCTATATAGGTAATCAGTAATGTAGCCTTAGGATTTGTGATCGAGAGAGTAAAGTTACCGTCCACATCACTGATCGTTCCGTTCGACGTTCCTTTCTCCAAAATATTAGCTCCAATAATAGGCAGATTATCCTTATCGAGGATATTGCCCTTTACAACCGTTTTCTGTGCGGCAACGCTCACACTGAAAACCAAAGCAAACAGTACCCAAACATACCGCCATCTACTTCCAAAAGTTTCCGGATTCTTCTTGTTTTTCATAATAGTTTTAAATTAGTTTATTATACGTGTAACAAAGGCATCGCGTGTCTCATACGATACGAAGCAAAAGTAATTTCAATGGTATAGCAGAACAACTACACGAAGTGGAAAAGTAAGTAAATAAAAAAGAGAACAGAAAGTAACATCCTATTTATCAACACATTGATAAATAAGAGTAAAAGAGAAAAAGTAAGATCAAAGGAGATGTAAAACTACAGTTTCTGTACCTGAATTGCCAGATCCTTGCCCGGAATGATCGCTTTATTCCGCATTTTCATCCGGTAGTTGTAAACCGTTTGAAGTGAATAATGAAGGAAGTTGGCAATCTTGGAATTATCATTTATACCCAAACGTATGAGAGCATATATACGCAACTCAGGCGTCAGCAGTTCACCTTCCTTCAGCTGCACGCGCTCTTCTTCCTTCAACAAAGCATTAAACGACTCCACAAAATTAGGAAAAATGGAAAGGAATATAGTATCAAACTTACTGATGAAAAGCTTGAAATCATCGGAAGTGGAAGATTGTCCGCGGAGTGTCTTTGATATATCCGCCATAGAGCCTGTATTTGCAATCTTCAGTAATGCCTTGCGGTCGTTCTCCTGCTTATAGATATATTCGGAACATATATTGAACAGCAACCCGATATATTCTTCCTTGATATGATTTGATTCCTGAATCTGCTCATTCATCCGGGTGAGGTTCCCAGCCATTTCCTGCAAGCGCAGATTCTGTTCAGCCAGCGATTGCTTCACCTTCAGCAGTTTGGTATTCTTCTTACGGATAAAGAAGAAAGCGACAACCAGGGCTATTACCAATATCAGGAGTATCAGAAGGGAAAAGAGCACCCGATTCTCATCAGCCTTAATACGCGCATCATTAGCGGCCTGAATGATGGGGAGATATCCGGCAATGTCAATAAAGCGATAGCGGGCTTTCCCGAAGTTCACATCTTCCAGGGAACATGAAATATAATTATAAGCCCTTGCAATGTCTCCTTCCTGGAAGAGAAGTATTGCCAGATGCTGCAAAGACATATATACCTTCTTGGCATTGGCAATATCAGTCAATGAAGCCAGAATAAGATAATGCCTTGCCTGCAAAGTATCCTGTTTCCCCAAATACAATTCTGCCAGAAGATACTCCATTCTCGCTCTGTCCGAATTATCTTCTGCACTTTGCCCATAATAATCTTCCAGCAGCCGGATAGCCTCATCCCACTTTCCGGACATACTCAGCCGACCGCATTTATTGGTAACATAGCTGGAAGAGTGTGGTTCGCTAATCGCAATCAGCGTGTCTTTATAAGCCTTTATCTGCTGCCAGGCAAGTTGTTTGCCGGGATCATCTATGGCATCATTATAGCAGGATAAGTAAATGGTGTGGTATAGATAATAGAAATAAGTATCCTTTTTTACATCTTCCGTCCGTTTCACTTTGCCAAGCATAATCAACGCATTCTCATGCTTTCCCATTTTATTCATTACATCGGCTATGTTCATCAGCCCTTGGTTGATTAGCGTTTCATCCTTCAGACTTTCTGCCAGTTGCAGTCTCTCCTTTGCGATAATCATAGCCGTATCAATCCGAAATGAACGATATTTAGTGAACAGATTCCCTAATATATCAAACCTGAGTTTATCATCTTCCGCATAATCCAGCGTCCGGCGAATGTCTGCTATTTCCTTTTCCACTTTTTGCTGGTAAACCTCACGATGCTCGATCATCTTATCCAGTTTTAAAAGCAGGGCATCATCGTCCGCTTTGACCGCAGCCCACAGACCGGAACAAATAAAAAGACAAAATAAGATAGAAACAGAATATCTGGACATTAGACTACAGGTTATATACTTCAAGAGCAAAGATATAGATTTTTTCTCTATGATAATCCGTGTACTGCCTCTTTTTAGCAGATAAAAGGCAGCTTACTTCTTATTACCGATCTTTATCAAAGCCATTCCGATGGCTATCCATAATAATTCGCGTATGCGGGTAATCAGTCCCACATAAACGCCCAATGCCGGAGACATGTGCAACCCGTCCACAGCCAATGCCAAACCACCTTCGCGTGCGCCCAGCTGCATCGGAAAGAAGAATATCAGATTACTGAACAAAGAGGAGAAGGCCAGTATCAACACACAGTCCCACCCGTTAACGTCCGGTGTGAAAACGCTTAGAATAATGTATATTTCAAGACTGGAGAGTATGCGTGCCGAAAGTTCCAATAGCAAAGAACTATAGAAAGTTATCTTATGCTGGCTATGCAGCAAGGCTATCTGACTATCAATCTGTTCCAGAGTATCTTTTTGCTTCACAACGAAACTATGCGCCCACTTCCTGATAAAGGGTACCTTCTGTAAGAACCGGAAAGTCTTCACCGCCATCCCATTTTTATATCCACGGGTAAAGAAATAGATAGCCAACAGACAAAATGCCCCTATTGCAGTAAGCAATATTGCCATAAAGGTATTCACAGGATACAGGAAGATATATAAGAATATGGAGAGAAACCAGAACCAAAAGTGAGAAAAGATGTGCATCATCACATATAGAATGACCGAAGACGTAGCTTTACTTACGCCTACATAGGGAGTCAGTTCCATAATCCGATACGGTTCACCGCCCATCAGTCCGCCGGGTGTAGCGTAATTTATGGCAAAGCCTGTGATCGACAACTTGCAGACCTTCCAGAAAGGGACGCTATATTGACGGTCGTCCCTGATTATCAGATACCATGAACAGGTATTTATCAGATAGACAAAGAACCACAACAACATGATTACAGGAAACCAAAAGCCTATGCACTTCACGTTCTCCCAAATGTCGGAATAATCCATGTCCATTGTACAAAGCATGATGACAATGGCGAGTATTCCGAAAAGCAAGAACAAGTTACGGTATCTATTCTTCATTGTAGGAAACCGGTTATTAATCAGTCAGATCACGATAGATATCCCCCAGTGTCTTTCCCAATACCGGGTGTATCACATCGGGCGCAATCTCCGCCAACGGCTCCATCACAAAGCGGCGTTCCTGCATCAGCGGATGGGGAAGTTTCAGGATAGGGGTGTCAAGAATAAGATCTCCGTAAATCAACAAATCGACATCTATCACACGGTCACTATACACACCGTTCACCGATTTATGGGTACGCCCCATCTCCTGTTCAACGGACTGGGCTATGGAAAGTATCTCCAACGGCGGAAGTGAAGTCTCCGCACAAACGGCAGCATTCAGGAAAGCATTATCAGAAGTAAACCCCCACGGGGCAGTAGCATAAAAAGCGGACAGGGAAACAATCTTCCCTATCCGCTCTTCTATCTTGTGTACAGCAGTCCGGAGATTCTGCTCTTTATCTCCCAGATTAGTGCCGAGACCTATATACACTTTCGCCATCACCAGTCTATTCTATCTTAAATTCCCGTTCCCTATCCAAAGGAACAAAAAATTCTACTTTACCACATTTAGGACAGACATATAGGTCAAAGGCTTCGCGATTCTGGAATAACTCAAACAAGTTTCCCAAAACACCTGTGTTCATTCCTTCATGAAACTCATATTTTCCAGAATAAGCCATCTTGACCTGACAGCGTAAACAATCAATAGACAGGCCTCTACCATCGTTCTCTCCTGCCAGATTCATATCCAATATCTTATTATCCGGAAAGCTATAATTGCAGTTCCAGCAGATCTCAAAGCTATCTTCTACTTCTTCATGGCACTTAGGACATATTTTCACAACTGTACTTTTTACTTATCCGTAATCAACATCGCATCCCCATACGTACCGAAACGGTAACCTTCCTTCAAGGCCACATTGTACGCCTCCATTACCTGATCGTAGCCACCGAAAGCGGCAACAATCATCAACAACGTGGAAAGCGGCATATGGAAGTTGGAAATCATCGCATTGGCTACTGTAAAGTCATAGGGAGGGAAGATAAACTTGTTAGTCCATCCTTCGTATGCCTTCAAATGACCGTCTGTGCTTACGGTGCTCTCAATGGCACGCATCACAGTGGTACCTACAGCGCAAACCTGTCTGTTCAGGTCTTTGGCACGATTTACAATGCCGACAGCTTCTTCGTTCACAATCATCTGTTCAGAATCTGTCTTGTGCTTCGTAAGGTCTTCCACATCAATATCACGGAAGTTACCCAAACCGGCATGCAGCGTGATATACGCAAAGTCGATACCTTTAATTTCAAGACGCTTCATCAACTCACGGCTGAAGTGCAGACTCGCAGTAGGAGCCGTCACCGCACCCTCATTACGGGCAAAGATAGACTGGAAACGCTCCGAATCTTCCGCCTCTACAGGACGGTTAATGATGCTGTGAGGCAGCGGAGTTTCGCCCAACGCATACAAAGCCTTCTTAAACTCATCGTGCGGACCGTCATAGAGGAAACGGAGCGTACGGCCACGAGACGTTGTATTGTCGATAACTTCAGCTACCATAGAGTCGTCATCACCGAAATACAGCTTATTACCGATACGGATCTTACGGGCAGGGTCTACCAACACATCCCACAGACGGAGTTCTTCATTCAACTCACGCAAAAGGAACACTTCAATACGGGCACCAGTCTTCTCCTTGTTGCCATACAAACGGGCAGGAAATACTTTCGTATCATTGAAAATGAACACATCCTTATCATCAAAGTAGTTCAAAACGTCTTTGAATTCTTTGTGCTCAATCTCACCTGTCTTTCTATGCAGCACCATAAGGCGCGACTCGTCTCTGTACTTTGTAGGGTGCAAAGCAATCTTCTCTTCCGGAAGCTTAAATTTAAATTGCGACAGTTTCATATCTATTCTTTCTTTAAGTTATTCTTCTGTTTCTATCTCTTGAGCGTCTATCCACTCTTTAAAATCCATCGGATCGAGGCAATCTTCCAGCCGGACATCACCTACACGGGTGCGTTCCAAAGCCGTAAGATGGGCGCCACTGTTCAGCGCTTCACCAATGTCGCGGGCCAAGGCACGGATATAAGTACCTTTACTGCATACCACACGGATCTTAATTTCCGGCAGATTACATTCCAGCAACTCTATCTCGTCAATCACCAGCAATTTCGGTTTCAACTCTACTTCTTCACCCTTACGTGCCAGGTCATAGGCGCGTTTGCCATTTACCATACAGGCCGAAAAGGCGGGGGGAACCTGTTGTATCTCACCGATAAATGTCTTCAACGTTTCTTCCACCAACTCCCGCGTGATATGCTCAGTAGGGTAAGTGGCATCTATCTCGTGTTCCAAATCGTAAGAGGGGGTAGTGGCACCCAATTGAATGGTAGCAACATACTCCTTCGTATGATACTGGAACTCTTCTATTCTCTTCGTAGCCTTGCCCGTACAGACAATCATCACCCCTGTTGCCAAAGGATCGAGCGTACCGGCATGGCCTACTTTCAACTTCTTTACTTTCATCCGCCGGCAGATGTGATAACGCGCATGTCCCACAACCTTGAACGATGTCCATCCCAGCGGTTTATTGAAATATAATACTTCTCCTTCTTTAAACTTCATCCGTTATCCTTGCATTTGTGACAGTACGATGGTTACGATACCGGCTATTGCACAATAAACAGCGAAGTATACCAGTTTTCCTTTCTTCACAATATTAATCATCCACTTACAAGCCAGACAACCCGCCACAAAAGCTGCAATAAATCCTATCAGCAATGATAACGTTGAAATGCTTCCGGCAATGTCTTCTCCTTTCATCAACTTGATACCATCCAGCAGCCCTTCACCCAATATCGGAGGCATTACCATCAGGAAAGAGAATTGAGCCAGCTTTGCTTTATTGTCACCCAGCAACAATCCGGTTGCAATCGTGGTACCGGAACGTGAAAGTCCGGGAAGCACCGCACAAGCCTGAGCCAAACCTATAATGAACGCATCTTTCATGGAGATGTTCTCCTTCTGCTTCGGTTTATAGTAATAAGAGAATGACAGCAAAGCAGCCGTTACCAGCAACATGCAACCCACAATCAGCAGGCCTGAACCGAAAACTGCCTCCACCTCATCTTTAAAGAACACACCCACAATGCCGATAGGCACCATAGATATCAGGATATTGATTACATAACGTGTTTCATCATTCATCTGAAACTTAAACAGTCCCTTGAAAATCCATTCGATTTCTTTCCACAAGACCACCATTGTACTGAACACCGTAGCTACGTGCACTACCACCGTAAATGCCAAATTTTCCTCTCCCTGAATACCAAACAATGCCGAACCGATAGCCAAATGTCCGCTACTACTTACCGGCAAATACTCTGTCAATCCCTGGATCAAGCCCAGGATGAGCGCCTCAAACCATTCCATGTAGTTGATTTATAAATTATAATTTATGAATTATGATAGGGGACACATGCCCCTCTGCACATAGCTTTTTATTCTTTTATTCCTTCATTATTCATTTGCTTGTCACGCGGTTTGCGCAATACGGCGTATATCATGAGCAAAAAACCCACAAGACATACCACGGGAGCTACTTTAATACGTCTCGCACTAAAAATATCCGGTTCAAAGTGCGTCGGGGTAGACACCGGACCGGTCATCAGGATAAAACCGATAATCACCACCGCCATTGCAACGGCAAGCAGGATAAAGTTAGTTTTATCGAAAGCAAATTTCTCTTTACTCATTTCTTTATTTATGATTTAATTGTTTACAATTTAACTTCACTCAAAACATCTCTTATTCCTCTATTAACGTATAAGCTGTAATGTTCAATACTATATATAATAAAGCGTACTCGCCTTCATCCGCAGGAACTTATTGATGGACAGGTATGCACAGAACCACGTGATACACACTCCAAATACAAGCACCGATACGGAAACCAGCAACATAACATTGGGTGTGATAACACTGATCAGGTCAGGCTCATACACCACCAACCAATATGCCGCAGCCCACAGAACACCATCGGCAATGACAGCCGCCAACACACCGATCCAGAAGTTACGCCACAGGAACGGACGCCTGATAAAACTCCAACTTGCACCTACCAGCTTCATCGTATGAATCAGGAAGCGTTTAGAGTAAATAGTCAGCCGGATGGTATTATTAATCAATGCAAAGGAAATGAAAGCCAGTAATACAGCCAATCCCAACAACATCAAACTGATATTACGGATATTCTCATTAACCATATTTATCAGGTCTTCCTGATAACGCACTTCCTGTACATTGGTATTCTTCTTTATCTCTTTTTCTATTTTGGCAATACTGTCGGTATTCGCATAATCGGAGTGCAGCTTCACTTCGATAGAAGCATGAAGAGGATTGTATCCCAGAAAATCCTGCGGATCTGTCCCCATCGCCTCAATCTGTTCACGAAGCGCCTGCTTCTTCGAAATATACTCCGTAGACCGTACGAATACTTCCTTATCCAGTCTTTTTTGTAACTTCAGAATATCCGTTTCCTTCATATCATCGCTGATGATAATAGAGAAATTGATATTCTCCTTTACATACACAGAAAGATTGTGAGCAGTCAGTACGAAAAACACCACCAATCCCAGCAGCAATAACACCAGCGTCGTACTGATGCTGGAAGTAATGAACTGCATATCAAAATAGGATACGGAATTATTCTTGCTTTTCGTCTTCATGCCTTATCATCTTACCATTTTATCATCTTACCACCTCATATCTTATTTCTGCTTCTTCCTGAATACATAAATCATCGAGCTGCTTCGCTCCTTGCTCGCCAACGTGCTGAACCACGCCAACGTACCACTGAGTATCCCCCGGAAGAAAGACATCGAATGTCCCATATACTTTTCGCTTAGCATCGACACATAGAATGCATCAAACGGCATCGGATGGCGTGCAGCCAATATAAATTCATGCTTTGCTCCCAATCTCTGAATAGTGCCGGGCGTAAAATGCCATAAATGACGGGGAACATCGTAGGCAGCCCAATGCGCACCATATTTCTTCGCATCATACGAGGAGCAATTGGGCACGGCAATAATCAACACGCCTTTCTCCGTCAACAGGCTATTCAGTGTATCCCACGTTTCATTCAAATGTTCCAGATGTTCCATTACATGCCACAAAGTGATGACATCAAAACTTCCGGGAGCAAAATCCTGTAATGCGGTATCGGGTTTCACATCCAGACCGAAATGTTCTTTGGCAAAAGCATGCGCCTGCGCATTCTTCTCCACTGCTTCCACCTGCCAGCCCCGCCGCTTCATAGTATCGGCAAAATATCCTGTTCCCGTACCGATATCCAGCAAACGTCCTTCTTTCCGGTGTGCTTCACGAGCCACCAGACGTGCCTTGCGCCCCAGCATATAACCACGCACCCAATGGTACGCCTTATTCATAAGCCCCTTTTTCGTATCAGAATGGGAAATATAATCGGGAGTCTCATAATATTTGCCTATCTCAGCCTCCACAGGAAAATCTTGCGTAAAGAGAAAGTCGCAATCCTGACAGCGGCACAGATAAAATGCCTCGCTGGAAGCATAATGGTCTATGCAAGTCATAGCACGCTCTATATGCGCACTACCACATACCGGACAGACTTTTATGGTGAGTTTATTCATTGAACGTTCTGCAATAATGAAGTGCAGCCTGAACTGAACAGACCGCACTATACCCGAATTTGGTGCAAAATAACAAATAAAAAGTGACGCATCGGGCTTTCTTTAAGGAGATTTAATAAAAGAGAAGTTTAAACACTTGTTTTAAATAAAAAAAACATATATTTGTCGGTACAAGAACACTTCAATCACATACTATCATGAAAAACGCTTTACTCTCCTTACTTTTTTGCTTCTGCTGTTTTCAGCTATTCGCTGACGGACAAACTATTCTACCGAACCGGAAATTCGGCAAACCTACCATGGAAGAACTGAACATGGCTGTTTATGAACCCGACTCCAGCGCCACCGCCGTTATCCTGTGTAAGCTGACTGACATCAGTTATAAATGGGGAATAGAAAGCTTCCGGCTGGTTTCTGAGTATAAAGTAAAAATAAAGGTACTCAAACCGGAAGGAACCTCCTATGCCGATGTCATCATTCCCTACTACGAACTGCCTAATAACGCCATGAAAGAAAATATAATCGGACTGGATGCCAGCGCCTACAACCTGGAAAACGGAAAAATTGTACGTACCAAAATGAAGAAAGATGTAGTGTTCAAGGAGCGTGTGGGCGAAAGCCGAATGAACCTGAAATTCTCCATTCCGCAGGTGAAAGCCGGAACGCTGATAGAGTATGAATACCGGGTAGAGTCCGATTTCTTCTTCAGCATCGACAGTTGGAAAGCACAAAGTGATATTCCTATCTTATATACCGAATATAATGTCACCATACCCGAGTATTTCAAATTCAACATAGAGATGCACGGTGCGGAAAAGCTGGAAACCGTAAACGAAAACGCTTCCCTCAACTTATCCATCGGATCGCAATTGCTCCGATGCTCCGGGACGCATCTGAACTTCCAGGGCAACCAACTCCCCGCTCTGAAAGACGACAGTCATGTGTGGTGCGCGGATGACTACTGTACACAAGTAAACCTGGAATTGCAGGGAATTGATTTCCCCGGTTCCCTCTACAAATCGTTCACCCAAAGCTGGGAACAGATTGACGAAACATTACTGAAGGACTCGGACTTCGGTAGCAGACTGAAAATGAACAATCCGTTCAAAGAAGAAATGACTGCCCTGCATCTGGAACAAATGAAGGGAGCGGACGAAAAGATATGTGCCATCTACACGTTTCTGAAAAACAAAGTGAGATGGAATGAGAAATATGCCTTATATAGCAAATCACCCAAGCAAGTGCTGAAAGAAGGCACAGGCAGCAATGCCGACATTAACTTTATCCTTATCAGCATGCTGAAAGATGCCGGAATACCCGCCTATCCGGCAGTAATGAGCCGCCGGGATATGGGCATACTTCCTTATAGCCATCCCAGCATCCAGAAACTAAATACATTTGTCGTAGCCATCAGCCCTACAGACAGTACTCTGGTTTATCTGGACAGTTCCGTAGAAAATGGCTACCTTAATGTCCTCCCTCCTGTACTGATGACCAACCGTGCGCGTATTATCGCTCCGGACAATCACAGTCAGTGGGTCAGTCTGGAAAATGTAGGGGCAAACCTGCTGAGATCAAGCGTGAAGGCCGGAATTTCTTCTGAAGGAGTTGTTACAGGCACACGTGAAACTGTTTATATAGGTCAGTATGCCTCCCGTTTGCGTAACAAATACCGCACAGCCAAGGACAGTACCGAGTTTGCCAGCAAACTGGCTTCCGAAGAAAACATGCAGGTGAAAAAGCTCCAGATGGAAGGAAGAACCCACTTCTCACCGCAAGTGTATGAACTGGTAGAATTTGAAAAGCAGTACACTGTTAACGATCAGTTCATTTACGTCAATCCGCTTGTATTCCTGCATGTCTCCGAATCTCCCTTCAAACAGTCGGAACGGAAACTTCCTGTAGAATTTCCCTACACAGATCAGGTGTCCCTGACCATAAATCTGACCATTCCGGAAGGATACACAGTCGATGAAAAGCCGGAGAATCAGAGATTGCAGACAAGTGACGGACAAGTGCTTTGCCGATATATAATCACGCAACAGAATAATCAGGTCACACTCAGGTATTCTTTCCGGTTGCAGAAGCTGCTGTTCCTGCATACTGACTATCCTGAACTGCAACAATTATGGGAATTGATTGCCAAGAAGAATAATGAAATGATGGTTTTAAAGAAACTGTAACGCGGAAATTATGAAAATGAACAAATTATTTTTCGGTCTCCTGCTACAAGCCGCCTTTTACTCCGGCAGCCTGTACGCTCAAGCAGATTTGCGTACCGACGCATACTCTATCATACAAGATGCCGTAACGGATATCGTATGCAGTTCATCCACCGATGCCATCCAAAAAGAGAAACGTGTGATACAGGTATTGAATGAAAAAGGAAAAGAAGATGCCTCCTTTGTCTGCCTGTGCGACCGTTTTTCCTCTCTGAAAAAATTCTCCGGAGAAGTTCGGGACGCCTCCGGCAATGTGATCCGGAAAATTAAAAAGAGCGAACTGAAGATTACCGAATATTCAGACGGCCTTGTCAGCGACGACTATTACTATTTCTTCGAATATACCCCGTCACGATATCCTGTTACCATCACTTACGAATGGGAGATAAAGAACAGCGATGGACTGATCGGCTACCCCAGCTTCGTTCCGCAAAAGAGTTATAACCAATCCGTTGCGCAGGCAAGTTACCGTATTCTGACTCCGGCTGACAATCCTTGCCGTTACCGGGCCATCAATATGCAGGCAGAAGTCAGACAGCAACAGACAGCTGACGGAAACTGGCTGACAGAAGTCAAAGTCCAGTCTCTACCCGCTATCAAAAAAGAACCTTACAGCCCTTCCCTATCCGAATTGCTGCCCCGTATCTATTTCACTCCCCTGAATTTCTCTTTCGAAAGAACTAAAGGGAGTATGGAAAGCTGGCAATCGTATGGCGAATGGCAATATCAGTTATTGAGTGGAAGAGACCAACTGCCCCCGACACTAAAGGAGGAATTACAAAAACGGACGGCAAGCTGCAATACCCCGTATGAAAAAATAGCCGCAATCTATCAGTATCTCGCATCCACTACCCGCTATGTCAGCATACAGCTAGGAATTGGAGGGTTGCAACCCATAGCCGCCGCCGATGTAAACCGCACCGGCTTCGGAGACTGCAAAGGACTATCCAACTATATGCGTGCCATGCTTACAGAACTGGGTATTCCATCCGTTTACACCGTAATCAGCACTACTAACAGGCGTTTATTAGCCGACTTTGCCAGTGCCAATCAAAACAACCATGTCATCTTACAAGTGCCGTTACCCAATGATACGCTTTGGCTGGAATGTACCAATCCTACTTTACCCTTAGGCTACGTGCATCATTCCATTGCAGGGCACGATGCTCTACTCGTTGGTCCCAACGGCGGAACTCTTTGTCAATTGCCAACGTATGCGGACTCTCTGAATACACAAGTCAACAACACCCTCGTAACCCTGCAACCGGATGGAAGTGCAAAAGTAGAAGTTAAACAAACTTCCCGCCTGTTTCAATATGAAGACATGGCATCCATTATCGACATGGAACCTGCCCGGCAGAAAGACTGGCTACGCTCCGACATCAACCTGGTACAGGCTAAAGTCGATGCCATCCGTGCCAACGAAATCAAGCAGAAAGAGCCTCAACTGGATATCTCGTACACCATCGAAAGCGAACAATATGGAAACAAAACCGGAAAACGCCTGTTTATCCCGATCAATATTTTCCACAGAAGTTTTTACAGTCCGAACAACCAGGGAGAACGCACTCAAAGCATTCAAACCAATTATGGCTATCTCGATATAGATAGCATCAGCATCCGCCTGCCGGAAGGATATGAAATAGAATCATTGCCTAAACCCGTTGATCAGGAAAGTAAATTCGGCAAATTCCGGTCTTCCATTACCTTGGGCGACGCAGGCAATGTTTTTATCGTTCATCGCCTGCTCTATTACCAAGGCAATTACCCCAAAGAAGACTATACCGATTTCCTGGATTTCCGCAAAAGTATCGCTACTCAATACGGGGCAAAAATAATATTGAAGAAAAGTGGGGAGTAACTACTATTACTCCTCACCGACATTTTCATAAGTACGTTCTTCCTTGATTTCTCCCACACCCGAAAAGTCCGCATAATATTCACGAGACAGTTTCAGGTATTTATCAAACAAACGACGGGTAACGACCAATTCATCCCCATGAGTGACAGGTGTTCGTGCTTTACCCGTCTGATCCACATAGGCAAGTTCCCATTCAGCAAGCCGGTTGTAAAAGTCGTTTGCACGGAAATCTTCTCTACCGTAAGCCAGGGATAGCCCTTCCTCCTGATAATCAGTACCTGCATCCAAATGTCCCTGTAACATTGTATAGAATTTCTGCCAGCGAGGCAAATAATACCCGTTAATCAAACCTGCCCATTCCCTCCATGAATAGTCAAATATACGCGGATCACCATCAGCCCCCCAAATAGTGACCAATGAAGTTGCATCACGTTCCATCAGATCCTTTTCCTCTTTAGTCTCTCCCCAACTGCGGGCTTCAGTCAACCATCTGTCAAAACTATATTCGCTACGTGTATAAAGCAGTTCATCCATATCTCTCAATAATTCAAGAAAACGTCCTGAGTGCAAGGCAAAGGCCGCCTTATCCTTGGAAGCAAATGCTTCTGCCGCCTTTTTGTGCACTAATTGCCCCAGATTAGTCATCATCTGGCGTTGCACATCTACAATATCAAAACGATAAGGTTTGGAAAATGCCAGTTTATCAGCATCCTTCAAAAGCTGCGACTGAGCCCGAATCACCAACATCGGTTCATAAGGAATACCCAAACCCGCATTCGGGCCAGACTTCTTTACATTCAATGCCGGACGAGCAGCTACAATAGAGCTCCTTTCCGTTCCATTCGTACCCTGACGATAAGGACCTTCCAACAGGTACATCCACGCTTTTCCGGCAGCAGCAGATTTCGCTCCATACCGACGTTCGGCATAAGCAGCAAGCCATGCCTGCAAAGGAATACTATCAGCATGATTGGGCATTTCAAAAGCCAGTTCATAGTAAACAGGATTCTGCTCAATGGCCTCCATAAAAAGTCCGGACCCGCACACATTCGGATAACGCGCCTTCGCTTTCTGATACTGGTTAGAAGCCAGTAAAGCTAAATCGCCATGCATATTGATACGCCCGCCAAAATTGTGAAGATTACCAGCTATCACAGGATATCCCCAACCACCGTTAGCAGCAGTTTTCGATCCGTTTAAGTCCAATATCAGTAAAGATTCCTTAGGAACAGCTTTCACTATATCTTCCCGCATACTCCATGCTTGCATCACCCACAAAGCTCCCGCATCAAATGTCTGGAAAAGCTTATGTATGGTCTGTCCCACCCCTGTCAGATATTCAGGTGTATCTATCGGAGGAGCGCTCTCGTGAAAAGGATCGGCTGCGTATACCCCATAGCTACCAAACAATTTATCCTGCTCTTCCAGAAAAGCCAAGCCCATTTCATGAAACAAAGGGTCAGTCGGGTCTAGTTGAGCAGTACCGTCAAAACCACACCACTTCCGTTTCATACTGATTTTGGCTTGCGGATATTTAGCTTGCAATTCCCGTGGAACATATCCCGAAAAACCCTGCTGAATAGGTTGCATCCCTAATTCCAACTGACGCGCCAATATCTTTTTACCCAATATGACATGCTTATCTATCACCGATTTAGGCAAAGGCCCACCATAACTCTGAATATTCTGCATCCACTGCCATGCCGAATGTCCCGGTCCAGTGAGAAAAGCCCGGGCTTCTTCTTCCGTGAAATTAAAGCGTAACAGCGTATTATACCATACACCATCCAGCCCTACAGAAAACAAAGGCATATTGATAGCATTCATCGCCATGTAGTCCAGTTCTTGTTGCCAACGTTCCCAATTCCACCACGCCGCAGTATAGCTTACCGTGCAATAGTTCATGTAAACGCGATATTTACCATTAATAATCCTCCGTTCTTTATTCGCAGGCTGTGGCAATTTCGCAGGCAATTTCAATTGATTACCAAACCAGGATACATGGGCATGGCACGTATACTTCAAATACCAGTTGAAAGCAGTTGCCAAGGAGACCGCATTGTTTCCCCGCAGGATAATTCTCTGCCCGTCACCATCCACTTCATAAACATCACTTCCATTTTCCGGCTGTATTATCTCTAACCGATACTGCGAAGCATAACCGGGAGTAACCCGCTCTATCAGGTCATACACTGCCTTTTCCGACGTTCCGCCACCCCATACGGGCAAACCACTGAAACAAATAAATAAGGTAATCAAACAGAAATTCTTCATAGCATATTATTTTGGAGACAAAAATAGTTGCGTTATCGATAAAAGGATATTGATAATGTACCAAATGTTTGAACTCATGTCTCAAAAGGAATAAATATTTTATTTTATTCCGGTCACTGTTCGATAATAAGCGGACAACTGTCCGATAATGAACAGCTCACTATTTCTATTATTTACTGATTTTCAACCACTTATTACTTTGGCACAGGAATTGACTATTATTAAGCGAAAGCGGTCAGCAAAAAAAATAAAGATTATCTGCCACTTTTCAGCAAGCAGTTCCGTCTAACAGATAAGAGCGAAAGCCAAATAGAAATAGTAACAATTAAAAAATAAAGATTATGAAAACTACAAGTTTATTTAAAGCAGTCGCATTGGTAGCTATTATGGTAGCAAGTGTTCTCAACTCCGAAGTGAAAGCTCAGGACGGTTTCATAACAAATCAAGTGATGAACGGCGAATTAGTCGCATCCAAAACTATCTTCAAACAAGAAGGCTCTTATCTGCAACGCCACATGCAATACACTTTTACTTATGACAACCAAAACCGTCTGATTAGCAAAGAAGCATCCAAATGGGATGGTGCAAAAGATGCGTGGGTACCCTATTTCAAGATGACTTACCAGTACAGCGATAATGAAATAACCATGAATTACGCCCGCTGGAACGAATCTCACAAAGCTTATGATGAAGCCGTTCAGAAAAGTGTATACGAACTGAATGACGCAAATATGCCGACGGCTTACAAAGCCTACAAGCAAGACAATAAGAATAAATCAGATTGGACTCTGGTTAACCACAAGCAGATGGACTTCACGACCAATCTATTAGCAATTGCAAAGTAATAAATATAGAAATTAAAGTTAACAATTAGTTGAAAAGCACGGGTCGGGAGGCTCGTGCTTTTTTAATAATCATTTATCTTCTTGATGTATCTTCAAATAATCATAGGCTTTCCTAGCTAACTTATATCCCCAATATATTCCAAGTAACAGAAAGAATAAGTAAGACAATAATAAAGGAATATCTTTACTAATAAAGAAACGATATATAACCATTAAAAGAAAATACCCCCAAAATAGACGATTTACTATTATATTTGAGTAATAATAGTACCATAGCTGTACCTAAAGAAATTGCATTGTTTTAAGACACCACCTTATAAGAGGAAGGCGTTTCTCCTACTCGTGCGCATTCATAAATAGCTATATCTTCTAAGTTCCTCGTACCACTACAAGACACTATAATGGTCACAACAATTATATATATTATCTTCTTCATTTCCAGATTATTTACTCGTTCCATAAATAACACCATTAATACGATGACCACTTGTTAGCTGCAGAGCACTTGGCAAATTTTGCAGATTATAGGGGAGCTTACTATAATCTTTGTCATTAGCATGGTATCTGTTCACCTATTAATGCTTACTCATATTACCACCCACCATAAATATCGCCCGCTTTGACTGTTTCTCCATTAACAATCACATCAAATAGCTTTGTATCAATACTTATAAATGTATATGGAATCTTCCATTTGTTCTCTTGAAAATAAGTGTTTGAGAAAATACTATCAGATACTATATCTATAGTAAATTCCTTTTTTCCCATTTCCAGTATCGTAATCTGTGAATTGATATATATATTTACGGTATCCACAATAACCTGCAAATATCCACCTGTCATAAATTCAAAATAATCTTTACTTGTATCAAATGATAGCGAATCAAAAGCAAAAAGCATTTTAAACTTACCACCCCGATATTTTATTGCTTTTGCATAGACAGCTTTTTGAGGCAACTTAAATATACAGCTACTTTCTTTTGGAGTTTCTATGCAAGAAAGAAAGAGTACCATTGTTAATATATAAAAAAAAGCTTTCATATTCAATCAAATATAAATGTTATTGTTTTAAGGGTCCATCGCAAGGTTTTGAGTGGATTGTCTATTGAACTTTTTAAGCCATCATTCCAACCTCTATATTGTGCATTTTGAGACGAGTATCCTTCTGAAGTATTATACCCCTTCTGATTAGATTCAAGTTTATCAAATTGCCTTCTTGCCCATTCCCATTTAATTTGTAAATGTCCTGCTATATATCCAGCTGCATAATTACCGATATCCCTTGCCGATGAGAATATCATTTCCCCATTTTTACTTTTTATTGGCATACCACGATAAAAATATATAGGGTTATTATAGCTAATATCTCCCTTTTTAGTGCCTTCTCTTTTAAAATCATACTTTTTACCACCAACGCCAAATGTCATATACTCTATAATTGAAGGTTCTTCCTTATTAAAGGATTCCAAAAAAAACTTTCCGCTATTATCATTAGGATCAATAATACTTCCAATAGCCCACTCCCCTTCTCCTTCCCTTGCATCACTATTGTAGAATGAAGTCATCAAATCCGTCTTACCAATTGATCCATCACGCACAAGTTTCCCATCTAAAATTTTATAAACATATATATTTCTATCTTCATCTTTCAAATTTCCGCCTACTATACGATAAGTACCATCAGAGTTATTTATTACCCAAGTACTTTTTCCGTCTGGATCTATTATATTTACTGGATTATTCTGACAAAATCCATATAAGCTTATTGAATAATACTTCTCCGCCAGAGGATCCATTATCATAAATCTCCCCAACGAACTATCATACATTCTCGCCCCATAATCATACCAATCCAGCCCATGCATTCTATCCAATTCCTTCCCATTATATTTATAAGACTGAATACCGGAAGTTGCTGTATTTACTTCAAATAAGCCGCCAAAAGGATAATAATGATTGATTTGCTCAATCACACCCGTTTGATTAATAACCACCCGATTATTTCCCTGATGGTCTTTCAGATAATAATGATAAGTAGGCGTTGTCCCACTGAGAGTTACATAACCCTCTTCAGTAAGAATTTTACTAAGGGTTCCATTCTCATAGATTACATTACCGCAATAATCTGTAGTATGAGTTTGAGAGATCTGGCTACCAGTCAAATCCTTTATCTGCCCCATTGGAACAGAAATATTAGCGATAGCCGTCTTATGAGTTACTCGTCGTTTCATACCATCAGAACTAAATAAATAATCGGCACGATTACCATTCATAAACTGCAACGCACTTGGCAAATTTAAACTATTATATTGAATCTTAGCGATTTTCTTATTATAATCTTGCACCAAATTACTATTTGCATCGAACTTATACTCCTGAATGGAACTTTTATTGCCATCAACAAAATTGAATACACCACTATAAAGAGGATCAGTAGCCGCATCAGTCACATTATTAAATTGATTACCAACGTAAGTGATGGACAAATCATCAATCTTGCCATAGGCATTACTGCCGACTTTACCATAACGCTGTAATCCCCTGATATTGCCATTGAGGTCATAATCCGTCACATTCTCCGAAAAGTTTTTCCCTGCAGGAGGAGTAATATTTACCCCCTCACCATAGGTAGCATTACGCATACGATCCAGATTATCATAAGTAAATTTATAACCATAAATTCCATCATCTCCACTTTTCCAAGTCATGCTACTAATGTTTCCATTATAGCATGCAACTCCATTACCTACATTATAATAAAGATTTTGAGTAAACTTCGTACTCTTGATTTCTGTGAGCCAGTCACGAATATTATAAGCATATGTGAGCTTATTAGCAGATGCTCCATGCAAGGATTTGGTCAACAAACGCCCCAAATTATCATAAGTGTTTGAGGTTAGTGTTATTGTATTCCCATTCAAGACATATTGTATTTTAGTGACACGCTCTGCATGATCGTACATGTAAGTATACAATTCCGTTTGTGTGTTTTTCCCACTTGCTGTATGGATATGCTGAACAGTTAGAGGTTTCCCTGTGAAGGTATAAGTTGTATTAATAGTCTCATACCCACCTATATGATTGCTTGACACAGATTTTACCACCCGTCCTTTTATATCATAATAATTAGCTGAATAAAGTTTCGTTCCACTTCCCAAGACAGTGATAATACTACCAGTTTGACGACCTTTAGCATCAACCAAAGCAGCAGGAAAATAGGAAATATTAGTGAATCCAGTCAATGAGCGGAAGTCATAATTATCGTAATAATTCACTTGATGTATAATAGGAGTTGTTAATACAAAACTGGAGAAATACCCACTATTACCTAATCCACCATTACTCGTTACATATGTACAAGTAACGGTGGAAGAGGATGCCGAAGCTGTATTCGCATTATTACATACGCCTGCCACCGTCAATCGCAGGAATTTATCATAAAGATAAAATGTCCATTGACCTAATGCCCGTTGATTGCCATCCTGAGAGAAAACCAATTTATCAGTCATGTCATATACATACTTTACTGTCTCAGCTCCAGGCTGTTTTTTCTCTACACAGCGATTACGCTCATCATATTTGTATTGGAATGCATACAAAGAAAGATTTTTATTATCCTGATACATCGGCTGAAGTACGAAAGACAAATTACCATAATCATCATATACATAATAAGTGTCATGCGGCACATTATCTTTCATCTGCCGCGTCAGAACCACACGTTCAAGTTTATCGATAAAAACATAACCAATATTATCATCTTCATCAATTGTTTTAGTAACATATAACCGAGAAGATGCATAATTACCATTATTGACCAAACTACCCGAGCTATTTACAGAGTAATTAATGCAATTCAGGGGAGAGATAGTGGTATTAACCAGATATTCTGTTGTTACAGAATGTCCGCTATGCCAAGCTACTCCCGGACCATACTGTTGAACCATGCGATTTAACGGAGAAAATTCATAGACCGATTGATAATAAGGTCGTGAATCATTATTGTAACTGCCAGGGGCATTACTTATAAAATCACCAGCAGCTACATAATCAGATGTAGAAACTACAGGCAACCAACTTTTACTTTCCCGTCCCATTTCATCAAACTCTTGCAAAGAAACCAGATTCTGATTTGAAGGAGTGATTCCTTTAAAAACCGTTTGAAAGGGACGACCTAAACCATCATAATAAACAATTAAATCCATATAGGAACTACCTGTCTCATTAAGCATTGTACGAGTTCGAATATAATTTCGCGTAGACACTTGTCCTGCTATCGGATTTGAAAGCCAAAACAACATTAGTAAATAAAAATATCTCATAACTGATGTTTCTAAAAATTAATATACTGAATTTTCCAAATCTATCTCAAAAGAGAAAGTCATGACCTCTCCTACTTCCGGCATTCTGTCCACATTGGGATTTTTAAGCTTTACATGCAAAAAACCAGAAGTGTCTATCCAAAAAATCCAAGAATTTCCATGACCGCCATTTTTAGTCGCCCGATCATCAATGAACTCCACATATTTTATAAAAGATGGTAACATGGTTCCTTGAATTTTTCCAATAATAACTCCTTCATTGTACCAATAGTAATCGTTACTTCCCACCTCTACCCATGATAATGCAAGATATTGAATATATATTTTTTCTTGTTCATAATAGCCACTAAATGTATATAAGTCATATCTACTTCGGGGATTATCACTAAAAATAGGCTCGAAATCATATATTCCATACGGTATACATCCACATTGCTCATCAGCCAATCGCACTGCTTCATCCTGAAACTTTAATCGAGCCTTATTATCCGCATCCTCCTGTGAAATACTTGAAAAGATCAATCCTTCCTCCACTGGATAATGAATATAAGCCGGTGATGATGTATATCCCTCTGGGCATTGCTTGCTCGCACTTATCGTCAGACTATTGTTAAGATAAATATCCTGTATGGACTGTGAAGTATGATTATAAGTAAAACTCTGAACAATCTTTTGATCATTATCTTTTATGCAATTCAGTCTCTCATTACCATCATATTCATAGTTATATTTTTCTTTTTTTTCATCCATTCTATACCTTAACTTACCATTGAGAAAATAATCAAAGGATGATATATGGGCATTAGGTAAACTCGTCCTCAAACTCTCAATATCACTTTCCCAATCATTACTAAGCATCCCTCCTTGCATAGATGCGTAAGTCAAAACACTGCTGATTTGGGATATTGATGCATTCCTGACAATAGCCTTCAACTTACTGGCATTTGTATCCCACAGATAAGATTCGATTAATCCCGTATTATATGTTCTTTCAATAAGATTATTTCCAACGCCATACTTGTCGGAGTACCTCAACACTTCAGAATTATCTTTATGTATATCCCTCAAAGAATTGAGTACTATAGCACTTCCAAAATAACTATAAGTATAAGAAATACCTTTTTGAAAGAGATTGTTTAAATAACTTTTTTCTTCAATCGGAAAAGAAAGCATATTTCTATTTACCATATCCTTCAGTAAAGCAGAAGGATTGACATTAGAATAAGCATATTTTACAACATTTCCCAAACTTTGTCCACTGCTATTTTTTATTGCCGCCTTAAATATCTGACCATAATCATCATACTCAAATGTTTGTTCTGAAACCAATGCCTGAGAAGAAGACAAATCGGCATCATACCCAAAAAACAGATTAGAATCTTTAGTATATGTGACTTCATATATGGAAGTTGGCTTACAATAATACGTATAAAGATAATAACAAACAGCTCTTTCTCCGTATTGAGTACTTTTAGCAATATTATACAGCATAAACCGTTTATTGTAATAAGGATCTATCGTTCTAACGAAATTAGATGCATCCTTCTTCAAGTTGCTATAAAATATATGCTTACTTTTAACAATTTTACCATCTGGATTACAATAGTATTCATCAAGTAATTTCCCCCTTTCATGCGAACGTATAGAATATGGTATATATCCTTCCCAAATAGTTCCTCTTAAAGGACTATCATCTAAAATTCCAGTGCTGGTTTTACCCAACCGAACAATAGCACGTTCAGTACTAAAAACGTGGCACTTAAACGATCCATCTTCATATTTCTCGGCCACATGACTATACTTTATATGGTTACCATTATCAAATAAGGCAGAATTATCTCCTAACGAATATAGTCCGGTAGAATATACAATGCCACTTGACAAAGAACTATTTGGTAATTTATACTCATAGTCCACCACATCGTAATGCCCTAAATTATCTACATTTAGAATTCTCTTTATCCTTAATCCACCAGCAAGCACTGGTTTTCCGAATGAGTCGCTTATATATTCAAGAGCGGGATTAAAAGTATTCTCGTATTTAACTATATAATTATAATCATGGTTCTCATAAACAAATATAGTATATCCTCCCAACGGATATTTTATTTTGCTCAGCATTCCAAATTTGGCTCTTTCTTGTATTGGGGCTTTTGCAGAACTCACATTCATGTCCCATAAGAATTTCAAATTAGAAAATCCCCAATGATCTGAATATTCCGAAAGGTATTCAAATTCTTTTCTATTCATATAATCTAAAGATGGGTGATACTCAAATGAGTACACTTCTTCCTTGGATTGAGGTGGATAACTAAATGAAAGAGAATCTAAACGAAGACGATATTTCGGATTCTCTCTAAAATGCAATGTAACATCTTTAGATTTTACACCAGAATAGAAGAAACTTATATTATCCAGCTTTAGCCAAATAAAACGTTCTTTGAATACTGATGGATTTATTTTACCCTTATCATCAGGATTCCTTTGGAAATAGGGTATATTAAGAGCCGCATCAAATCCCAGAAAAGAGTAAGGAATAGGACCAGGAGATAACGGATGATTCAGATAGAAATCTGTATATGTAGTTTCAAAATAAGAAAGTTCATTACTTTTAGATGTAGTTAATTGAATTTTCAAATTTAAGGAGGGACATTCTATTTCTTTTAAATATACAGGCGAAGTAATAGAGCCTGTTATGCAATTCACGTACTCATTGGTCACCCCATCTGCTGCAAATCTGCCTGTATAAATATAATTATGCGACTCTTCTCCAGCCCAGACATTATTTCTAGCAATAACACTTGTAGGCTTATCAATGAAAGTGAAACTTGATTGATAAGGTCCACGTTCATATTTGAAATAAACACGTTCGCCTTTAGGCGTAATAATCTCACGAAGATGCCAACTGGTAGAAGTCCACCCATTTTTATAACTATATCCAGGAGGAATCATTGGGGAAGAGAATTCAACAGCATTCTCTCCTCCAAAAATATACTGTATTCCTTTCTCGTCAACAATAGTAAACTTAAAAAAAGTAAGCAAAGTACCTGTTGCTATCTCAGAGTTAAGTGACATATCATTATCATCGAAAGTAATTTTCAAAGGGTGATCGCACTGTACTTTCCAAACACCTTCATGATTCAGGAAGAACTTACCTGAGTATCCCAAAAAATTAAAAGAAAAAATATCAGGCGATTTATCCAACATATCATATCTATATCCTGGATAGAGAGAGGGATATGATTCTATATCTTTTACTTCTGCCCATGTATCTTCATTTAAAATATTGTGGCATAAATAGAAACCAATTCCTCCATATACTTCAAAATAATCATTTAAAGATTGTTGCTCATCTCTTACAAACTTCACTTCTCTTGTAATCACTCCACCAGCATTCAAGTTCCACCCCATTCCAACCCACGAAGGATGTACTTCGGGCTTGAATCCCGTAGGACTATTTGCAAGTGTAATCGGAATATTTATGTAATCTAGTGCAATATTATATATTGGAACTTCGATTTGAGGTATTCCTGAAAAAAAAGAGACTGAAGTCTTAGAGTATTTATTAAATTCTGCCACATTGGGAGTTGGCATATTTTTTAAATCAACTACAAAATTATTGGGAACATTTTGTGAATTACCAATATGCACTACTGAAAATAGCGCAAATATAATTATGATACGTTTATTCATTGTATTAATAATATTAAGGTTTTAAAAATTTTTCTCCATATACTTCTTTTCCTACCGCTATTCGCAATAGATATTCACCTTTTGGATAACTTTTCATAGGAATTTTTTCGATATAATCACCAACAGTTTGATTAGCATGCTGAGTAGCGGTCAATTGTTGTCCTTGAAGATCATAAAGAATTAACCACACTTCGCCAGATTGTTTTAATCTATAGTTAAAATAGATGTTTCCATCATTTTCTATTCTAAAATTGTAATTAATTGCAGCATTATCTCTTTCATTCCTATCATTTTTATCAATAGGTTCCCATTTACGTTCATCACTTGCCAGATCACGTCTCCCCTGATTATCGGTATCATACGGCAAGTCATAATATTGCTCCTCGGGTAAATATACAAAAGAAGCAGTGAAATGCTCATGAGCATTACCAAACTTGTAAACCGTGCTCTTCACTGTTTCAAAAACAGGATAACGATAACCATCAGCATACCAACGCCAAGTTTCTGTTTCCAAACGAATGGAATCATTAGTTAATAGGTACTCAATACTGTCACGATCTAAAACAAAAGGAATGGTGTCTATCTGCAAAGAATCCTGTATAGCTACTTTGGGAATCATTCTTTGATAAATGCACTTATGAGTATAAGTACGTAGAACCTTCCGCAAAGTATCACCACCCGGCAATATTAATACCCCGGAAGCATCAGCCGTCACCGTACTCTTACCACGTAACCAAACCTCCAATCTTTCGCAATAATTGCCCATTCCATCGAAATAATCAGTCACCACTCTACCTTGGAAAACAGGAAATACTAAGAGCAACTCCGGCTTTTGGTAAGCAATAAAAGTGGTAGGGTTCTCATAGCCCAAACAAAAAAGAGAATCACCAGAAGTACGGTAATAATACATAGTGCAGTGTTCTGTGCCAATAACAGTATCAGTACCTTGTAACACATACTTCAGTTCATAATTAGCATCCCGGAGTTCCAGTCCGCCAAAATCCCAAACTCTTTGTACGCCATTCTCTCCAGGTTCGCAAGCAGTAACCATGCGTTTCATAAGACGATCCCCCCCTCGTAGTTGATTACAATCAGTGGATAAAGATTGTGCTTGAAGAAAAAGAGATAAAAAGCACCCTAAAAGGAAAAACAACAGTTCCTTCATATTCTTCACGTATTAGTGATAAATAAAATGTTGATAATGCTATAAAGTTAGAAAATAAAAAGCAAATAAGAAAATAAATGTGATAATATTTTTATCTTTATATGCCTGACAATCAATTTATTATAAAAACAAATAACAACAATAACATTATTGAAGATAAATGACTAACTATCAGTAATTAACCCGCAATTTTAGCTTTATCCCATGCCGTATTCACTGTGCCCGCCTTTTACCCGGCTCACACTTAAAATGAACAGATAACCGAAAGAAAGACCTATTGATTATCAAAATATTACCACTTTGATACAGTAATTGATTCATATGTAAACGAAGGTGTTCGAAACAAAAGTGTATACGAACTGAATGACGCAAATATGCCGACGGCTTACAAAGCCTACAAGCAAGACAATAAGAATAAATCAGATTGGACTCTGGTTAACCACAAGCAGATGGACTTCACGACCAATCTATTAGCAATTGCAAAGTAATAAATATAGAAATTAAAGTTAACAATTAGTTGAAAAGCACGGGCCGGGAGGCTCGTGCTTTTTTAGTTATCCGATTACAAAACAGCTATAAAGCACCTATTACCGTTATATTGAATACTACTATTACTGAAGCCCAACTTCTGTTGAGCTTCAGTAGCAAATAAACAAAGTTAAGGTTCTGGCTATTAATTACTAAATCTACAATAAATCTTTATGTCAATACATATCTTAAATCTGATAATGGGTATACCTCCGGCACATAATGCTTATTCACTATAACAGAAGGGGTTTTACTTATCTTTTGTTCCCGACAATATATCTGTTGTTTTGTCCACACATCACGTACCTCAGCCGTTATACTATATATACCCGCGTCTTCCATGTGCCTGTTTTCATACCACTCCCCCAAAAGCTCTATTGCCCTATCCCAACCGACAACGTAATAAGCCGCAATAATAATCTGGGCAATTTCCTCACCCAACCTATCATTTGGAAATGTTACCAATACTAATGACACGGGAACACTTGAAGCAATTTCTACCATATGACGATGAACACTTGCACAATTCTTGCAATTGGGATTAGTCACTATCATCAATTCATTACTACCTTCTTTTTGATTATGCAATGCAATATCCCGACTTACCATTTTCCCGATCTGAGGTTTTAATGCCAACAATATTTGAAAAGTTTCCGGGTTAAGCAGGCTGCCAAAATATTTTTTTAAAGTAATCCTTTCCTTCTCTCCGGTTTGTATGGCTCTCAACTGTAGTTCAAAAATCAAACAGATATACCCTATGACCACAAATGCGAAAAGTGAGGATAATGACAGCTCCATTACAAAATCATTTTTCAATATATAAAGAGCTACCGCACTACCCCATACCGCAAAATCAGCCAATACACAAAGCATGCAGGCTTTACGCAAAATAAAAACCTGATAAATAATAGAGTATAAAGAAAGCGTCACGGCTACAACACAACATACAACTGAAATTATATAAAAATCATCCTGCCGGATAAGCGAGAATAGATAAAGAGGCGCAAAGTATAGCAGAGATAATTCCCCTAACCCTAACCCTGCTATACTTGCCCCTTTAGAGTGAAACACTTCATTGCAATTCACTATCTTACCGATATTACAGAATCGCTCCATGAATTCCCCGTTCACCCGCTCTTTGTAGAGGATGGCGACAGATACGAGTATTCCAAAAAACAATACAGATAAATAGAACATAAAGGCAAGCGACCGACTCTGACAAAACGCAGTCTGGAGTCCCAATATCAGGACAAAGAGCAAAGCAATAATAAATCTATAACGCAATAAATAAAATACGATATTTCTCATTATATAAAATTGCTCGTTCGGTGTTGCTTCAGTAGGTTCTCCCAATAAGACTGTACCTGTCCAATGCTGTAGAAACTTGTCTACCTTTACATGTCGTTTACCACCCTCTCCATTGATAAATTCTACGATGAAATCGTCCTTTTTCGTCACAACACAAAAAGATTTTTTGTCCACCTCAAGCATTGTGATAAAAGGAGTTTCCAGTTTTAAAAAGTAATCACGTGACAGGAGCCGAAACACCTCATTCTTTATATGAAGCGCATCCAGTGCATCACTGATACCGCGCATACCACCTCCCAACGGAGTACTAAGCAGGCGATGTACAGTATCTCTACTTACCTTTACAGACAATGTCCGCAGATAACGATAGAGTACGACACTGATATTATCAGCCCCGGTCATGATTACCTTCGTTTATCTATCAGGATATTATAAAGAAAAAGTGCCTTCTAAGGAGGTTCCATCAGAAATAACCTCTATTATATATTCTCCACTATCTTCTCCGTTCAAATCAATAGAAAAGTTTGTAGGACTAAGAAGCGTCTTTGAACAAACAGTTTTCCCTGTAGTTTCATTTATAACACTGATTGCAACAGTAGGGAATACTTTTTCAAAATAAACAGTTATTTCTCCATTATCCAAGTAAGCATACACCGGTTGGAGAACAACACTACGAGTTTTGGGAGCATCTTCCGGACTGGTACTACTACTTTGTCCACTCATGTCCCTGTCATCACTTTTTTGTGTAAACACAATCTCTTTAAATCCAAAATCCAATTGTGCTTTCACTGAGCTACCTAAAACCAAAAATAGAAATAAAATAGATAATACTCTTTTCATAATGCATAACTTTTTGTTTGATGCCGCTAAACTACAAAAGTCCATGCGAAAAGAGTGTGTCACAAGTGTGCCACCCCTATATTTTGCGCAAGATTTCTTTAAATTCACTGTTTTGTTCAACGCCAATCCGTTCACATAAAGCATTCTTTTTCCGATAGAGTGTTCTTCTGGAAGAATGCATCAAATATGCTAAATGAGCAAATGGAAAATCTGTCAAACTTAAACATACTAAATAGAGTTCCTCTTTGGATAATTGATACTTAACATGAAAACGTGAAATGGCATTATTCCACTGGGAGTCCATGCTGACAATTAATTCCTGCCATTCCTGATCGCTTATTTCTTTATCTGATGCATCTTTATCCAGATGATCTTTTATAATTGCCTGCATTTTTGCATAAAGTGGTGAATGTAGGAAGGCCTCTTTCACCAAAGCTTTTCTCCTTAAAACCATTTCATCCAGTTCTACCCGTATTTTTTCCCTTTGCTCTTCATCAATCCGGCAAGAAGCTAACTCTTTCCTTAGATTTTCAATTTCCAGGTCTCGTTGGGTTATCTCTTCCTGTAGACAAGCATAATGTTGACTCAAGTCTTGGTTTACTTTCTCTAATTGCTGATTATTCTTTTGCAGCAAATCATTTTTTCCCCGATATTGTTTATTTTTTCTATAAAGAAAGAAAACAATCATGATAACTATAATCGTTATCGGTATAAAAACACACAAATATATATTTAAGCGTCCTTTATAATACAACTGATGGAGCGTTATCTGGGCGTCGGTTTCCGCTTCAACAATCTTATCAGTTACTACATTCCCACGGGATTGATATAAGCTATCCTTATATGCAGAACTATATCTTTCCAGTTTCATAGACAAGACTGCATTACCTTGAATCATTGCTATATCCGCCAAACGCATATAGGCATCCGATCTTCTCCCGTAATCCTTACTTATCAGACTCTTGTTTAAATAAAAAGTTGCAGAATCATATAGCCCAACCCTATAGTAAGCATCTCCCAAAATAAGAAAAGCTTGATAGGCTCGTGTAGTATCCTTTCGCAGGGAAAGATTAAGTTTTGCGTAAAAGAGAGCCTTTTTACCTTGATCCATTTTGCTATATAGACGACTTAATGTAGCTGAAACATCAGCTTTGATCGCTTTATTTTCAATTCTATCTACCACTGTAAAAGCATCCAGTAACTTTTGTTCAGCAGTACCAAAATAATCATTACCTTTCATAAAGGCAATAGAACCCTGCCTGGATAGAGCTTCAGCCCAAAGAGTAGTATCTTTTAATTCTTGAGCAATGCCCTCCATTAACTGATATACAGAATCTGCTTTTTCTTTGAAATTCTGTATATAATAAATATAGCCAATATTATTGTATATCAATCCCAATTGCCGTTTTTCCACAGTTTCCTTCGTCAAAGATGCAGCTATAAGATATTCCCTGAGTGCCTCTGCCTGACGGTTCATGTCTCTATACACACATCCCCAATAATAGTGTGCACTTGCCCGCATCTTTGCATCCCCCACTTTATCATAATGTGCAACAGCGTAACGTATCAGCGAATCATCTACCTGTACAACATAATTTTTATCTCTTGCCTGTGTCAGCAACAGCGCATAATAGGCACTATCAGCCGGTGAGGCAAATTCCTGAGTAGAGATATTCTGCAAAACAGACAAGGCACTATCCGGCAGCGACCGCATAAGGGAATCTGCCCATATCAATTGCTTGTTATTGCTTTGCCGGGCTGTACAGGCCAGCAGCAAAAAAGCAACTAAAAAGAGTATAATAGCTTTAGTTTTTCCCATTCTATAAGTCATCTACTGAGTCCTTAGTTGGACAAAGATAATGTTTTCCGGCCAAAGGTGTCAGATGTTAGAAGAAAGAATAGACCAAAATCAGAAAAAGTAGCCAATCTTACTTTACATTGCCTCCCCCTCACACCCGGTTCGTACCCGGCTCGTACCCGGTTCGCTATTTGTACTTCTGTATAGAAGCGAAAAAGGTACGAATCGAGTACGGAGAAAAAGAGTTTTTAACCAAAAACGGAACATAATAGTAGTGGATTATCTCCGTGTGAAACGTCAACTGCATACAAGAGTCAGAAAACCGTTTATAAACAATACATTATCAATACATTACCACTTTTCAGAAAAATTCTTGAACGCTTATGGCAAAAATGGCAGGTCGAAAAGAAAACTTTCCCATACCTTTGCCAACGCAACGAGAACCAAACATCGCTGCATACTGAACAACACGATGAAGATTGCTGCAGAAGTCTTTTTAGCAAGTTCACAAAGAAAACTAATTTATTTACAACACAAAAAAGAAAAAATTATGGGAACAATTAAACAAGGAATCCTCGGAGGATTCTCAGGAAAAGTAGGTACAGTAGTAGGTAGTACATGGAAATCGGTACATTATATGCGTGCATTGGCGGTAAGTTTCAGTGATCCACGCACCGAGAAACAGAAGAATCAACGCTCTAAATTTACAGCAGCTGTTAACTTCACAAAGGCAATGACACCCTTTCTGCGTTTTGGATACAAAGAATTTTCCGGACAGCAATCAGCATTCAATGCTGCCGTATCGTATATTCTGAAACATGCAATGAAAGGTAGCAGAACAAATGTCTCAATTGACTACAACAAAGCTTTGGTGACACGTGGCAGTCTGGTACCCGCATTGGATGCCACAGTAACCGTAAACGAAAGTAAAGTAACTTTTGCCTGGACCGACAACAGCGGAATGGGTGACGCAACAGTTACAGATGCCGCCATGTTACTGGCATACAACAAGGACAAAGGAATGGCTGTTTATGATATAGCAGCAGCCACACGCTCCGATGCCAAGGCAGAACTGAAACTTCCCGCCAACTGGAAGGACGATGCACTGGCCATTTACCTCGGTTTCTGCAACGAAGACGTCACAAACGTAGCCAACAGCGTATGCTTGCAAGACACTCCGGTAAGTGGAGGTTCGGAAGGTGATGGCTCTGAAGGCGGTGGCTCAGGCGATGGTGGCCTGGATGAGAACCCACTGGGATAAACTGACGGCAAACGGCCGGGATTGAAAAAGAAAAGGGAAGCTGAACGGAACTAAATTCTCCGGCAGCTTCCCTTTGTTTATTTCTAACTATAATGATAATTTCTTACTTTACCTCTTCTCCCTTTAGTGTTGCTGAACTAGCTTCTGTAATTTTCACCATTACAAAATCACCAATACGGTGCGTACCACGGTCGAACACCACGACACGGTTTTGCTCCGTACGCCCTACAAGCTGTTCACGCGAACGCTTGGAAACTCCTTCCACCAGAACTTCATATGTCTTACCAATACAGCGGGCATTAGACTCGGCGGAAAGGCGGTTTTGCAGAGCAATAATCTCATTCAACCGACGTATCTTTACCTCTTCGGGTACATCATCCGGCAAATGCTTGGAAGCATAAGTACCCGGACGCTCAGAATACTTAAACATAAAAGCTGAGTCATAAGCACATTTCTCCATCAGAGAAAGGGAAAGCTGATGATCTTCTTCCGTCTCGGAATGGAAGCCTGAGAAGATATCTGTGGATAAACCACAATCGGGAACAATGCGATGGATAGCATCTACACGGTCCAGATACCATTCACGGGTATATTTACGATTCATCAGTTTCAAGATACGAGAACTTCCACTCTGTACAGGCAGGTGGACATGTTTACACACGTTGGGAACCTGTGCAATGACTTCCAGCGTTTCGTCACTCATATCCTTGGGGTGCGAAGTAGTGAAACGGACACGTACACCCGGCGCAGCCTCAGCTACGGTACGGAGCAGCATAGGGAAAGTTACAACTTCTCCGTCCGGTTTCTCAAAACGGTAAGAGTTGACATTCTGACCCAGCAAAGTGACTTCTTTATAACCTTTCGCCACCAAGTCGGACACTTCATTAAGAATGCTTTCCACATCACGGCTACGTTCCCGTCCACGGGTATAAGGAACAATGCAGTAGGTACAGAAATTGTTACATCCACGCATAATGGATACAAACCCGGAAATGTGATTACCGCAAATACGCGAAGGGATAACATCCCGATAAGTCTCAGTGGTAGAAAGCTCTACATTGATTGCTTTCTCGCCCGCCTCCACAGCAGCAACCAAGTCAGGAAGAGTAAGATAAGCATCAGGACCTACCACCAGATCAACATGATGATTAGTGATCAGATCATCCTTTACCCGTTCGGCCATACATCCCAATACTCCCACAATCAAATTGCGTTTCTTCTTTTTGAGCGAATAGAAAAATTCCAGACGATTGAGAATCTTCTGCTCAGCATTGTCACGAATGGAGCAAGTGTTCATAAACACTGCATCCGCTTCTTCCAGCGTATCAGCCGTTGAATACCCCGCCATCTGCATCACAGAGGCAATAACTTCACTGTCCGCCACATTCATCTGGCAGCCATAGGTTTCAATGAACAACTTCTTGTTGTCATCAGCAGTTGCAGATTTAAAGTCTGCTCCCGTTACTTTTTCCATAATTTCCTGTTTTTATGACTCACCACGGATTATGCGGATTAACACAGACTATCTTCCCCAATGAGAAGTTTACAGAAAACTCAAAAAACATCTGTGTCAATCTGTGGTGAAAGAATTTCAGCTGCAAAGATACGCCTTCGACATTAAATTACAGATGAAAAGGCGAAAAATAACACCCAATAGTTAGGAAATGAGTTGTTTCTTATAATTAATGTTAATAGAACGAACATTTTCGAGACTGTTATTTGGCATAAAGGATTTTATTTCACAAATTTGCGTAATGAAAGAAACATTAGATTTTTTCATAGTTAAGGTTTAGGTTAAAAAAAATAAGGGGAGCTGTGAAGCTGCCCTTTTTTCATGCCTAAAAATTGGCTGTTATTCAGATAAATTAGTTACCTTTGGCGGTGAAAAACTTAAATGAGTATGGATGGTATCTTACAGTTTCTGTTAATCGTAGGCATAATTGTTATCGGAGTTGTTAAGCAGTTCAAGAAAGAAGCAAAGAAGAACGCTGAGAACAGGCCTGCTATGCCTGTGCCGGAAAATGATATTGACGAAAGCGCATTACCCATTCCTGAAGCCTGGGGAAACACATATGGTGGATTTATTCCCGAAGGTCCCGCCCCCCAAATACCCTCCGTTTCGACAACAAAAGAAGAATATCAATTCTCTGCTTCAAAACATATTTTTGGAGGAGATTCTACAAATACATCTCCCAAGCATACCACAACTCATCCGAAACAGAAGATTTCTCCTCCTCTGTCCACTCCGCAAAAACCTGAAACCGATTCCGAATACTCCATTCATTCGGCAGAAGAAGCACGGAAAGCCATCATTTGGTCGGAAATACTACAACGGAAGTATTGAATAAGTGGAGAGTGGAGAATTGAGAGTGGAGAGTTAAAAAAGCTTTTCCAATAATTTATGAATTTTCACATAGGAAAAATAACTAAATACATTATGGCATTCAATTACATCTCGGCAGCGGAAGCTGCAAGCCTGATCAAACATGGCTACAACATCGGCTTGAGCGGATTTACTCCCGCTGGAACAGCCAAAGCCGTTACGGCAGAATTAGCAAAAATAGCGGAAGCTGAACATGCAAAAGGAAACCCTTTCCAGATAGGAATCTTCACAGGTGCCTCTACGGGTGACTCCTGCGACGGTATACTATCACGTGCCAAAGCAATCCGCTATCGTGCTCCTTACACAACCAATTCCGATTTTCGTAAAGCAGTAAACAGCGGAGAGATTGCCTATAACGACATCCACTTGTCTCAGATGGCACAGGAAGTTCGTTACGGTTTCATGGGCAAAGTAAACATTGCCATTATCGAAGCTTGCGAAGTAACTCCCGACGGCAAGATTTATCTGACCGCAGCCGGTGGTATCGCTCCCACCGTTTGCCGCCTTGCCGACCAGATCATCGTGGAACTGAATGCTGCTCACAGCAAAAATGCTATGGGACTGCACGATGTATACGAACCGCTTGATCCGCCTTACCGCCGCGAAATACCTATCTATAAACCAAGTGATCGCATCGGTCAACCGTATATCCAGGTAGACCCGAAAAAGATTGTAGGCGTTGTGGAAACCAACTGGCCGGACGAAGCACGCAGTTTTGCCGAAGCTGATCCGTTGACTGACAAGATTGGTCAGAATGTAGCCGACTTCCTGGCTGCGGACATGAAGCGCGGAATCATTCCGTCAACCTTCCTGCCGTTGCAATCCGGTGTAGGCAATATCGCTAACGCTGTGCTCGGTGCATTGGGACGTGACAAGACCATCCCGGCATTCGAAATGTACACGGAAGTTATTCAGAATTCCGTAATCGGATTGATCCGTGACGGTCGCGTGAAATTTGGTAGCGCTTGCTCACTCACTGTAACAAACGACTGTCTGCAAGGTATTTATGATGATATGGACTTCTTCCGTGATAAACTGGTGCTCCGCCCGTCGGAAATCTCCAATAGTCCAGAAGTTGTACGCCGTCTGGGAGTTATCTCCATCAACACGGCTATCGAAGCTGACCTCTACGGAAACGTTAACTCTACACATATCGGCGGCACGAAAATGATGAACGGTATTGGCGGAAGCGGTGACTTCACACGCAACGCTTATATTTCCATCTTTACTTGTCCGTCCGTCGCCAAGGAAGGTAAGATCAGCGCCATTGTTCCGATGGTATCTCACCACGACCATACAGAACATGACGTAAACATCATCATTACTGAACAAGGCGTTGCCGACTTGCGTGGTAAGAGCCCGAAAGAACGCGCACAGGCAATCATCGAAAACTGCGTTCATCCGGATTACAAGAATATCCTCTGGGATTATTTGAAAATAACTGATGGTAAATCTCAGACTCCGCAAGCAGTCCGCGCTGCATTGGCTATGCATGCAGAATTGGCAAAAAGCGGAGACATGAAGAACGTTGATTGGGCACAGTATAAGTAAGCTACGAGTTACGGGCTACGAGCTACAAGTGTAAATCAGTACGAGCTATAAGAAACGAGCTACGAGTTCTGCGATATCAACGCAGCCACTCGTAGCTCGTAGCTTGTAGCTCGTAACTATTTTATTACTTCATCACATACCGCATCCTGAAAAGCGCGTGCTTTAGCTCCTGAAAGTATATTCTGATTCATGATGGCAAAAGCCACTTCATGCCCGTTTGCGGCACGCAAATAGCCGGCCAAGCAATTAATAGCTGTAAAGGACCCGGTTTTGGCATGTACATTCTTATGAGAGGGAGTCCCGCGTTGCATCCGGTATTTTAATGTCCCATCCACACCGCCAATGGGCAAAGCCTTATACAACTTCTGAAAAACATCCGTGCGCGAATAAGCAAACTTCAGAAAAGAAACCAGCAGATCAGGAGAGATATAATTATAATTGGAAAGTCCACAGCCATCAGCCAGTTTATAGTTATCCGCATCTCCTCCCAAAGCTTTTATCTGCTTACGAATGGCAGAAAGCCCGTCTTCATCCGAAATTCTTTTTTTACCGGTAGCTTGGGCACCCAAACGACAAAGCAAAGCCTGGGCATTCAGATTATCACTTTCTTTCATTATCTGATTGACTACATCTTGAGTGGAAGTCTCAAACAAAGCCATTTGCACTGAAAGACTATCTTTCTGCAATTCGTTGAAAGCATAACCGGCGGGGCATTGAATACCTTTTGCTCGCAGGCGTTCAAGAAAAGTATACATAAAGAAATCCTGGGAGGAATAGATATTCACTGTACCTATCCGCTTACTTTCCACGTTTCCTTTAATAATCACATTATTGCCATTCTGCAACCAATCCCGGGAAACACCGAAACGTCCGGCAGAAGGAGTACGGGACTGGGTTTCATTGGTCACAGTATAATAGGAAGAAGCGGGAACACATTCGATATTTGCCATTTCTCCTTTCTCACCCGGAGAAGCGGTTACGGTAACCAGACCTTTATTCAGCATCAACGGTGAGAGATAGGGTTGGTATGAGGCAGGCGTATCATCCCATGCCCAGCCACTTCCCCAATAGATGGAGTCTTTCATAGAAACATCACCGTATACGTTGCCTGCTATCACCGAAAAGGGGAAACGGCTCACCGTATTCACCAGCGAGTCCAAAGCTTCATCATCAAATTCAGGATCATATCCACCGACAACGTATATGTCACCCTTCAATGTATCCCGTTCAATCACTCCCTGATACCACACCTCCGTTTTAAAAGGTTCATCCGCATCGGGGCGGGCAAGGGCGGTAATGGTAGTCAGCAACTTCATGGTAGAAGCCGGACGGGAAAGTTTATCCGATTGATAGGTATATAAGGATTTCCCTGTAGTCAGATCGTATACGGATATACCAACGTTGGAACCGGCAGGAAGCTGATATTTTATCAGGGTATCCAGGCGGGAGGAGAGACTCTTAGCACTCGTATTCTGCCCCCATAGTACTATGGGAATAAATAAGAGAGAAAGAGTAAGCGACAAAAGATATTTTTTCATGTGCATTTAATTACTGATAAGTACTAATATTAAATTACCTGTTGAGGGAATTAGCACCTTTTGATATACTTACGGATCATATTTCAGCCGAATGAAATTCTGCAACCGGCTTTTCAAACTTTCCTCCACAGGCATGGCAGACATACTCCCAATGATTATTTCCCGGAGGAGTAGCCGCCAACAAAGAGGCGATGGCCGACATGACAGCCCGTAGCCGATGCTCTTTCTTCAACACAAACTTAATGTCGGGCGAACCGCAGAAAGGGCAATATTTTAATTGCTCCGGGATCATCTCATTCTGTTCCAGCAAGCGAACGGCAGCTTCATAATCGGCTTCGTCAACCAAAACGTCCACTCCGGCAATATCATTGATGTAGCCGCGCAACAACGTAGACATATTCTCATTGTGAAGAAGGGAAGAAATGCCTTCATTCTCCAATGCTCCCTGAATGATGTGTGCCTGAGCAGCATCGCTACAAGTAATCAGTTTTACAGTTTTCATCGTTCTAATATTTTATATGAGTCCTGAAAAACGCTAAGAAGTGATTGTGATTATCATAATGCTTCCTTAAAGATTTCAGAAACCGTAGGATGGGGGAAAATGATTTTCTTCCATTCCGTAGTAGTCAGTTTCAACTCGATGGCCATACCTGCCAAAGTGATGATTTCGGAAGCCGGATTGCCCAATACATGTGCCCCCACTATCGTTTCATCATCCGCTATCAGAAGTTTGCAAACCCCATTCACACCTTCATTTTCAGCAACGAAACGCCCGGAGTAAGCCATTGGAAGCTTTACAACCCGATAGTTGATACCTTTTAGTTGCAGAGCTTCTTCCGTTTGCCCCACACCGGCAATCTCCGGATTGGTATATACCACCCCGGGAATAGCCCAATAGCTCATAGCATCCTTTTGGCCAAGTATGGTATGCACGGCTACTTCTGCCTCACGCACGGCTGTATGTGCCAGCAAAGAGAAACCCGTCAGATCACCACATACATATATGCCCGCAACAGAGGCCTGCATACATTCGTTCACACAGATATTTCCCCGTTCAGTCCTTCGTAAATCCAGGTTTTCGAGTCCGAATCCTTTTATCACCGGACGACGGCCTACGCTCATCAATAATCTATCAGCCAATACAGCACCTGCACCTTCCGCATTCTCATAACTCACCTGTACCTGTGGTTTCCCATCATCGGAAGAAGCCTCAGCAATAGATATCACTTTTGTACTAAGCATAAACTTAATTCCACGTTTGGCATACTCTGCACGCAGCATAGCAGAAAGTTCCTTATCCATGCCGCCCAGAATTTCATCAAGCATCTCTATCACAGTGACCTGTACACCCAGACTATTGAAGAAAGAAGCAAACTCGATGCCAATCACTCCACCACCGATAATGGCAAGTGATGCGGGAAGCTCCTTATTATTCAAAGCGTCGCGATGCGTCCAGAAAGGTACTGTATCCACACCGGAAATAGGCGGAACGAAGGTTTCCGAACCCGTACAAAGAATCAGGTTTTCACATTCATAAGTTTCGCCACCACACTCCACGGTATTCTTGTCAATGATGGTAGCCTCTCCCTGCACGATATTTACACCATGTGCCGTCAGTTTGCCTTTAACGCCCAGCACCAGCTTGCGCACTACCTTCTGTTTGCGGGCAATAATCTTCGGCAAGTCAAATGAGACTTCGGAGACATGCACTGCATATTTGGAAGCATAACGCGCGGCATCATACGTCTTTGCCGAATACAACAAAGTCTTAGTAGGGATACAACCTTCATTGAGGCAGACTCCACCCAAATTTTGTTTCTCGAACAACACTACACTCAATCCGGCTTTTCCGGCTGTTTCGGCAGCAGTATATCCAGCAGGACCTCCACCGATAATGGCAACTTGGTATTTCATAGTCTTATTTATTAGTATACTTGTAAACTGCCTGCAAGTTAATAAAAACCTCTCTTATCTGCACAAAACAATTATCCTTTCTTTGTCTTTTTCACCGTACGCTTCATCTTTAAGGCATATAAATTCAGCTCTATCGAAGATTCGGTTTCTGTTGTATCCCCTTTCTCTTCTACAGACAATAATTCGTGAAGTAACTCACTGCTGCGTTGAGTCAATGTTTTCTGTTTACCTTCATCTGTTTCTGTTGACAAGATATTTAGATTGCGGGAGAGTTCTCTTAAATGGGCAAAAGATTCTATAATGGCAAGAGTCGTAGCCGTAGCCCGAGGACTTTTCAAAACGGTGGCAAGCATATAAAGCCCTTTTTCGGTGAAAGCTTTAGGGACCGCACGTACTTTGGAAGATAAATTTGTGGTCGAAATTTTCGACCGCAAATATCGTATCTCACTTTCATTCAATTCAATGATATAATCCTTAGGGAACTTATCCGGATTATTTCTCACCGCTTCATTCACCCTTTTCGTTTCTACTCCGTACAGTATTGCCACATCTCTATCCAACAGGACTTTTTGCCCTCTCAGTTCTATTAGACATGCTTCTATTTCCTGTTCCCTGATGACTTGTAATTTGTTTTCCATACTTTATATGTATTTTGTTGATTTAAAGACCTACAAGGTACAACTAATATTCTACAAAAAGTATCACCCCCTATCTTTTTCTTGCTAAAAAAACATACCTTTGTTTGCAGTATTTTCCAATAAAATACGTCTATAAACAAAAGCTATTTAAACTAACGAAACTAAAGATACATGAAACGAACGAACGTACTCCAAGCGCTAATATTCTCCATTGTCATCCTTTTCGGCGGAACAGCCTGTGATAATGCAAATGATGAACGTTTCTCTTCTACAGAAGAATTTACTGTCGAAGGCGATGCAAGCTCCATAGAGATCCCGATGACCAGAACCAACTGGATTGTGGCTTCCGTTATGTATCCGGATGGAGGCATCATGACAGATGAGAATGGGTATCCCTTAAAACTGGAGGGTATGGGCACCGTACGCTTCCATTGGGGCAGCATCACCCGCGACAAGGCAAAATCCCTGACTATACAACTGAATGATAACTTTGCAGGGGAAGAGCGCAGATTGATTCTCAAACTGAGTACCGAACAAGGACTTTACTCAGAACAAATATTCATCCAGCAGAAGATATGCACCAATTACTATCAGATAGAATCCATCACTTACTCCCTGGATGAATTTGATGGAGTAAGAGAAGCCGGAACAAAGCCTTGGGGAATCACCTGGATAGACAGAACCGGTAGCGGAGAAGAAATAAAGAAGACTTCCTTTTTCCCCTTCTACAATGCTTTTACTGAATATTACTTCGATACCTATACCGGCGAATATCCCAAGGAATGGATGAATCCCGAAGGAGAAAGCCGCTATGTGGATATGCCGGGAAACATTGTAGACGGACAAATTATCTTCGAGCAAGAAAAGCAGAAATACACCGACAGAGGCATGTACAGAGGTGAATTAAAAGATATTAGTTTCGAGATGGACATGGTCGGCATGAAGCAAAACAGATATCAGGCTGACATCTATTATAAAACCTTGCAAGTTAGTTACACTATGACCTTGTCAAGGCCCGGCAGCGACACAAAGAAAATCATTACAGGGAAACTGCTAAAGAATTACCCTTATGATTGTTCTCCTATACGCCATGAGGTCAGCGACCTGCCGCCGGAAGACGCATAGACGGTAAGTTTTCAACAATCTCCTCCCGGCTCACGGTAGGAGGTTGTTTCTCCGCTAACTTGTGACACACCAATGTACCTATTTTCAAAGCATCTTCTTCTGATGTAAAAGCTGTCTTCTCACCTATGGCAGGTATATAAGGCTGATAAATCAGTGTATCTGCCCCGTAAACCACCACATATCCATATCCCCCTTCCACTTGCATGGAACGGCAGGATAACTTTTCTCCGGCGGCATTCGTACGCCCGGAACAATAAGAAAGGCATACTGCCACAAGGGACAGTACACCTATCTTCACAATAAACATCAGCTTCATAAATCTTTATATAGAAAAAACACTAATCAACATCTTCCTGCTCATAAGGCAAGAGCTCATAGACATCATCAAAATAACTGGTTCCCGAAGATCCCGACAGTACAAAACCCCGCTTACCTGTGGAGAAAGACACCGCATAAGAACGTGATGAACCTCCGGAACTGACATTATGCACATTCGTCATCGGCGTATAGTCATCATCAGAATCACCATACCACAAATCTTCTTCAGGATCATATACCCAATAATCACTGGTCACCCCACTACGGGTTCCTGTTGCGATATATCCCCTACCGTCTATGACGAAAGATACGGTACCCGCACGGGTAATGGCATAATCGTCGTCATAATCTTCATCACTATCATTATTGGCAATGTCACGCAACTGTTTCCAATCGCTACCGTCGAACTTCCATAAATCGTCTACCAGAGTACCATTGTTATCCCCACAACAAATGTAAGCCACATCATCTATAACGAAAGCTGTACCGTACTGACGCTTATATCCACCAAATCCACTCACGATTGTCCATTGCTGTCCGGTAGCGGCATTAGGGTCGAAACGATAGAAGTCCTTCAGGTAGTTGTCATTATACCCCGTACCCACATAGCCATATCCACCGATGGAAAAAGCCAGCGCACCATAGCGCGCACCTCCGCCAAAGTCATCTTTCCGTGTCCAGCTGTCTGTATTGGGATCATACTCCCAAGTATCCGCCAAGTTTGTAGACTCATTTTTCTGGACACCGGTGGTAATGTAGCCTTTCCCATTTAGAGCAAACGCGGTTGCACTGTGGCGACCTTGCGCCTCATCTGGCATATCGGCGCATTGTGTCCAATAATCATTGTTGATGTCGTACACCCAAAGGTCCTTCAGGTATGTCTTGTTTGTCCCACGGAAACCGCAGCACAGATAGCCTTTATTATCGATGGTGAAACTACTGGCTTGTCCCCGTGCAACCCCGTCCAGGTCCGACCTTCTCATCCATACACCCTGGGTGTATTCATCGTCGTCCGTACAACTGCCGGCCAGGCATCCAACCGCCAGCAGCATCATTCCAAATAATAGTCGATTCATTTTTTCTTCAGAACTTGTTTTAATTACTATATTTTTGGTAGCAAAAGTAGGCGGCAAGTACTTCATCAGCAAATATAACCGACAAACAGCACTAATTTTTCGGTAAATAGCTTTACCGATAAAACCCGCCCGATAGCCGATTTTAATAGGAAGATATGGAAGATTTCATTTTCCTTTGCGAAAGAATTTAAGAGTTACAAGCTACGAGTGCCTTTCGGTATGATAGCGCAGCCACTTGTAGCTCGTAGCCTATAACTTGTAGCTCAAAAACACTATGAACAATGAAAAAGTTATTGTATAGCCTGATTATAATGATCGCCGCCATCTGTGCCTGCCAGGACGAAAACTCAGAACTGGGCAAAAGCCTGGTCGACAGTTCTTTTTACAATATATATGTAGATACTTGCACCGTGGATATCAGCACCATTCTTATGGACTCCATAGAAACCAGGGGAGACAGCATCTGCCAGCTGGGACATTACAAGGATCCGTCATGGGGCGAAGCCTCTGCCACCTACTATGCCGAATACTCCGCAAACAGTTTCACTCCCAACGAGAACTACAGTTACAGCTTCGACTCACTCGTACTGCGGATGACACCCTCCGGCCACTTCTGGGGCGATACGCTGACACAGCAACGCATCTCCGTATACCGGCTGAAACAGCCTATTTATCTGGATGATGACGAAGATTTATACACCACCACCGCGTTGCCCACCGAGAGTACTCCCCTGCTCAGCTTTACCTTCACTCCACGCCCCGGACAAAAAAGAGAATTGGAGATACGTCTGCCCGACGAACTGGGTAAAGAACTGCTGACAGACCTCATAGCCGAAGAAGACTACTTCGACAACCAGGATAAGTTCAAGGAAAAATTTCCCGGACTGGCCCTCGTGGCCGAAAGCAACGGAGGATGTATCATAGGATTCCTGGTGAATGAATCATCCATGGCCATCACCCTGCATTATAAAGAGATAACCAGCCAGCGCACGGAAAAAGAACTGATATTCAGCGTAAATACAGATTATGCCTACACGGGTATTCGTCACGACCGAACAGGGACTTCCCTTGCCACTCTGGAAAGCGGAATAGAAAACCTTATCCACTCCTACGATCTGGACAAGCATGCGTATATGCAGGGACTAACCGGGCTCTATAACCAGATAGAGTTCCCCTATCTGAACAATTTACAGGATGCGGGAGAAATCGTCTCCATAGAAAGCGCCACCCTCTACCTTTATCCGCAGGCCGGAAGCTATAACAAGCTGAACCAGCTACCGGAAGATATCCGCCTCTACATCACGGACGAAAACAATGTGTTGGAAGACTATGTATATGGCAGCGACGGCGTAACGGTACAGACTGGCAATCTGAGTGTGGACGAGATGTTCGAGCGGGATACCTACTACTCTTTTAACGTGACCGAATTCATCCGCAACAACTTCGGCACATGGGGCATCAAACGACAGAAACTACTGCTGAGTCTGCCGGACAATGAAATGATAACGACCTTCAATCAGATAATCTTTGCCAACGACCCCGACCAGGAGAGACAATGCAGATTAGATATCAGATTTAAAATATACAACGAAAAATGAAACATCACCACCGAATTCCCCTTATGCTGTGCAGTTTATGTGCAACAAGCCTTTCTATCGTAGCCCAAAACACCACAAACCTGCCCACTTCCATGTATGGAATAGGTGAATTAAGTACCAGCGACGGCGGACGCTATGCCGGAATGGGCAATATCGGCATAGCCCTGAACAAGCCCGGCTTCCAGAACACTCTGAACCCGGCAGCCATCACCCGAATGGACAGCACCTGCTTTATATTTGATGTCGGTGCATCGGCTTCGTATGCCCGCTATTCTTTCCAGAACGATCACAGTTCCAGCTTTATGGGCAATCCCAACCGCTTCAGCATAGGCTTCCGTGTGTTGCCGCGCTGGTATGCCATGGTGGGTGCATCGCCTTACAGCAGTGTAGGATACGTCATCCAGACCGAAGAAGAGGTGGAAGGAATGCCCGGAAGCTATACTTATTCGTTATTTGAAGGATCGGGAGGCTTATACCGCTGTTATCTTACCAATGCCTTTGCACTGACCAAAAATCTGTCGGTAGGTGTGAATCTGGGCATCATACTGGGAACAGTTACTCAAAGTGAAACACAGGAGAGTGCCATTGTGGAATATGAATCTTCCAAACGTGCCTTTTACGCCGACTTCGGAGTACATTATGAATTCAATACTACCGGAAGGCAGAAGTGGGCGGCCGGGTTAGTATTTGCTCCCTCCCTTCAAATCAGCCACGACAATAATCTGACTTATAGTAATTCCTCTACCAGCGACAACCTTGACAAGAGTTACCATAGCCGGACGCAATACCTGCCCATGCACATCGGCAGCGGAGTGTCCATGACTACCGAACGTTGGGTGGTTACCGCCGACTACAATTATCTGGACTGGAGCCGTAACACTTCCTCCTACACTTCCATGAAATATGAGAATCAGCACAAGATGAATATCGGGGGAATTTATACCACAAACCCACGCTATCCCCGGTCCACTGAACTAATGGGAGGGGTAGGTTTCAGCAATTCTTATATAAATCTGAGAGGTGGAAAAATGAAGTATCTGGAGATCAGTGCCGGGGCGAGTTTTCCCATTCGTTACTCTTATCTTTCATTGGGCGCCACCTGGCGGAAACAAATAAATTCACGTAGTAGCCTAATGCAGGAAAGTCGTTTTAGCGTAAATCTGAATCTTACGTTCGGAGAAAGAATATCACGGGCAAAGCTGAAATAAGGGTAATGCAAGAAGCATAACTTCCTGTGTGATAAAACACTTGGTGTTCCACTGAGTTCAGTCGTAGTGAAACACCTGTTCAGTCGTAGTGGGAAGTACCTTCAGTCGTAGTGGGAAGTACCTTCAGTCGTAATGGGAAGTACCCTCAGTCGTAGTGAGAAGATACCCCACCTCTGTACCGATGTGAGCTAATTCCGGAAACAAGCATCGCAACAGGTTAAAGAACAGAATAATCAGCAATATAATTCTTCAGCTTCTTCCGGTAAACCTCTCCGATAGGAATACTTCTCTTGTCCAAAGCAATCTTGCTGCTTTCTATGATGCGTATGCAGTCTTTGCGTATAATAAACGAACGGTGGACGCGTATGAACTCATCGGAAGGCAGTTTCTCTTCCATATACTTCATCGTGCACAAGCTCAGCACAGGCTTTGGCTCGTCCTTGCTATAAATCTTCACATAATCACCCAATCCTTCGATATAGGATATCCGGGATATATCCAAGCGGAAAATCCGATTGTCGGACTTCACATAAATCACCTTGAGCGTTTCCGGTTGGCAAGTTTCCGTCTGAGACTTTTCGGGAAGAACGGTAAGCGGCATTCCCGTTTCACCTTTCAGGCTGAACCAACGCGAAGCCTTATTCACCGCTTCGAAAAAAACCGGAAAACTGACTTCGGATATCAGATAGTCCAATGCGTCCAGCCGAAAGCACTCGGCGGCATACCGGGGAGTATCCGCAATAAATATGACACGGGTGGACGGAGAGAGTAGTTTACTGAATTCCATCCCGTTGATGCCCTCCGTTTCTTCCTGCCCGATTCCTACAAAGTAAAGGTGTACCTTATTATCATAATAACCCTTCAAAGCCTCAATAGGATTACTGTACTTTCCACACAAAGCAAGAAAGGGTGTCTTGGCTATGAACGCTTCTAGTTGTTCACTCACCTGTCTGTCGGCATGCAAAATAGCACAAGTCAAATTCATCATCATTTCTCTTATTTTTAGAAATTAGACGGACGACTCTCGGGAAGGCTGCAACAGGGGAATAGAGAATTAGTATTTCTTCACTTCATTTAAACGATTCGTAAGGGTTTTTATGAACATATCTTCCTTCACCGGAAGCAGCACGGCACATTTCCCCCTCGTTCCGTACTTCACCAGCACATAGCGCATCACGGCGAAACGTCCTATTTTCATGGACGAGGCCCGCTCCACAGAGATAATGTCTTTCAGGGATATTTCCTCCGAACGGGAAAAGCGTCCGTAAAAAAGGAGGAGCCTGTCGTCTGTGGTCAGCGTATACGTAGTATGAATGAGTCGCTCGATGGCGATGACGAGCAGGAGCATGAAAAGGACGGCCATGACGGCATGCTGCATCCACATGGCATAAATAACGATAATCGTTGTCAGCACTAAAAACAAATATTGCCCTATAGCAATGCGGGCATGGAAGATACGATTCATTTTGTTCTGTTTTTGCCGCTAAGATAGGTATTTTTGCGGAACAGCAGGAGTTATCCTTCCAATATCTCCCGCAATTTATCACCCAACAGCTTTTCTTCCTCCAATCTCATCTTCCAGCATACCGACTTACGGAACATATACACCTGCTCGGCCGGCAAACAAAACAGTTGCTCAATCTCATCTACCGACTGCCCAACGGCAATCAGCATACAGAGCAATTCCTCATCTTTCGTAGCACCGGGAACCAACTTCTGCACCTTCTCTATAAAGTCTGGATAATGAAAAATAAATATCTCGCGGAAAACGGCTCCACGCGCTCCGCAAAGCATATCCTTCGAAGCATAGGGCGATTCATCGGAAATCATCTCTATCAAAGCCCTACTGATTTCTTTCATACACAATCGTGACATCTTTTCCACCTTAATTTATTATTTGGTTAGTCTTCTATAGACTGCAAATTTGCAGAAACTATAAGATTAAACCATAAATAACCAATGTACAATCCAATATACAAAAATGTATCTCTCTCATTATCAAGCTCAATAAAACATAAAAAAATAGAGGTAGCACTTATTTCTTTTTTAAAATGGAATTGTATCTTTGTCCGGCAAACCAAATAAACCTCCAACTTATGAAGATAAAAACATTTATGTTACTCCTCATGCTGTCAGCCGGAGCCTGTACCGTCCCCCCACATTCTTCAGGCAATCAGGACACACAGCAATGGCAGCAGACTATCCAACAGCTGAACACATTACTGAAAGAGAGAAAGCATCAGGCAGCCATTGACGAAGGCAAACAAAAGATATCCGAATTGCTGGCCGTAGCAGATCATACCGAGCCTAAAGATACAATGGTCAAATATGCCCGGCAGATGGTCAACTTCTTCTATTTCAGTTATCTGGGCAGCAAGCAATTTCGTCCCGGTATAGAATATCTGGATAGCCTCAACGATGCTCCCTTTCTGCAACAACATTGCAAACACGAACTGTTATCCGCGCGGGCAGGCTTGCACCAGATGTGCGGAGACAACGAGGCAGCCATCCGGCTGGCAGACGAATACTTGCAATTACCCGAATACGATGATGCCGACCGTTACATTCCGCAAGCCGAAATTGTCAGCGGAGTTTATATCTATTCTGGTAACGATATTCCCCAAGCTATCCGACTCCTGGAGAAAGCGATGGAATATTACCATCAGGGAGGGAAATTCCACAATATGCTCCGCATCATATCCCGACTGGGCATCTATTACCGCCTGATCGGTGAATACGAAAAAGCGGTAGCCACTAATCAGGAAGCTATCAACAGCTATAATGATAGCATAGCCCCTCCTAATATAGTGATAGCCTATGGCGAACAGGCCAACCTCTATGCCGAACTGGGCATGTACGACCGTGCCTTAGAGCTGAATTCCAAAGCCCAATACTATTCACTCTTGAAGGACAGCTTCGGACTGGGCGATCTCTATCGCTATCGTGCAGAAATATTCCGCAGAATCCAGGATAAAGATTCCGTATTCTACTATCTGGACCGGGCCGGGAAAACTTCAGCCGAACAGGAAAGCTTTAAAGGTGTGTTTGTCAACAAAGTCCTCACAGTAGATAGCTATCTGGACTATCCGGACTCTGTACAAAAGGCATTACAGCTTGCAGTAAGCATTTGTCCGGACAGTACCCGCATGCCTCAATGGGCCAGGTATGACCTGAACCTTCATTTAGGACGTGCTCTGCTGGAGACAGGTAAGGCCTCACAAGGAATACCTCTTATAGAAAAGGCAGCCCGTGGATTTGCCCGGATGGACATGATCGGAAAAGAGAAGAATGCCAACCGGATACTGATGGACTACTACCGGAGGATGAGAATGGACGATGCCTTCTTCCGTTGCTACGACCGAGACCAGCTCTTCGCTGACTCCCTGAATCTGGATGAAAAGATACGTGCCGTTGCCGCCGCCAATATCCGGTTTGATGCCGAGCGTAAAGAGAAGGAGAACAAGTTGCTTTCCGCACAAGTAGAGCTGCAACAACATCAGTTGTTCTTCAATATATACATCTCCATTGCACTGTTGTTGTTACTTATCATTTCCATTGCCTATTTTATCACTAAGAGGAAGGCGAATCGCCTGTTATTGGAAAAGCGTAAACAGGAAATACAAAAGTTAATGGCCCGTCAGCAAGAACTGAACCGGCACAACGAACTATTGACCGGACAGATAGAGCAGGCAATGGCCGCCAACAACCTGAACACCGTCAGCCAACTGACCGGACAAAGTCTGCTCAGTAAAGAAGACGAAAACACCTTCAGAAAATCATTTGCCGCCATATATCCGCTTTACTTGCCTAAGTTGCGGGAGAAATATCCGCAACTCACCCGCAACGAGGAACTACTGGCCATGCTCATCTGCATGAATCAAAGTACGGACGAAATAGCCTTGATAATGGGCATCAACCGGAGTAGCGTCAACATGATCCGTTCGCGTATGCGTAAGAAAATAAAGCTTACAAAAGAGGAGTCGCTGGATGAGGTTATAAAGCAGTACTTATCATAAAATCGTGAATTAATATACAGGAAAAGTACAAGCAACCCAGTTATTTTGTAGCTTTGCAGTACTTAAACATACGAAATATGATTAAAGAGTTCGACTTTTTAGTAATTGGTTCCGGTATAGCCGGCATGAGTTTCGCTCTGAAAGTGGCTCATAAAGGTAAGGTAGCACTCATCTGCAAAACGGAACTGGAAGAAGCCAATACCTTCTTCGCCCAAGGGGGAATTGCCTCAGTAACCAATACACTGGTAGATAACTTCGACAAGCACATTGAAGACACCATGATTGCAGGCGACTGGATCAGTGACCGCGCCGCCGTGGAGAAAGTGGTGCGCGAGGCCCCCGGACAAATCAAAGAACTGATAGACTGGGGAGTGGACTTCGACAAGAACGATAAGGGAGACTTCGACCTCCATAAAGAAGGCGGTCACTCCGAATTCCGCATTCTGCACCACAAAGACAATACAGGTGCCGAAATACAGGAAAGCCTTATCAGAGCCGTAAAGACGCACCCCAATATCGAAATATTCAACCGCCATTTTGCCGTAGAAATCATCACGCAGCATCATATGGGTATCATCGTAACCCGCCATACCCCGGGCATCAAGTGCTACGGAGCGTATGTGCTGAATGAAGACACGGGCGAAGTGGATACTTTCCTTTCCAAAGTGACGCTGATGGCTACGGGAGGTGTAGGTGCTGTTTACCGCAACACCACCAATCCGCTGGTTGCTACCGGAGACGGTATTGCCATGGTCTACCGTGCCAAAGGTTTCGTACAGGATATGGAGTTCATCCAGTTCCACCCCACAGCGCTTTATCATCCGGGCGACCGTCCCTGTTTCCTTATTACGGAAGCGATGCGCGGATATGGTGCCGTATTACGCAATATGGGTGGTGAAGAGTTTATGCAGAAATATGATCCGCGTCTTTCTCTTGCTCCGCGTGATATCGTGGCACGTGCCATCGACAGCGAAATGAAGCAACGTGGTGACGACCATGTATATCTGGACGTCACGCACAAAGATCCGGAAGAAACCAAGAAGCATTTCCCGAATATCTACGAAAAGTGCCTCAGCTTAGGTATTGATATCACCAAAGACTATATCCCGGTAGCTCCTGCCGCACACTACCTCTGTGGTGGCATCAAGGTAAACCTAAACGGAGAGTCTTCCATCAATCGCCTGTATGCCGTAGGAGAATGTTCTTGCACAGGTCTTCACGGAGGCAACCGTCTAGCTTCCAACTCTTTGATTGAAGCGGTTGTCTATGCCGATGCTGCCGCCAAACATGCGCTAAGCGTACTCGACCGCTATGAGTTCAACCACGAAATACCGGAATGGAATGCCGAAGGAACTGTGACCAACGAAGAGATGGTGCTTATTACTCAGAGCATGAAAGAAGTGAACCAGATTATGGGAGCCTATGTAGGTATCGTACGAAGCGACTTGCGTCTGAAACGTGCCTGGGTACGTTTGGATATGATATATGAGGAAACGGAAGACCTCTTTAAACGTAGCAAGGCATCCAGGGCTATTTGCGAACTGCGCAACATGGTCAATGTCGGATATCTGATTACCCGCCAAGCTATAGAACGCAAGGAAAGCCGAGGATTACACTATACGATTGATTATCCGCACGCAAAAAAATAGGATAAGGACACCCCCATTGGCGGAATTAATTCATCCCGGCATAGTAATGAGTTTTCACCACAGAGTAACACAGAGTTTCACGGAGTTATATTCTTTTGATTTCAAATTGATTAAACTCTGTGAAACTCTGTGTTACTCTGTGGTGAATTAACTCATAACCCGCCAGAAAGAAAGTAATTCCGCCAACGGGTTAAGGAGTTATCTCCTTTACTAATGCCGAACGCCCGGATGTTTCTTCAAGCGAAACACCCGGGCGTTCTTTATCATAGAAATAAGAATTTCTTAATAGTTTTCTTTTTTCACTTCGAAATAAGCCTGCGGATGCAAACATGCCGGGCAAACTTCAGGAGCTTCTTTACCTGTGAAGATGAAACCGCAATTACGGCATTGCCATACTACTTCACCTTCTTTAGCGAATACTGTAGCATTCTCGATATTGTTTACGAAAGCCAGGTATCTTTCTTCATGACCCTTCTCGGCAATTGAAATGTTGCGGTACATAGCAGCGATTTCATAGAAACCTTCTTTTTCCGCTACGTCAGCAAAGTGGGGATAGTCCAAAGACCATTCTTCGTGTTCACCGGCAGCAGCTTCTTTCAGGTTATCCAGTGTGGTGCTGATAACACCGGCAGGATAGCTTGCTGTAATTTCTACCATACCACCTTCCAGATACTTGAACATACGTTTAGCGTGTTCTTTCTCCTGATCAGCCGTTTCAGTAAAGATAGCAGCAATTTGTTCGTAACCTTCCTTCTTAGCTACACTTGCAAAATAAGTGTAACGCATTCTTGCTTGTGATTCTCCTGCAAATGAGGTCAACAGATTCTTTTCTGTTTGAGTTCCCTTAACACTTTTAGCCATAGTTCTTTTTCTTATTTAGTTAGTAAATTACGTATCAATTGTCGTTAGTCATTCTTATTAACAACACAAAAGTAAGGATTTTGTTTGATATTTACACACTTTTTATTCATCGGATTTATCTATACAGACATAGATAACATCTATTTCCGATACAATCTATTCAAGCAATAATGAACTAAAGCCTTAACTGTCCGCTATCTGATAAACTTCCAACAGTCGAAGTTAAATAGCTCATCTTCGCCGCCTCTAAAGATGAAGTAAACATCGTGCACGCCTTTTACTTTATCAACCTGAGCCTGGAAAGTCTTCCAACTTTCCGGACCACCTGTATTGCCAATGACGCAGGTGCCGATCAGCATACCTTCTTTGTCATCCAAACGAATTTCTATTTGCCCACCGGAAGAAGACGATGCAACAACTGCTTCAAATGACTTCGCCCCTTTCTTGAAATCGACATTGCGCACACGAATATAATCCCCGTCGTGAATAGCCGTAACATACATACCTGCCTCGCTCTTTTCTGTCTTCAAACCCTCACTCCAGGCTATTGTCTCGGCTTCAACGCGACGGTAAGGATCGAGCTTGCCCACCGGATCTACGCCTTTTGCCGTCCAGAACGGAAGTTGCTGAATTGTGCCATCCGGATTAAAGGTCAGTTTCTCCACACAAATAGAGCGTCGCTCATAGTGCTGGGAAATCTTGGAAAAATGGATATCATAATTGAAGCCAAAGACATACGTATTCCCTTTATAGTCAATAATACCCGGATGATTGCCATTTGATCTTCTGTCACCTTCCATAATCATACCTTTATATACCCAGGGACCAGTTGGAGAGTCACTCATCGAATATCCCATGCCTTCGGGACAGCAGGTGGACGCGAACGCCATGTAATACTTATTCTTTCTCTTGTAAGCCCACGGCCCTTCTTCATACAAAGTGGGGCGTTTCTGATTCCCCTTCCGTTCGCCAAAAGCCTCATGTGTCATCTGCTCATGCACTACTTCACCATCACAGGAAATCATATCTTCATTCAACTTCACATAATATAAATCCGGATTTCCCCAATACATATAAGCCTGCCCATCATCATCAATCAGCACCGTAGGATCTATATCAGCATAACTGTTTTTCACTAATGGCTTTCCGATGGGATCTATAAACGGCCCATAAGGACTATCGGCAACCAGCACACCGATGCCTATCCCACCGGGCATCGGACAATACATATAGAATTTCCCGTTGCGTTCAATACACTGCGGTGCCCAGGCACCATTGTCATAAGGAACCCATTTGAAGTCTTTCAGCGAGGCAACCACTCCGTGATCTGTCCAATTCACCATATCAGTCGAAGTATAAAGTAACCATTCGCGCATAACAAAGCCTTTCGCATTGTCATCGTCGTGACTTGAATAAAGGAATACAGTATCATTGTGCACCATTGGTGCCGGATCGGCTGTATATTTAGTCTGAATAATCGGATTGTTAGTCTGTACTTTCAACTTTTTCGAGATCCTGTACAACCCTGCGCCGTGATAATTGATGACAGGTGAGAACTCCGTTCCTGAGAAATTGCCAAGATCCTGATTCCTCCAGATATCACGTACTTTGGCAGCTCCGCCAAATCCTAATTCTTTCAGATCTACAGTCACTTTCCGATTGGCAGGATGTGACTCTCGGGGTTCTTTCTGATCTACATAGAACAGTGCCAGATATTTATCTCCATTTCTGGGATCATCAGCTGTCCAGGCTATAACGCCATCTTTATTATACCATTGCTTGTTGTTTACAGAGTTCCTATGTACATAGAGCACTTCTTCATTCGTTATCAGCGAATTGGTGAATTTATCATTATCAGGTAAGTGCCCACCGAACATCAGCGGCGACTTGAACATAGCAAACAACGTCATAACCATATATTGTTCATCCCGCGTAAACTTACTCATACGGGCGTTACCTCGAAGATCAATATGCCCCAACGGCAACATATCAGCATCGGGCCATGCGCCACGACCTATATAAGGCGCCCATTTGGGACATACTTCAAACTGATGGTAAAGATGCGGCCAATTGTCCCAGAAATCATCTACCGTACGCCACATATTAGCATGCCCTACAGCGTGATCCGCCTTATTCACATCGGTTTCTCCCGGTGACATGCTCAATACAATCGGCCGTCCGGTACGGTCAATCGCCTTACGTATCATCTCTATTTCCGCCTGATGATAAGGGCGGGAAAGATCATCAATCTTAACAAAATCCACTCCCCATGAAGCATACAGATCGAAGATTGAATTATAATATTCCTGCGCTCCCGGTCTGTCGGCTACAATCGTGTAGTTATCTCCCAACCAGGGACATTTCCAGTCGGTAGAATAAATATCGGCAGCCGTTACTCCACCAGCATCTTTCACCGGCAATTTCTTCTCTACGGCAAGTGTGGGTACACCGCGCATCAGATGGATACCAAACTTCAATCCCTTACTGTGGACATAGTCAGCAAGAGGCTTAAATCCATTTCCGTTGCCAGCTGATGGAAAACGGTTCACGGCAGGCATATAACGGCCGTATTCATCAAGCACATATTTAGGATCTTTGAAGTTATAGTAACCGGTAGTCTGATTTTCCACAAACCAGCGGATATCCACAACAATATACTCCCAACCGTAGTCTTTCAGGTGCTCCGCCATATAATCGGCATTGGCTTTCACTTCCGCCTCAGTAACATTAGCCCCAAAACAATCCCAACTATTCCAACCCATAGGCGGTGTTTCTGCCCATTTATGGAAATCAGCGTTCCGATTTTGATTATTGTTCTGCGATTGTACCCCACAAACCGTTAAAAGGGTAATGAGAAATAAAGTTATTCTCTTGTTCATGATATATAATATTACTTGCTCAATTTACATTCAATCCGCTATTACTTCTTTTTCTACCACAACTTCTTTTTCGTCAGTGTATGGATTTACAATCTCAGCTACTTCGGCGGCAGTCTTCGGCTTCACAGTAATACCTTCTTTGGTCTGCTCAACATACGCCATACGTCCGTCGGGTAGATAATAAAGATAGTCAACGCACACGCTTCGGCGCCCTGTGGCACCCGATTTTCCATCTATGGTAAGTATTGCATTATGATAGAACAGATAGCTTTGTCCCTTGAATTCAATGATTCCCGGATGTATGGTAAAGCTATTTTCTGCCATTCCTGTCAAGACTCCACGATAGGTCCATGGACCTTCCATACTTGGTGCCGTGGCATAACTAATGGTTTCACGCCCCTTACCCATCGATGCATACGTCAGATAGTAAAGATTTTCACGCTTATGAATCCATGGCCCTTCCACAAATTTCGGCATTTTAAGAATCTCTATGTTTCCGTCCAGTTCTGTCATATTGGGTTTAAGTTTCACTAAGAAGCAGGTACCGTTACCCCAGCTCATCCATGGTGTGCCGTCATCATCCACAAAAACGGTCGGATCGATATCGTTCCACCATCCACGAGGACCGTTAGGAGTCATATCATCTGTAATAAGCGGTATACCCCGAGCATCAACAAAAGGTCCCGTCGGACTATCCGACACTGCAACTCCTACCACCTTACTATTATATGGCGCACCCGCCTGTACCGTTGTATAATAATAGAATTTCCCGTCTTTCTCTACAACCAGGGAAGCCCATGCTTCGCCAACTCCCCACGAGAAATCGGTAGGCTTCAGCACACTTCCATGATCAGTCCATGTTTTCATATCTTTTGTTGAATAACACAGCCATTCGGTTATGTTAAAGTCCTGTCCTTCTTCAGCCTCATCGTGACCCACGTAGAGGTAAAGCCTCCCATTATGTACCATGGGTGCCGGATCGGATGTAAACTTATCCATAACTACCGGATTACCCTCCGAAGTAAATTTCACTTCATTACTTTTCTCGCCGCAAGCGGATAAGATCAGATATAAACTAACAATAAAAAGAGTGTTTCTCATGATAAAAACAATTAAGTAAGTAATTCTATTTTTTTACATTTCATTGAACCGGTGTAAATTTATAAAGAAGTACACCATGTGCCGGAACATTGAGTGACAATGGCTTCCGTCCTGTATCCAAGGTTCTTATATCCTTTTGTCTCCAGAGATCACGCACAGTTTGTTTACCCGTAATATTCAGTTTATCAAAATTACGGAAAGAGATATCAGCCTTTTCCCGGTCGAAATTACAGAAACCAACCGCCTTACTGCCATCTTCTAGTTCTTTCACATAAATACGTAATTCCCCTATTGAATATACACATGTGGCCTGTTTACCCAAAGGATCCTGATTAACAGCTATTACCTCATTGTTAGTCAGCAGACTCAGGGTAAAATCATCCATTTTCTCCAAGTCACAACCTATCAGAAGCGGTGCAGAGAATAAACTCCAAAGACTGAAATGGAGATACTGCTCATCAGGTTTAAGCTTGGTTTGGTGAGGATTTCCCCAACCTACAATACCTAGAACCAGCATGTCCGGATCATTCCAGTTACCGGGTTTCGCCCATGCAGCTGCACGGTCCTGAGAAAGAGCGATGCCTTTTACACTTTCCCAAGTATCGGTGATATCGTTAGTCGTGCGCCAGCACTGGCCGCCAACGGCATCTCCCCATTTCCAGACATCTCCCATACCATACTGACACAGGTTATAAACAATGTCCCTGGGCTGCTGACGCAAATAATCGCCCATAATCTTAAATGGCTTTCTACCGGCAATTGAATCCCCTCCCCCTTGAAACGCCAAGGAAGACACGCTGTAAGGATCCTTATCCAAATCACGGTCAAGTACTCCCCCGTAACTGCACCAGTCATATTTCAAATAATCAAGCCCCCATTCGCCATACATATCGGCATCTTGCTTTTCATAACCATAACTGCCTACGCAACCTCCGCAAGTCCACGGACCGGGTGAAGAATAAATACCCACTTTCAGTCCAAGTGAATGTATGTAGTCCGTTAACCCTTTCATATCAGGGAATTGGGCATTAGGTATAATATTACCCTGATCGTCACGCAACCGTCCACCTCTGGTCCGGTCGTTGGGATCTCTGTGATGTTGCCATGAATCATCTATATTGATATAAGTCCAGCCATAATTCACTAAACCACTTTCAATCATAGCTCTTGCCGCTTGTTTCACTTTCTCAGCCGAGACTTCGTGTCCGAAGCAGTTCCAACTGTTCCATCCCATCGGCGGAGTAAGAGCAATTCTGTCACCACACTCAATACGAAGTTTTCTTTCTGCCGTTCCTTTCACATTTTTCGCCTGTAAAACCACTTCAAATGTACCAGCCTTGGTTAGCTTACCCGTAATCAGACCCGTTTCCGGGTAAATCTCCAATCCTGCCGGTAATCCCTCCGCTGCAAATCTCATCGGACGATCTCCTGTAGCCGCTATCTGATATTGGAATGGCGAACCGGGACGCACTCCAAACACAGAGGCCCCATTAATTCTCGGCGTCGCGGGAGCGGGTGGAGTCAGTATATAAGGTTCCGTAGCAATAAATTTAAGTGTAGGAAAACTCTTCTTTCCTTTTGATATTATCTTTGCATCCGCCCAGTCGGCATGGTCATAGTAAGGCCCGTCACCACCATCAGCAACTATCAGCTCAAGCCTTTTGACTCCATCCAATGAAACCGAACATAATTTAGGCGCATCTCCTGCCTTTACAATCCCACTGGACCAAAGCCTGGCTCCATCTCCTATTACAATAAATTCGGCAGACCTTTTATGCTCGATGATCTCATCATCCAGCCCTACCTGAGCCGTAAATGATACGGCTTTGCCATCCAATTGAATTGCTATCTCACTGACTGAATGAGTACCTACTCCACGTTCAAACGTTTGTCCTCCGATTGTCAAGGTTTTACCATCAACCGATTTATTTTTCATAGCTACTCCATTACCTTGAGTCATAGCTGTCAGATCCAAATCATCAAGCCACACAGTATGGGATTGACCACATCCTGTAGTAATGGACGCTATTACAAACCCTACGAGGGCCAAAAACGACTTCATATTATTCTTCATATTTTAAGATATTTCCAAATCATTGCCTCAAGAAACACTACAGTGATATCACCATTGACTTTCCCTCATAGACAATGCTCTTATTCACTTTTGACTGATAAATTCCAGTGCCTGACTCCGGCGTTACAATTACAATATTGAAGTCCATTCTTTCCTTCATTCCTGCAAACGAACCTTTTCTGTCACTGATAGTAAGTGTCTTATCCGAATCATTCCACTTCAGATCAAACGTGCAGAACTGACCTTTCTCATAATTGTAATTGATTCCTTCGTCTTCATAAACAGAATAAGAACCATCAGCTCCCGGATAAATACGGATTTCCCACGGTTGTTCCGTCTCCTCCGATGCATATTGCTTCTGAGGTCCCAACGGCAATATAGAACCCGCTTTCACAAATAAAGGAGTCTTCATAAGATCCACATTTACATCTGTGAATATACCTCCCTTATGAGGTGTGCCATTCCAGAAATCTACCCAGCCGGCCGAACATTCCGGAAGATAAACCTTCATCCGGTTAACACCACTTTCTACCACCGGAGCCACCAATATAGAAGGTCCGAACATGAACTGATAGTTTTGTTCCAGTGCAAAACGGTCTTCAGGGAAATCCATCACCAACGGACGCATCAAAGTAGAACCATTGAATGAAACCGCAGCATTTTGTGAATAGATATAAGGAAGAAGCCTATAACGTAAATCCAGATATCGGGCAATGATATGTTCCACCTTTTCTCCATATCGCCACGGCTCGGTATTACTCATATAACCATGCACACGCATCAGTGGGAAAAATGTTCCTGCCTGTATCCAGCGGATCAACTGTTCATGGTATCCGGTATTTGTATACTGGTCGCCCGGACGGAAGAACCCACCTGCATCATAAGTCCACCAAGGCAGCCCTGTCGCCATTTGTCCCAATCCCCCTACGATTTGCCGACGTAAGGTTTCCCAGTCATGTCCTACGTCTCCCGACCATGTGGCGGCCGCATAACGTTGCATTCCTGAAAATCCACTGCGAGTAAAAATCATAGCTCGCCTGTCAGGATCATCCTGACGTAAACCTTCATAGATTGTCTTGCTGACATACATCGGATATACATTCCGGTACACCTCTCCCGGAGTTTGTTCACGATTAATGCGACGGTTCTGCAAATCATCATTCTCCGGTTCAGTAGCATCCTGCCACCAAGCATCAATACCATATTTCAATAATCCGGTACGGAAATTCTGCCAATAGAAAGCCGCCGCGTCCGGATTGAAAAAGTCAATCCAGTCACTGCCCGGTATGTAATATCCCTTTTCCTTGGCTTGTTTTCCCACTTCGGACTGAGCATCGATTTTAGACCATACAGAGATCATCAGACGCACATCCATCTCATGAAGTTCCTTCATCATACTTCCCGGATCAGGATATCTGTCTTCATCAAACTTCATGGCATTCCAGCCATATTTTCCCCAATATTGCCAGTCCTGTACAATCATATCGATAGGCAATTTCCGTTCCCTGAATTCACGGGCATTCTCCAGCAATTCAGCCTGAGTATTATAACGCTCCCGGCAATGTATATATCCCAGACTCCACAAAGGCATCATGGGGGCAGGTCCGGTCAGCTCCCGATAGCTGGCGATCACTTCATCTCCGTTACCGGCGAAAACCGTATAATCTAACATTTGGGCAACCGGAGAACGGAATACAGTCTCTTCTGAAACAGGACGCCAATATAACACAGGCTTATCATTACGTTCACCTTGTACTTCTATATCGTGCTTACCGGCTGTCAGCTCCACAATGGCAGAAGTAGTGGGAGGCAACCATAAATTATTGACATCCACAATCTTTTGTCCGTCAATAACCAGATAATATTTCCGTGCCATTCGCTGTCCCACATCCAGCAACAAAGAATAACTACCGGAGCGAGGTACATCCACCGAAGCTGTAAACGAATAAGTTTGTCTGGTTTCCCTTACATTTCCACTCGTACCGGTGGTATTTACCGTAACAGCCTCTCCACTTGCATTGGCGGGAGTCAACTCCACAAATTGATCTGCCGGATTGAAATCCGTCAATCCATAGTTGTTCCACAGCAACCCATAGCCTTTACTTGAAAGAATAAAAGGAATAGAAATCTGTGTATTCACCTGCGTCAAGCGCCGTGTCACCCCCCGGATATTTAGATAACCATCCTGAAACTGCCCTGTACCATATATGTATTCATCTTTCGGAGAAACAAAACGCTGTTCCACCTGATAGGTAGGTTCATTCTGTACAGAAGAAACCTTCATAAAACGTCCGCCAACTTTCTCTTGAAGAATGATACGCTTATTCGCATCTTTAAAAGTCAAGACTTCCGTACCTTTGTCGAATTCCACTGAAATTCCATCCAGAGATAAAACCAGCGATTGCTTATCTTCTGTAACTTCATATTCAGGAACAGGAAGTTTTTCTGTATAGATAAGCTCTTCCATAGGCGCCGAACCCGGTTGGGAAAACTGTACCCGGACAGCATTCTGATTTAATGGTATCAGCGAAAGTAATCCCTGTTTCAGTTCAAGAACGACTTTCTCTTTTTGCTTTGAAACACATGCCGTATTCAACAAAGCAACACAGAACAACAGGATGATTCCTGTTGTTCTGATATACTTCCTTTTATTCCTCATAGTATTTAGTACAAGTTATTTAGAAAACATCCAATAATCAAAATACATAAGATTGGTAGCAGGCCGCCCCTTTACTACAAAATACAAATCATGTACTCCTGTCACTTTTGTAATGTCAATAGTCCGTAAGTCCCAACGATCACTTCCTCCTGTACGCGGTACCTTCATTGTCCCTATCAATTGCCCATCAACACCATCCAGACGGATTTCCAGATTTACGGGATCATTATGTGTAGTTCCTATTCTGGCACTGAACTTCGTTGCACCGGTTGCCTTGAAATCTACACCGCGAACACAAGTATAACTGCCATTTTTCATTGCCGTAACAAAAACACCCACCTGATCATTTTTGAAAGACTTGAACCCTTCAGAAAAAGCAATAGTCTCCGCTTCCGTTTTTACATACGGATTCAGTGTCGTAATCCCTTTTGTAATACCCTCTGTCATCTTCAGTTGAGGAATAGATCCGTCTTTGTTGAATTTAAGCTCTTCCACACATACCGAACGGTTGAATCCACCACCTCCGGGCAACTGTCCGTTATGATAGAAAAAGTAAGTTTTACCCTTGAAATCAATAACTCCCGGGTGAATGGTAAACGCTCCGCCACCGGCAGGCATCACTACTCCACCGTATTTCCACGGACCTGTAGGAGTATCGCTGGTTGAGTATCCGATATGCTCGGGCAGCGGACCTCCCGGCCAAAATAAATAATACTTCTTATCCCGCTTATAAAGCCAGGGACCTTCTTCATACAGAGTGGCTCTTTGGGCATCGCCTTCGCGTTTACCAAACGATTCCGCCACCAAAGGTACACGTACAATATCCCCACTATAAGAAATCATATCTTCATTCAACTTCACATAATACAGGTTGGGATTTCCCCAATACAAATAAGCCTGTCCGTCATCATCAATAAAAACAGTCGGATCAATGTCTCCCCATTCACTCTGGACCAGTGGTTTCCCAAGCGGATCATAAAAGGGCCCGTAAGGACTGTCAGCTACCGCCACACCGATTGCACCTCTGTTGTTTATATTCGAAATCATGGGTACGTACATATAAAACTTACCATCTCTCTCAATGCATTGTGGAGCCCATGCATCCCCTTTTGTCCAACTAAAATCAGTATATGATAACACAGCGCCATGATCCGTCCAGTTCACCATATCACTGGTCGTATACAAGCGCCAGTCGTTCATCGTAAACCAGGTAGAATTATCCTCATCATGGGTAGTATAAAGATATACTTTATCATTATATACCATTGGGGCCGGATCAGCCGTATAATTTGTCTGAATGATTGGATTTTGTGCTAATCCCGAAGTACTCACCACCACCAATAGCGATGAAAGGAATAAAGATTTCATTTTATCCATATTGCTTTTTTAGTTTGATTATTCTACAATTAATATTCCACCATTGCAAGGAATTGCCAATTGTAACTCCTGTTTCTTATTTACCTTTATCTGTTTTACATTTCCTTGCAATTCTTCATTATCAGTAAATACCCTCACTTGATCACCAGGCATAAACATCGGTAAAGCAATCTTCAACTTTACGGTCTCTTTCTGCGCATTAACTCCTGCAACATACCATTTATCTCCATGCCTGCGTGCCATAACTACATATTTACCGGGATAGCCATCAATAAAGCGTACTTCATCCCACGTAGTGGGGACTTCTTTCATGAAGCCTATCGCCCATTCCGGAGCATCTGTCAGATTGTTCGGAGCCAAGGCAAAATGTTGTACCGGACTTTGGAACAATACTGCAGTAGCTAAAGCAAACACATCAGAAGTCATACGCCGGCTTCCGCGTGGAGCATTATCCGCATTATAATATTTATTCAGTGCACTGCCGCCAAAGTCCATGCTACCCACCGTATTACGAATAAATGGATGCAGACAGGCATTGAAAGCTTCATTGTCACAACTTCCCTGAGAGAAATGCAGGTTTTCACTGGCCAATACGGCTTCACTCGACGCAAAGTTAGGATACATACGTTCCCAACCGCGAGGCAAAGTACACCCGTGGAAAATCACCAGTAACCCATATTCATTGGCATCAGCAAGAATATCTTCATACAGCTGCATGGTGACTTGCTTATCACCACCAAAGAAGTCAACCTTTATACCACGTATTCCAATGCTTTGCATCCATTTCATCTCCTTGCGTCGGGCTATCGCATTGTCCATGATACCACGCGGTGATTGTGGGGCATCATTCCAATATCCATTAGAATTATACCACAGATAAAGCCCCACTCCTTTTTCCGCACCATACTTAGCCAGCTTTTCAACTTTGTCATAGCCTATTTGCGTATCCCACAATGCATCTACCAATACAGACTGGTATCCCATTGCCGCAGAGAAATCAATATAACGTAATTGCTCTTCATACTTCGTACTTCCATCCATACCAATAATCCAGCTCCAGGAACCTCTGCCGTATTCATATTTTCCGGATGCTTCATACAGTGGCTTTACAACATCAAAGGAAACTGTCGTTTCAACAATCGGAGCCAAAGTTTCACCCAAAGTGATCGTTCTCCAAGGCGTTTCTCCCGGCAGGGCAAGTCCGGGTGCAGTTGTACCATTTCCATTCATTTCACCCTCCTGAGGAAAACCGATTGTATACAAGCCATTTTCATGTCCCAGTAAGCGACTTCCACAATATTTGCTATCTACACCCGTTTCCGAAATAAGTATCCATCCCTTATCACTATTACGGAACAGACAAGGGAAAGTATAACCTTCACCCCATCCATTTTTGCCCATGGTATCATCTGCTTTATACGGTGTCTCATAACTGGGAGAAGTACGGGCAAATCCTCCCATAGGTTTGCTTTGCGGACACAAAAAAGTCGTACTCCCATCAGGAAGCACAAAACTTGTCGCCTCCTCTTTCACAATGCAGGATAAAGTATTCTTTTGAGGATACATTTTATACTTGAAAGCAACATCCCGGTCACTTACACGAAATATAACATCGTAAATCATCTTGCCTTCCTGACTAAACCGGTATACACCCTCTGTGGCTACATAGTGCACATTACTCTGCTTTATATTGGGCAATGTATAAGTCTCGTCAATTCTGCTTGACTGAACATCGTGTTCCAAAGACATTTCCCGGGAAAAATCACCTATATTCGTAATAAGTCCCAAAGAAGAAGAATTGATAAAAGGAGTATCCTTATAACTGATGCGATAGGAAGGTTGTCCATTCTTATCAGAGATGGTTACTACTATTTTCCCATCCGGACTTGCTATCTGTTTTTCCTCCGCTTTTATTGTGAAGCAAATCAATAATGCCGTTATAACTAAAAAATATTTCATGAATATCAAGATATTATTTATTAATAGTCACCCTATCATTAGCCCTCTCGTAGTCAAAGTAATCAACGTCGACATAACCTCCCAACGATTTTGTTGCATAGTTAAAGATGGCAAACTTACTTCCCATAAACAGTTTTGTATAATCAAAACGCATTTTGAAATCCGTTCCAATCTTCTTCCATTCCTTATTGTCCAGGCTGTAATAGAAAGTAGCAATATCCCGCTTCGGAGTAAAATCACCTTCTATACGCAAATAAATGATATTCTGATTAAGTTCTACCTGTTCCTTTTCCTCTACATCCACACTTGCGATAGCTTTATTTGGAGTATTATCAAAGTTGACTACATTGGTGGACATTACAAGTCGTTTCGCATCTCCCTCCTTCACCACAGACAAAAGCCCGGAATGTCCATTGAATGCACTAAAACCTGCCACATCACCATCCTTCATATTCGAAATATCAAGCGAGACAGTAGCCTTACATTTCGGTCCCTCCATACGCTGCGTAATTGTATTCGGAGCAAGATACAGATTATCAACCACCCGGCTGGTTTCTAAACGTAAATATCCCGGCCGTTCTGTGAGCGACCACTTATCATCCACCGGGTTGTGATTCCATTGCCAATAGAGTGAAAGTTTCTCTCTGTTGAAATCATCACTTCCAAGTATTCCTTTGGTATTTTCAGTCGGATATATCTCTTTTTCCATCGTCAAAGGCACATGCCCATTTTCATCTCCCAGCATCGGCCATCCGTCTACCCAACGGCAGGGCATAAGAGTAGGTACACGGCCTATTCCTCCGCGGTCTTGAAAAATAACCCCATACCAGTCTCCTTCTTCCGAGTCAATAATACAACCTTGACCTACTCCTCCATAACCATCAAAATCATGCTCCAGGATAACCTTCTTCTCATAAGGCCCTGTTATCTTGTCTGCACGATAACATACTTCCCTGCGTACCCGACCGGGGATACTCCAATCCATGGAAATCATCAACAAATAATACTTTCCGTTATGTTTCACAACCTGGCTTCCTTCCAGCAAGCCCTGTTCATCAGCATCCCGTTCAAAAATCTTCATACTGACTCCATCGGCTTTCACATCCGACAAGTCACTCTTCAACTCCTTCAGCTCACCGGTTCCATAGAATACATATACTCGGCCGTCATCATCAAAAAACAAAGAGGCATCATGAAAATGCTGTGTTCTTGATAATAACTCCCACTTCCCTGCCGGATCTTCCGCCGTGAATATATACGACCGATAGGGTACATCGTTTGGCGAGAACAATACATAGAATTTCCCATTATGATAGCGTATGGAAGATGCCCATTGTCCGCGTCCATAAACAGTTCCACCAATCAAGTCATACTTTGAGTTATCAGTCAGCTTATCGAAGACATAGCTCACTGTTTCCCAATTCACCAAGTCTTTTGATCTCATAACAGGTCCACCGGGCATTAAATGCATAGTGGTACTTATCATATAATAGTACTCTCCTGCACGCGTAACAGACATATCCGGTACATCAGCATAAATTACAGGATTACGATACGTCCCCTTCACCGACGTTTCCGAACCGGAACACCCCATCAGTAATGAAGCAACAGTCAGCCATGTTAACATCATCTTTTTCATGATACTCTTAGTCTTTAAAATCTATATTTCCAAATAACACTAGAATTTCACACTAACTCTTTTCCCTTTGTAGTCAACAACTTTCCGAGTTCCGTCTTGAAGTACGATTGTGAACTTTCTATTATTTAACATTCCCTTGTATGCACCTTTTCGAGCCCCTATGATCAACTGGCGTGATGCATCATTCCATACGACAGGAATCTCTGTATATGCTCCCTGCTCATAATTATAATTATCAAATTCATCCTCATAAAGAACAAAGGAACCATTGGCACCGGCATATACCCTCAATTCAAGATTATCCCACGGTTTCTCCGTTGCATACTGCACTTTAGGCCCCATTGGAATAATACTACCAGCTTTGACATACAAAGGAATGACATCAATAGTCGTTTCCTTTTCTATTTCTTGTCCACCGTCATACTTCTCATTCGTCCAGAAATCATACCAGGTAGCACCCGCCGGTAAATATACCTTTGCAGACTTAGCCTGCATAAAGTCTACCGGAGCTTTATTCTCAAACTTCTGAACATTATTCTTATCCCAACCATCATTTTCTTTTAGTTTTACCAGCTTCTCCTGAGTATATTGCGCATTAACTATTGGTGCTACCAAAATGGATTTACCGAACATATACTGGTCTTTTATATCCCATACTTTCTTGTCAGCAGCAAAGTCCATCACCAACGCACGCATAAAGCTCGACTGTCGCTCGGTCACTTCCCATGAAGTGGAATAGATGTAGGGCAACAATGCATAGCGCAGATGAATCATTTTTTCAATAGCATCATATATTGATTCGCCTTTTTTCCCGAATTGATAAATCTCCCTCGGTGTATCAGCCCCATGTGAACGCATCATCGGCGTAAACGTACCGAATTGCAGCCAACGCACATACAGTTCCTGATACATCGGATTCTTGGGGGCACTTCCGTCATTCCAACTCTTATTATAGTTTCCGGCAAAGAAGCCACCAATATCTGAATTGAAGTTAGGATTTCCGGTAAGAGTAAAATTCAAGCCTGCCGGAATCTGATTGCGCAGTGATTCCCAAGAAGAACCGATATCTCCCGACCATACATTGGCTCCGTAACGTTGCTGTCCGGCAAAAACAGAACGTGTAAGAATAAAGACGCGTTTATCTGAAGTTACGGCACGCTGATTATCATAAACGCCACCCACCGTCAACAACGGATAAGCATTACGCACCTTGCGGAACGACCCCAGATAGGTCTTCGTATCAAAATCCTCCGGCTTCCAATCGAAATGGTCAGGTTCTGTAGAATCCATCCACCAGCCGTCCATACCCAACTTGAAGATACCTTCATTCAGATATTTCCAATAGATATCACGGGCTTTCGGATTATAGGCATCGTATACGCGTACTCCGGAAGGATATTCCATATTGGGCGGCCAAGTATCGAGTCCCGACTGGGGCCATGTAGAAAAGTTAAACAGCATACCATTCTTGTCCAATTCCCTGTAAGGCTTGGTCATGGGTCCAAACGAAGACCAGATAGAAATCAGCATATGCGCATTCATTCCATGCACATCATCAATCATCTTTTTAGGATCGCTGAACGAAGGGTTCTTAAAGTCCATAGCATTCCACAAATAGTTGTGTCCCCAGTATTGCCAATCCTGAATGATTCCATCAAGAGGCACACCTAATTCACGGTATTTCCGTACCACTCCCACCGTCTCTTCTTGGCTCTTATAGCGTTCCTTACTTTGGAAATAACCGTAAGTCCAAAGAGGGAACATGGGAACCTGTCCGGTCAGTGCACGCATTTGTGCAACTACGCCATCGGCATCTCCACCGTACATGAAATAATAGTCGATGCAATCTCCCACTTCGGACTGGAAAGAGGTTCCTTCCGGTTTATCGGCAAAATTGGTTGGTGAATAGTTATCCCAGAAAAGACCGTATCCTTTCACGGACTGCACAAATGGAACCACGTCTTCCACATTGCCCTGTACAAGACGTTTAGTCTGATTACGTTGCGACATCTTTCCATTCTGGAGAATGCCCAACCCATAAAGAGGCTCATCCTTATCTAAAAGAAACGTTTGCTTAACAGTGAACGTTTTTGTGCCTGCATCATTAAAATCGGTAAACTCCGGCTTTCCATTTTCACTGAGCAACGACTCTCCTTTCGCATTAAAGAAAGACACAACACCAGATTCCAAATTAAGAGCAACCCCCATTTCACTACTTTTCAGGCTTACAATATTGCCTTCCTGAGTAACGGCAGTCTTCACCTTCTGAGGAGTTTCTATTACAGAAAGACTCTCCTTTGTATACTTCCACCCATTAGGAGATTTTAGTATTCTTACAATTGACGGAGTATAGAATTGTAATTCTACATCTACAGAATTAATGGTCGCCTTAATTCCCTCAGGAATTTGCTGATAATCTTGCCCTGTAAGCGGGATACAACAACACAGCGCCATTAATATAAATACACTTTTAATTGGTTTCATGGTACTTATTACATTTAATGATTAAAACTCGCATTCCATAACTTTGCACGATACAAAAATAGCTGCATATCTTTTACACCTTTTTCAATATTAGATATTTGACTTTCAATATTAGATAAATAAATGGCTATCAATCAGAATACTCCATCAAATAACCATAATAATAAGCTTGATTGCCATCAATTGTATATTCATCCAATGTTCTTGCCCCCCAAGAATCAGCACCTCCTACGCCATGAATATTCAAATCAATATTCACATTCACATAATCGCGTACGGGTAGTTCATAAGCATGCCTGTTCTTTTCCAAATCTTCCTCACCATACGGCCACACACGAAAGCAGAGCGGTTGCAAACCTGTCACTTTTATCGTTCGGCCCTCCTTATCATTCAGTGAAAACCAACGGACATCACATCTGTTTGCATTATCCTGTGGAAAAGCATAATCCGTGACAAAACTATTGAGATCCGTTGCATAACAACCGACTAAAGCAGCCGTTTTCCTATCCGGATAGTTCTCAAATTCACCACAACCATACCATTTGACATAATCCATGAAAGAAGGTAAACGCATCCTCATTCCAAACTTAGGCATTAATGGGATCTTTTCTTTTTCCGGTTTATAGAAAGCTTCAACTTGTATCTTTCCGCTCCCATTTACAGTATAGCGCAATTGATAAGCAGCACCTACCACAGGCAACGACATACTAACCTCCACTACAGCCAGCCCATTCTTCACAGAATAATCCACACCTTCGACTACACGTTCACCAGCAGCGTTTCTCCATATTCCTAAACGGTTATTATAACCATTATTCATCTGATTACTGTTCGCCGGTTTCCAGAAATAAGGTTCCAAAGGAGCATATAGAATTTCCGTTCCATCATTTTTCCAACTTGTCAAAGCACCGGATTTCACATCTACAATGAAACAATTCAATCCAGCCATTATCTCAATAGCAACCGGTGACGCATTCACTTCAACACTTCCCCCTTCCGAAACAATAGACTCCGGTTTGGCCATATTCACCAAAAATTGCTCCTTACTAATAATAAAGCCTTTTTCAGCCCAGCATGTACTCTGTTTCAGCTTGGCAAATACATTCAGGAAAAGCTCACCCGATCCCGTGAAAGCGGGAATATCCAAATGATCTCCGGCTACAAGCGGTACTTCTCCCGACTTTACAAGTTCACCATTCTGCAACCATTCATACCCATAATCGAACTCATCCAAAGCCGTAAATTCATACTTATTGGTGAGACGTACCTTATTCGGCCCTTCAAGTGAAAAACCAATATTCTGATACACTTTCTGAACCTGATAATAGTGTGGGTGAGGAACACGGTCAGCCCCAATTAAACCATTAAAACAGAAATCCCCATTATTAGGAAAATCACCGAAATCTCCTCCATAAGCCCAGAATTCACCTTCCTTTAATAGCAAAGAACCTGAATTCTCCACTCCTTTCTTATATCCCGGATTTATCTTCTTTGCAATTCCCTGATCGACCCAATCCCAAATAGCCGCACCTGAAACGTGGTCATTAGCCTCAATGACATCCCAATACTCCTGCAAATTGCCTACTGAATTTCCCATGGCATGAGCATACTCACGCATAAAGATAGGTTTATCACGTTTTTCCCGGGCATATTCCTTAAACTTTCCGGGAGTATAATAAGAAGGATCATTAAAAGCCGATACAGAAAGATCGGTATCGCTAAAAATAATACGTGAAGCATCTATGGCCTGTATTGTATCTGCCATGGCCTGCATATTGCGTCCGGCACCTCCTTCATTACCCAAAGACCAAAAGACCACACAAGGGTGATTCTTATCTCGTTGTACCAATGCAAGTGCCCTGTCTACATGCGCTAACGTCCATTCCGGGTTATCACCAAGTATTTTATTACCTAAACCATAATCATGACTTTCCTGATTAGCCTCATCCATCACATAGAAACCATATCTGTCACACAATTCATAAAACAGCGGGGAATTAGGATAGTGTGCAGTACGAATCATATTAATATTGGCTTGTTTCATCAGTCTCAAATCCTTTTCCATGGTCTCCCTGTCCACAAGTCGGCCGGTGCGTGGATGATGTTCATGGCGATTCACTCCCTTCAATTTAACAGGCTGTCCATTAAACTTAAATACATTTCCATCAATCTCGCATTTCCATATTCCTATATGTGATTGAAACTCCTCAACCACCTTCTTACCATCGTAAAGCCTAATTTCAACATCATACAAGTTTGGCTTTTCCGCCGACCATAGCTTCGGATTTTCCACAACAGATGACAAAGTATAGCAGCCTGCGGATGTTGCCGGCAAATTCTTTACAGGAGTGATTAACCGTTTCACAAATCTCTCCTCATTCCGATTCTTCCCTTTTAGTAGAACCTCAAGACTCAGTTTTCCCGATTTACTGTCCGACAAGTTTCTTAACCAAACTTTTGCCTTAAAACCGGCAGACGAAAAATCATCTGCCAGATCGGTAGTCAGCGAATAGTCTTTTATATGGATTTTAGGGCGTACCCATAACTCTACCGGGCGATAAATCCCACTAAAACGCCACATATCCTGATCTTCCAGATAGCTGCCATCCGACCAACGGTATACCTCTACCGCCAGACGGTTTTGCCCCTCATTTACATATCCGGTAATATCAAACTCCGCCGGAGCCATGGAATTCTGGCTATATCCTACTTTTTTCCCATTAATCCATACATACATAGCCGACTTAACTCCTTCGAAGTGCAGATACAATTGCTTATCTTTCATATCCTCCGAAACATCAAAAGTTGTCACATAAGACCCCACCGGATTGCGATTCTCATAACTAAAAAAATGCTTGGGAGGTTCTCCTGTCACTTTGGGCTGGTCTTTCTTAAAAGGATATGTCCAATTGGTATAAATAGGTTTTCCATAGCCTTGTAACTGCCATGTCCCCGGTACAGAAATGTTATCCCAGCCACTCACATCAAAATTATTTTTATAAAAGTCCGATGGCCGACTTTGCGGATCGGGAGACCAGTAAAACTTCCACCTCCCGTTCAAAGACACAATCTCTTCACACGAGGATTTCCCGGACGGCAACGTCAATGTACTGTGATACTCCTCTTTATTGATACCTACTACGCGAGGATTTTCCCAATCAGGCACTTGCTGTGCACGCATCTGAAAGGTAAAACAAACAGTTAACAGAAATATATAAATTCTCATACTCATCATTTTATAACAGCTACAAATCCTCCACGCGGCAAACATTTTATTTCCAAATTCATTTCGTCTTCTGACAAAGGAAGATTTTCTTCAATAGCAAAGCTTCTGTCATCTGTACCATCCTCAAATAAAGTTATCTTCTTACCGGCAACGGAAAGGTCTTTCAGCGAAAAACAAAGGGTTCTCGGTTCATTGGTTCCATTAATCCCTGCAATATACCATACATCCCCTTTGCGCCGTGCCATAACAACCTCCATACCCGGATAGCCGGTCAAAAGCTTCGTATCATCCCAGGCTGCCGGCAAATCCGATAATAACTTCTTTACAGGTTCCGGCATATCATAGTAAACCGAAGGCCTGTCTGGCATATGCTGCAAGGCCGACTCAAAAATTACCGGTAATGCCAATTCATGACCGTAAGAGGTGATATGTGGATGCTGAGAATCAGAGAAAGTACCCGGAGTATAATCCATTGGACCTACGACATTTCTCGTAAAAGGTAAGGTAGCATTGTGTTCCGCAGCCCGATTCGTCAAAACCGGAGTGTTATTGTACCATTCCGCCCCATATACTCCCTCCACCGACATCATGTGAGGATACGTACGTTGCCATCCGCGAGGAATAGTGGCACCATGAAAGTTAAGCATCAATTTATACTTCACGGCATCTTCAAGCAGATCTATATAATAATTCATTGTAGAAACACTATCACCCGAGAAGAAGTCAACTTTAATGCCGGCAACTCCCATATCGCTTAACCATTTATATTCCTTTTCCCTGTCTGCCTTTTTATTCAGACGAAAGAGAGGACCGGGACCTATCCAATTCGTGCTCGAATTATACCAGACCAAAGGTTTAACACCTTGACTCAAAGCATATTTCACGGCATCTTGGATATTTCCCCCATTTCTCATTACATCCCATTCCCAATCGATCAAATCATAAGGCCACTTCATCTTGACTGCCAGGTCAATGTATTCCTTCACGATTTGATAATCTTGAGAACCATGGTTGTATGCCCAATAAATCCATGACACCATTCCGGGTTTTATCCATTCCGTATCCTCCACCTTAGAAGGGTCAGACACATCCGTCACCAGTGTAGACTCAGTAATATCAGCTAAAGAACCAGCAATAAGCAATCGCCATGGAGACTCCCACACACCGCTAAAAGCAAGTTTTTTATCGCCCAATCGCACCTGATAATTATCGCGATTATCCCCATTATACAGAAAAGAGCCACAATGCCCCCGTCTGATATTAGCCTCCGTAATCAGCACAAACACAGAATCCCGTGGTTCTATAAGCGCCGGATATCCCCAAAGGTCAACCTCCGGGCGATTGGCAAGCTTACCATCAGTAGACAGCGGGAAAAACTTTTCATAACCCGGATCATATTGTTGTATCCATCTTTTACTCCCTTGTGGCAAGGCGTACGCCGTATATTCATTAATGATATGTTCTTCATCCGAAATAGCCTTAAGCCCATACTTAAATGCAATCCCATCGTTGTACACCCTAAACGTTACCTCCAAAGTTTGCCCTTCATCATTTTCCAGAGAATAAACTCGTTCGGAAGCCTCATTCACACAATGGCTCCGTTTTCCCGTAATCATCCTATAATCATCAATCACGGATTTCGGTTCCGAAACTGATTTCAGTCTTAAGTTACCGGCAAACTTTTGCGCATCTGTTTCCAATCCCAGTTCGGAACGAAAAAGAATACTATCTCCCTTGTAATGCACAACGAAAGCGGCTTTTCCATAATCGCCATCCTTTGTTGTCACTACACCAACCTTTAAGGTTCCGTCAGGAGAAATAGTATCAAATGTTGCCGAGTGGCACGAACTGATTATAACAGCTATTACAATCCCCCATGTTTTTCTAAGTAAGTTCATAAACATACATATTTAGTTAGTACAACGACCCTTATTTTGTTAACCCAACAAAAGTAGGGAAATACCTCTGTACATATTTGCAATTTTAGATAATCCATTTGTGATTTTAGATAATATCGTCCTTCTATCCCACTGTAAAGCAAGAAAAGCCCGAAGCATATTTCTATCGCTTCGAGCTTTTCAATCATTTGTTATTCCTTTCCCAAAAACTATTTACCATTAAATTCCTATCAAAATAAATGCAAAATTTAACCTCTAACTTTATCTAACTTAATTTTTTCCTACCACTGATTCACTGCATTTTGAAATACAGCGATATTATATCCTCTGATGTCATGCGACCATTTATTTATCCATTACCATTGATTCGGGAACCAACAACCGTACTGCAAAAATCCCTCCTGCTGTAGTATCCGGCTTACTCTGGAACCTAACCGTAATTTTATCTTTCGATTTCAGCAAAGTGGCCGGAATATTATATTCCACATTACAGAACAAGTCTTTCTTCCATTTCCCGACAATATTTTCCGTAACGATAGTTTGACCGTCAACCAGAATATCAAAGCTCCTGCTACCAGACTCAGCTCCCCAATAACGGACCATCAATGAGAGATTCTCATTCCCTTTCGTGGTCAGTGTATATTCGAAATATCCCCCATTACGGGCATCACGCCAAGCCTCACCGGCATGTACTCCACGATGTGAATCCTGAGTTTTCATTGCATGATCCGACTCAGGTTGTTGCTCACCCGATGATACCATATCCACAGTACGCTTGTCGAGTATCATTCTCCCACGTTCTTCAGCTTCCACAGCTTGTTTATATTCCCTGAATGCGGGCTCGGACATTGATAACCAATACATCATATAGCGGCTATCATGAATTCCATAGAATGGTTCAAGTATCAGATTCTTATATTTTTCCTGAGTAAACAAACCGGGAACAGTAAAACTAAAAGATTTTCCTTCGACAGGCCTCATACTATTCAATTTATTCAGAATATCACTTCTTTCCCCTATAATATAAGGTGCGTCAAAAAGTGAAACCAGCGATCCGTGCGCAATATGCTCCCAACGCCCGTCTCCGGCAATTAATCCGGGCATATTTTCCGTTCCCGTCCTCGCACCTAGCAAAATAGGGCCACGCATGATCGAGATAGCGTTAGGTACATTGGGCAGTTCTTCAATTCTCATGGTCATCGGAGTCTTTACTTCTACCACATCTCCTTTTGACCATTGGCGATCAATGGCTATATAAGAGCCTGGCTGCGCACTTTTTGCATAATCAACCCCGTTGCAGACCACCTGCATTTTTCCCTGCTCCACCCACGATGGATAACGTATCAGCAGTTTAAACTGTGTTGCTTTGGAAGGATTAACAGTCAGCGTAGTCCCCTCTTCATTCGGAAAGTCCGTTTCTTGTGCAATCTTAATCTTCTTCTCTTTCCAGTTCAATTCAGAAGGTATAAAAAGATTCACATACAGAGCATTATCCGCCGTATCATGGGTATAAATAAACTGCCCGTATTTACCATGATTCTCCATACCGGTACCCACACAACACCACATTGCTTTTCCCGGTGCCGAATAAACACGATAATGCGAGGGGCAAGCAGGTGTGAAATATACATATCCCCCATGTTCAGGATGCTGGGTAGAAAGGATATGATTATACATGGCACGTTCATAAAAATCGGCATATTCCACTTTGGGATGCATGCGAAACAGACCTTCGGTAAGTTTCAGCATATTGTTAGTATTACACGACTCCGGTCCCTGACGTTCGTGCATATAATCGGAACATTTTCCTGCTTCGGGAAAATGCTCACCCCGACTGTTTCCGCCTAATGACAAAGAGCGATGAGAAACTACAGTCTCCCAGAAAAATTCAGCAGCAGTCATAAAATCATTGTAATCCGGAGCGGTTTTCGAATTAAGTTCAGCCACACGCTGATATCCCACGGCTTTAGGCACTTGCGTATTGGCATGCTTGTTATCCAGATTATCAATGCGCCTTGCCATACTGTCGAAAATCTGCTTATGTGAGAAGCGTTTCGCCGTATCGAGGTATTTGGGATTGCCGGTCATTTGCCAGGCATCCGCATATACTTCATTCATACCGCCGAATTCATTATCCAGCATACGCTCCATTTGCCGGTCGTCTAAATTAGAAATAACGTCGACGCCCCAGTCACAAAACTTCAGGAAGATCTTTTTCGCTTTTTCATTTTTACCGTAAAGCCAGGCATCCCGCAGTCCGGCATAGGTTTTATGCATATTATACCAGGCAACCCAATAGTTCCATACAATGCCTACATTCCCTTTTCTTATTTCTTCTGCAAACTTCTTACTGTTTGGAAAACCGCAAATAGAACCGTCACCATTAGCCTGCTGTACACGTGCAAATTCAGAAACCATATAATCCATGCGTTTTTTGCATTCCAGATTACCTGTAGCGGCATAATGAATGGCTAAAGCAGTCAGATAGTGCCCACCGATATGCCCGTCAAGACCGTCTTTTTCCCAATTACCATACGTTTCCGCTTTCTTAGGTAATCCTGCTTCACGCAGGAAAGGAGCTAGCAGACGATCGGTATCATACTGAAGCAGCACCTTAACGTTCAAATCACAGGCATGCTTAAAAGGACCTGCGGTTATTCTCACATCTCCCAGAGGAAAAGTGTTCGGATAAAGCGCGTCCTGAGCAGTAAGGCTTGTAAAACTAATCGTTATCAGTAACAATAGAATCCATTTTTTCTTCATTTCCTAATCCTTGATTTATTTCCACTTATAATCATACTTTCATATGATCTGACACAATGCAAAAATAGGCCTATTATGTTATAGTCATTGTCAATTTCAGACATTTGATTTTAGATTTCAGATAAAACTTCTTTCGTAGCCTCACCGCAACTCTACCGTACTTACTCCGTACATTTTTCAAAAGATGTAACATCATGAAAGAAACGTGTAACATCATTATTGGGCTGAGAAAACAGAATGCCGTATGTTTGCGACATAAAATTCAGAACCATGAAAAACATTGCAATCATCTTAGTATGCGCATTGGCGTATTGCTTCGGGGTAATCTATCTTCTTACTCAATACTTACAAGGATTATCACAAATATATCTGATTTTGAAATTCAAATATCTAATATCAAAAGCCACTCATTCTGCGATAGCTTACTTTTGTCGCATGGTGTCTTATTGAATAAATAATAACATAAATATTTACGTATAAAAAAGATTAGATTGGTTATGAAAAGAATTCAAGTCGTTTTATTATTGTTTGCTATTGTCCCTATGTTTGCAATAACAAAAGCAATAGCCGATAATAATAATCAGCCCAAAACGTCCAAGTTTGTTTATCATGGAGCCGGTAATCCGTATCTACCGTTATGGGAACATTTGCCGGACGGAGAACCCCGTGTCTTTGAAGATCCCGACAATCCGGGAAAATTTCGCGCTTACATCATCGGTTCGCACGATGTCCGCTTCGGCAGTTATTGCGGGCCGGACATCAGAATGTGGTCGGCACCTGTAGAAGATTTATCAAGTTGGCGTGACGAAGGGCCTATCTTTACCTATCAGGTAGAAGGACAATGGGATGTGATGTACGCTCCCGACCTTGTTGAAGTGAAAAGGAAGGACGGCACAAAAGAATATTATCTGTACCCGCATAGCCGCGGTAGAGACAGAGAAGCGATGGTTGCCAAAGGAAGCCGCCCCGACGGACCCTTTACCCCCATCAACCTGACTGCTGATGGTACAAAAACTCTGCCCGGAAGTATTCTGGGATTCGACCCATCAGTATATATCGAATATATTACGGATCCGAACGATCCGGATTATGAAATCGGATTCAGAGCCTATGGATACTGGGGATTCCAACGTTCATTAGCCGCTCAACTGGACCAAAACACCATGTATTCCGTACGCCCGGGAACAGAGGTTATTCCTTATTTCATGCCGGCAGGCGTTCGCAGAGGTAACAATCGCGGTCCGAAGAATATTTCATATCCGCATATCTTTCCCGGAGAGGACCTCGAAGCATTCAACTTCTTTGAAGCTTCATCCATACGTAAGATCGGAAACAAATACGTGACCATCTATAGCGGACATTCAGGTCCCGACTATGGATTGGGCAGTTCCAACTCTACTTTGCGTTACGCTTATGGTGATTCTCCACTGGGTCCGTGGAAAAGCGGCGGCGTTCTGGTCGATTCGCGTGCCCCGGTATTAAATCAGGATGGTTCACACCTGCAAACAACTAATGCAGGACACAATACACACGGAAGTATAGAACTCATTAACGGACAATGGTATGTATTCTATCACCGTCCGCCACGGGGATTCGGCAACGCACGCCAGTCAATGGTAGCCCCAATCCATGTGGAATGGGATAAGAAACCGGTGTCGGAAGGCGGTAAAGTTTCCATCAGAGCCTACGATCCGTATGCAAAAAATAAAATCTGGACAGCCAAAGACAGCCAAGGAAATGAATACAAAGGAGCAGAAGTAACCTCGGAAGGATTCCATATATTCGGCCTTGATCCCTATCAGTATTATTCCGCGGGATTTGCATGTTATCTCTCCGACGGACGTATCCAGCAGGATTCATGGGACATCTGGGATAATCATGCCCCCATCACAAACGTGAAAAACGGCAATATAATAGGATATAAATACTTCGGCTTCGGCGGATTGAATAAAGACAAACTGGGTTTGAAAGCTTTCGAAGGAACCAAAAAGGGAAGCCAAACAGCCTTCAACCTCTTCCTTACACCCAAAACATCAAAAACGTTTAAAGTGAACGTTTGGTTAGATGGTCCGTGGGATAACGAAACCTGGAAAGGGACGAAGATAGGCGAAATTGTTGTTCCCGCCAACTCGGCGCAGAAAACGGAACAGTTTACAATTGATGTATCGAAGTTTGTTGACCACCTGGACAAGAAACATGCAATCTATCTCGTTGCTGAAAGCGAAGAAACGGGCAATCTTTTCGATTTAGCCGGCTTGGGATTCAGCTCAAACAAGAAGAAGATCACTCGCCCTATTGTCCCCAAAGTAAATATAGAGGTCAATGAAAAAGCAATCGAAGTACCGGCAACTCCTGTACGCTCTACTGAAAGTAATGGTATTACCGGCTATGACATCTATGAAGCTGTTTACAAACTTCCGGCCGGAACTACCGGAACCCCTACTGTATCGGCATCAGCGACTGATAAGAATGTGAAAGTAGAGATTATCCAGGCAACATCGGTTTCCGGAACTGCTATTGTGAAATTCGATTATAAAGGGGTAGTTAAAACATATAAGGTTGTGTTTACTCCTCTTGCATAAGAATATCAGAATGTAACCATGAAAAAAACATTTACTATCCTATTATTTATATGTGCAGCCACAGGGATAAATGCACAAGATAAATTGTATCCCAACGAGTTTCCGCTCTCACAAATAACACTCCTCGAAGGGCCGTTGAAACATGCCCGGGACTTGAATATCGAGACATTGCTCAAGTACGACTGTGACCGTTTGATGGCTCCCTATCGAAAAGAAGCAGGGCTGACACCCAAAGCTAAATGTTATCCCAACTGGGACGGATTAGACGGACACGTCGGAGGACATTACCTCACAGCTATGGCCATCAATGCAGCCACCGGCAATGAAGAATGTCGCAAGCGTATGGAGTACATTATCAGTGAAATTGCCGAATGTGCCGAAGCCAATTGCAAAAATCATCCCCAATGGGGTGTTGGCTACATGGGCGGAATGCCTAACAGCCAGAATATTTGGAATGGCTTTAAAGACGGAGACTTCCGCGTATACAGCGGCTCATGGGCACCGTTCTACAATTTGCATAAGATGTATGCCGGCTTACGCGACGCATGGCTATATTGCGGCAATGAACAGGCAAAGAGTCTTTTTCTACAGTTTTGCAATTGGGCAATCCACACCACATCAGGATTGTCGGATGAACAGATGGAACGGATGCTTGGCAACGAGCATGGCGGCATGAACGAAGTACTTGCTGATGCGTATGCCATTACTCATGAGCAAAAGTACCTTGACTGCGCAAAGCGTTTCTCCCACAAACGGTTATTTACTCCTATGTCGCAGCGGCAAGACTGCCTCGACAATATGCACGCCAATACGCAAGTACCCAAAGTTATCGGCTTTGAGCGTATATCAGAGCTGTCGGGAAATGAGGATTATCATGTGGCAAGTTCATTCTTCTGGGATATCGTAACCGGCGAGCGCAGTCTTGCATTTGGCGGAAACAGCCGTCGTGAGCATTTCCCTGCCAAGGATGCTTGTATGGACTTCATCAACGACATTGACGGTCCTGAGAGCTGTAACACCAACAATATGTTGAAACTTACAGAAGACCTCCACCGTCGTAATCCGGAAGCGCGGTATGCCGACTACTACGAGCTTGCCACATTCAACCACATACTCTCCACCCAGCACCCAGAACATGGAGGCTACGTCTATTTCACGCCTGCCCGTCCCCGCCACTATCGCAACTACTCCGCTCCTAATGAAGCAATGTGGTGTTGTGTCGGCACCGGTATGGAGAACCATGGCAAGTACGGACAGTTCATCTACACCCATGCAGGTGATGCCCTTTTTGTGAATCTATATGCGGCTTCACAGCTCGACTGGAAGGAACGCGGCATCACGTTACGTCAGGAGACGACTTTCCCTTATTCTGAAAACAGTACTATTACTATTGCGGAAGGTAAAGGCACATTCAATCTCATGGTGCGCTATCCGGGATGGGTACATCCGGGCGAATTCAAGGTCAGTGTAAACGGAAAGCCTGCCGACATCATTACAGGCCCGTCCTCCTACGTCAGCATCAATCGCAAATGGAAAAAAGGCGATGTAGTAAACATCAATTTCCCAATGCACTCATCCCTGCGCTATCTACCCAACGAACCGCAGTACGTTGCTCTCATGCATGGACCTATCCTTCTCGGAATGAAAACCGGTACAGAGTCGATGGCTTCACTTATAGCGGATGATAGCCGCTTCGGGCAGTATGCAGGTGGTCCAAAGCAGCCTATTGATAAAGCTCCAATCCTCATCAACAATGACATTGCCAGTATCCCGTCACAGCTCACTCCTGTGTCTGGCAAACCGCTGCACTTCACACTCAGCACCCGCACGGAGAACAAGATTGAAGGAGAGTTGCAACCATTCTTCGAAATTCATGACTCTCGTTACATGATATATTGGCTTGCCCTCACCGAAGGTAGCTACAAGCAGTATATCGATAACATTGCCAAGCAGGAACAGGAGCGTCAGGCACTCGAAGCAAGCACTGTCGACAAAGTGCAGCCAGGCGAACAGCAACCGGAGACCGACCACCAGATGGAGACCGACGAGTCATACACCGGTAACACAAATAATGTCTTCTATCGCGATGCCCGCAACGGACATTATTTTAGCTACCTCATGCAAACCGATGGTCTGACTAACCTCAAGCTGCGACTCAAGTATTGGGGAGTGGGCGAATGGAAAAGCCACGAGTTCGATATCTATATTGATAATGTGCTTCTCCGTTCCATCAACAACACCGGCAAATATCGCATATCAGAGTTCAAGGCAGAAACCTATGACATTCCGGCTACTCTTTTGCAGGATAAGAAACAAGTACGCGTCAAGTTTGTGGCAAAACCCAACAAGCAAATAGGTGAAATATATGAAGTAAGATTAATAAAACAGTAGCTGGATAGCTACTGTTTTATTTCTTTTCCAATACGGATACAAGCTCCGCCACCCGGCTCTAACTTTATATTCAGAACTTCATTCCGCGTTACTTTCTTTTTCGAAACCTTAATCGTTTCTCTGTTACTCAAATAATGGGCATTCTCTCCATCTTCCGCTTGACGCATCATTACGATATATTCCCCTATTTTGCCATCCAAAGTCTTACTTTCCAACCAAGGCATCTTCTGTGCAGACAAAAAGCGGAGTAAAGCAGGGTATTTACGATAATATTCAGGAATATCCGGAATAATCGTTGCGCCGGAGAAAGTGATCAATATTCGTGCAACTTCCGATACCACCGTTGAAGGTACCTCCTGATTATTATCCGAACGCATCGTTTTCCCCTGTCGCGCTTAACCTGCCCACAGACTTTCAAAATCAAATATATGATTTTTTTTATTAGATATATCTCAGACTCCTTCCTCCTATTTATAGCTTTTAATAATATATCTTCTTGCCTCTCTTATTGGAGAAGGAAAGATAATCTTTTACCTTTACATCATAGTATGACTTTGCAATTCCATCATCATTGGAAGGCAATTTGTCTTTTTCATGCGGCAACTCAAGAATATCAATTACCTCTACACTCTTTTTCAGTTTAGGGAAAAGCAGACTGACATAGATATATTTGGAGTTAAAACCTTCCACAGTCAATAATCGATCTTGGGGAGCTCCTCCGTCATATCCTCTCACATGGTATTCATCACCCGTTTTTCTGTCTATTATCACAAAACCGGGACTGTAATACAACCATTGCCAATCAAAGTAAATAGGTTGAAGAAACGTTACTTTCGTGTCTTTTGCTCTTCTTTCAATGGAATATAACAAAGGTTTTGTTCCTGTTGCTCTGTTATAAGGTCTGTCAGCAACCTCAATGCTATCTTTAGGAAGCGCATAGGCTGCATCATATATTTCCTGATCCCGATTTCTTGTTTGATCCACTACCTCCGTACTCCTGTCAATTTCCGGATGCAATTCCTTTCCCATATCTATCTGTAGCCTATTAACCAACAGCGGCATGGCTTCGCGCATAATCCCCATTGCCGACTCTTTATACCGCTCGCCCAAAGGAGATTCAAATTCAGACACATTCATCTTTGCCACAGACAGAGTATACGATAGAACCTCATCAATAGAAGCCGACGCGCCTGTAACTTCCATCAACTTTTTCAAAGATACTTCGTACTCATTCGTCTTATCAGGCTGCTGCGCAGAAACCGGCAGAATGAAAGTCGACAATATGATTATACACATCACTACTCTAAAAATAGTTTTGTTTCCCATGATATCATTTTTAAATAGTTCATTATATTTATTGCATAGATAGTGTTTTTATATGAGAAAAACTAATTAAAAGCGGAAATCACATACTGTCGAGTTTACATCAATCTTTCCTACATCCTACACCAACTATCATTTTCATTTGATTATCAAACAGATAGGCGGTGTATGAAGTGGTGTAGGAAAGTGTAGAAAAGTTCCATCCTACACCCAAAGACAGATAAAAAAGATGTTTTTTAAGTTTTTAATACACTAGTTTTCAAAGTCTTAATACGTACAATACAAACTTTACCAAGATTCATACATATACCTCCTTTTTAGCCTGAATTATTCATCGAAAGAGTTAAAAGAGATCACTTCGTTAGAAATTAAAGAATTAAACTACATAATCCCATCATCATAGAAAGCTGAATTACAGAGGAGAAACTTGATATGCTACTTCCTTTTTACTATAAAGTATTAAAGATAATGTCATTATGCTATAAGCAAAATCTTGTTTTTCAGTTGTGGGCTGTGTAGCCCGCAATTGCGGGATGAACAGCCCACAATTGGCAAACGTAGAGCCCGCAACTGTAGGACGAAGTTTTGCTACAGGCAAAAGAACAAAAACAATAAAGCAAAGTGTAGTTTTCATACTACCTTCTAGCTATTCTGCTCATTGTTCCTAAGTATTCTGTTGCCTAATATCATAAAAAGGATCAGAAGTTTTTTTGAAAAAATAATGCAAAGATCTCCTCTATTTCTTATTTAAGTTTCACATATAACCTGAAAGGCTCTCATTTTATAGCATAGGGCATCGCCCTACGCTATAGAATAAAAGGCTTACGATTCCAAACGTCGTCGTTATCATCACTCAATAAACATGCTTTCTTCAGGAGGCTCTCATGATTGTGTTCTGCAACAGAAAAGATAAAATATTCACACATCAGATATATTAGGTATTTAATCAGAATTTACCCTAAAAGTGCTATATTTGCCTTCGCATACTGTTTAAAAATCTATCAAAATGAATATTGAAGAATTTAGAGAATATTGCCTGTCATTAAAAGGTGTTCGTGAGAAAATGCCGTTTCTGAATGTTCCTGATAAATACAGTCGTGATGTTCTATGTTTTTATGTAGCGGATAAATGGTTCTGCTTTGTAAATATCGAAGTCTTTGACTTTTGCTGTATCAAATGCAATCCGGAAGAATCAGGAGAGTTACAAACCACGTATATAGGAATAAAGCCCGGATGGCACATGAATAAAAAATACTGGATCAGTGTTTACTTTAATCAGGATGTACCTGACGAGAAAATTAAAGAACTCGTAAGCAAGTCTTATGACATTGTTGTCAAAAGTCTGACAAAGAAAGAACGGGAAATGCTACTATCAAGTGGTGAGTAGCACTCCCGGCATTAATATGATTTATATGAATTCTACAGAGTTATGAAAGCTTTCTATATAGTCTCCAACAGTATCCACCAATAAGCAATATCAGTAATAATGTAATGCCAAAAGCCCAATAATTAACTACACGGGATTCGGCAACAAGCATATAATCACTGTCCAAAAGACGAAAAGCATCTACTTTCCAAATGAGTGACTCACCTTTTTGCATGGCTGCATTGGTAGAAACCACCCTGCCCGGCATGGATAACTCAAACTGCACAGCATAACCAAACAATTCTGCAATCCGCCCTTTTTCCTCAAACAGATCATCCATTGGCTTTTTATTGTCCGCATATAAACTTGAGAAATATTTCGTTTGACTCAATTCATCCAGATAATTGCATACCTCTTCAGGCGATCCGTCATCACCGGTATCTTTTCCGGAAAAGTACTTCCCATAAACCGGTTCCTTCAGATCTGCCAACTGATGTACAAAGGCCGTATCTCCTTTTATCGTAATGAAATGAAGAATTACTTCACAACTCAGTTCATACTGACTACGGTTATACCATTTCCAGAATTTGGCTTCAATGTCATCCAACCTATTATTCTGTTCAATACCATTTAATCCGATCAAAGCCTCTTGATCTCCCCGAAACCATATCCGCTGCTCTTCTTTATTCATATAATTTTCGAGAGGTACCGGACCTTTATCGGGTAATTCACCGTAGGTAGCCGTATACTGATAATATGTATAGAACCAGCGGAAGCTTTTCCGGAGTTTTTCAACCGGAACTACCAGAGGAAGACTGTATTCCTTTCCATCCAAAGTACTGAAGCTATCGGAACCTACCGTTGGATAAGTCCGGCAAACTTTCACATTCAGTTTGTCTTCATCTCCCCAGCAGTTGAATTTAACAACAGAGTCCAGATTGCTCACTTCCCATCCCGAATCTATTCGGAATAAAAACGGATTATGATTCCTGTCTCCTGCAAGGAAAGCAGAGTCGCCATAAGCATATACCTCTCTGTGCATGCTACCATCACTATTTACCTGAGAAACCATTCGGTAATAGGTACCGCAAGAAGTCATACCGAGCAGCAAAACAATGGCTGCCATCCATTTATACGTTCTCATAATGATATAATTTAATAAGTTTTCTTTGTAAGTTCCATTACTCTCTTTTGCCTGAGTTTCTTATACTGCACGTACTGTCCGGACAGGTAATCGCTCTTTTCAGAAAGCCTCATCCTCTCCCAGCCTTCCGGTAGGGAATAAGCACTGTTTTCCTGGAAACGATATTCCTCTTCTACTCTGACACCATCGGGAACCGGACTAAGAAGAGTCTCACTCACCAACAAGCACAACAAAAGTCCTGCGGCTATCCCGGATACCCAACTGCCAATCAGCAGGCTTTTCCTTTTCTTCTTTTGGGGAACGATCCTGCTCACTTGCTGCAAAATGGCGGTAGTCAGTTCATCCGGATTGCTCAATATAGGCTGTACATTTCTCACCTCATCAAGCCATTCATTGTAAAGTTTATCATCTTGTTTCATAAGCCAGCATCTATTTGATTCATTTTGTTTCGTATATTCTTCCGGGCCAGGTAAAGGGTGGTTTTAATGATTCCGGCAGAAAGTCCGGTGATAATTTGTACCTCCGGCACATCCAGTTCCTCAATATCCCGTAATGTAAAAATCAACCTTTGCCGGGGAGACAGCTCATCGGTATATCTCAGGATTAGTTCACGCAGTTGCTTGTTCACCACTGCCAATTCTACATTATCATCTGACGAGATATTCGCGGAAACGGAATAATCTGCTTCATTATCGAGTGGTGAATGGTGCAGGGAGCGCAGACGGTCATAACAGGTATTGCAAGTGATTTTATAAAGCCAGGTAGAGAAACGACACTCACCATTATATTTACCCAGCGCCAGCCACACCTTTACAAAGGTTTCCTGTACCATATCTTTAGCTTCATCCTCGTCGCACAGCAATCGGAAAGCAAGCCGGAATACAAGTGGCTGAAACGTAGAAACCAGCAGAGAGAATGCTACTGCATCCTCCTGCTGGCTCCTACTTATAAGCTCTTGTATTTTTTTCTGGTCCATCATAATAATATCTTCGTTTATTATATGATACGTAAGAAAAAACTTCCGGTCAATAAACAAGAGCTAAAATAAGACTTAATAATGGAAAATATCAATCTTTATTCCCGAAACGCTTCTTCAAATATTTCTCCAGGTTATAAGTTCCCGGAGAGTTTCGCAATACAGTACCATCTTTTTCTATCCACTCATAATGAGGAATACCGTTGAAGTGGAATAATTGGCGGAGATAGTTGTAATCTGCCTGAGGAATACGATAGCAAGCCTCACCCTTCAGATTCTTTTCTACATATTCATTATAAGTCTTTTCGGGACTTTCACGATCACTGGTGATGTATATGAACTGAAAATCCGGGTGATCTTTATATTGTTGGCGCAAACCGGCAGTGTGTTCAATGCCACTACGACAGGGACCGCAAAACGTTGCCCAGAAATCGATAAACAAAGCTTTACCTGCATGGGCTTTAATGATATTACGTAAGATTTCAGTAGCAGGCCCTTCAGGCAAAGCATACGTGCTATCATTTTGTAGCGGGAAAGCTTGGGCATACAAACGCTCCGCCTCAGCAAGCATGAACGGATGATTGATTAGCTGCTTTTCTTTATCCAACAGACTACGGGCACCTTCTCTATCCAATTGTTTTAAATCAAAAGGAAGACTTCGCAAAGCAATGATCTGCGAAACCAACGGGACATATCCGACTATGGTATCCAATCGTCCCGATTTCTCTCTTTGATTTTCAAAGAATTGATTTATTCTCATTATTTTTTCATCTTCTGCTTTCTGATTTTCATCAATAGATACAGAAACATCATTCATTACCTCATTTTCCTTTCGATAAGCTTCGAATAAATCCTTATATTTTTCTCTCAGTTCTTCCCATATCTTCGTCTCCGCAATGAGTTCGCTTATCTCTCTTGTCACAGTCTTACCAGCTCTGTCTTCACTATCTTTTCTCATTTTTTCCTGCTCAGGAGTCAATACTACACCATTCTTCTTCAAATAAGTAAGGACAGATTTTTCAGGATATTTATAGGCAATCTTTCCCATTTCAACAGTCGTCGTATCACCCATAGCCCTTGCAAAATTCATATATTCAAGGCGATTGATAAAACTACTAAAATTCTTATCCGCTACGATAATGCTGTCATTAAGAGGCATCTGTCGTAAGAAGTTATAATAAGCCGAATCTTCCTTAACCTTCAGCACCTCATTATCTTTATTCTCCCGCGCCAGATAACTTCTGTTCATAACAAAGTCGAACATCTTATAACCTTGAGAAATCCGTGCCGTATTTCTCACCAAACGTGCCGCTCTTCCCACATATTGATTGGCAGCAACAAGTGAATCGGCCTGCTCCGACCAACGACGAAACATGGGTTCGCAACGCTCTATAAATTGTGCAGGGGTCAGTTCTTTCTGCATTTTCGAGAAATCTTCATAACGAAATACGAATAAATCATCTACATATTTCAACGCCTTTCCTATATATGCGGTAGATCCCATGTAATGGACATTATGAAGAGGATAATAATAATCACGGGCACGACTACGTGCCATTACAGCTTCCCAGTCTACATACATTGTTACAGTTTGCCCTGGTTCTACATAAAAGGGTATCCAATCATTATTGAACACAACCGAACTTACCATAGGATAGTTGATCTCAAACTTACATTCAAACCTTCCATTAGGTTGCAGAGTTACCACCATCGGATAATCTTCTCTTGTCAAATCATTAGAAACATAAATCAGACCATTGGTAAAGCCTAATTTCTGATCATAGCCGGCAATGTATCCTTGCAGGCAAACGCTATCCCGACGGAATACCGGACTCTCATTCTCTTCAACCTGCATCGCCTTCATGCTTCCCGTATCCCGCGAATAAAGCCGGGCAGGTTCTTTATCTTTCCTTATCCGGCACAAACCATTCTTTTGTGGGGTAAGTTCCAGCTCCACTTTATCGCCCCGGTCATCTTTCAAAGTCAACAGCACACTTTTACCTTTCTGACGGATTGCTTCGTACTGATAGAAACGATTGTCCATGACAGCAAGAGAATCGTATATGCCAAAAGCCCATTCATAATAGTCGTCCATTCCCATCCAGTTGCCGGAGACTTTATCGAAGAGTGAGGCTTTGGCATCTTTCTTCTCCAAAGATATATAGAATGTATGCGACTCATCACCTTCATCGTCATCAAGGAAATGAATCTCTTTTGTTGTTTCAGGAAGCGGTGGAAAAAGAAGCACAAAGTCCAAAGTTCCCGAATCCGGCGTATATACTTCTTTCTCCAGTTCAAAACCTTCGCTCCCTGTAAGATAATATTTCTTACCGGTATCCGCATCCTCCAGATAAGTACTCTTACCCAGCATCACCCACCAATGCGGACGGAAAATAACATGGATATGCAACCTCGTTGCATCCGGAGTACGTTCAATGCGGGTAATATTATAGATACTACCCGAACGGAATTTAAACTTAGGATTATCAATTACATTTTGTGCCTGAAGCATACAAGTGATGCAAAGCAGGAAAAGGAAGATAAGTTTTCTCATGGTATAGTTGTATATGATTAATTTCTACTAAAATTTAAAGGTTGCTCATCCTGACAAATATAAGCAATAAAAAGGAAAGACTTTTTATTTTAAATAAATATTTTTCAATAACTTATATTTAAGAGTAAAGTATCCTTTTGGAATGACTACACCCTTTATATGAAAAGGTGTAGCCATGAGAGTAAAAGGGTGTAGCCATCCGGACAAAAAGGTGTAGCCCTTTCAAAACAGGGTTATAAATACCTGTAGGCTGGATTATATCATCCTTATAAATATGTTTTCTAAAAAGTTAGTTGTTCACTTATGTAAACTAATCAGATTTTATCATCATTATTACTTCAATATAGCAACCTTCTCTCTGCCTACAATATAAATTCCTGCAGGCAGTTCCCGGATCACCTCACTTCTGCGCACCTGAGTGCGAAGCTTGATTCCCGTAATGGTATAGACATCTACCAGAGGATCTTTATCCACGGTCACATCCTCGATACCCGTAGGATCTTCGTAATCATCGGAATTAGTCAGATAGACTTTATCGATAATAATAGGGCTGCCGCCGAACGACCAGAAACCTACACCATAAATGTGGCTCGGATCAAGTTTCACTTTAGAATTACTCTTATACATATTATTCAAATCAACAACCACTTGCTTACTGTTCTTAACTTCATACTCAGCAGCTCCCGACCAATAGCTATTCTCATCAAATAAACGAAATGAAGCACCGTTGTTCAAGTTATCATTACCCATTTTGGCCACAACGTATTTATATTCCGACAAATCAATACCGTTATCGTACCACCAGCCACCGAAACCATACTGTCCGGTCACCAATGTATGTGTATTCTCATCAAAAGAACCGGTCTCCCAAATATTGGGATTAAACAGTTCTGCGGTTAGCGGAAAAGTAGAAGAAGTGACGTGAATCTTTAAAGACTGACGGTCACCCAACGGGCCTTTATAACTGATAATTATATCACTCTCTCCATCTTGCAAAGCCATTATACGTCCGTTAGTTACACGTATGACATCCGGATTCTGATTTTCATAATCGGCCGCCATGGTAATATCTTCCGTATGACCATCGGCATATATTCCTTTCACTGTAATTGTAGAAGAACTTCCGGTAAGCAAAGTGAGCTCTTCTTTTCCATTGATGGTCAATTCGGTTAAGGTCAATGATTCTTCACTATACCCCTCAAAAGAGTCGTCAAAATAGAATGCTTCATCAAACTCCGGTTCGGTAGAGAACCAGTCTACATCTACATAGCCGCCTGTCTGGACAGTTGCATAATTAAAGATAGCGAACTTATTGCCCGTGAATACCGTCAGATCATACTTCATGTTCAGGTCATCCCCAAATTTTGTATAGGTCTTGTTGTCCAGGCTGTAATAGAAGCTTGCCCTACTTGTGTTGTAATTGGCAATAGCGCGCAGATAGATTACCTGTTCAGTGACCACTTCTCCTATCTGCTCCGATTTTGCAGCTGACGATACTACAGGGGCAGTGGTATAAACCAACCGCTTCTGCCCATCTATGACTTTAACGCCAATAAACGCATAAGGGTCCTGAAATACTGCCAATCCTGCCACATCGCCTTCCTGCATCTCGCCTATCTCCATCCTGACCGTGCCATAGGAATGTTCCAAGTCCTGAGGATACCCCAGAATTCTCTGAGTCAATGTGTTCTTGGCTTTATGCAGGCTGTCGGTAACATTTGCCGTATACAACCGCAAATAACCGGCATGTTCAGTCAACGACCATTTTGATCTGTCCGCATTATGATTCCATCCCCATTGTAGTCCTAATTTATAATGCCTGAAATTATCATTGGTAGGCAATGACTTTATGGGGTATTCTCTGCCAACATCGGGCTTACGATAGGTAGTGACTCCTTTTCCGTTCTCACCTATTTCAGGCCAGCCATCCACCCATTTTACGGGTTGCAGGTTAGGGAATCGTCCATAAGCACCTTTATCATAGAAAAGCATAGTCCACCACTCTCCGGTCTGCGTTTCTACCAAAGCTCCCTGATGAATGTTGTCATCGTCTATCAACTTCTTTTCCTCATAAGGTCCATAGATATCCTTGGAGCGGAAAACAGTTTGAAAAGCAGGCCATCCTCCATACGTAGAGTAAATGTAATAATACTCACCTATCTTATACAAACGGCTCCCTTCAAGCCCTTCGCGGAAAGACCATTTAACCACATCCTTATCACTGCCGGGAATTTTATTGAAATCTTCATCCAATTCGGCTATACGAAGCTGGTTGATACCGTAAACTACGTATATTTTATCATTATCAAAAAGCAATCCGCAATCATAAAAGCCATCATTTAGCTTCTTCTTTTCCCATTCACCTTCAATGTCGGTAGTGGTCAATAGGTATCCACCTTCATCCAGTGTAGTAAACAGGAGATAGAACTTGCCGTTGTGATACTGAAGAGCTGTTGCCCACTGGCCACGGCTGTAACGGTTCTGACCATTTTCAAGATTATAACCATCGGATGCCTCTATGCGCTCCAACGGATTACAGCAATACTCCCAGTTCACCAAATCATAAGATTTCAGAATGGTGGCTCCGGGGAAAATGTACATGGTAGTGGATACCATATAATAGACATCACCCACACGGATTACATCCGGATCAGGAAAGTCACCAAATATAACAGGATTAGTGTATGTGCCATCCCCATTATCACTATGTGACTGATAAGTAAAATCAGGACGTGGATAATTTTCCTTTGCATACTCCTGATACCAATGATAGGTAGGCCACGGACAGGCTTCGGGATCGGTCAGGAAGGTGTACGCTTCTCCCTCAGCAGGTGGAGTATCCTTAAATTTTGCCAACAAATCAGCACCCGTAAAAATAAGCCAGCTTACATTACCCGAATTATCTACAATATGTTTCATATTTGCTCCAAAACCGGGACCACCGAATGTACCGGTATGAGCCTTCCCCCACGAAGCGTTATATTTTGACGGTGCCCAATCCATTTCTGTTATCATGATAGGCGCGAATGATGCTACCGGAGCTACGGAATCATCCCATCCTTTCTGGAAAGGTTCATAGCCTCCCGTACTGGAACCACCATCCCCATTTTCTCCATCACTTCCCATCCAGCCCGGATAGAGATGTACCGCATAACCGATGTTATCTCCTTCGATAGGATTGACGGCAAACCCTTTATACAACCCTTGATAACCCAGACCAGGTATCCAAAGAATGTTACCGCAACCTTGTGCACGCATCGCATCTACCACCAACTGAAAATACTCTTTCAGCTTATCGAAGTGTCCCTGCGAACCGGCTCCGTAAGTACCATCGGGACCAAGTATATTAATCGGTTCGTTGGCCAGTTCAAACATAATGTTGGGATGATTCTTCAATTTCGGATGCTGGGCTACATGTGTCCATACTTTAATGAGATACTGATTATACTCATCTCCCACAGCTATTTTTTCCGGACATACTCCGGGAGGACGCATTACTACATAAAGTCCTTTCGAGACAGCATATTCCGCCATCGGAATAAATACCCTATCAAGATAGTTTTTAAACCGATTGAAATCGAATGCTGAAATGTCATTCTCTCCTTCTACATGAATTCCCGGAGAATTTGACCAATACGGGTCCATATGTAATCGAAGAAAATTCATTTTCCAACCGGCAGCCATAATGTCGTCAATCAACCCTTGATTGTATTTCAAGCATTTCTCCACATCATAATTGTCCCACTTCTGCCCCATCTCATTGAACCACGGACTATAGGTCTGTGCAAACCCATGCAGGTTCACTTTATTCCCATGCGGGTCTACCAGGTAACGGCCTTCAACATGCAGTCGAGGCATCGACATATCTTCCCATGCCCAAAGTGCGGAAGAAGACATCAAACAGCATAAAGCTATAAGAAATTCGTAAAATACGTGTGTAATGTTTTTCATAAATTTATTTGTTTAAATCACAATCAATCTTCTTTTGTCACTGGTATTAAATTACTAGCAGAGTAAATAAGATGGCCCTGATTACTGACTCCTTCAAGAATTACTCCATATTCTGTATGAGAATCCGCCGAATAGAAATCCAAAGTAGCAATTCCCGTTTCATTTACTACCACATCAGGTTTCCAGTAGATAGTAGTACGAATATCAGGAGTAGTCTTTGCCTTTTGGAGCTCTGTTTCATACTTAGGAGAATAAAACTCTACGGCCTGCTGGTATCCGATTGGCTTAATCACCTGCATATTTTTATTCAGCTTGTTTTTTTCCATAAATGCACCATGTTTGGTATTGATAATAATAGCACCATTAGCAGCACGTTGTCCAAATATTGGCATAATAGCAGCAGGTGGAGATACAAAAACATCACTGATATCACTTACATCCAATATCGAGTAATCAAAATCATCTCGGGGAACATCATCCACAATAATCATAGGAGCAGATTGATGGTATAAAACAGTTTCACCAATAACACTCACTCCCGGTAAAAAGCGGAACATATCAAATATAGAGTTGTAATGACTCTTTTCAATATCTTTTGCAGTTATCACCTTAGATGTATTGACGGAATAATAAGGAGACGAAGTACCTGCTTTCTCCTTCTTTTTAGCAACACCAAATACAGATACTTCCGCCAAGTTAACTACTCGCATTCCATTTTCCAAAATGTATTTTTGATTTTCCTGAGTTACAAAATCAAGCTTGACTTGCCTCATATTATTAGCAGGATACATCGTAGGAAGCTTAACTAAAGGAAACCCCGGCATAGAATCTAACTCTATAAAAGCGTTTTGCCCTCCTTTTCTGGTAGTACCCTGCAAAATATACCATGTCTTATCGGGATATTCAGCATGATGAAATACAAACTTTCCATCCGGCCCAAGCTCTGCAACTTCCGATCCTACTACTTCTCCACGAGTGGTCATAGTGACATACCCCTCCTTCAAAGCAGAAAACAGTCCCTCTACCTTTCCGGATATAGTCCGTTCCGATTCCAATGGATATTTTAAATCTTCAGTCAATCGCCCTTTCAAAATCCCAGGCACATTATATCTACGCCATCCCTGAGTCATCATTAATATATCCAAAGCTTGTGCTGCATCACGATCATCTTTCTTTAAATAACTCATGGGAGATTCAATATAACCCTCCAGCTCGGAAGTCAACAGTAAAGTAGAAAGTATGGTATTCATTGAATCTATTCCAACCGTCCTTTTATCTACTACCGATATAGAGAAATTACCGGAAAGTGGTGAATTATTCTCATCTGTAACAGAAATTCTCAATCCGATTTTTTCGCGGGGAGCATAACTATCCCTATCAGGAGCGACACCAACAGAAGCAAGAGTACTCTTTTGCGAAGAGAAAACTAAACGCTCACTCAAAATATTCCGTTCTCCATCGATCAGTAAAAAATGCACGATACCTGCAGGAAAAAAATCTTTTGTAAAAGTAAGAAATCCTCGAACGTCATCCCAAGGTTGTGAATAGATCACCGCTCCACGAATATGAGCAACCAAATAAGTCTGAGAAGGTAAGTTAAATCCTGCAGATTTAGCCAAAGTTACCCGCAGGTAGTTTCTATCCCAAATCGTTTTCAATGAAACAGCATTCTGAACAGCCTCTGGTAGATTAATCCGTTTGGATACACCTTTCTGGTTCGTACAGACAGCATAATAAGCACGTCCCGGTTGATAATACATTATAAAATGTCCCATACCCAGATGCTCACTCTTAAATGCGGCATATTCATTGCCGACGTCATCATATACAACTCCTTTAATTTCTTCAGATAACCCATTCGAATTCAAAGCTTTAAATGCAACTTGTACATTACTGGAAACAGGCGCATATCCTCCTTCGGGAAAGAAAGTAACATCAAACTGATCATCAGAAGCCGGAATACGAAAAAAACGATTGAATTTTTTACCTTGATATTCCGCTTTCAGCAGCAATACCTCAGAAGAGCCACCCTCTCTCTGATGAAATGAATAATGAGCTATTGAGTCAATATCAAAAGAAATAGATTTACCTTCTATTTCTACATCACCTTCATTTAGCAATACACTACATTCTTGCGGAAGTAGCTTCTTATGATCATTCGACCTGATAAAATGAATATCGGCATTTACTTTTTTCCCTTCAAAAGAAAAAGCTACCACGGGAGAAAGTACTTCTGATGTAGGATCTATGATATGAAGAGATTTACGAAAAAAATAGTCTTCTCCTAAGTTCTGCATAAAACGAGTATATGCTCGTAAGCTATAATCTCCTTCGGGTAAGTCCTCATCTACAGGAATATGTCCATAAAAGTAACCCAAACTATCAGGACGGATCATTACCCGTTCAATAACGTTAGCCAACGGATTTAGCAATTCCACATACACATAGCGACTAGCATTGGCTTGTTTCAAAAACAAAGCGTCAACCAAATGTATACGCATCCATAAAGTATCGCCAACAACATAAGCGGATTTATCAGTCTGTATATATATCTTTTCTTGTGGGAAGACCGATATTTGCCGTAAAAAAAGATTTCCGATACTCATAGAATCTGTTTCCGCAGTAAATGACTTTTGTGCAAATACAGTCTGAAAACACAGTAACAGCACAAATAAAGGAAATATTCGTGTTCTCATAATATTATTTTTTAATTTTTAAAAGATGGCGCTTCTCACGAAGCACCATCTTCTTAAACTAATGATAATCAAAAATGTTATAATTTCGCTTTTGCTGCTCTTTGATCCTCTATCCAATCTTTGATAATACGCTGTTCTTCTTCTGTTTTGCGTTCTTTATACAGATAACCCTCAGCTCTCCACACAACTTTATCTTGTTTGTATGTATACCAAAAATCATAGACTTTATACTCCGGATTGTAAACTCCACCACCATCGATAATTTCAAATTTATTCCAGGTAGCATAAGAGAGTGTGTTATCCGGATTCACCGTAATCTTAAATGTATGCGTAGGACGATAATCATTAGTAGCGCCCTCGGACCATTCGTTATTATAATGGAACATACGTACCGTGCGCCCATCATCCGTAGCCACCAGATTTCTTGGCATGACATACGCGAGAGAGTCATCCGGATTAGCAGTATTCTTCAACATTCCATCCATATAGTACAAACCTGAATACTCATTCACTAGATTAATACGAACTAAAGCAACCGTGTCTTCTTTGGACATTTCATAAGCTGAAGTAGAATTTAATCTGAATGCAAGCATATACAGAGAATCACAATGTAGGGTTCCCGGCTTAATATAGATAGGATATGTACTGTACGTACTTCCTGCTTTTACTGTGACTTTTTCAAGTGGAAAACTGTAAATATCTTCTGCCAAGTTCCGAAATTGTCTTGCTTCCGCTGATACTTCCCTTGAATTATATCGTTCAATGGCTTCAGGAACCTCTTCAAGAGTCACGGTGACATCCTTACTCAATGTGCGGGAACCACTTATTGCTACTGAAATAGAAATAGTGTCCTGATCAAGCCCTATATTCAAGTCTCTGTTTACAATCTTCTCATGAGCTCCGACAATATAAACCTGCTGAGGATATAAATCCTGTTCCATCGGAGACTCCTGATCACATCCTGCCAACAGCAGGGTTAGAAATAATGGAAATAATGTTATCTTTTTCATATTCATGTCATCATTTTTAGTTAAAAAATTACCAGCCAGGATTCTGTACTAAATTAGCATTTCTATCCAATGTATTCTGGTCAATGGGATAAAAATACATTTTATTAGAAAATACTCGTTTCATAGCAACTTCTGTATTCCAGACTCTGACACTATAAAATCGCTGACGTTCTGAAATTTTAGCACTTACATCCAAACCTGTTATTGGTTTATTGTAAGCACTAGGAGCGTCCTTCCATCTACGGAGGTCATAGTAACGATGATCTTCGAAAGCAAACTCCACACGCCATTCTTGTTTGATTAGTTCTTTCATTGTCTGGTAATCAGAAGCTTGTGCTTCTGTAATCCCCGGAAGACCGGCACGATAACGTACTTGATTGAAGTAGAATACCATATCGGCTACATTACGACTTACCGAAACACCAGTCTTATCATCCGTATACGAAGATTTCATCTCATTCATAGCTTCCACATATCCTAACAGTACTTCCGCATAGCGGATAACAGGATACGTTTTAGCCTTTATAGTACCTTGCCAGTTATTTACATCTTCCTGATTAATATATTTTCTACAAGTATATCCAGTTCTGTTATAATCCACTTTTATATTACCCGTAGGCTGAGAATTACCATCCTTGTAATAGTTGGCCACAAAATTCTTTATAGCTTCAGTACCGGTATATGAAGTACCCGGCCAAACACAATAGTTAAACCCGATAGAAGCATAAAAACGAGGTTCACGATTATCGTGCATATAGGCACGATCCGGACTGAGTACATAATTCTCCGAGAAAGTCTTACCGATTCCTACTGCCTGCCATGATTTTTCCGCATCAGTAGCCTCGCTATACTGACGGCCATCTGCCATACGATATTCATCTATCATGTCTTGAGTTACACTAAATCCGTTGATTCCGCCCAATAGATTGGGATAAACAGTCCAGTCATCGCTATTAGCTCTTACACAATAATAAATCAACTCTTTATTATGTACTGCTTGTATAGAACCATCGAATATAGATTTATAGCTCCTATAAGGATCAATGTCACCGGCCCCATACGGAAAAGATTCCTTGGATACGGTTTCAGGAAGATCTAAAGTACCTGCCACCCGGTCTGTAGTCTCAATTTTTTCAACAGTATTAAGTTTATACAGATTCATATCTATAATTTGTTTGTATACAGCTGCTGCTTTTCCCCAACGATTATTGTCTTCTGCCTGAGAAATGAAGGGAGTACCATCCGAACGACGCCAGTCAGCATAATAAGTATTTCCATTATACAACGGACTTGCCGAATAGAGACGCTGACGTGCAATAAGCGCCAAGGCGGCTCCTCGCGTAGGAACATATTGAAAAGATTCTTCTCGGTCTATCGGTAAATATTCTGCTGCCTTCTCAAAATTAGTACAAACATATTCAACGCAATCATCGTAGGAAGAACGTTCGTAAGAAGCATCTTTTGCCGGAGTATCTGTATCGAACGCCTGATCAGGAATAATGGGTACCGGCCCATAAAGGCGCATCAGACTGTAATAGAAATAAGCACGTAAAAAATAAGCGCGTCCCATATAATCTCTTCGTTCCAAATCAGTGAGTTCTTTACATTCAGGAATACGTGCTATCAGAAGATTCGCTTTACGAATACCTTTATAATAGTTATCCCATGGATTAAAACCTTGTGTATTTCTTGGTGTTACCTGATCTACTAGCAGATATGCCCCACGGTGGTTCCAGTCAACCCAAGGAACAAAAGCCTCATCTGCTGCTAAACCACTGGGAGAATAGGCCCCTGATGACCAAAGCCTTGATTCTTCAGGCAAAAATCCCGATGCACCATTAATATATTGAAGAACTCTTTCTTTAGAAACAAAGATAGAATCAATCGTAACCTGATCATACACATATTTGTCTATATCAAGGAAAGATTCACAAGAGGTAAAAGAAACAGCACCTGCAAGTGCTATGAAACCGCAAATAAATCCGCAAGTTTTCAGTTTAAATCTATTTTTCATAACTTTAGTCCTTTATTAAAATTTAAGGTTACATTGCAATGTAAAGACTCTTTGGATAGGATATTTCGCTCCATTATCACTGGCTTGTGTAGGATCAAAAATCTTATCCCCCTTATCCCATAAGCATAGGTTTTCACCTATCAGGCTAAGAGTTGCGCTTTGAAGTCCGACTTTACGAAGAAGCATAGCTTTGGTGGTATATGAAAGCTGTACATTCTTTAAACGTAAATAACTACCATCACGAAGCCAAAAAGTAGAATTTCTATTATTATTGGCATTATTTCCATACGTAAGTCTCGGGAATCTCGCATTTGGATTTTCTGTTGCAGGGTCACCCGAAATTTCAGCTGATGTCCAACGGTCTTTCATTACCATAGTAAGAATATTTCCTGTTTCTTTTCCTACAAAAGGCAAATATCCTGAACCACCAACAAAATATTTCATACGGGCAGTACCTTCAAAGAGTACGCTGAGATTCCAATTCTTCCAGTTAAATTCAGTAGCAAAACCATACTGTATTTGAGGTACATTACTATATTCCAAGGGAACCACATCACCATCATCAATCACACCATCACCGTTTACATCCTTATATTTGATATCACCCGGCAATACAGTACTTTCAAATGTCTGGCGAGGACTATTAGTAATATCTGCTTCATCTTTGAATAACCCCAAAGCGATCAAACCTCTATTAATCCCAGATTGATAGCCAACAGCCGACTGATAAGGATAGCGCATAATAGCTTCTTCAAATTCCAGAATCTTATTCTTAGATTGTGTAAAATTAGCACGTAGAGTTAAATAAGTATTCTCATTAAATGGTTGTGTATAAGCAATATGTCCATCAATGCCCCAGCTTTTCATCTTACCGACATTCGCCCAAGGCATTGTTACTAATCCCATTTCACCCGGTGTACTTGCTCTTTGCTGATAGATACCAGAACGAACATCACGAAAGAAATCGACAGTCATATCAAAGCGATCATGAAACAATTTCATATCAATACCAAAATTTGTTTTGGCAGCCTTCTCCCACCTGAGGTTATTAGAGCCTACCTGAGTTTCCGTAATACCAGTACCTGAATTCCACGGACCTCCACCAGTATATCCCATCAATGTCAGATAAGGAAAACGAACACTGTCATCCCAAGTCAGCTTATCGTTTCCTACCTCTCCATAAGAAGCTCTGAACTTAAGGAAAGTAAGGAACGGCAATGCATTCTTTACAAAATCATACTGAGTAGGCACCCAACCACCTGAGATAGCTGGGAAAAGACCAAATTTCTTTCCTTTTTCAAAAGCCTCAGAACCGGTATAGCCTAAGTTACCTTCAACAAAATATGTATCCTTGAACGAATAAGTGAGACGACTAGACAGACCCACATAACGTTTTGGAATAGCTGTCAGTAATGTTTTAAATTTAGAATTTACATAATCCTGCAAATAGAAATGTACAAGACCACCTACACGGTGATTTTTACTGAATATCCGATCATAGTTAGCACGTGCTTCAAAATAATACTTCCGATCCACTTCTTCCCAACCACTATAACTTTGCTCTTGCGCTTCAACTTTTCTTATCAAATTCAATGAACCATCACGTTTTCTTCCATCAGCATAATATAGTTCTGGCAGCTTTGAGCGAGAGGCCCACGATTTTCCATTAGAATTAAAATTAAACAGAACTGTAGCAGACAGACCTTTCGTAAGCACGCTTAAATCTTGTTTAAGTGTAAGAATCAGATTATTTGTATTACCAAAATAAGTACGATATCCAGTTTGATTGAGCAATACATAAGGACTTATCTGATTATTTGCCGAGCCATAAGCAGGATATTCACCGGTTGAATAAACCAAAGGGACAGTTATTGGAGTCAGGTTAGCCGAAGCCTGCCAAAGTGCATCACTATTGTCTCCATAACCCGGAGAATTCTGATTTACTATAGTCGTTTCTAATCCCAAAGTAATAACTGTACTCTTAGTCATATTCACGTCAACATTCGCACGGAAATTATACTGCTTATAGTTTACATTAGTATCGTATTTATTAACTCCTTTATCTTGTTTGAAGATAGCATCCTTATTCAAAATACCTAAACTCATATAGTAACGGGCTACCTGCCCACCACCAGATGCACTTAAGTGATATTGCTGATTCCAAGTATAATCTTTCAAAATTACATCCTGCCAATTTACATCCGGGTGAATATCTGGATCCATACCATTCTTAAATAATGCCATATCCACATCATTGAAGATAGGATTCATTCCCCTTGAAACAGCTGCTTCATTGGCCAATGTGGCATAATCATAAGATCTCACATACTCAGGCATACGGGGAGAATAAGATAAACCTACATTGCCCTTCACACTCACCACTAATTTACCAGCCACACCCTTTTTAGTAGTTACCAGAACAACACCATTCGCACCTCTGGTACCATATACAGCTGTAGCAGAAGCATCTTTCAGAATAGAAAAACTTTCAATATCTTCCGGATCCACCAGATTCAGATTACCTTCAACCCCGTCAATCAATACCAACGCACTGGAACTTGCACCAAAGGTACTGATACCACGAACCCAGAATTCAGAAAAGTCCTTTCCAGGTTCACCACTGCGAGTTACAGAAATAATACCCGGTACACGTGCTCCAAGCATATTTGAAACTGAAGTTGCCGGAACATTCAGATCTTTAACCTCTATATTCGAAATGGCACCCACCACAGACACTTTACGTTGTGTAGCATGACCTACTACTACTACCTCATCCAGATCGCTGACAACTTCTTTCAATACAATACGCATACGCTCATCACTCTTTGTCACCTTACTTACATAATTTTCGTAACCTACATACGAAATCACTAATGTCTCTCCTTTTCTTATACCCATCAATTTAAAACGTCCGTCAGTATCTGTAATAACACCCTTGCCCGGATTTTCTTTCAAAGTTACAGTAGCACCAATTATTTCTTCTCCATTTTCAGTCATTACAAGGCCGGCAGCAGTTAAATTATCCTGCGCAAACAATGAATTAACTGAGAACAGCAATATTGACAATATTGATATTATATATTTCATATTATTATATTCATTAATGTGTTTATACATAGTTATTCGATAGAAAGCTTTCTGACAACTCTGTCCCAACCACCAGCAATATAGAAATTATCTTCACTATCTACTGCAATATCCTGAGGAGAGTCAAAACGAGCATCAAGCGGCTCCGTAGCCGAATTTACCTGACCACCATTACCCGGCTTTCCTGCCACGAGTTCAACCTGATCGCCCACAATCTTATTAATGAAAGCACCTGCACGATTAAGCACATAAATTTCTCCTTCTGAAGTCACTGCAATTCCATAAGGTTCAGTGAATTGAGCATCTAAAAGTCTATGGCCGGTCGTACTTCCCGCCCCATTGAAACCTGCATATTTCACAGATTTCCAGACACCATTATCCTCATATATCTTATAGATACCGTTCATCTGATAAAATGCGGCAAAGAAACATTTGTGATATTTACTGTAAGTGATAAGAGAACGATCTCTGAAATCACTCGGTAGATCTCCCTGCAACGGAATAACCTGGTAAGAATACTCTTGCAAATCTACCCTAGCAAAATTGGCCTGACTATCCATCAGATAAAGATAACGATTGTCTTTCTCAGTAAATGCACCCGACCATATTTGTCCAGGCATATCTGCCGCACTGATTACAATATTTGTTGATTTAGGCGCATAACTTTCTTCCCGTGAATAAGAATAGATAGTGCGGTCTTCTACCCAATGAGATAGTAAATAAAACTTTTCACGTGTATTGTCTACAGCAGGAGTACCAAATGATTTGGTCTGATCCAAAGTAACTACTTTATTATCATCCAAAGAAAGTAAACTAACACGATTATTCCACCATGATTCAACAACAATAACATTATCAGATTTTTCTCCTTTCACCGTAGCGATATTAGAAGCTTCTTTAAAGCGAGCAACGTTCAAATCACCATCCACATAGCCATCATCCGGATTATATCCAAATTGTCCCGCAATAGTTATCACCGATTTAGTCTGCTGATACTTGAACTTCATATCTTCCGGCACAATACTATCATTCCCTATAACTACTGAAACCTGATTCCTACCAGGTCCCTGCTTGGGGACAAGTCCTAAAATAGTCTTACCATCTGTCGTTATCAAGATGGCTTTTTTTTCACCAAAATACACCTTCATATTAGAAAGGTCACCTTTAAAGTTTCCCTCAATAACAAAAGGAACATCGATACCACCATAAGTAGGCTTAATGCAATCTACCGAAACTGGCATACTTGGATCGTACTTATTATCCACGACGGGATGTTTCACTATTTCCTCACTGCCATTACAAGCAGCAAAGAACAAAGACAAAAAAATTAAATACTTCTTTTTCATTACTAATAGTATTAAAAATTAGGGTTAAAACAATTAATTAAAATGCTTCAAAAATAGAGTAGTTTCTTTTCCGATGTCTTTCATAAACAAATCTGATTTAATTTAACATAACAATAATTCCATCGACATACATTCCATACATCGATATGCAAAGCTACAGAAGTGTATCCAATACACTTTTAGATATTAGATATATAATTTTAGATATTAGATATTCTAACTAATAAATAATAAAAAAGAGGAAAAAAGAAGTAAATCACACCTCTGTAGGAGACTTGCCAAAGTACTTTTTAAACACCGTACTAAAGTAACTGATACTGGAATAACCACAAAGTTCGCTAACTTCCGTGATAGTGTACTTATGAGATTGGAGTAATTCCAAAGCCCGGTTTAAACGAATGGATTTAATAAAGTCAATAGGTGATTGACCTGTCAGTGCTTTTATTTTTTTATACAATAACGAACCGCTCACATGCATTTCCATAGCAAAGCTTTCCTTATCAAAATCTAGATTTTGCATATTATTATGGATCACTTCCACTGCTTTTTTCACAAAATGATCGTTAAGCTCATTGTTCAAAATAACCTGTTGCTCATCATTATCCGACTTTATCAATTTCAAAGCTTTCTCTCTGACGATCTCCCGGTTCCGCATAAGGGACTTTATTCGTTGCTCCAAAAGTGATATATCGAAAGGTTTTGTGATATAGTCCTCTGCTCCCAAACCTAAACCTTCCAACTGGTCACTTTTATCACAAAGTGAAGTTAGCAGGATCACCGGAATATGCGAAGTTTCAAAAGTAGATTTGATCAACTTACATAACTCAAAGCCATCCATATCAGGCATCATCACATCCGAAATAATCAATTCGGGAGATTCCTTTTGAAGTAATTCCCATGCTTCATTGCCATTGCCAGCCTCTAAGATGTTATATTGATTTTCAAAAGAACACTTCAGGAAGTTCCGCAAATCTTTATTATCATCTACGATTAATATAGATTTCTTCTTTTCGGATTTATCATCTTCCCTTTTACATTCCGATTGATCAGACGGACCATCAGCAGATGTGATATTCCCCGGCTCTTCATGTTCAGCAGGTGCAACCTCAACCACTTCTTTATAAGGGATGTTTATTTTGAATAAAGAACCTTCATTCTCCTTACTTTCAAGTGAGACTTTTCCCTCATGCATCAAAACGTAATTCTTCACCAACAACAGGCCTATCCCGGAACCTACCATGCGTGAATTAACCTTATTATCTCCCCTATAAAACTCTTTGAACAGCTTCTTCTGAGCATTATCCGAGATACCCAATCCATAATCTCTTACCTCCAAGCTCCAATAGTACTCATTACAATTCAATGTAAGTTCCACCCTACCATTCGTATGAGAATACTTTATCGCATTAGATATCAAGTTATCAACCACTTTCTCTATTTTCAATTCATCGACAGCTGACATATAAGATTCCCTGTTAGAGACAAACTCCAATATAACATTCTTTTTTCCCGCCGTTGACTTGAACATTGTTTTCCGCCTGTACACCAATTTAACAATATCAACCATTACCAGAAACAGTTGTCCTTTCCCCATATCCACTTTCTGAAAATCCAGGAGTTGGGTTGCAACATTAGATAAACGTTCAGACTGTTCCGTAGCCAGATTCAGATAATAATGCCCTTTGTCTGATAATTCTTTCTCTTTATTCAATTCCTGAATAGGCGCGTTTATCAACGTTATCGATGTACGAAGATCATGAGCCGTATTTGTGAAAAAACGGATTTTATCTTCAGCATGACGCTGTTTCAAACGGTTTATATAGAATTTAAGCACAAAGAATGTAATGCTCATTATAATAATGAATACCACCAGACGGAACCACCACGTCTGCCAGTAAAGCGGAATAACGTGTATGTCCAATGTACGTTCATCGACTATCTGAGAAAGTGAATTATTGTACATTCTTACTTTAAGCCGGAAATTCCCATTAGGAATATTGGTATAAGTGATTATCTGCTGATTGGAAGGATGTGACCATTCTGTATCAAGCCCTTCCATTTTCCATGAAAATTTTATTTCTTTGGAAGAAACGCCAATAGGCAATACCTCAAGCGTCAGAGTATTCTGATCATATTTAAATGAAATATCTGTTTGCTTATTCACCGGAATTCCACGCAACAAATCTTGATTTTCTCTGATAGAACTACCGGAAATAGTGATATTCTGGAAATAAATCTCCCCGTTGAGCTGGGTATGATATAATTTATCGGGGTTAAACATTACCGCCCCATTATTTGTACCCCACATCAATTCGCCATTACGTAATTTGCAGCTGGCATTCACATTGAATGAAGCACTGGAGAGAGCTAAAGTAGAATAATAAGCATGCACCGTGCTGTCAGCAGGATTATAGCGGCACAATCCATTTTCCGTTCCTAACCATAAATATCCATTATCATACATGACACTATTCACATAGTTAGATGGCAATCCGGATTCCACTGTTATTTTATGAGTTTCACGAGTCGTGTAGTTATGGTGCAGCAATCCGTCTCCGGAAGTAGCCACCCAAATATCATCTCCCATTACTAAAATATCCTGTGCAAGACATTCCGGTAAGAAAGTGATTTTCCCTGTTTCCTTGTCTAGCAAAAGCACAGAATAAGTACAGGCCAACAGCATTTTTCCCGGAGAAAACTCCATAAACGTACGCATGGGCTGTGCACCATACGTATGAAAACGCTTTTCTTTTGTTAAATAACATATTACATCTTGGATACCTCCAATCCAGATATCACCCTCACTGTCCTTATATATATTCATTATGAATTTACCGTCAGATTTCAAATCCGATGTATTCCGCGGATAATGAACCAATTCTTTTCCGGTATTCCGATCTAAAACATAAAACCCGGATGAGAACGAACCTGCCCAGATATTTCCTTCGTCATCTTCACATAAAGCCAGAAAAACCTGTGCCTGTTCCTGTTTATTCTGATAATAAGTATCCCATTCATTAGTGGCAACTCTCCACCTGCTTATCCCATTATTTGTAGCAAACCAGATATCCCCTTTGCTATCTTCCAATATCTTGTTTACATTATCATTCCCTAAAGAATTCGGATTATTAACCTGATGGGTAATTTGATTAATTAAGGGAGATTTCCAGTCGAAGAAAGAAAGCCCACCAGTATAGGTAGTGACCCACACCCTCTGCTGACCGTCGCAAAAGATGTCATAAACCCCATCTCCACGAAGAGAGAAAGGATTATCAATATCTTCTTTCAAAATATTCAGAACCGTTTTTTTATCCTTATCCAATTCCCATACTCCCTGCCCGTCGATTCCGACTAACAATGTTGAATCCGAACTTTCCGTTATCACTGCGATAGGTTGCTTTGGGAAATTAGAAAATGGCAATAACGTTTTCTTTTTCATGTCCAGATAGAAAAGACCATCAGTGGAAGTTCCTATCCATACAACCTCTCTTTTATGATCATAAAAAAGAGTATTTATCTGAAACATATCTTCTATTCCACATATACTTTTTTGTTTCAACGTATTTGTATTTAATAATCTAATACTGTCTTGACTGGCTACAAGCAGATGTGTCTGATCATAAGACGTTATGCACTGTGTTCGAATTGGCGCCTCACCTATTTGGGTAAATATTCCACTTTTATATTTGCACAATCCCCCGGACGTAGGAATCCAGAGAGCCTGTTCATCATCAATAACAACTTTACCTACACTTAAAAAAGTATTATTGAAAGATATTCTAAGATCCAAAAATAAATCAAACCGGTCATACAGTTCATTATAATGAAAAAATTGCCCATTATTCGTATATGCTATTAAAAATGAATTATTATAGGCCAATTTGACATTTATGATATTGGCTGTTTTATAAGGAAGCTGATAAATGCGATAATCACTTTCCGTAATTCTCAATATACCCGTTTTAGAGGAAGCCCAGATAAAACCATTCCCATCTTTACAAACAGAGGCCATCTCCCGCATGGAAATTCCATACATCGCATTAATATTATAAAACTTCACATCCGAAGCATATATATTAAAAATAGAAAGAAAAAGAAAGAATATAAGCAGTCGTGATTTCATAATATTACAGTTAGCTGCTGCAAATATAATATATTTGAAAGCAATCAACCAATATATGCATTATTTTGTCTAATTTTGCACCTCGTTTCACAAAAAGTACAGATTATCTATGAAAGCGTTCGAATTCAGACCAAAGCTATTCACGGCTTTGAAGAACTACTCGAAAGAATTATTCATGGCAGACCTGATGGCCGGTATCATAGTAGGTATCGTCGCTCTCCCGCTTGCCATTGCATTCGGTATTGCATCCGGTGTATCACCCGAAAAAGGTATTATCACGGCAATCATTGCCGGATTCATTATCTCCATGTTGGGAGGTAGCAAAGTACAGATCGGTGGTCCCACGGGAGCTTTTATCGTCATTATCTATGGCATCATCCAGCAATATGGAGAAGCGGGACTGATTGTTGCCACACTAATGGCAGGAGTCATTCTTATCCTGTTAGGGATATTCAAGCTGGGTGCTGTAATCAAGTTTATCCCCTATCCTATTATCGTGGGATTTACCAGTGGTATTGCCGTCACTATCTTCACCACGCAGATAGCCGATATCTTCGGACTTAATTTCGGTGGTGAAAAGGTTCCCGGAGATTTTGTCGGGAAATGGATGATCTATTTCCAGCATTTTGATACTATCAACTGGTGGAATACAATTGTCAGCATCGTAAGTATTGCAATTATCGCCATAACCCCGAAATTCTCAAAGAAGATACCGGGGTCGCTGATTGCCATTATTGTAGTAACGGTAGCGGTATATCTGATGAAGACTTATGCCGGAATCAACTGCATAGATACCATTGGCGACCGCTTCAGTATCAAGGCGGAACTGCCGGATGCAGTAATGCCTTCACTAAACTGGGAGGCTATTCAGGACTTATTTCCTGTAGCCATTACCATTGCGGTATTAGGAGCCATCGAATCGCTGCTTTCCGCTACGGTAGCGGATGGTGTTATCGGCGATAAGCATGATTCCAATACGGAATTGATAGCACAAGGAGCTGCCAACCTAATAACGCCCCTGTTTGGCGGTATTCCTGCCACCGGTGCCATTGCACGTACAATGGCTAATATAAACAATGGTGGTAAAACCCCTGTTGCAGGTATGGTACATGCAGTGGTACTATTACTTATTCTTCTGTTCCTGATGCCTCTGGCACAATACATTCCGATGGCTTGTCTGGCAGGTGTGCTGGTGATTGTTTCCTATAACATGAGTGGCTGGCGCACATTCAAGGCACTACTGAAGAATCCGAAATCAGACGTCACCGTATTGCTGATTACCTTCTTCCTGACAGTTATTTTCGACTTAACCATTGCTATTGAAGTGGGTCTTGTCATAGCTTGTGTACTTTTCATGCATCGTGTGATGGAAACCACTGAAATTTCTGTTATCAAAGATGAGATTAATCTGAATGAAGAATCTAACAGCAAAGAAGATGAAGAAAACCTGTCCATTCCCAAGGGCGTGGAAGTGTATGAGATAAATGGCCCTTACTTCTTCGGTATTGCTACTAAGTTCGAAGAAATCATGTCCAGACTGGGAGACCGTCCCAAAGTGCGCATTATACGTATGAGGAAAGTACCCTTCATCGATTCAACAGGTATCCACAACCTGACTAGCCTCTGCCAGATGGCGCAACGCGAAAAAACCACTATCGTACTTTCCGGCGTGAATGAAAAAGTGCACAAAGCATTGGAAAAATCCGGCTTCTACGAACTGTTGGGCGAGAAGAATATCTGCCCGAACATTAATGTAGCATTGGAAAGGGCGAAAGAATTGCTAAACCAATAAGTTTAGCCTCCATAATTCATACGCAGGAGTTAGAGAAGTTAAAGAAGTTATCAGCCAACAAGTTGGCTTAGGAGTTAAAGCCAATACTATTGACATCCGTAAAAAGAACTATCGGCTCTAACTCCTTAACTCCTAACGAAGTGATAACTCCTTTAACTCCTACTATGAATTAAGTAGTTAGATTTTTAATCTGTGTGCATCTGTGTAATCTGTGGTGAAATAAAAAAGCTTTTGCGCAATCTTCTTCCCGACAAACAGACCAAAAGCACCCCCATCGTTCCCTGTTCGTACTTTCCTCGTACCCTCCTCGTACCTTCTTCGCTTTTTTCATCTCTCTATAGAAGCGAAAAAAATGCAAACCTGATACCAACCGAAAGACATTTAGACCAAAACCTACCTTCTATTTCAGGTCGTCACATAAACAATCTGTTATATCCTTTAAAAAAACGAACGTAATTAAAAACCAGACAAGCTTACTTTTCTACCAGATAAGCATAGAAACCAGCAAGTGCAACTGTTTCTAATTTAAGAAAATATCACTTAAACCCTAAAAAAGATTATATTTGTTCCCGAAAAGCTATAGCACAACAACATCATGAGAATAAGCATTTACAATAAAAGAATCATATACATCTGTATATTTTTACTTGTTTTACTATCATGCACCTCACAACGTAAAGAGGCAAACGGATTGATGGAAGCGGAAATAGTAGACTCATTGTTAATCAGCAGATTTGATTCTGTATATACCTATCCGGAAGAAATGGAAACTGAATTCAGGCAAGCACAAAAGGGACTGACCGACAGCTCGGCCTACTATAAGCTGGAGCTCTTTACTGGCTATTGCCTTTATCTGCGAGGATATCAAGATAGCGCTGTACATCTCAACCAGAAAGTATTGGATTTCTGCAAGCAACACCCCGGGACTGATGCCCTCGAAGCTACCGGTTGGAATCACCGTTATGCACTACTCCAAGGGATCAACCAAAAAGATTCTTCCATTGCGTGTCTCCACCACGCTTACAATGCCATATACCGGTCCGATGACCACAAAGAATTAGAAAGTATTTGCATCAACCTGGCAGATGCATATTGCCAGACAGGCGATCTGCCGCAGGCTGCCCAATATTACAGGAAAGCCTTATGGGTGGTAGATTCACTGCAATCCAAACGCGTGAAATTCAGCATCTATATGGGATTGGCTCAGACTTATGCCAATCTGCATAACTTTCCATTGGCACACCGTTATTTCGATCTGGCAGAGCAAAATCCGGAACAACGCCTGGAGTATGAAAAATACCATTTTGCCAACACCAAGGGAAATTGCCTTTATTTCGAAGAAAAATATGCAGAAGCCCTGCCCTATTTCCGGCAAGCCTATCAGGTGGTTCTGAAATTCAACCAACCTTCCTTGAACGCCTTAGTAGAGGCAAATCTGGGAGAAATATTCACGCTGCTGGGTAAAACGGATTCAGCACATTATTATCTGGACAAATCCTGCTCGTTCTTCATGAACGAGCCGACTGCCAATGAGGAAGTCGTATTCTATCTGAATAGCCTCCAGGCAGCTCTGGCATTGCGCGAAAACAAGCTGGCAATTGCCGAGCAATATCTTTCGAAACCTTATGACCCCCAGCACATCGGTCCTTCCTACACTTATCTGCACAACAAGCGCTTAATGGAATATTACGCACAAAAGAAAGATTTTGAGAAAGCCTACCGATACAAAATCGCAGTGGAGCAATACGATGATTCCATGAGAAACGTCCGGAGCATCAACAGTATCAATGAAATTGATTACCGATATAATCAGGACACCACTTTGCTAAAACGCGATATACTTATATCCAATAATCAGATTGAACTATCGCAACAGCATAACATTATAATTCTGGTTCTGGCACTGCTCATCATATCGGTTCTGCTTGCCACATTGATTTTTATCCACATCCGGCGAAAGAATGAGCAAAGATATAACCGCCAGATAGCATTAGCCACGCAACTGCGTATGGAAAACATCAGAAACCGCATATCTCCGCACTATATGTTCAATGTATTGAATACGGTGATGCCCACATTCAAGCAATACTCCGAACTGGCGCATCCGTTGCAACTGCTGATACAAGTGCTGCGGGGGAACTTGCTAGCATCCGAAAAAATGGCAGTAGAACTTCAGGAAGAAATAGAGTTAGTGAAGAACTATATTGCTCTTCGTAAGGAAACCAACCCGAATACGATACACATTGAATGGGAAATTGCCGAACAGGTTCCCCTACAAACCCTTATTCCGTCCATGAGTATACAAATTCCCGTGGAGAACGCACTGAAATACGCATTCGAGGACAATGATGAGCAGACAAATACACTTTCCATACATATTTCGAAAAAAGACAGGAATCTTTCCATATATATCCGGGATAATGGTAGCGGATATGATCCGGGAAAGCATTCCAACTCAAAACGAAGCACCGGAAACGGATTGAAAGTGCTATTCCGTACCATTGAACTGCTAAACAGCAAAAATACTGAGAAAATCATATTTGATATCCGGAACATAGGCATATCCGATCCGTCTCAGCATGGCACTTTAGTGACAATTACCATTCCGCTCAATTATCAATTCAATATCTAAAATAATGACAAATACAATTAAAACAATTATCGTTGATGATGAAATCAACTCTATCCACAACCTGGAAGAAGATTTGAAAGCTTATCCGGAAATAGAAATTCTGGATACGATCACCTCTTCACAAAAAGCCAAGAAAAGTATTATACAATATCAACCCGACTTGTTATTTCTGGATGTGGAAATGCCTTATATAAACGGTATTGAACTATTGCAGGAAATACGCCCGCATGTGCGCAATAACATGCGTGTCATTTTTTACAGCGCCTTTGATAAATATATGCTGGATGCACTGCGTGCTTCTGCTTTCGACTATTTATTAAAACCATACCAGATAAATGAACTTAAACAAATTGTAGAAAGAATAAAGCGGGAAAAAACGAATAGCCCCATCAACTTCGATCAGGCTATGCGCCAATTGTTAAGCAACGACTGCAAGTTTGCCGTACAGACCGTTAGCCGGCTGTTGTTGCTACGCCGGTCAGAAATCCTGTATTTTCAATATTCAGAGGATGCCCGCTGTTGGCAAATGACTTTGACAAATATGGAGCAATACAGACTACGGCTAAGCACTAAAGCCAAAGATATACTGAATTTTTGTCCCTCCTTCATCCGCGTAAACACAGATTGCATCCTGAATATTGACTATCTCTCATCTGTAGAGAACAATACACTACGCTGCATTCTTTATGCACCATTCAGTCATTTAGAGATTTCAGCAAGCAGACGACATTACAGTAAAATAAAAGAAGCACTGAATTTTTTGTAAAAAACAGACCACATAAACATTTTTTTCAACCAGTTAAGCGTCGTTGTTTTAAATCTAAGCAGTTTCTTTTACAATCCCTCTTTTCTGTTCACTTATATTAGCTTAAATTTGCTTGACAGAAAAGAGGGCGTTTTCAGTTTATGTCTGTTTCGAGAAAACAGTATTTCAAAATAAGATAACAGATCGAAATTGAATTAGTTCCACGCCTTCCATAAAGTACAAACAACTACTTATGGGACTAAGTAGCGTAAAGACTATAAGGCATGAAAAACTTCATTCTATTCTTACTTTGCAGTTTGTGTTTCCCTCAGTTATTTGCCCAAACCACAAACAATGGCGCGAAGCAGAAATATGTTTATCCTCAAAAGGTTTCTCCCACGGGAGTAGATAATTATCTGTTTTCAACGTATTACTACAACGGCAAGAAAACCTACAATCTGCGCAACTCGGTACTGAGCAGCTCAGGCGTAGTATCTTCCATGAAGATTAATCCCGCCGGTTCGTCATTCGCCATCGTACAGACGAAAGGCAAAAAGACGGATGTGACCATATACGATTTATGGTCGGCAAACAAGGTGCGGCATGAGTTTGAAGAAGACATGACGCCCGTATCCCTATGCTATGCTCCGGATGCCAAAAGCATGGTGATATCCGACACCAATAAAGAACTGTTGTTCTTCGACACCCGCCAGTACGGACTGCAAAACAAGATGGAGATACCTTTCGTAGCAGAAAACATTGCCATCAGCAACAACAATTACTTCATTGCGGCATCCAACGGCACTACTTTGAATATCTGGAACCTCCAGTCCAAAGAACTGCGCAAAAGCATCACAACAGATGATAAAATCAATTGCTTCGCCTTCTCCGCCGACAATAATCTGCTGGCCGTGCTCACCGCCGACGGCAAACTGTCCACCTACGATACACGCACATTCTTTATCCTTCAGAGCTACGATGCAATGGGAACTGCCAAGTACTGTTATTTTCACCCCGAAGGCAAATACATAGCCGTCATCACCGGAGACAACCGCATATCCATCGTGAACCTGATGGACGAAACGGACCGAGAATACATCGACAACACCGAAGGCGGCATTACGGACGCCCGTTTCCTGAAGAACGGAAGAGGAGAGATTTTCCTCGCTTATAATACGGTAAACTCCATTACGTACGAGCTGATGAGTAAACTGTCGCCCAACTACAGCAAATTGATGGGCGACGAATTGAGCGACCGCATGAACACCTGGATGAAGATGATGCCCGGTGAAACGCTGGAAGAATACAATCTCCGTGTAAACGATGAGACGCGCGCAGAGCAGATGAAATTGTTCGAACAGGAAATCGCCACCCGCATGGCAGACAATCTGGTGGAAAAATCGGATGTAACATTGGGAAACTATAACCCGGACTCCAACGTACTGGCACTGGACTTCAACACCATGCCTTCCATCTACCTGAACGTACCGGCAGAAGATGTATCCGACTTCATGAACCCCGGTGACCTGGAATTCCGCAACGCCGTATACGGTTTGACGAAGAACGACAAATTCGAACTTATCTATGCCGACGTATACAACAAGGCTTCCGGAAAGACTTACCAATACGATAACCGGAACCGGGAATCATTCGACTACATGAAATCAGACGACAGCTTCATTCCCCTCAGCCTGGTTCAGCAATCGAACATGGACGAAATCAAGCTGCAGGAAATCAAGGAAAACATCATGAATATGGCAAAACAGCAAAAAACCATATCCGACCATACCAAGATTTCCGTCGATGCAGGCATCGCATCCGAAGTGGACGCCAGCGGAAAGAAGATCATGAACTACAACATCAACTTTTCATACGAAGTGGAGCAAGGATACTCTGCTCAGGAAGACTTCGGACCGGGCAAATATCTCACCGACCAATCCGGCGCAGCCATATCCATGCTGGCCATCATGAAGACCGCCTTTGAAAAAGACTTCGCCCAATACGTGCAAGCAGGCAAAAAACTACGGGTAAAAATCACAGGAATGGCTGACGCGAGCCCGATTAACGGAAAAATAGCTTATAACGGAGTGTATGGAGAGTTCACCGACGAACCGGTATACAAGGACAATGACCTGTCCAACATCACCGTCACCAAAGAGAGCGGAGTCACCCAGAACGACCAGCTCGCTTTCCTCCGCGCGGTAGGCGTAAAGGAGTATCTCTTGCAGAATATTCCCGCTTTCTCTAAAATGGATTCCGATTACAACTATTACATCGAAGTCACCAAGGAGAAGGGCAGCGAATACAGAAGAATCGGCGTAGCATTCACGTTTGTAGAAGCGTTTTAATCAATCTCTATAAATCACAATGAAAAAACAGTTATTATCTATTGGCTTAGTGGTTTGTTCCTGCATCGCGTATCAACCGGTGCAGGCGCAATCGCTTGATAAGGCTAATGCGGAATACAAGACTTTTGTCCGCCTGAACAATGAAAACGGTGACAAAGGCACTCTTTATGCAACCTTGCACAACTGCTACAAAGAGTATGTAGCCGTATTGAAGTCTTCCGCACCGGGCAGTGCATCCCACGAACAGGCCAAGAGTGCATTGCGGGACATCCATCCGTACCTGCAGAACGGAGCCATCTACAATTCGCAGAAAGGAAGCCAGCAAAACGCGCTGCTAATGGCACAGGCCTATATCGACGTCCCGCTGATGGAAGCCTTCAAGGCAGAATCCTTCCCGAAAGATAACTATTATCCTACCATGGTTTATTTTGCGGCATCAGGCACCTACAACGTGAAGGACTATGCAAAAGCCATCGTTTACTTTCAGGAATACCTGAAAACGGGAGAACAGAAGAACCGGAAAGATGTATTTTCTTACATGGCCAAAGCATGCACCAACGTGAAGAACTATGCCTTGGCCAAAGCTGTGCTCGACGAAGCCGTCAACAGTTATCCTTCCGACTTCAACCTGCTGTCCATGGGTATCAACTGTTGCATCGACCTGAAGGACAATGAAAGCCTGCAGAAATATGTCTCCAAGGCATTACTCATAAAACCCAGCGACAATACTCTGCTCAACATTCAGGGAAAGTTGTACGAAGATACGCAGGAGTACCAGAAAGCCTTGCAGGTGTATACCACCCTGCGCAATGCCAACCCGCGCAGTCTGGAAATCTACAAGCACCTGGGACTGAACTATTACAACCTGGGCGTGCTCTTCAACAATAAAAGCACCATGGAGAAGAATCAGGCAGCCGCTAAGAAACAGCTCAAGCAATCCGAAGAGTATTTCTTCGCCGCCGTGTCCATCTTTAAAGATGTGCTGGCCTCGGACCCCACTTCACTGAAGTATATGGAAGCATTGGCCACAGCCTACCAATGTTTGGGCAATTCGGGTGAAATGAGCGCCCTGAACACCAAGATATCTTCTTTAGGCGGAAATACCGTATCAGCCTCATCCATACCTTCGCTGATGGCTTTCAATGACAGTAACACCCCGGCCACGACAACCTCCGCCACGGCGAAGAACTACAACTCACAGCTATTTGCCACTCCGGCAGCTACCGCCGCTACGGAAGAAGTGCCCGAATACCAGGTATTTGCCAAAAGCTACGTGGAGGACAAGATAAAAGTATGGCAAGCCAAGGACGCCTATGAAACGGTGGACGAATACAAGGCACGCGTAAGTGAAACCACCCGCGATGCCAAAGTTAAGGAACTGTTGGCGGAAGCCGAAAAACAATATATCCGGACGTACACGCAGGGAGTACGCTTCAACGACATGGAACTGAAACCTTACGACGCCGACAACCGTGCCTTCCTGGTAGAATCGAAGTTTGGTGAACTGGTGGTCCCCGTTCCGCGTGACAACAATGAAGCCCGGATTTTTGAAAGCAGCTGGAAAGGCATGCAGTTCAAAGACCCGCAATTCTGCATCAACAACGGCAAGCTGGCACTGGCAAGTCTGACTTTCGTCACTCCCACCGGCAATTCTTACCGCTACGACAATAAAGAGGCTGTGAACTATGCGGCAACCACGGTAGATGTACGTTTTGACGCAATCGACTATGGTTCGCTGGCACAGGCCGGTACCTCAACCGCTCCCGCTTCAAGGGTGCAGAAGAATGAAATCAAGGTAGGAAGTTCGGATGTGGATATCAACATACCGGAAGTGCGCGCCAACAACGACAAGACTTTCGCCGTCATCATCTCGAATGAGAACTACACCATGGTATCTAAAGTACCCATGGCCCTGAACGATGGGGAAACTTTCAGCCGTTATTGCGAAAAGACCTTGGGTATGCCTAAGGATAATATCCGTTTTTATCCGGACGCTTCTTACGGAACCATGCTGCGTGCCATGCGCGACATCAAGGATATATCCAATGCATACTCCGGACAGATTAAAGTGGTATTTTATTACGCCGGACACGGCATTCCCAACGAAGGTACCAAAGACGCTTTTCTGCTTCCTATAGATGCCGACGGCCAGCAGACCGAGGGCTGCTATTCTCTCAATAAACTCTATACCGAATTGGGCGGGCTAAATGCCAATTATGTAGTCGTATTTCTGGATGCCTGTTTCAGTGGCGCGCAGCGTGACGGGGGCATGCTTGCTTCGGCACGTGGCGTGGCACTGAAGGCTAAAAAGGAAGACCCGAAAGGTAATATGGTTATTTTCAGCGCCGCTTCGGGTGATGAAACGGCTTTTCCCTATAAAGATAAGGGACATGGGCTTTTCACGTATTTCCTGCTGAAGAAGTTGCAGGAAAGCAAGGGAAATACAACTCTGAAGGATCTGGGTGACTATCTGACCGAGAAGGTGAAACAGCAATCAGTGGTGGTTAACCGCAAGGTGCAGACGCCTACCGTGTCTCCTTCCGCTACGCTGAGCAGCAGCTGGAAAGAGTTGAAACTAAAACCTTGAATTAAAGGGAATAATTAATCTTATAAATAGAACGATAATGAAAAAACTATTATTATCAGGCATCTTGCTATTGGCAGGAGTTACAGGAGTGTCGGCACAAAACGTCGTCAACGGAACAGTGATTGATAATGAAGGCAATCCTATACCTGGAGCTAAAATAGAAGTCGTGGGAAGTACGGAATCCACCATTACGGAACTGGACGGGACATTCCGCTTGGAAACGCAAACTCCCGCCCGAAAAGTAAAGGCACTCTATGTAGGCATGCAGTCGAAGACACAAGCGGTAAAGCCGAATCTGTTGATCAAACTTCAACCAGCCAATTCACGAATAGGCTGGAGCGTTAACATCGGTTTCGGCGGTGCCAACCTCACAGGAGACGAAATGGAAGACACCTCCCTGAAGCCAACCGGCAAACTGGGAATAGGAGCGGAAATATCTTTAGGCAAAAACTGGTGGCTACTGCCTTCTTTGGAATACAAGCTGAAGGGATGCAAATTCAGCGAAAAGGAAAGTGATTATTCCCTAAAAGAAAATATATCCCTGCACTACCTTCAGATCCCCATCATGGGAGCTTACAGACTAAACTTCAATGACAACATGAACCTGACCTTCAAGGCGGGTGTGTATGTGGCTTATGCCTTTAAGGGGAAAATGAAGTACGAGGAAGCTTACGATGGGGTGACGGAAAAGGAAACCATTGACCTTTTTGAAGAAGACGAACTTAAAAGATTTGATAGCGGTATCTCCACCGGCATTGATTTCGGATATAAACGTTTCGTTGTAGGGCTTGAATCAGACTTCGGTTTTTTCAATCTACTGAAAGATGATGAAGACGGCGCGTCGATACATAACGGAGCAGTATTCTTATCCGTAGGATATAGGTTCTGAGAATAGACGTTCTCTAAATAAATACGATCATTAAAAAATAATTTATATGAAAAAGATATTTCTATTCGCTCTCCTCCTATCGGCAGGAATCAGTCTGTCTGCACAGAACACGGTGAGCGGAACCGTTACGGACAAGAAAGGTAATCCTATTCCGGGAGCCAAGGTTGAAATCAAAGGAGGAACGGAATCAACCATTACAGAGTTGGATGGTACGTTTACGCTGGAGAGCAAGATTCTTGCAAAAAAGGTGAAAGTTTATTATGTGGGCATGCAGGCAAAAGAGCAGAAGGTGAAACCGGATATGCTTATCAAGATGTCGGATAATAGCTGGTGGCGGGAAAAACCCGATAAATACCAGTGGCTGGTAGGCGTGCAGATGGCTATTCCCGATGATACGGATTTCAAGCCTTCATTCGGATTGATGCTGGGAAGGGTGAAGAATATCGGTTGGTATGTGAAGGGAGTTTACAGCAAACCGGAATCTAACGATATATCATACGGCAGCCAATGGACCACCGGCAAAACCAAACCAAGTTATTGGTCGGCAACAGGCGGTGTAATTGCCCGTTTGTGGAGCCCTATCCATATTTATGCAGGCGCAGGGTATTTTGAACGAAATGTATCTTGGGAACTTACCAACGGCGAATACTACGGTTACGATCCAGACAGTTATAACGGTATCGCCGTTGACTTAGGCATCATGCTAAAAGTAAAGAGATTTTTTATAAATGCAGGTACTACTTATGGTTTTTCGCTTGGCGGTGACTATGACGGCGACAAGGCATTCGTAGGCAACTTCGGTATAGGTATGTACTTTTAAATAAATTAAATAGAAGAATATGAAAAATATACGATATATATTAAGCGCTTTGTTAGGCATCTGCCTCATCCTAAGTGGATGTCAGAACTTAACTGAACCGGCTGGAAGTACATTACCAACAGTAGAAACCGGTGATGCTTTGGAAATAACATCTCATTCCGCCACTATTACCGGAAAGTATAATCCGGAGCACAGACGGATTTACTTCTTATTTTCCGCTTCCGCAGATTTATCTGACGCCGAGTACTTATACATCACCGGAAGTAGTCCGTCAGGCGGCACCATAAATAATCTATATCAGGTTTACGTATCCGATCTCGAAAAAAATCACACCTATTATTATGTATTATGTGTATCAGATGGCGTAAGTGAAATACGCGGAGAAGTGAAATCATTCACTACACTCAGTTCTATCCGTCTGGTTTCCGTAACTTCCACCGCATGGAATGATGAACAGGAAGAATATAATAACGATATGTTGGGCGCTTACCTCTTTTATGCGGAAAAGCCCTCCATTTATCAGGACTATGGAAATATGTACGTGGAGAAAAGCGTTATCGACGGAAAAAGAGGTTGGGAGCTTCCCCAAGAAATCCTTCCCACAAATTCCAACTTAAAAATGTGCGCTTATTTTCCTTATCAAAAAGAAAAAATAAAAGAATATATGGTTCCTTTTGGAACCTATAAATATGATGAAGATGTATTATGGGGTGTAAGCAACACCTTGAACGAGCAGGCACCGAATGCCTCTATCCGGATGCGACATGCCATGGCACGTGTAATATTCTCCATAGCAGGTACGGCCAACGTGTTGGAAACTACGATTATCACAGACTTTACGCTGGCCAATCGCGATGAAACAAGCGGAATACCTACTTACGGATACCTGAATACTTATACAGGCGATTTCGAAAATTGTACTTATAACCTGCCGGTTACACGTTCAACTAAACTTTATCCGACTGATGTGGCAAAAAATATTGAAGTGTTGATGTTCCCTGCCGAGTTTAGTAGTGAAGCGGTCTTATTGATTTTGGGAACTGAAGATGGTCATCAATTATCTGTGAATCTTCCCCAAGCTCATTGGGAAGCAGGACACCAATATACTTATCCAATCACTTACGACGAAGCACATATTACTATCGGTGATGTAGTTGTGGAAAACTGGAACAACTCCGCCGCCGGCGATATCACTGTTAACGACTAAAAAACGAAAGACAATGAAAAATATTCAATCTATATTTTACTTGGCAACGGTGATAGGCAGTATACTGTCCGTTACGTCTTGCAACAACGAAGATGAAATAGTAACTACAGGCAAACAGGTGCCACTGGAGATACAGGCGGGTAGTGTACAGACTACCCGCAGCATCATTGAAGGAAGCACGCTGCCCGAAGAATGCCAATATGGTATCTTTGCCATGAATGATGGAAGTGCCATTAATGGTGGAGCAAATGTATGCGTCAATTATGTAAAAGGGGTAAGTAACCTTAGTAAGAATGTCTATCTGCCTTCGGATTTAGATATTCCTGTATACGCATACTATCCATACAACGCAAACTATTCAAACACCAAGTATCTCTCGGAGATGCCGGTCGATGTTACCACTCAAACGGATTATCTATATGGTTATAGTGCCAACAGCGATTTCAAGCTGACGTATGTCAAAGATACCCAGCCTAAGGCAACTATCTACTTCAAGCACGCCATGGCACGTGTAACTATGAGAATTAAAAAGGCAACGGATAATGAGAACACTTACAAGTTCCCTTATATTAACCTCCTGAATGTGGATAAAAGCGCTTATTTCAATATTTTGGATGGCGGCACCATTCTTGATCCTACAGGAACCGCCAATCTTACTACGAAGCCTTCTGATTATGCACTTGGAAGTTCTGATAACGAAATTGTTGCCGATTTCCTCGTTATTCCGGGAAATACGGAAGGTAAGAAGATTATGCTGAATATGAGCAGTGACATCAGCAGCTTTGAAAATGGGCTTTCGACGGCTATTCCGGTGACGAACTGGCAAGCAGGACAGCAGTACACGTATACGGTGACAATAAAAGATGGTAGTATCAACATTAGTCAAGCTACCATTACTCCATGGAGCAACAACGAACAGGGAGGGCTTGTAGTGAATGACGGAAACTATACTGGTCCCGAAAAGCAAGTAGAGATAGGTGGAACCGTTGGCCTTGCCGTCGACTTAGGGTTAAGCATAAGATGGGCAAGCCACAACGTAGGAGCGTCTGCCCCCGAAGAATACGGCGGACTATACGGATGGGGTGATCCCACAGGAAAAAAGACTTCTACCTGGAGCGATGATTATCCGAGCAAAAACCCATCGGCAGATATATGCGCCACTTCCTATGACATTGCATACATGCAGTGGGGAAGCGATTGGCGTCTGCCCACCCTAAAAGAGATTAATGAGCTAATCAGCAATTGCACTTGGACATGGACTACCAAAAATGAAGTGAACGGCTATCTGGTGACAGGTTCCAACGGAAAAAGCATATTCCTGCCCGCAGCCGGAGCACGCGATGGCGAAGAAGTGAACAGCGTGAACACGAATGGATTTTATTGGACTGGACAACTGTGGCAAGACTTTGGTGGAAGCATGCAATGGTATGGATATCGCATAAACTTCTCAAGCACGTGGTACGAAAAAAGTTATTATTTCCGCCCTTATGGCTACTCTGTTCGTCCAGTGGCAAGATATAAATAAATGACCTTCCTATCAAAACGAAAAACAAATATGATTATGAACATAAAATCATTCTTTTCTCTGTCACTAGGCATGTTGCTATTTGCATCGTGCAACAGTAATATGGATGAAACGCAAAACCAGCAAAGTCAGATGCTGCGCATCCAAACTTTCATTGACAACCCGGTCGGCACTCGCTCGGTAATAGAATCTACTACATTCACCCAAGGCGATAAAATCGGTCTTTATCTTTTCAATGCAGAAGGAGAAAAATACGTGGGGCACACCTTCAATACAGGTGCCGTTTACCAAGGACAATGGGCATTAGACCCGAACATCCCGCTAACCGATACTCCGGCTACGGTTTGCGCCTATTATCCGTATGACCCCAATAACACTTCGGAAGAGGTAACCCTCTATTTAACCCCCGACCAGGAGACGGGGCAGACTGACTACCTTTACGGACAAGCACCAAAGGCCGTGAGCGCCCAATCGTCAGAAGCACTCATAAACTTCAAACATGTATTATCACGCATCACGTTCTCCATCAGCCGAAGCACAAGCGACCCTGGAGTTGGCATGCTAAGCAGCATCTGCCTGAAAAACACCTCCGAAGGCACAGCCATTTCAAAAGTGGGGAAGATGGATATGAAAACAGGTGCTGTTACTCCCGTCATCAACAAATATGACTCCATTTGCCTACCTACAAATATCTCGCTTAGACCTTCACCGCTAACCGTGGACTTGCTGGTGATGCCCACCGAAGTATCCGAGAACAATCAGGTGGGAGTGTCGTTAAAGATTGACGGTTCATATTACCTCGTCCACCTGCCTGCCGCCAAGTGGGAAGTGGGGCAACAGTACACCTACCCTGTCACGATTAACAGAAAAGACTCGCACATCGAAGTGGTTCCGGCTAAAGTGGGAGATTACTATTACAACGACGGTTCCTGGTCAACAAATTACGACTCGAAAAGAAACTGCATCGGCATTGTATTTGCGTTGAGTGAAGAAAAAGACGGTGATATCAATGTATCTTTATCAGAGTCTATGCATGGCAGAATCGCCGCTCTGCAAGATTTAACGGCAACATATCGATGGGCGGACAATACAAGTACCGATGTGGAAGGAATTCCCAATTTCTATCTTGCAGATGGAAAACAGGATGGAGGATATCTACCCATAAACGGCATAGAAGGAGAATCTGTTACCACCCCTCAACTCCCTTATGGTGCATATATATGGCCTGTTGAAAAAAGTAATCAATATGCATTGACTGATTATGCAGGCAGAAGTCATTCTTCCTTTATAGAAAAAGAATATTATCCCGCAGGATACGCCTGTTTTAGCATTATGTCGGAAGGGCTTAATAATAATGAACAAGGATTTTGGTATCTACCTGCTATTGGAGAATTGGCAAGACTTGCTACCGCTTGTAATGCCAATCTATTAGACCCAACAGGAGATAGTCCTTTCAAAATATTAGGAGATGATTACTATTGGTCTTCTACCGAAGGAGAAAAAGCTGAAGCCTACGCTTGGTGTTACTACGGAAAATATAAAGGGATACTACAGTATCAGGTAAAAGATGCAACTTATAAAGTTCGTCCCATTGCTTCTTTCTAACATTCCCAATTTTCAGATACTCAGTCAAGCAGACTTACAATCTGCTTGTTCTTAGTATCAAACAAACTAAAAGAATCAGATACTCATGCTTAAATATCTTTAATAGCGAGAAATACCAGCTGAAAATCCCGGATAAAAATTATACATCAATGTATAATAGATTCAGATAAAAATGAAAAAATAATATCTATAAGCCTATGTGCAAACTTATCCTCTCCTTCTTCATACTCATATTCTCCACTACCGCATTTGCCCAAAAAGTAAAAAACGTTTGTGGAGAATATACATTCTATGCACCCGAAAACGTATCGCTAAGCGAAGCAAAGCGCATTGCACTGGAACGTGCTAAACTGCAAGCCCTTGCCGATGAGTTTGGAACTGTGATTTCGCAAGTGAATACCAGTGTGGTTAAAGATGATAACGGAAAAGCGGACAGCCACTTCTTTTCACTTAGCGGCACGGAAGTGAAAGGAGAATGGATTGAAGATAAAGGCGAACCCAAATACACTTACGACACTGATAAGGAAAACGGAACATTAGTTGTCACCTGCTCTATTTGTGGTAAAGCCAGAGAAATTATAAGTGCACAGATTGAATTTATGGCCAAAGTATTAAGAAACGGAATTGAAGCTCAAAATGAAAGTGAAATATTTCGCAGTGGAGATGATATGTTCCTTTCATTTCAATCTCCTACAGATGGTTTTATCGCCGTATATCTGATAGACGAAACACCTACTGCTTACTGTTTGCTTCCTTATAGAAAGGATGGTGACGGACAACAACCGGTAAAGCATGGAGAAAAATACATATTCTTTTCTCCCAAATACGACGTCAATCATCCCGATATAGTAGACGAATATACTCTAACTTGCAACAAAGAAGAAGAACATAACCAAATTTATGTCATCTTCTCACCTAAACCTTTTACTAAAGCACTAGATAATCAGGTGAAAGAAACCATTCCACGCGAACTTGATTACGAAGCATTTACCAAATGGCTGGGAAATTGTAGAAAAAGAGACAAGCAAATGGGAGTTGTGATAAAGAATATTAATATAAGGTAACTATATATTGCCTTACAGTGTGAATCCTTGTTAAGCAGTAGGGTATATGAGAATATAAACCCTCTATAAATCGTATAATCGTTTATAGAGGGTTTTGCTGTAAGATAGTATATAGTCACCATGCCCATAGGGTTGTAAATCAGATATTTACCCAATTATTCAATTAACGAAATTTATTGTATATTTGTACAAGTGAATAATAAATAAAATGTTTAACCGCTTAAGGTTTAATAAATTAGTTCAAGCAAAAAAAGATTTGAACTTGTTAAATTTTAGGCACTATACGAACACAAGCTAATTTTCTTAGGCATATATCTCCTAAATATTAGATTCACCTTATCATATATGTGAATTTGTTAAAGGTTCAAATCTTTTTCTATTTGAATTTATTTTATCGCTTATTATACCTCCTTTGTGATTATTTCACAAAGGAGGTTTTCTTTTTGTATTTCCCTTTGTCAATACTGATGCTGAATGAGTTGTTATTAAGAATGTTGATAAAATCATTCTCCTTAAATCCTTTTTAATAGCTTTCACACCCTCCTTATTTACCTTTGCAATGTAAGAAATAATTAATAATCAGAAATTTAGTAGTTAATTTATATGCTGAAATTTTATTCATTGATTGAACTCCTTAGAACATTTCCAAATGAAGAATCATGTATTATTTATCTTGAAAAATTACGTTGGAAGAATGGTAAAGTTAAATCTCCTTTTGACAAGAAATCACAAGTGTATCATTTAGGCAATCATAGATATATGTGCAAGAATACCCAAAAGATTTTTAATGTGAAGAATGGTACAATGTTTCATGGAACAAAATTGCCTTTAAGGAAATGGTTTGTCGCAATATGGTTACTTATATCTCATAGAAAAGGAATTTCATCATTACAGCTATCAAAGGATTTAAAGATAACTCAAAAGACTGCTTGGTATATGTTACAAAAAATAAGGACATACTTAATCTGCAAAAATCAAGGAATACTTAGTGGAGAAGTAGAATGTGATGAAACTTTTGTTGGAGGTAAAAATAAAAATAGGCATTGGGATAAAAAAGTTAAAAATGCTAGAGGGAGAAGCTTTATAGATAAAACTCCCGTTTTTGGAATGTTGCAAAGAAATGGGAATATAATCTGTCGGGTAGTAAAGAATACATCACAAAATGAAATCACTCCCCATATTCTAAAATTCGTAGATAGGAATTACACAGTCTTATATACTGATGAATGGCAAGGGTATAATGCAGCAAGAAAATTGTATCACCATTATTCTATTGACCATGGAAAAGGACAATATGTTGATGGTAGAATTTATACTAATACTATTGAGGGATTTTGGTCTATATTTAAAAGGGGAATTATTGGAATATATCATCATTTAAGTAGAAAACATTTGCAATTATACGCAAATGAATTTGCTTTTAGGTATAATACAAGGAAAATGAGTGCTTATAGTCGATTTAGATTACTTTTACGTAACATTGATTATGTGATTATTTACCAAGAAATAATTGTATAACAGTGAGTTATAATAAAGGCTGGAGTGTGAGGACAAAAGGCAACTAAACTTTTTTATAATACGCAGCTACTTCCCATTGTCCGAGAGAGTTGCGTTCGAAACGAGAAAATAAGAAAATGTATCCTTCCATATTTATATCGTTTTTAAGCATTTAAAGTGCTTTGGAATTTTGGTTAGCTCTCTAAAGTACCACTCCAGCCTCTTATAAAGTTAGGAATTTGCAAATATACTGTATCATAATGGTTTCAAGCAAAATTACATTAGATTAACTTTGGTGTGTTTTATATAAATAATATATTTGCAAATGCCTTTTGAGGCAAAGACATTGTTGGAAAATTAAGGAAGTGCCTTATTCAGTTAAAATCGCCAAATATTTAACAACGCACAAGGCACAGTCAACCTGCTATATAGAAGTGGGTTGTCTGTCTATGTGCGTACAGGTGTTTGGCGATACCTAACTGAATGTGGACAGCGACCCACTTCTTTCGTATATTAATTACTCCTTATTTGGTTGCATAAGAGAACAAAATTTATGTAAGCCATGAAAAAGTTATTATGTATGTTGTTTGTATTTATAATGAGTATAGGATTAATTAATGCTCAAAATCAAAGTTACACTTATCAGAAATATGGTATAATTAATCAATATACCAACAATATGGTGTTGGAAGTAGATGATATTCTTAAATTTACCCAAAATAAGAGTGATTCATTTCTAATTCAAATATCAGACCCTTTATCTGCTAAGAATCCTGTATATACTTTAGTCGTATCTTTGAAAGGTTATGATGAATTGAATGAGCAGTATGTTTATATTGGTGATGCTATTGAAGTATTAGACAAAAATCAAGCATTGATATATAAAGGAAAATGTTTAGTTAATTCCAACAGTAAATTAGATATATATCTTAAGAATCAAGGTTGTAATTATGAAGAAACTTATGATAATAGCTTATCTTTTAGTGTGTATTTCAATAAAATGAAAACAGACAAAGAGGGATATATTCCACAACTACCAAATAGCTTTATAAGAATATTTCCAATTAAGAATAAATCTAAGGAAGAAATAAAAGAAAATGAATTAAGAAACGAGAAAAGGTTAGAATACTCAAAAAATGAAGTTGAAGAAATTGAATCAATATTGGCAGAAGTAAATATTGAAGAAAAATTGCAGTCCATTCAAAACAATATAACTGACTATTATAGAAATAAAACAAAAGATATAATCCTAAATACTCCAATAAAGCAATTATTGCAGGAAAAAGTAACAAACAAAAAAGCTACTCTTAATTATGATTTTGTATTGCTGATTGACAAAGATAAAAATGTATCAATCATAAAAGATAAGCGTATCTATAATTTCCCATATTATAACTATAATGAAGAACATCCATTTGGGGAATATAAGGAGAGAAAAATAAATCCGCTTATGTTGTCCTTAAAAGAAGAATGTAGAAATAGGTATTTTATAGATGGTTGTACTTATTATAAGGCAGACAGCATCCTTTTTTTAGATAATTACGAATTACATCAAAACATTAATTTTGAAACTGACATAATTGGAGTTAAGGTAAAGGGAGAGAATCTGAAATATTATTCAGATGAAAACAAAATATCCCAATTTGAAGAAGTACATGATTGGTGTTCCAAGAATATTATAGGAAAAGGATTTCACTATATCCATTACATTATCATAGACAGTAAATTATACTGTAAAGAGATAAATCCCAACAGGGATGAATTAGAGTATTTGAAACGATATTTGAAATAGTCTTGTTAGGTAGATACATCATTAACCCCCTTTCACACTCCTTTATTAGTCTTTGCAGGAAGGCTTTTTACCTTTGCAAAAAGAGAAAGAAAGTATTTAACAACTTTAATCTTGCAACAATGGATAATAAAGAACTTTTAGAAACAAACGAATTGTACATTGCAGAAATTGATTTTGCTGTTGGCAAAAATTTGACTGAACTAAAAAAGTCAATCAATGAAAAAATTGAATTAGGTTACAGGCCTATTGAACAGAATCCTTTCTTTGACAAAGAAAGCAATTTATGTCTTATGGTTGTTTACGAAGAATGCAATGAAGAAGAGGAGTGACAATTCTTATGTTTTACATAACTTTCACAGATGACTTTTCCAATAATAAATTTATTAGCATTTAATATTTGGTTAAATTATTATCTTTGCAATCATAAAATCTAATTATAAAGATTGAAAATAGTAAATTAAATGACATTTTATAAACCAAGTTGAATGTTTAGTGTTATGCAAGAAGAAATTCCCAATCAGGATGAAGTCAGTAATGAAGTAACAAAAGATAGTTTAATAGCTGATTCTCCAGAAGGTAAAAGAGAAAACACTCGAAGCAAAATTGCAACAATATATGTGTATGCTTTTTTTGCAACAATTGCTTTTACTTTTATTATTGGATTAATAAAATGCTTTGCCGTAAAAGACTATATTGATTTTTTAATAGCAGTATCAGGTGTATTGTCTGGTCCTCTTGGATTTATAATTGGTTATTATTTTAAAGCTAGTGATAATAAATAAAATGAAAGCGCAATTAATAATATATAAATTAAATCCCAATGTGGATGATGCTCCTCTAGTTGAAAAAATTAAATCTTTTTCAAATTGGGCAAAAATAACAGATAACTGTTGGATTGTGATAACAGAAAAAACAAGTGGTGCTGTTAGGGATGATTTCAAAGATCTTATAACAGGAAAGATTTTAGTTATTAATGTAACCAATCAAGGTTGGGGGTCATACGCACTTTCTAAAGAAGTTACTGATTGGATGAAAGAAAATTTGAAGCAATAAGTCAAATCTTACCTATTATATAAATGTAAAAAGAGATACTATTTATATGGAAATAGAATTTCCAAACATCTTTTTAATTAATATAAAGTGCCATATAAATGTAATGTTTATATGGCACTCACTTTTCGGTAACTATATATTGCCTTACAGTGTGAATCCTTGTTAAGCAGTAGGGTATATGAGAATATAAACCCTCTATAAATCGTATAATCGTTTATAGAGGGTTTTGCTGTAAGATAGTATATAGTCACCTAATATAAAAGGGGAATGAAAAAGAATTCCATTCCCCTGATCCTTCTATTTAAAAGACATTTATTCTCTCATCCATGCTCCGGTAATCTCTGCCACATAAATATGATGCAAACCGCCATGAGCGCCACCATACCATTGCTTACAAACACTTGGATCGATGAAACAATCTTCTTTCATTACATCCGTATAAAGCTTGCGACATTCCAGACTGAGACGTCCTTGTTCAAAAAGAATATTTCCTTTTTCAGTAATAATCGGTTTCAGTCCCGTCTCTTTTACCTTGTCTACTTCCCTACCCGACTTGCTTCCACATATCTTATGGATAGCTCTGTTCTCTTCTCCCAGGAAAGAGAGCGTGAAGTATTCACTCTTCTCAATAAACTCAAACGTGTAACGTTCCGGACGGATAAAGACATAGACCACCGGTTTGTTCCATAGGAAGCCTATACCGCCCCAACTGGCAGTCATCGTATTGAAATGATCTTTATTACCTGCCGTCACCAGCATCCATTCTTTACCGATAACTTCAAAGAAGTTCTCTGAAAGGTCCTTAATTGCAATAGGTTTCATTGTATACATATTATAAAATTATTCACTTTAATATTTCTGATAAATTCCATGCTTGTACATGACGTATACCTTCTCTTGAAGGAAATTGAACTTCATCCATTGAAACAACATACTTCTCATAACTATCAGCAATTGATAATAAAGAAGCATATTCACGCTCCATTGTTTCTTCCGTTTCCATCATGTAAGCAACCTGAATATAAATAATACGGTCGTCTTTCATAGCCACAAAATCGACCTCTTTATCACGAATAGTACCCACATAAACTTGAAAACCAAACCTGCGAAGCTCGATATATACCGCATTTTCCAACAAATATCCTACACCGTATGCAAAGCCTGGATATAAAAAGTTCTTAAATGCCAAATCATTCAGATAATATTTGCAATTACCCGCCAGAACTTCTTTTCCTTTAATGTTGTAACGCTCTGTTTTATAAGCCAAAAAGGCTTCTTCTATATAACTTAAGTAATTCGATAACGTATCGTATGATACTTTACGGTTCTTTGATTTAAAGAAATTGATTACATTCTGAATCGAAAATAAATTAGATACATTATTCACCAAATAAATAAAAACATCATCCAGAAGCCTGACATCACGAACAGGTTTACGTTTCACTATATCACGCAATAATACGGTATCTTTGACAGAAGCAACATATTGCTTCTGAGATTCAGTATCAGGCAAATTATATAATTCCGGTAACCCTCCACGTTGTAAATAAGATAAATAAGAGGAACGTCCTCCCACCGTATCCGCCACTTGAATATATTCCATATAATTATATGGAAAAATATGAAATTCAACGTAACGACCGGAAAGCAAAGTGGCCAGTTCACTGGAAAGCATCCTTGAGTTTGAACCGCTGATAAACAACTCACATTCTTCCACAAAATCCTGAGAATGAGAATTGACAAATCGTTCCCAACCATCTACATTTTGTATTTCATCGAAGAATAAATAAACTTTTCCTTGAGGATTAAGTTTTTCACGATAAAGTTGATATAGCTTTTCTAATTCCTGATAATTGTCTATGAAATCAAATTCCAAATATTCCTTATTGATATACAGAATATTATTAGGGTGAACACCTAAGTCAGAAATCAAACCGGAAGCTATTTGCCTCAAAATATAGCTTTTGCCGGAACGACGTTGACCTACAAGTACTTTTACCAATTTATTCCCCACAAAAGCATGAATCTTATTAATGTAAGATGTACGTAGTAACCCTAATTTATAGGAATTTCCATTCCAAAGATTATACTTTTCCAGTGCACTCCATTTATCGTCCATAGCTTAAGTTTTTCACAAAAATAAGAATAGTTTCGATTATAATCGAAAATTCATATACTTTTATTAGAAAATTCATATATAATCGAAACCACTCAGTTGCTTTACTATGCTCTTATCACTCCATTATTTCCCGTTTGTAGGATCTATATACCCAACGTATTGGATATATAGATGGGACGCGCTGGATATATAGATCGGACACATTGGATATATAGGCCCAATACGTTGGATATATAGCTCCTGTAAACCGCTTAATAAGAAACACTAACCGGAATGCCTGCTTCTTTAATTAAAGCGGCAATGCGGTCCAGTTCCTCATGAGTAGCCTTACATAAATCATGGTCAGGCGTTTCACGATCAATAGTATAAATCATCACCTGACGGGGTTTTATCTCTTTCACAACCTCCAGCCACGGAAGAACGTACTTATCCGAAGTATTATCCACGTCTTTCCCCTGATAACTGCCTTTCATGAACATGGTCTGAATAATGCAGTTGCCTTGAAAAGCTTTCATATGTTCTACGATTTCGCCTACAGAATAATGCCCTGTAGGCCGATCCACAGTATGAATATAATCCTCGTCTACTGTATCGAGTTTCAATATGTTGTTATCTATCTTATTCAGCGCATCAAACACTGCAGGGCGGTGAATAAAAGTGGAATTACTCAATACACTGACTTTGGCATTCGGGAAATACTTATCACGAAGCATCAACGTATCTTCTATGATTTCAGGGAAATGCGGATGAGCTGTAGGTTCACCGTTTCCGGCAAAGGTCAATACATCCGGTTGAGGTCCATTCCGTTGCATATCCTGCAATCTGGCTTCAAGGGCATTGCGGACCTCTTCGCGGGTAGGCAATGCTTTCTTGGGACGATGGTCTGCATTGAAACCGCATTCACAATAAATGCAGTCGAATGAACACACCTTACCATCTTCCGGCAATAAGTTAATCCCTAAGGATACTCCCAAACGGCGGGAATGAACAGGACCGAAAATGGGAGATGGATAAATTACAGTCATTTTATTTACGATTTGACAATTGACGATTCAAATTACTGAATTACTGTAAAAACCGGATACAGTATTTTCAGCGTTTATAACGGCAAAGTTAACTAAATCTTTATACGAAGCTGCATTTGTAAGTCGGCTTTTTTGTTTCCTTGTATCAGGTCGTTACCCGAACCAATATTCTCACGGTCTTCGTAGATAGTCTGCCCGAATTTAACAAGGAACATAAAAACTTTGTTCACATCATACCGGGCACAGGCAGAAAAGCGAAATCCTTGTCCATAAAACGAAGGTGTATAGAAGGTGTAAAGCAGACCTTTTTCGGAAGCATAAATACGGGAATCGTAATCATCCGTATGGAAATAAGTGCCTTGCACAGATATCTTTATGGGAAAAGAAAAAGCATACGAACAGGATTGTGTAAACTGATATCCCTGGCTTCCCTCCTGCCCCCGGGAATGAAAATGATTATAATCCACCGTTGTTCGTAACTGTAGATAATCCGGTGAATAAGTCAGTCGGTAACGAAAGCGGTGCTGATAAGTAGGAAGGATAACTTTTCCATCCGTTCCCGCTACATCTCTCTCTTTTCGCTTATAGCGATAGTTAACATACATAGATAAATTTCGCTTAGGAGAATAGATTAACTGAAACATACCATCCACACCTTGCGACGGTTTACTGATGCGGTATTTCCACCAGGGAAAAGAAAACAAATCCAGCGAAGCGAAGAATTTCCAATGTGCCAAAGGTGATGCTTCGGCAGCCAGATACCAACCATTTTCATTTTGTGGCGTACTACTTTCACCAAACGAACGTGCAAACATTGCCCAGTAATCATGACTATAATATCTATGAACAATCAGCAGTTGATAATCGGTTAATATATTATATTTCAATTGGTTCAACAGTGAATAACCTTGTTTGCCCATAGCTGCTTCACCTGTCAGAGTAAATCGATTCCAGCGATATTTATAATCTACACCCACATTATGAAAGTAATTCCCTTGCAAATTATACTTGGCATAGGTTCTTAACTCCGGTTGATAACTACGGTTGAAAAAGTAGTAAATGCCTGTCATTCCTACTTTTAGATTGTTCTTTTCATAGGTAATATTCCCACCCATCAACTGTAAAGTGAAAGCATTTACTTTATCCGCTTCCTTCTCCGTACGATGCAATCCGGTTTTATAAATAGAGGTAATTTCATTCTCTTCTATGACTCCATCCATAGAACGATGTGAATAAAAACCGGATAACTGAAGTGCAGGGATAACCTCCACTGTTGCCGCAGCACCCCTGAAATAATTATATTCATCCGTTGAGCTGTGCTTCCGGATGCCACCACTACGGTTATCCACCGTTGAGAGAGAATAAGTTTTCCCTAAACGGAAATCAGTACTGACTACTAAGCCTTGTCCGAAACTTAATCTGTAATTTCCCAATGCCAACGTTTTCAACTTACCCAGATTACGAAGCAGAAAGTAGATAGAATAATAATCATATCCTTTTTCATTATGCAGGGCAAAGAAAGGTTCTCCTGCATCCTTTTCAGCCGTAATTCCCATTTGGAGATAGTCTCCGTAGCGATACCCATATCTTAGAGAGTGGTACATTGCAGGCCCCAGATAATTCTTCTGATAACCTTTACGGGTATAGAAAGGTACATCCAGCCGGGTTAATACCTCCTGTTTACCATATTTCAACAGACTTTTCAACCGGGGAAAACCTATCTTTTCGGGCACAGGATGTACACAAACAAAAGGGAGAAGCAGGTCGATGGTATGCTTATCCACCTCTTCCACCAATTGCAGTTCATAAATGGTTTGCATCTGCCCGTGTATATACACATAAGCCAAGATATTTTCAATCTGAATATCCGAAAGAAAAGGAAATTGCTCTAATTCACGTTTAGTAGTAACATTGATATTAACAGGTTCCTGCAGGCGATTGGAAAGCTCTTCAAGTTCATCTTCCCAGTTCTTTTCTTCTTCATCCATAGAGAGTTGCTCTATATTCTCTTCCCACAAGGACACACTTGTATTTTGAGCTTCAAGTACAGGAGTCATCAGCAGCATACTCAGAAAAACTCCCAACTTGAGTAATTTCATTCGTGTAAATAAGTTTAATTGTCGCGAAATTACCATAAATAAGTTAACACGACAAGGAAAACATCGACAATCAGATCAAATATAAAGATAAACACTTAATTTTGTGGCATGAACGCACGACTGAACATATTCATCATCGTAGTCTTCCTTCTGTTCGGAACTTCTCTATGCCAGGCACAGGAAACGAAAACCGAAGGATACCTGGTTCCTATGTGCGTTTACGAAGGAGACACTATCCCGTATATAAAGATACCCACCGTTTATATTTTCAAACCTCTCAAATTCAAGAACAAGAAACAGTTGAATGAATATAACCGACTGGTATATAACGTAAAGAAGGTATTGCCTATCTCCAAAGAAATCAACCGTGCAGTTATTGAAACTTACGAATATATGATGACTTTACCCGATGAGAAGAGCCGTCAGAAACACATGAAAGCAGTAGAAAAAAGCCTGAAAGAACAATATACTCCACGCATGAAAAAGCTTTCTTTCTCTCAGGGAAAGTTATTAATCAAGTTAGTAGACCGCCAAACCAATTCCACGGGTTACGAACTGGTAAAAGCCTTCATGGGACCTTTTAAAGCAGGTTTCTATCAGACTTTCGCCGCACTGTTCGGTGCCAGTCTGAAAAAACAATATGATCCCACTGGAGATGATGCGCTTACCGAACGGGTTATTCTGTTAGTAGAAAGCGGACAGCTTTAAAATAGAAGTATCCTACTCCTTATTTATGTAATTTTTCAATCCCAACAACCCCCTGTAATAACCTTCAAAGATCGTATGACTGTGTTTTTCTATATTCAAAGAATCATAGTTCAAAACAATCTTCGGACAAGTGGATAAAATCTTTATTGCCTCCTCTGTGGCAGGCTTAAATGACTCTTCTATTTTATCCTTCTTCCCGCTTGCCAGATACATATAAAGTTGGTTAGCCCCTTTGTACTCTTTAGTAAATTTTGAAAGTTTATCAATCATCATCTTCTTGCTATACATATAGTTAGGAGATACAGACAGAATACATTGAAACAAACCGGGGTTGCTAAGTAAAGCATACGTCACAAACGTGCCGCCTAACGAATGTCCTACCAGTATATTCCGCGAACCCGTATTATATCTGCTCTTTATAAAAGGAATAATTTCCTTTTCCAGAGATAACAATAAAGAATCCCCCTTTCCAGGATCATCATACCCCTTTACCGATTCTTCATCCGTATAAGGAGGAGTTAATTCACTCTGCCTGTTAGGATTCGAAATACCAACGATTATACAGGGAACACCCGGATACAACAATTCAAAGGTGGAACAAAACAAATTGAAAGTAGGCGGATATTGAGCATCAAATACATAAATAGTCAACAATGAATCACTCTTCAACATAGCATCTACCCCACTCCGGTATACTTGTAGTTCGCGTGAATCATCGAAATATTCAGAGTCATAAATATACCTGTCGCCCAATGATTGCAACGAATAAAAGTCTGCTTGCGCTTTACCATTCCAGCTATGGAAAATACAGAATAAAAGAATTAATAAAAGCTTTTTCATAGTTTGAACCCTCCTGTTGATATGATGTTAAGAACATTGTTAGTAATGAAAAACAGTCATTATAGAAAACCATGTATTTCAAACACTTATCTATGTTGAAAACTTCTATGAACCATTGTTCATTTCTCTATTGATAAGGACATGATAACCACTGTTTGAACAGAGTTCAAACAACTTATCAACACCTTGTTATTTCAGTTTCTTGAATAAATCCCAGATAACGATACCGGCAGTTACAGATACGTTCAATGAGTGTTTCGTACCATATTGGGGTATCTCAATACATCCATCGGAATGGTCAATAACCTCCTGCTGAACTCCTTTCACCTCATTACCCATAACTACTGCATACTTCTTAGTACGGTCTAAAGACAGCTCATCCAGCATGATACTGCCTTCCGCCTGCTCTACAGAATAAACAGTATATCCTTCCTTTTTAAGGTTATCAACAGCTTCAACACAGTTATCAACATACTTCCAGTCGACAGTGAATTCAGCACCTAAAGCTGTTTTATGCATCTCAGGATGGGGCGGAGTAGCTGTAATGCCACACAGGTAGATACATTCCACCCGGAAAGCATCCGAAGTACGAAATACAGAACCAATGTTATGAAGACTGCGGATATTATCCAATACCACCACCAGGGGCAGTTTCTCAGCTTCCTTAAACTCCTCTATACTAATACGATTCAGTTCTGTTATTTTCAGTTTACGCATGACAACTATACTTTTTAAATGGCTTTTATTAATAGATTGATTTACAAAGACTTGTTTAACACAAGTGTTTTATTTGTACCACACTTGTGTTTCATTTATATAACACAAGCATTACAGACAAGCCACACAAGTGTAGAACGAACAGCGTACTTATACGCTATCTTTTTATTCCTGTTGCAAAGATACTTCTTTCCGTTCACATCCCTGTTAATAACCGTTGAAAAGCTGTCAAAAGAGTAGGGAAAGAAATTCAAAAATAATTCTTGCAATATTCAAAACAACGTATATGCACCCACCAGAATGAACATTCCAAAAAAGTTAAGAGAAACTTTCCGAGGTTATATAAACACATTTTTCAGTCCTATTACACCGGTTTATAACCATAAAGTTATTAACTTTGCACTTTATCAACAAGGTGTTGAAAGAGTTTTATAGATGGCTTATTATCAAGAGATATACCTTTTATTTGCCCGTTGATAACGTACGGATAAAGTTTTATCTCATACTAATAACTTCATAGACAAGAAAAATCGTATTTACTTGTCGACACTATTAACAGCCTATCATCACCATCAAAGGATTTTTAAATTAGAAAGAGAAATAAAAAATATAATTATGAATAATCTCATAGAAGCTATCAAGCAACTTAAAAAGGAGAAGAACGCGATTATTCTGGGGCACTATTACCAGAAGGGGGAAATACAGGATATAGCCGATTACGTCGGTGATAGTCTGGCATTGGCTCAATGGGCAGCCAAAACGGAAGCGGATATCATTGTGATGTGCGGTGTTCACTTTATGGGTGAAACGGCCAAGGTGCTTTGTCCGAATAAGAAAGTGCTGGTTCCTGATATGGCAGCCGGTTGTTCGTTGGCGGACAGTTGTCCGGCGGACAAGTTCAGTCAGTTTGTCAAAGAGCATCCCGGATATACGGTGATATCTTACGTGAATACGACAGCTGCCGTGAAAGCAGTGACGGATGTTGTGGTAACTTCTACCAATGCGAAGCAGATCGTGGAAAGTTTCCCCAAAGATGAGAAAATAATCTTTGGTCCTGACAGAAACCTGGGGAATTATATTAACTCTATCACGGGGCGCAATATGTTATTATGGGACGGCGCATGCCATGTACACGAACAATTCTCGGTTGAAAAGATTGTTGAATTAAAAGCGCAGCATCCCGATGCAGTGGTCTTGGCACATCCCGAATGTAAGAGTGTAGTTCTGAAGTTGGCTGATGTGGTAGGTTCAACCGCAGCATTACTGAAGTATGCAGTGAATCATCCCGAGAAAGAGTATATTGTTGCTACCGAATCGGGCATCCTTCATGAGATGCAGAAGAAATGTCCGCAAACGACGTTTATTCCGGCTCCTCCTAACGATAGTACCTGTGCCTGCAATGAATGTAGCTTCATGAGATTAAATACGCTGGAAAAGCTTTATAATTGCTTGAAAGACGAATCTCCGGAAATAACAGTAGATACTGAAATTGCTGAGAAAGCAGTGAAGCCTATCAAGAGGATGCTGGAGATTTCGGCAAAGCTGGGGCTTTGATAAAGTGGTAGATTGATAAGAGTGGTAAAGTGATAGAGGTGATAAAGTGATAAGAGTAATGTCACCCTATCACTTTGGTGGCGTAAAGTAAACTGTGTCATGCGCTGTTTTTCTTTCAAGCTCATCGGTCG